>Ga0307374_10007304_pt1 | contig 16923 bp, 14 predicted proteins | sample OX3MG_FD_202532 | JGI IMG/M metagenome (GOLD analysis project Ga0307374, IMG submission 202532) | Soil microbial communities from Risofladan, Vaasa, Finland - OX-3 | ecosystem: Environmental > Terrestrial > Soil > Coastal area > Acid sulfate soil | place: Finland: Risofladan, Vaasa | collected... | reverse complement strand
CCAGAATTTCAATCTCGATCATTACATGCGGGCGGTGCGAAACGACGACGATGCCGAGGCCGCGCGCCAGGCCGTGGTGGAAGGCTATGCAACGGCCGCCATGTACCAGAGCATGCTCGGCGGTGCGCAACTCTCGAACCTGCCCAGTTTCGACGCAGTGCTCGGCCCCCTCATCCGCCAGCAGATGGCGGAGTTTCCTGTCTTTTCAAAAGCGCCGTTCTTCTTCCGGCTGCAGGCGCTCTTCCCTTATATCCAGGGTGCGAGCTTCATTGAGCAAGGGCTCCGCCGGGCTGGCTGGAAGAGCTTGAACGAGCTGTTCACTTCCCCGCCCTCTTCCACCAAGGACATCTTTCAGCCGGATATCTATTTCACCCATGTATCGCTGGCCGCAATTCAGCTTCCGCGCCAGACACCGCTCAGTTCAGTCCCAGGGCTTAAGATGCTGGACGAAAATACTCTGGGTGAACTTGGATTCAACGCGCTGCTGGGACAATTCCTGTCCGAAGAGAGGGCAAAGACTGTCAGTTCCGGCTGGATGGGTGACCGCTACATTGTTTACGAGGATCGCGCCGCTCAAAGCTACGCGCTGGCGGCCAGAACGCGCTGGGCCAATGCAGAGGCGGCTCTCGCCTTTTTCCGCGACTACCATACCGTTCTCACGCAAAAATATCCGGAACTTTCTCCCGATTCCCGCTCCACTGCCGAGAGATTCATCGGGCACACGGCCTCCGGAGAAGTCATCCTGCTGCGCGCGGGCAACGAAGTTCGCTGGGCGGAAGGGGTCCCGTCGAACAAAGTGGGTCCCATGGTACAGTGGCTGGCAGCGCTCCAGTGAGGATCAGTTTGTAGCGCCGGCATCTTGCCAGCAGTCGCGCAAGGCTGTTGCCCGCACCGTCGCGGGGTTGGCGCGCCCCGGAGCCTGCCGCCGGGACGGCGGCGCTAATTCGCGTCACTAAGGTATCCGGGACGCCCTGTTCATCACAATTCCCACCACCTTGAATATTTGGGGTTGCAATCCATGGCATCATGTCTCAAGCTGGAAGGAGTGAATTCCACAGGAATCGCCAGGGTTATCTTGTTTTCTCTTCCACTGAGTCAAAGGAGGGCGGCAATTTTGCCCGGAGACGGTTCCAACAAGGAGATTGCATGATCAAAATGACTGAAAGAGCAGCGCAGGAAGTGAGATCGCTTGTCACCAGCAAGTCGCTGCCTGAAACCACCCTCCTGCGGGTTGACGCCAGGCCCGTGGAAGGCAAGAACGAACTGCGCCTGACCCTGAAACTCGACACCAAAGAGCCGGAACCGGATGACGTGGTGGAGAGCACTGCCGGAACCCGGCTGGCCGTTGACGAAACGGTGGCGGAAGCGCTGGGCGACATGAAGCTCGACTACAGTGAGGACTCCGGCAACTTCGTCTTCGAACGCCCTGAACCAACAGCGTAACCCAAGGGGCCGGATCGAGCCTGAATTCTGCATGGAGCATCTGGAGGCTCGCCCTCTTGTGTCCTCAACGTATCAGGACCCCAGACAATCGCATGGGTTTGCGCTGGAAGTCTTCCCCGGGCAGGGGCGGTTGTGTGTTTCGATGGCAGAGTTCCTGCCCCGCTCACTGGCCGAGCAGCTTCCTGAGGCCGGCCTCGTCGATTGTCTCGATCCCCAGTGACCGTGCCTTGTCGAGTTTTGATCCGGCGTCCGCGCCCACAACCGCATAGCCGGTTTTCTTGCTGACCGAGCCGGTCACTCGCCCGCCAGCTTCTTCAATCATGCGGGCCGCTTCTTCCCGCGAAAGGCCGGGCAAGCTGCCCGTCAAGACAAATTGCAGCCCGTCCAACAAGCCGCCGGTCCGGCGTTTCTTCTGCTCAAACTGGAGGCCCGCCTTGCGGAGCTTTTCGATCACATCGCGGTTGCGCTTTTCGTGGAAGAACTCAACAATGCTCTGGGCAACTTTCGGCCCTATTTCTTCAACTTCGCAGAGGTCCTCCGGCGCGGCCTCCGCCAGTTTATCCATAGAGCCAAAGTGTTCCGCCAGGAATTGCGCCGTCCGCTCGCCGACAAAGCGAATCCCTATGGCGTAAATCACGCGGGCCAGATCAGCCTTCTTGCTCTTTTCGATCTCCGCCAGCACATTCCGGGCCGACTTTTTCCCCATGCGCTCAAGGTCCGCCAGTTGCTCCTCGCTCAGGCTGTACAAATCTGCAACATCCTGAACAATCTTCTTATCGACCAGTTGATCCACCAGCGATTCTCCAAGACCATTGATGTTGATGGCGTGCCGTGAAGCAAAGTGGAGCAGCGACTCCTTCAACTGCGCAGGGCAGGCCGCATTGACACAGCGGTAGGCAACTTCGCCTTCAACCCGGATGACGTCGCCGCCGCAAACCGGACAGTGTTTTGGCATGCTGAACTCCCTGCCGTCGGGCGCCGGCCGGGTCACCTTCAACACCTGCGGAATCACTTCACCGGCGCGTTGGATCAGGACCGTGTCGCCGATTTTCACGCCCAGGCGCTGGACCTCGTCCATGTTGTGGAGCGTGGCATGGCTGACCATCACTCCGCCGATGTTCACCGGCTCAAGATCGGCGACGGGAGTCAAGGTGCCGGTCCGGCCAACCTGGGGACGGATGTCCTTAATCGTGGTGGTCTCCTGGTGGGCGGGATACTTATAAGCAATCGCCCACCGGGGGAATTTGGCCGTCATGCCGAGTTCATCCCACAACCCGATTTCGTTCACCTTAACGACAACGCCGTCAATTTCGTATTCGAGCTTTTCGCGTCTGGGTCCCATTTCCTGAATGTAATCGGTCAGTTCATCGAAGGAATTTGCGAGCCGCCTGTCGGGATTGACTTTGAAGCCCAGGTCCTTGAGAACTTCCAACACCTTCCAGTGTTCTTTGAGCGGCGGATGGCCGTTCACCAGAAGGTAGTAGAGGAAAATATCCAGGTTTCGCTGTGCCACCACTTTGGGATCAAGCTGCCGGAGGGTTCCCGCCGCCGCATTGCGTGGATTGGCAAACGGCGACTCGCCATTGTTCTCGCGCTGTTCGTTTGCCTCCCGGAACGCTTTGTGGGTCATGATGACTTCGCCACGGGCCTCAAACTTTTTGGGATGCCCGATCGCTTCGAGCTTTCTGGAATCGATTTTGAGCGGAACGGAGCGGATTGTTTTCACGTTTTGAGTTACATCTTCACCCGTAACACCGTCACCACGGGTGAGTCCGCGCACAAGGACGCCGTCTTCGTAGGTCAAGGCCATCGAGAGGCCGTCGAGTTTTAACTCTGCCACGTACGGCACCTGCCGGCGTCCTGAGAGTTCACGCACCCGCCGGTCGAAATCCCGCAGTTCATCCACCGAATAAGTGTTATCAAGGCTCAGCATGGGCGCGGAGTGCCGGACCTTGGCGAATTCTTCGGCAGTTTGTCCCCCCACGCGCTGCGTGGGAGAATCAGGCGTGACCAGCTCCGGCCGTTCTTTTTCCATTCCCTGAAGCCGGCGCATCAATTCATCGAACTTGACATCGGAGATTTCCGGATCGTCCAGGACGTAATAGCGGTGCTCGTGATACCGGACCTCTCCCCTCAGCTTTTCGATCTCTTTTTCAACATCCGCGCTTTTCGCCACAGTCATCTCCCACCGATTGAAAAGAGTCTTACGACAAATCCCAAAGGGAATTATAACGCGGTGAAGGAAGGGGGGTAGAGACGACCCGTGTTGGGCCGTCTCTACCTTTGCGCGTTCGGGGCAGAACGCTGGAGGGTCAATGTGCAATAATGAAGACTGGTCTTTCTAAAAGCGCCGGCTTAGGGTTCCTTGTCCACTGCATGGGTAGCCATCTCAAGGACCCACCAGCCGAACACCGTCAAGATAACCTTGAGTGCGGTTCGCAGTCTATGACGCCCATCACACTCCAGTTGTGACATTCGTCACTGCAACATTATCTGAGAGGTATAGACTAGCTCTTAGTTATTCTGTATGAGGGGCAGGTAGGGGGCAATCCATGGATTTCAACGAAACGCCATTCATCGTGATATGGGAAGCCACTCAAGCCTGTGATCTGGCCTGTCTTCATTGCCGGGCCTGCGCGCAGCCGCTGCGCTCACCGCTGGAACTCTCAACCGAAGAGGGCAAAGACCTCATCGATCAGGTTGCCGAAATGGCCGCTCCTTTGTTTGTCCTAACAGGAGGCGATCCTCTCAAACGGCCGGACATATACGATCTTGTCGAATACGGGACGCGTCGCGGAGTTCGAATGTCGATGACGCCGAGCGCCACGCCGCTGCTCACCCGGACAGCAATCGCCAGGCTGCAACAATGCGGTCTGGCAAGGCTGGCCGTCAGCCTGGACGGCTCCACAGCCGAAATCCACGACGCCTTCCGGGGAGTTCCCGGCTCCTACGCTCTGACCCTGGATGCGGTCCGTTGGACCGGCGAGCTTGGACTGCCTGTGCAGATCAACACAACCATCACGCGGCGCAATCTGGCTGACTTTGAAAGCATGGTGGCGCTGCTGAAAACGTTCGGGATGGCCCTGTGGAGCGTGTTCTTCCTGGTACCGACAGGCCGTGGCCAGCTTCAGGACCTGGTCAGCGCCGAAGAATTCGAGGAGGTGTTCGCCAAGCTCGCCGAGGTTTCCCAGAACGTTCGCTTCGACATCAAGACGACCGAGGCCCAGCACTACCGGCGGTATCTGGCGCAGAAACGGGCCGCAGAGCGACGCAGCAACATTGCCCCCTCACCCGTGCCGCATGGGATGCCGACGGGCGATGGCATTGGCCGTGCTCCGCGGGGCCTGAACGACGGCAAAGGCTTTGTCTTTATCTCTCACAAAGGCGAGGTTTTTCCCAGCGGCTTTCTGCCCCTGGAAGGGGGCAATATCCGCCGCCAGCCGCTGGCCGATATCTATCGAAACGCGCCGCTCTTCATGCAGCTTCGCGACACTTCCAACTTGAAGGGGAAATGCGGGGTCTGTGAATTCCGGGAAATCTGCGGGGGGTCGCGGTCGCGGGCCTTTGCTCTAACCGGCGATCCTTTTGCATCGGACCCCTCGTGCGTGTATCAGCCGCAAGCGGTCCGCGTAAGCGCTTAATGCAGGAGCTCCCGGTGGCGGGGAGTTGCTTCGCCGGGATCGCTATTGGGTTGTGAACCGGGGTCGGGGTTGTCCTTACGGAGAGGCGGGTGAGTTTGATCGCCGGCGGTTTTTTCGATCTTCCGGCGCTTCGCCGCTGACAAATCTTCGAGGTGGCATCCCTTCAGGACACAGACCCGCGAACCCTCCAATTCCAGGATACCTTGTTCCTCCAACTCAGCGAGCAGCCGGGAAACCGTCTCGCGGGAGATCCCGATCATCTGGCCGATCTCTTCCTGCGTCAGGGGCAGCTTGAGCTCGATCCCCCGGTCGGTGGCTTCGCCATTTTCGGCAAACCACGACTCCAGCAGGTCGCCCAATTTCTCGATCGCGGGTTGCGACCCGGATGAGTAATGAATCATATTCACAGCTTGGCGGAGATGGTGGCTCAAGACTTCGACGACTGAGATACAAATCTCCGGGTGACGATCAAGCAAGCCCAGAAAATCCTTTCGCGGGACATAAAGGAACTGCGTCGAGCTCAGGGTCTCAGCCGTATACTCAGCGGGTTTGGTCAACATCGTGGCGCTCAGACCGAGCACTTCTCCCGACTGCACAATCCGTAGAATCAGCGTCTTCCCGCACTTGAGCGAGACAAATAGTTTGACGCTGCCGCGAAGCAGCACAAAAAGGCCCTCCGGCAACTGCCCTTCTTCCAGAAGTTTGGCGTGCTTCGGCAAGTTGACGATGGACTTGACCGGTTCGAGAGCGCGGACAAATTCTGTCAGCGACTTGTCCCAGGTCTTTCCGGGTGCGAAAAGGCTTGTCTTGGTTTTCAAAAAGGGCCTGCACTTTTAAAGTTCTTCATAACACGCTCATGCTTATTTAAGAGGAAACAGCAACTCAATGATGTGACGTAAATCACTCAATGGGGTGACGCAGTTTCAGAGTTTGGTTGCTACGGCTGTTTGGAAGTACAATAAGGCGCCATGGGCGAAGCAAAGGCAAATCGCATGGAATCGCTCCGTAGCGTACCCCTTTTTGCCGATCTTACCGAGCGGGAACTGGGTCTGCTGGCAGATCGTGCGCTGTCCAGAGAATATCAACCGGGCGAAATGATTTTTTTCGAGGGCGATCCGTGCGAGGGCCTATACATCATCGAGGCTGGAAACGTGAAGATATTCAATACTTCCGCCAGCGGGCGGGAGCAGGTGTTGCTGATTGAACGAGCGGGAAATTCTTTGGCGGAGCTGCCGGTGTTCGATGGAGGAAACTACCCGGCATCAACCGCTGCGGTGGGCAAGTGCACGCTGCTCTTCATCAGCAAAAAGGATTTCCACACGTTGTGCCTGGAACGGCCCGAGGTGTCTTTGAAAGTCTTGAAAGTGGTCAGTTCCCGGCTGCGGCAGCTTGTGGGCATCATTGAAGAGCTTTCCTTCACGACAGTCCGCAACCGTTTGGCCTCCTGGCTGCTTCAGGAGGCCAGGGCAAAAGGCCGCAAGACATCCCGCGGCGTCGAATTCACTTTGAGCGTAAACAACCAGGAACTCGCATTCCAGATCGGCACGGTGCGGGAATTGGTTTCCAGAAATCTGAGCTACTTCCAGTCGGAAGGGATCCTGAAGACCGAAGGCCGCACCGTCATCATCCCCGACCTTTCAGCCCTTGAGTCGGAAATTGCAGCGAACAAATAGCGGTCGCCTGGAACTTCCGGCCAGCCGTGCATTGTGCAACCGCCCGTGGCGGACTTCCTGCGCTTGAGCCGGGTCCCGCTGAAGTTTTTCCTTCCCTCCCGGCCCCGGGCCGCCCGTGCGCTCGCACGCCCTGAGATGCGGCCACAACAATTGGAGCTTGACACCGAAACAATTCGATTGCTAGCTTCGATGATAGGATGATCAACAGAAACGAGGGCGACCGGATCTTATGAAGACGAAGGCCATCAGCGTTCTAATTTACGGCGTATTGGGTTGCGCCCTGACTGCCGGGGCAGGGCGGGCGCAAATTGTGCAGTCACCCGATGCCCCCGGAGCCACCGGCAGGTTGGAGGATGCGATTTCCCTGGCTGGGAAATACCAAAATTATATCTATGGCGTGGTCAAACATATCGGGAAAGACCAGATCGTATTGGACAAGACCCGTTTCGGTGACGATCAGGTATTTAAGCTGGAACATAAAACCAAATTCGTCAACAACGGAAAACACAGCACGCTGGCCGAACTGAAAGTGGGCGACATGGTCTGGATCGACGCCAACTTGAAGAAGAAAACAAACGAGAAAATCGCCCGGAAGGTCATCTCGGGCGTGGAGCCCAAGCCACTGTCCCAATAGACCGGCTTGTCAGCAACCGGGTCTTCGCGCAGTTTCACAAGCCGGCGATTCGCCGGCCCGATGTTGCAGTTATCCTTGCGCCGAGATTCTGTCTGGGCGCGCAGTCGAAACCTTCCCCTTGAAAAAAGCGGTCCTGATCTCCAATCCAGTGGCAGGAATAAAGAGTGCCCGCCGCTCCCGGCAAATCCATGAGGCCGTCGAAAGTCTCCGCAGCGCCGGAATTGCGGCCGTCATCAACTCCACCTTAAACCCGGGCGACGGGGAACGATTAGCCAGGGCGGCAGTCAACGCAGGGTGTGATCTGGTCATTGTTTGTGGAGGCGACGGCACCATCAACGAGGTGGTCAATGGAATGGCGCCAACTCCGATTCCGCTTGCAATCCTGCCCGGTGGAACTGCCAATATTGTGGCCAAAGACCTGGGGTTGCCCGGACGCCTTGTGAAGGCGGCAAGGCAGCTCCCGTACTGGCTGCCCCACAGAATCTCTCTGGGCCGGGCGAGTTGGGAAGAGTGGGGATCGCTGCGACAGCGATATTTTCTATCTGTGGCGGGTATTGGTTTTGACGCCCGTATTATCAGTCATCTCGACATCCCCATGAAACTTCGCCTGGGAATCCTGGCCTATGGCTGGGAGGCGTTGCGGCAAGCCTCCCGGTACGGTTTCCCTCGCTTTCAGTGCGCCGTCAACGGCTCCAGCGTTTCTGCAACCTTCGCAGTCATTCAACGGTCCAGCCGGTACGCCGGCTGGCTGCGGCTGGCGGGACCGCGCAGCTTGCACGATCCCGACTTTTCCTGCTGCCTTTTCACAAGCTCAAGCCGTATGCGCTATTTGCTTTACGCGTTATCGGTCCTCACTCAAACTCATCATCGCTTGCCTGACGTTCGTTTTCTGCGGTGCTCCCGGGTCTCCTGCGCAAGTGGGAAAGAGGACCAGGCCGTCTACTTTGAGGTTGACGGCGAAATGGCAGGACGGATTCCCGTCACTTTTGAGATAATTCCAGACGCCCTGACGCTTTTGGCGCCCCGCGCGTTCTGCGCTGCGCCCTAGCCGGATTATTCGTGAATTTCGACTCCGAGTCGGATGTAGGGGCGACCCTCGGATCGCCCAGGGCGGAGCAAGCCCCGCCCCCACGGCCACCTTGGCGCAGCCCTCGTGGCCTCGCAGGCAAAATTCAAGAATAATCGGGGCTGGGGGACACGCGGCGCAGGCGCAACTTGACAGTTGCCCGGGAGAAATTCTACACTCCGCACTCACGAGGCGGTCCCTTGACATGGACAATATAACCCACACTCTCACAGGTCTTGCGATCAGTCAGGCGGCCTTCAACCGCAAGACGCGTTACGCCACCCTTGCAATCGTCATCGGGGCAAACCTTCCCGATATTGATTTAATCAGCCGCTTTTGGGGGAATGTTGCCTACCTGAAGTACCATCGCGGCATAACGCACTCGATCTTCGGCGTGACGGCATTGGGGATATTGCTGGCGGCAACCGTTTATCTCCTCGGAAAGAGGGCGCACCCCCCGAAGGCGGGTCCGGCGCTTGACGGCCGCTGGCTGCTGCTCGCGTGTTGGGTTGCAACGGCAAGCCACCTGCTGCTCGATCTTACCAACTCTTACGGAGTCCGCCCGTTCATGCCCTTCAACAGCCACTGGTACGCCTGGGGCATCGAATCCATCGTCGATCCGTTGCTTTGGCTGATTCTAATTGCGGGGCTCGGACTTCCCGCCCTGTTTCGCCTGATTACCGAAGAAGTAGGAGCACGCAAAACCGGCTTTCAAAGGGGGGCCGTCTTCTCTCTTTGCGCCATCATTGCCCTATGGGGCCTCCGTGATTTCAGCCACCGCCGGGCGCTGAACATGCTGGACGCCATCAGCTATCATCAGGCAAGCCCGCAACGGCTCGGCGCGTTCCCGGACCCCGTAAATCCGTTTGACTGGACGGGAGTTGTTGAGACCTCGCGGGCTTTCTATGTTCTGCCGGTGGATGTACTCGGCGGGAGGCTGGATCCGCAAGGCGCCCGCCTCTTCTACAAACCTGGTCCCTCTCCCGCACTTGAAGCGGCCCTGGCAACCCGGACCGCCAGGGTTTTTATGAACTTTGCGCGATTCCCCTGGGCTGAAGTTCTTCCCGCCGAAGGCGGCCCCACGGTCATGGTCCGCGACCTTCGCTTTCAGCCGGCAAACTTTCAACGTGGAGGATTCGCAATCAGGATACAGCTCGATCAGGAGCTGCACATTCGTTCTCAGGCGTTCAGTTTTTCAGGGAAATTCCGGGACCATCAGTCCTGATTGCGATTTGAGGCTGCCGGCGCGGGTGTTGAAGTTTGCCCATCCTTGTCCCCGGGACCCCACCACCATCGGTAGATAAGGGCTGATATCACCACGATTGCAACGCATCCCAGCGAAATCCAAATCACGTTGTGTTTGAGAAAGGTTTCTCCACCTGCCCCGTAACGAACTCCAATCCACGCTTCCGCGCCAAACCGGAGCGTCCCGCCAAGCACCAACGCACCGGCAAATCGTAACGGGCTGATTCGCAAGGCCCCCGAGCCCAGCAAAATTGGCTTCAAAGGCAGCGGAGGCGGCAACAGTGAAGCAACCAGCACCGTCAGGAAATCATTCTTGATCAGCCATTTCTTGGCACGGCCCATTTCACGGTCGGAGGGTTTCCGCTTCAAAAGCCGGGCGCCCGTCTTGCCGAGAAAGTAAATGAAGAATGACCCGATGACGGTCCCAAAGACACAGCCAGCGACATATATCCATGCCCGGCGCGGGTCCTGACTTGAGAGGTAAATGAGAAGAAAGTCCTTTACACCAGGCATCGAAAGGCCGGCGGAGTCCAGGATCGCAATCCCGACAAGCCCCCAGCCCCCGTAAAGAAGAAGCGTGTGTTCAAGGCTTTCGGCCAGATGATGGAAAGATTTCACGCGATTTGACCTCGTTTGCCGGGGCCGGAACCTCTATTCGCATGTTGAAAGCAATGCAACATAAGTCCTATCGCTCCCGGTATCCTTCCGATTGCAAGTGTGACACCGCTCAAACTACACAAGTATTGGCAAATTTGTCGATCTAAATGGTCCCCGTATTCTGATTTTCAGAAACTCTCATATCCTTCACATTGCAGCGGAAGAACCCGAGGGAGCAACGCGCATCGAGTCCGCTCCCAGAGAACCCTCCCTGCGAAACATTCCTCCTCCGAGCGATGGCTTGTCACTCACTTTTTCTGGGCCGCTGAATAACGCCACCCACTCAATCGAACTTGCGAAATTCAGCAGGGAGGGATGCTTCCTGATTCTCGCCTCTCATCCTGGGTACACGGGCCATTTCACCAAGGACCCAGATGAAGTGCCGCAAACTTCAATTGCCAGGTGGTGCCGCGGCATTTAACTCCCGGCATGGCACTCATCATGAAAATATTATCAAGCCTTTCCTGAATTCTGTCGCGGCTTCATGGAGAATATGCCTGGTCAAAGCCCGCATTCGGCAAAAGGTGGCGCTCTATACAGATGCTGCCTGAAAGTTTCAGGAAAATAATGCATTTAAATTCTTGACATCTCGTAAATCCGCATGATATTGCTAGTGACACTTTCAGTCTGCATCAACTGGCACGTTTGTTTGTTTTGTTGTCGGGTGTGATGGGTCGAAACGCATCGGTTCGAGCGGAGAGCCCTTGTGGTACCAACCAGGGTGCTTCGCAGGGTAAACCGGGCTTTCGTTATGGAGACCTAAAGACCATGGACATTTCACGCCGTGACCTCCTGAAGGGTTCTGCAGCAGTCGGCGTTGCCTTCCTTTGCCAGAGCCTGGCTCCAACTGCCTTTGCGCGCGAACCTCAACTTCAATTCCCAACCCGGCCCAGCGACCGCCTGGCACTGACGTCATGGCCGTTCCGCGCCTATATGGAGGGCCCCAACAACTCTTACCGCGACCCAAGCAAGCCTGGGATGGACCTGATAGAGTTTGCCAGGATGGCGATCCAGAAATTCAATATCCACAACATTAACCCTCTCAGTGCTCATTTCCGATCAACCGAGCCCCAATATCTTGACACACTGAGGGAAGCGGTGGCCAAGGCCAATTCGCATTTCGTCGATCTGGGCCTGGGAGCCGGGAAATTCTACGATCCGGATTCGTCCATACGAAAGGCCGGTGTTGAAAGCAGCAAGCGATGGATCGACATCGCCGTCGTTCTGGGCTCGCCCAGCGTCCGCCAGCATCTTGGTGGCACTCGCGGCGTCAAGCCGAGTATTGACCGGGCCGCCCAGAGTCTGGGAGAACTCGCGGATTACGGAGCGAAGAAAAACATCGTCGTCAATCTTGAAAATGACAGTCTTGTTAACGAGGACCCGTTCCTCATCGTCAAGATCATCGAAAAGGCCGGCAACCCCTATCTCCGCGCCCTGCCGGACGTTGGCAACACGATGCTGAAAGGCGATCCGGCCTACAATTACCGCGGTGTCGAAGCAATGTTCAAGCACGTTTTCAATATGGCCCACGTCAAGGACGAGGTTGTTTCCAGCAAAGGGACCGTTTATAAGATCGACTTGGCGAAGTGTTTTGGCATTGCGAAAGCCAGCGGATATCGAGGCTATTTCTCCATGGAATGGGAAACGAAGGCGGGTGATCCGTTTGACGGCACCCGAAGGCTGCTTAAAGAGACTTTGCACTATCTTTCCTAGATCGTCGCAGAACGTTGGGGCAATAAATAATTTGGATGGCGCGGCAATTCTGATGGTTGAACCCATTGGAAGGTCGCTCCTGGCCGAGCCGGGTTCTTGCCTGGCAAAGGGCATAATTATGCGATTGTTGCAATCGGTTGCTGCATTCGAAGGTGACCATAGCATAGCATCGGTCCATGGGTTAGCCGTACGGAACATAAAGGAGAGGCTGGCAATGACCAGAAAAATCGCAGGAACTGCATTTGTGTTGTTAGGGCTTCTGTTGGCGGTGTCAACAACGCGGCTCTGGAGCCAGGGGCAGGCGGGCACACAGATTTCGGGTTTGGTTTCGGACACGAGTGGCGCAGTCGTGCCGAATGCAACGGTAAGAGCCACACAGACTAACACGGGACTGGTTCGGACGACGGTGAGCGGCCCGAATGGAAACTATGTGCTTCCGGATCTCCCGGTTGGACCCTACAAACTCGAGGTACAATCCACGGGCTTCAACGCCTACGTCCAGGAATCGTTCTTCAGGTTAACAGCAGCGTTGCCATTAACGTCACGCTGAAGGTTGGAGAGGTCAAGCGGCAGATCGAGGTGACCGCAAATGCCAACATGCTGCAAGCTCAGACCTCTTCGGTCGGGCAGGTTATGGATGACAGGCGTATCCTTGATCTGCCTTTGAACGGCCGCCAGGCGACGGACCTGATTATGTTAATGGGCGCGGCAACGAACACCTCGCCGGTATATTCGGACCTAAAAGGAAGCAAGAACTATTTCAGCTCCGACAGCATTTCGGTCGCGGGCGGGCAGTCCAGCGCGACGAGTTACCGCCTGGACGGCGCCACGCATATGGACAACTTTTCCAACATCAATCTCCCCTTCCCCTTCCCCGATGCTATTCAAGAGTTCAGCGTCCAGACCGGCAGCATTTCGGCAAAGTCGGGGCTTCACCCCGGAGCACAGGTCGATGTCGTAACCAAATCCGGCACCAATCAGTTTCACGGGGATGCCTTCGAGTTCCTGCGCAACGGCGACCTCAACGCCAGGAATTTCTTCGCGGCGTGGGACGGCCAGTCAATCTGGCCTTCCCGGCTGGGGATGCCCATCCAGGAAGGCCCGGTCGCGAGTCGCTAAGGTACCGTTTTTCAGTGTTCGGAGACTTTGTCTGTCGTCCGCTTGCATAAGATCTCTCCGGAAGACTTCATCATGCAGCGCCGTACTTTCATAAAAAATGCTGTGCTGGCTGTTGGCGCTGCTTATTGTGCGCAAGGCGCACAGGATTGGGGTTCGCCCGCCCACCCGCTCAGCCGTTTTAAGCTGGGAGCCATTAGCGACGGCTTTTCGCAGGATTTCGAGAAAGCCCTGCCAATGATGAAAGGCTACGGACTTTCGTGGGTTGAGATCCGTGGCATCTGGGGGAAATACAACACAGAAGCAACCCCTCAAGAGATCGGCCGCGTCAAGGGCCTGCTCGATCAGTATCATTTCAAATGTTCGGTGGTGGATTCAGCCCTTTACAAGTGTGCGCTGCCGGGGACAAACCCCGTAAGCAGCGAGAGCGGTTCTTCCCCGTATTCGGGCCAGATGGACATGCTTAAGCGTGCCATGGACCGCGCCCACGCATGGGGCTCCGACAAGGTCCGTGGCTTCACGTTCTGGCGAGTCGCGGAGCCTGAGAAGATCTATCCGCGCATTTCCGAAGAGCTGGCGAAGGCCGCAGAGGTGGCCGGGAGGGAGGGTATCCGCCTGGTGATTGAAAACGAAGAATCGTGCAACGCTGCAACCGGACACGAGATTGCCGCGGTGCTCAATAGGACTCCCTCATCGAATCTCGGATTCAACTGGGATGTCGGCAACGGTTACATGCACGGCGAGGTGTCATACCCCGATGGCTACAACGCGCTCGATAAGGGCCGGATCTGGAATATACACCTCAAAGGGATGCAGTGCGGTCCGGGTCTTAAGCACTGCCACGAAACCTTCGCTGACGAGGGCGTGATCAACCTCGTGGGCCAATTGCGGGCGCTTCTACGCGACCACTACAACGAGACGATGTCACTTGAATGTGAGTTCAGGGCTCCCGGGATGACTCGTCAGCAGACCACCGAGCGCTCCATGCGAGGCTTGCTACGTGTGGTCAACAAGGCATTGGCGTAAGCGATAAGCGCCTGAACGCGACGTCGAGTCATGGCGTAGCTGATGGAGGTGATAAGCGTGGGCGTTGTGAGCGGATCTGAGACTGGGCCAGCTCTTTTCAGGCTGCGTCTCTAATGACGTCAGCTCTGTCAAGAAGGGTTTGTTCTGCTTTTCGTCTCGTTCGCGCACGCTGGACCCTGTGCTTCTGGACCACGCCAATTTCAGCGGTCCGAATAACAGCGTCAGTCGCGGAGGGTTCGGACAGGCCCTTGGCGCCAATGACCGGCGAATCGGGCAACTTGCTTTGAAAATCTTCTTCCAGGCAAACCCAATTCGTAGATAATACATGAAACGAAACGGGCGCTCTCCCGAGTGACAAGAGGTAGCGCCCGCAATTAAGATCGAGAGGTCAATCCATGCTCCGGCGTAACATTTTGTTTTCTTCGTTCTTCCTATTCGCAGCCGCCATGCTCATTTCGTCCTGTGCATATGCCGCAGGCGAGAGCGTCCAGCTTCAGCGTGAGGGGACCCATATCAATGTCGTCATCGGAGGGCAACCCTTCACCACTTACTACTTTGATCCAAAGATCGCAAAACCCTACTTCATGCCCTTGCGGAGCGCTGAAGGAACCATCATTACGCGCGGATTCCCCATCGGCAACACCGTCCCTCCTGCGCATCAGCACGATCCCAACCTGGAGCCGCACCAGCGACCCATGTACTTTGGGCACGGCAATGTCGATGGCATTGACTTCTGGGGAGAGGCGATCTTCCCAAAGTGGAGCGACGATTCTGTTTTCGGCCGCACAGTTCTCGCGAAAGTTGAGGAGGTGAAGAGCGGCCCGGAGTCCGGGACCCTTCGCGCCCTTTTTCATCTTGTGGGTCCAGGGGGGAGGATCATCGCCGACGAAACCCAGTCTTACATCTTTCGCGGCGACAAACAGACTCGAATGATTGACTGCGAGTTCACTCTCCTGGCCAACCACGGCTCAGCGGTTACGCTGGGTGACACCAAGGAAGGCACGTTTGCGATCCGGGTTGTCAAAGAGCTTTATTCTCCTCCGGGCCACATGGTCAATTCCAACGGTGGCGTGGGTGAAAAGCAGATCTGGGGCAAACGCGCCAACTGGGTGGACTATTACGGCAAGGTAGGCAAGGAAGAAGTGGGAGTCGCTATCTTTGACAGTCCCAAAAGTTTCCGCCATCCGACCTACTGGCATGCTCGAAGCTACGGGCTGTTCGCTGTGAACCCATTCGGGATACGAGAATTTACCGGCGATCCAAACAAGGATGGAAGCTGGACGATTCGTCAGGGCAAATCGCTGACATTCCGCTACCGGGTGCTGATCCACCACGGAGATGACAAGCAGGCGCATATCGCCGAGGCCTACCAGCAGTATGCAGCAGGACAATAAGGTGTAATATCTTTGCAAACATTAATAGAAGTCTGCGAGAGCCGCAATTCAAAAGGGAGGCGTTTATGTCAAAGGAACCAGAGAAATCTGAAATCAGCCGGCGGGATTTTCTCAAGACCGGTGTAGGGACAACGGCTGCGGGGCTTGTGGCCCTGGGCGGATTGGCTGAAATCGTACCGCCGAGGGTCCTGGGGGCTAACGACCGGGTCCGCGTGGCTGTCATTGGACTGCACGGACGCGGCAACGACCACATCCATGAATTGGCTGGCCTGCAAAACGTGGAGATCGCGGCGCTGTGCGATGTTGATATGCCGATCCTCAATCAACGGCTGGCCGAACTTGAAAAAATGGGCCGGCCCAAACCCAAGGGGTATCAGGACCTCCGCAAGTTGTATGATGACAAATCAATCGACGCCGTGACCATCGCCACTCCGAACCACTGGCATTCGCTGATGGGGATTTGGGCGTGCCAGGCGGGCAAGGACGTTTATGTTGAAAAGCCCTGCTCGCACAACATGTGGGAAGGCCGCCAACTGGTTCGCGCGGCCGTGAAGTACAACCGCATCGTCCAGCACGGCACGCAAATCCGCTCCGCCGTGGCCATCCGGCATGCCATGGAAAAGCTGCACAGCGGTTTGATCGGCGACATCTACATGGCGCGTGGCTTGTGCTTTAAGTGGCGGAACACCATCGGCCATGCTCCGCCAAGCCCTGTCCCGCCGGGTCTCGACTACAACCTGTGGCAAGGTCCCGCCCCCGAACACGCGTTCACCAAGAACCGCTTTCTTTATAACTGGCACTGGTTCTGGTGGTACGGCAACGGGGACATCGGCAACCAGGGCATCCATCAGGTTGACGCCGCGCGCTGGGGCCTGGGGCTTAAATTCCCCAACAAGATCTCCGCGATTGGCGGACACTTCATGTTTGACGACGATCAGCAAACTCCCAACACTTTGAACTGCGCATTCGAGTACTCCATTCCCAATAGCAAGCCGAAGATGCTGGAGTTTGAGGTCCGGCATTGGATGACCAACCACGAGGCCGGGATTGGAACTCCGGCGCTCGGGACGCCCGTGCCCAAACGGCGCCCCGTCACATCCAGCCAGATGCCTCCGGTTGGCGCGCCAAGCACAGTCGGTGACATCTTTTACGGCTCGAAGGGATACCTGTCAATGGGCGATGAGGATGCCGACACTTACAGAACATGGCTCGGCGAAGCGCAGGAGCCGGGTCCGACGGAACACCAGGGCGGGAGCCACTTTGGTAATTTTATCGATTGTGTTCGCAGCCGCCGCGCCCAGGACCTGCACGCTCC
>Ga0307374_10007303_pt1 | contig 16924 bp, 19 predicted proteins | sample OX3MG_FD_202532 | JGI IMG/M metagenome (GOLD analysis project Ga0307374, IMG submission 202532) | Soil microbial communities from Risofladan, Vaasa, Finland - OX-3 | ecosystem: Environmental > Terrestrial > Soil > Coastal area > Acid sulfate soil | place: Finland: Risofladan, Vaasa | collected... | reverse complement strand
GCGAGCGCGCCGCTGCGGCCGCGCACGAGAAAGCCGACCTGCACTCGCTGCGCGAGCGCATCCGGGCCTTGAGCGGGGAGCTCGAGAAAAAGGAAGCGCATAGGCAGGAGGCGCGCGACGCGCTGCGGAGCTCCGAGCAGGCGATTTCGGACGCCAACCGTGCCCTGCGCGCGCTCGGCGACCAGGAACGTGCAGTGCGCGGCCAGATCAAGTCGATCGCGGCCAGGCGCGGCGCGGCCCGTGCCGCGCTGGCGAAGCAGCAGCAGGCGCTCGGCCGGCTGCTCGTCGCGCGCGAGCTGAGCCCCGCGCCCGACGCGCTGCGCCTCGCGCTGTCGGGCAAAGACCCGGCCGACATCGCGCGCATGCTGTATTACCTCGCCCAAGCCTCGCGCGCGGTGTCCCAGCTCATCGAGTCGGTGCGCGCCAACGTCGCCGAGCTCGGCCGGCTCAGGAGCGAGGCTCAGGAGCGGGCGGCCCGGCTGGGCGCGATCGAGGCGCAGCAGCGCGCCGAGCGCGACCGCCTGCTCGCCGAGCGCCGCGAGCGCCGACGGGTCCTTCAGCAGCTGGCCGGCGAGATTCGCGACAAGCGCCGGCAGATCCAGGCGATGCGCGCCGACGAGCGGCGCTTGGCGCGGGTCGTGCGGGAGATCGGCCGGGTGCTGCAGGCCAAGCCCGGCGCGGGGTACGCCCGGGTCGAGCAGGTGCCCCAGCCCGGCGAGGCGCAAGGCCCCTTTGCCAGCCTGCGCGGCAAGCTGCGGCTGCCCGTGCGCGGGGAACTAACCGGCCGCTTCGGCGCTCCACGTATCGATGGAGGCCCGGGCTTCAAGGGGTTGTTCATCCGGGCGCCGGAAGGCGAGCCGGTGCGCGCCGTGGCCGCCGGGCGCGTCGTGTTCGCCGACTGGATGCGCGGCTTCGGCAACCTGCTGATCGTCGATCACGGCGAGGGCTACATGTCGATCTACGCCGACAACGAGGCGCTGCTCAAGCAAACGGGCGACCGCGTCGACGCGGGTGAGGTGATTGCCACCGTCGGCTCGACCGGTGGCAACGAGAAATCGGGTTTATACTTCGAGCTGCGCCATCTCGGCAAAGCCTTCGATCCCCTGCGGTGGGTCAAACTCAAGTGAATCTGGCGCGGCGTCCGCCGCGTAAGGAAAAGCGTATGCGCAGCAAATTCAAAAGCATCGGGCTCGTCCTGCTCGGCGCTGTTGCCGGAATTCTGGTCAGCCTCAATGTCCCGGCGATCGCCGAGCGTGCCGCGAACTCGCCGCTGCCGGTGCAGGAGCTGCGCGCGTTCACCGAGGTGTTCGGAGCGATCAAGGAGAACTACGTCGAGCCGGTGCCCGACAAGAAGCTGATCACCGGGGCGATCAACGGGATGCTGTCCGACCTCGATCCGCACTCGGAGTATCTCGACAAGGACGCGTATCGCGAACTGCAGGTCGGTACCCAGGGCGAGTTCGGCGGCCTGGGCATCGAGGTCGGCATGGAAGACGGCTTCGTCAAGGTGATCTCGCCGATCGAGGACTCCCCCGCCTTCCGCGCCGGGGTCAAGCCGGGCGATCTGATCGTGAAGCTCGACGACACGCCGGTGAAGGGCATGACGTTGAACGACGCGGTGAAGCGCATGCGCGGCAAGCCGGGCTCGAAGATCACGCTCACCATCGCGCGCAAGGGCGAGACCGCTCCGATCGTGGTGACGCTCACGCGCGCCATCATCAAGGTGCAAAGCGTCAAGTCGAAGATGGTCGAGCCGGGGTACGGCTGGGTGCGCGTCTCGCAGTTCCAGGAGACCTCTGCCGAGAGCCTGGTGAAGCAGGTGGAGGCACTCTACAAGCACGGGCCGCTCAAAGGCCTGGTGCTCGACCTGCGCAACGACCCCGGCGGGCTTCTGTACGGCGCGGTCGGCGTCTCGGCCGCGTTCCTGCCGGAGAACTCGCTCGTCGTGTCCACCGACGGCCGGGCCCCGGACTCGAAGAAGAAGTTCCTGGCCAATCCCGAAGACTACCTGCACGACTCCGAAGGCGACACGATCAAGGACTTGCCGCCGGCGGTGAAGACAGTGCCGATGGTCGTGCTGGTCAACGGCGGCTCGGCATCGGCCTCCGAGATCGTGGCCGGGGCGTTGCAGGACCACAAGCGCGCCACGGTGATGGGCACGCAGACCTTCGGCAAGGGCTCGGTGCAGACCATCATGCCGCTGGGCGGCGACACCGCGATTAAGCTGACCACCGCGCGCTATTACACGCCGAGCGGCCGCTCGATCCAGTTGAAAGGCATCACACCCGACATCGTGGTCGAGGAACCCGGCGACGAGCAGGCGCGGCTGCGCGAGGTCAATCTGCAGAACCACTTGGGCAATCCGCTGGACAAGAACGCCGCCGCGGAAGGCGAGAAAGCGGTGCAGGAGCAGACCGCCGCAGAAAAGGCTGCGGCGGCGGCCAAATCGGCCAAGCCGGCCAAACCGATCGAGTTCGGCTCGAAGGACGACTTTCAGCTGGCGCAGGCGATCGCCTTCCTCAAGGGCGAGCCGGTGCACGGCCAGCCGGCGAACACCGTCGCGCAGACCAAACCCGGCAAATAGCCCCGCCGTGCGGCGTGGCGCCGCGCGGCGCCACGCCGGGTGCCCCCGACCGGAAGTCCCTTGCCGTGGACGACCAGCAGCTCCTCCGCTACAGCCGCCACATCCTGCTGCCCGAAATTGGGATCGAAGGGCAGGAGCGACTGCGGCGCGCGCGGGTGCTGGTGGTCGGCGCCGGCGGCCTGGGTTGCCCGGCGGCCCTGTACCTCGCCGCGAGCGGCGTCGGTCGGCTGACCATCGCCGACGCCGACCACGTGGATCTCACCAACCTGCAGCGCCAGATCCTGTACCGCACCGACTCCATCGGCGCGGGCAAGGCCGGGGCTGCGCGCGCCGCGCTCGCGGCGCTCAATCCCGAGGTCGAGGTGGTGGCGCTCGCCGAGCGCGTCGAGGGCGCGGCGGTCGAGCCGCTGGTGCGCGAGGCCGACGTCGTGCTCGACTGCTCGGACAACTTCGCCACGCGCCATGCGCTCAACCGCGGCTGCGTGCGCCACGCCAAGCCGCTGGTGTCGGGCGCCGCGATCCGCTTCGATGGCCAAGTCGCGGTGTTCGACCTGCGCCGCGGCGACGCGCCCTGCTACGCCTGCCTGTTCCCCGAGCACGGCGAGCACGAGGAGCCGCGCTGCGCCGTGATGGGGGTGCTGGCGCCGCTCACCGGCACGGTGGGCGCGCTGCAGGCGATGGAGGCGATCAAGCTCCTCGCGGGCTGCGGCGAAACGCTCAACGGCCGCTTGCTGCTGCTCGACGCCTTGCGCGCCCAATGGCGCTCGGTGCGCGTCGCGAAGGACCCGGAGTGCGAGGTGTGCGGCGCCGCGCTTCAGGCGGCGAGATAGGGCCGCTGCGCCGCGAAGCTCTCCGTCGGCTTGCGGGTGAAGCCGCTCTTCGCGTACTGGTGCAGGCAGCCGATCGCGTAGCGCAGCAGCGCCCCGGCGCGCGCCGCGCACTCCGCGTCCGGTTTCCTGCCGGCCGGGTCGGCCTGCGTCCCCTCGTGCTGGGTCGCTGCGAGGCGCAGCGCCTGCTTCAGGCTCGCCTCGAAGCGGTCGAAGAACTGGTTCATGCGGGCCTGCAGCCGCTCGTGCTCACCGACCAGCGCGTCGCCGATCATGACGCGCACCATGCCCGGATTCTTCTCGGAGAACCTCAGCAGCATCTCGACCAGCTTGTCGGCCTGCCTGGTCCCGTCGGGCTCGTCGGCGGAGATACGGTTGGCGAGCGAGAACACCGAGCTTTCGACGAATTCGATCAGCCCTTCGTACATCTGCGCCTTCGAAGCAAAGTGCCGGTACAGCGCGGCTTCCGAGACGTCGAGGCGGTCGGCGAGCGCCGCTGTGGTAATGCGCTCCCACTTCGGCGCCTCGAGCATGTGAGCGAGCGCCTTCAGGATCTCGAGCTTGCGTTCGCCTTTGGCGCGGGGCATGGGTGGGCGATGGCGACGGACGGGGGATTCTAGCGCGATGCCGCGGACGGCGCGAAAGCGCGCAGCGGCGGTCTCCGGCGATGCTCAGTGCGCGTGGCGCAGCACCAGGCCCGGAAGCTCGAGCACCGAGCTCACCCGCAGGTCGACGAAGCGCGGCCGCGCGAGGCGCGGGCTCACCCAGATGGTGGACATGCCGAGCCGCCTGGCCGCGCGCAGGTTCTCGAGCGAGTCGTCGATGAAGGCGCAGCGGTGCGCGTCGAGATCGTGCTTGCGCAACAGCACCTGGAAGCCCTGGACCGCGGGCTTCGGCCGGTAGCGGGTGCTTTCGATCGTGTACACCGCGTCGAAATAGCGCATGACCCTCATCGCGCGTAGCACCTGCTCGACGTAGTGCCGCGGCGCGTTGGAGAAGATCAGCTTGCGCCCGCCCAGCCGGGCGAGCGCATGGCGCAGCGCGGCCTCGTGCACCACCATGCCGCCGAGCTCGGGAAACCGGTGGGTCTCGCGCAGGAAGCGCTGCGGGTCGGTGCCGTAATGGCGCATCAGTCCCGTCAGCGTGGTGCCGTAGCGCTCCCAGAACCTGCGCCGCATGGCGTTCGCCGCCTCGTCGTCGAGGCCGAAATGGCGCTTGAGGTAGTCGTTGATCTGCGCGTGCATCGACGGAAAGATGTGCACGCTCGCGTCGTGCAGCGTGTTGTCCAGGTCGAAGATCCAGACCCGCCTGGACGGCGGCAAGCGGGCGATGTGCACGGGCCGCGCGCGCGACCGGCGCCGGCCGGCGCGGCTACTTGCCGCGGATCAGGGTTCCCACGCCCTGATCAGTGAGCACCTCGAGCAGCAGCGCGTGCGGCACGCGGCCGTCGATGATGTGACAGGACTTGACCCCGGAGCGCGCGGCGTCGAGCACCGATGCGATCTTCGGCAGCATGCCCCCGGAGATCACGCCCGCGCTCACCAGCTCGTCGATGCCGCGCGGCGTCAGTCCGGTGAGAAGCTTGCCGTCGCGATCGAGCACTCCCGGCGTGTTGGTTAGCACGATCAACTTCTCGGCGCCCAGCACCTCGGCGACCTTGCCCGCGACCAGGTCCGCGTTGATGTTGAAGGTGGTGCCGTCCGCGCCGACCCCGATCGGCGCCACCACCGGTATGAAGCCGCCGCCCTCAAGGGCCGAGATCACCGCCGGATCGATCGATTCGATCTCCCCGACCAGGCCGATGTCGAGCAGCTCGCTCGGCTTGTTTGCGCTCGGCAGCAGCAGCTTGCGGGCGCGGATGAAGCCGCCGTCCTGCCCGGTGAGGCCGACCGCCTTGCCGCCGGCCTGGTTGATCAGCGTCACCACTTCCTTGTTGACCTGGCCGCCCAGCACCATCTCGACCACGTCCATGGTGTCGTCGTCGGTGACGCGCATGCCCTGCACGAACTCGCCCTTCTTGCCCAGCCGCGCCAGCAGCTGCTCGATCTGCGGCCCGCCGCCGTGCACCACCACCGGATTCATGCCCACCAGCTTGAGCAGCACCACGTCGCGCGCGAAGCCCGCCTTCAGCGCCTCGTCGATCATGGCATTGCCGCCGAACTTGACCACGATCGTCTTGCCGTGGAAGCGGCGGATGTACGGCAGCGCTTCGCCGAGGATGCGGGCCTTTTCCTGCGGGGTGGAGGTCGGCGACATGGCGGCGGGGGGAGTGTGCGGCAATTTTACCCAAAGACACGCGCCGGCAGGCGCCGCGCGGGGCCCGCAACGAAAAAGGGCCGGCACCTGCGTGCCGGCCCTTCGCCGTGCGCGTGCCGCGGCCGCAGCCGCGCTCGCTCACTGCACCGTAATCGGCTTGCGCTGTGCGGCTTCCTTCTTCGGCAGCGTCAGCTCGAGCACCCCGTCGCGGAACCTCGCCTCGGCCTTGGCCTCGTCCAGCTCCTGCGGCAGGCTGAAGCTGCGCGACACCTTGCCGAACACGCGCTCCGCGTGCAGCACGCGCTCGTCCTGCGCAACTTCCTTCTCTCGCCTCACCTCGGCGGCCAGCGTGACTTGCGCGCCGTCGATCGTCACCTGGATGTCTTCTTTCTTCACGCCGGGCAGCTCCGCGGTCACCAGGTACGCGCCGTTCTTCTCGCTCACGTCCACTTTCGCGCGCAGCGCCGCTTCACGCGGCTCGGTGTACATCGGCCGAACCAGAAAGCCCTTGAACAAGTCATCGACCAAGTCGTTGAACGGGTCAAATCGGGTCAGATTGCTCATTGCGATTCTCCTATCAGTCGTCAGTGTGCCGCGGTCCGCGCCGCGAACCGCAATGCCTATACGCTTCCTGATATGAGGCGCCGCGCGCCGGTTTCAACCCCCCTCCCGCGCCGGATTGCCGCGGCGCCGGGGCCCGGGGTAAAGTGCCCGGGCGCCCGCCCCACCCCACATGAGCCCGCCGAGCGACTTCCGCGCCCAGATCGAAAGCCAGCGTGGCTATCTGCTGCGCTACGCCAGGCTTCAGCTGCGCAACGCCGAGGCGGCCGAGGACGCGGTGCAGGAGGCCCTGCTCGCCGCGCTCGCCGGCGAGCAGGGCTTTGCCGGGCGCTCCAACCTGCGCACCTGGCTGACGGGGATCCTCAAGCACAAGATCGTCGATGCCATGCGGCGCTCGAGCCGCGAGCAGCCGCTCGGCGCAGGCGATGCCGAGGCCGAGCTCTCCGACCTCGATGCCCTGTTCGTGGAGGACGGGCATTGGCGCGATCCGCCCGCGGGCTGGGACGACCCCGACCGGGCGCTGGAGCAAAAGCAGTTCTTTGCCGCGCTCGAGATGTGCCTCGAGCGGCTGCCCGCACGCACCGCGCGCGCGTTCCTGATGCGCGAGCATCTCGGCCTCGAGACGCAGGAGATCTGTAAGGAGCTCGAGATCACCTCGACCAATTGCTGGGTGATGCTGTATCGCGCCCGCGTGACGCTGCGCCAATGCCTGGAGGCGACCTGGTTCAGCGACCAGGGAGTGCGCCGATGAAGCTGCTGCCTTGCAGGGAAGTGAGCCGCCTGGTGTCGCAGGGCCTGGACCGCGAGCTGGGCTTCGGCGAGCGCGCGGCGTTGCGCCTGCACTTCGTCGTCTGCGAGGGCTGCCGCAACTTCAACCGCCAGATGCACTTCCTGCGCCGCGCGATCCGCGAGCTGCCCGAGTCGGGTGATGGCGGCTCCCGCTGAGCCGGCCGGCACCACCCGTTGCGCGCGCTGCGCAGGCACGTTCGTATGCGGCATGCTCGCCGGCGAGGCGCGCTGCTGGTGCGCCACGCTGCCGCCGCTGCCCCCCGTGCCGGGCCAGACTTGCCTGTGCCGGCGCTGCCTCGACGAAGCGCTGCGGGGCGCGCAGCGCCAGCCTTGACCTGATCCCGGGAGCGCAGTGCGCGATCGGCGTTAGAATCCGCCCACCATGGCGAGGCCGCGCTGCGAATCCTGCAATCCCGCTTCGCGCATCGCGCACCCCGCATGGCCGCATCCGGCCGCGCACCGAGCATCAGCATGTCCTGGCTGACGCATTCCGATTGGCTCCCCCCGGAGGGCGTGAAGATCGTCCTCGTCCTGTTCCTGTCGTTCCTGGTCGGGCTGGAGCGCGAGGAGCACAAGTCGGTCGATGGGCACTACGGCTTCGGCGGCGTGCGCACGTTTCCGCTGATCGGCCTGATCGGCTACGCGATGGCGTTCCTTTCCGGCGCGCAACTCATGCCCCTGGCGCTGGGCTTCGCCGCGATCGCGGGATTTCTCATGCTGTCGTACTGGCACAAGCTGACCAGCAACGACGCCGCCGGGGTCACCTCGGAGATGTCCGGCCTCGCTACCTATCTGGTCGGCGCGCTGGTCTATCACGAGCAGTTCTGGATCGCGACCACGATGTGCGTGGCCAGCGTGATGCTGCTCGAGCTCAAAGCCGTGCTCGAAGGCATCACCACGCGCATCGCGCGCGACGATATCCTCAGCTTCGCCAAGTTCCTGCTGCTCACCGCGGTGATCCTGCCGGTGGTCCCCGACAAGCCGCTCACGCCGTTCGAGATCAACCCGTTCAAGGCCTGGCTGGTGGTGACCGCGGTGAGCGGCGTGTCCTACGGCAGCTATGTCCTGCAGCGGCTGACGCGCAGGCACGGCGGCATCCTCCTCGCCGCGGCGCTCGGCGGGGCGTACTCGTCCACCGTGACCACCGTAGTGCTGGCGCGGCGCGCCTCGCGCGAAGCGCACCCGCAGCTGTTCGCCGGCGCCATCCTTCTCGCCTCGGGCGTGATGTATCTGCGCCTGGCAGTCCTGCTCTGGCTGTTCAACCGCGACCTGATGCGCATGCTCGCGCCCGCCCTGGTCGCGCTGGCCGGCATCGGCATCGCGGTCGGCTGGTACTGGTCGAGGCGGGGCGGCGTGGTGACGGACGAAGTGGCGCGCGACTACGAGCCCAGGAACCCGCTCGAGCTCGGCACGGCATTCCTGTTCGCCGCGCTGTTCCTGGCCATGCTGATCGGCACGCATCTCGCCATCGCCTACCTCGGACAGCACGGCGTGTACCTGTTGGCTGCGCTCATGGGCATCACCGACGTCGACCCGTTCATCATGAGCATGACCCAGGCGGCGCCCGCGTTCACGCCCCTGCAATGGGCGGCCGCAGCGATCCTGATCGCGGCGGCGAGCAACAACGTGGTGAAGGGGGTCTACGCCTACGTCCTGGCGCCGCGCACGACCGGCCTCGCGAGCCTGGGCCTGCTGCTGGGGCTGGCGGCGCTCGGTCTCGCGCCGCTGCTGTGGTAGCGCGTGGTGCCTACAGCACGAAGCGCGCGAGATCCTGGTTCTTCGCCAGCTCGGCCAGGCGTGCATCGACGTAGGCCGCGTCGATCGTGATCGAGGCCGCGCCGCGCTTGCCGGCCTCGAACGAGATTTCCTCCAGCAGCTTCTCGAGCACGGTGTACAGGCGCCGGGCGCCGATGTTCTCGGTGCGCTCGTTCACCTGGTAGGCGATCTCGGCCAGGCGCCTGATCGCCTCGCCGCGGATGTCGAGCGTCACGCCCTCGGTGGCGAGCAGCGCCTGGTACTGCTTGATGAGGCTCGCGTCGGTGGTGGTGAGAATGCGCTCGAAGTCGTCCACCGACAGCGAGTCGAGCTCGACCCGGATCGGGAAGCGCCCCTGCAGCTCCGGAATCAGGTCCGAGGGTTTGGCGAGGTGGAAGGCCCCGCTGGCGATGAACAGGATGTGGTCGGTGCGCACCATGCCGTACTTGGTGGACACGGTCGTGCCCTCCACCAGCGGCAGCAGGTCGCGTTGCACGCCCTGGCGCGAAACGTCCGCGCCGCCCAGCTCGGAGCGGCTGGTGATCTTGTCGATCTCGTCCAGGAACACGATGCCATTCTGCTCGGCGTTGGCGAGCGCCTTCGACTTCAGGTCGTCGTCGGAGACCAGCTTCGCCGCCTCCTCCTCGGTCAGCAGCTCGAAGGCCTCGCGGATCTTGAGCTTGCGCAGCCTTTTGCGCCCTCCGCTCAGGTTCTGGAACATGCCCTGGATCTGCGAGGTCAGCTCCTCCATCCCGGGCGGCGCCAGGATCTCCATCTGCGCGGCGGGGGCGGCGAGCTCGAACTCGATCTCCTTGTCGTCGAGCTCGCCCTCGCGCAGCTTCTTGCGGAACTTCTGCCGCGTCGGGCTCTCCTCGCCCGCGGGCTCCGCGCCGCGGCCCTCGAACCCGTCGCCGGAGCGGGCCCGCGGCAGCAAGGCGTCCAGGATGCGCTCCTCGGCGGCGTCCTGCGCGCGGCTGCGCACGCGCCGCGTCGCCTGCTCGCGCGTCTGCTTGACGCTCACCTCGACCAGGTCGCGCACGATGGTGTCGACGTCGCGCCCGACGTAGCCGACCTCGGTGAACTTGGTCGCCTCCACCTTGATGAACGGCGCGTCGGCCAGCCGCGCCAGGCGGCGCGCGATCTCGGTCTTGCCGACGCCGGTCGGCCCGATCATGAGGATGTTCTTGGGCGTGATTTCCTGGCGCAGCGGCTCGGCGACCTGCTGGCGCCGCCAGCGGTTCCTGAGCGCGATCGCCACCGCGCGCTTGGCGCGCGCCTGGCCGACGATGTGCTTGTCCAGCTCGTGGACGATTTCCTGCGGCGTCATGGACGACATGGGGTACCCCGAGCGTGAACCGGCGAGCACCTCACTCCAGGACCTCGATGACGCGCTGCTGGTTGGTATAGATGCAGATGTCGGCGGTGATCGCGAGCGCCTTGTCGACGATCTCGCGCGCGGGCAGGGAGGTATTCTCGAGCAGGGCCCGCGCCGCGCTCTGCGCGTAAGGGCCGCCCGAGCCGATGGCGACGATGCCGTATTCCGGCTCGAGCACGTCGCCCATGCCGGTGATGATCAGCGAGTGCTCGCGGTCGGCCACGGCGAGCATCGCTTCGAGACGGCGCAGCACGCGGTCGGTGCGCCAGTCCTTGGCCAGCTCTACCGCGGAGCGCATCAGGTTGCCCTGATGCTTGTCCAGCTTCGCCTCGAAGCGCTCGAACAGCGTGAACGCGTCCGCGGTGCCGCCCGCGAATCCGGCCAGGATGCGATCCTGGTACAGGCGCCGCACCTTGCGCGCGCCGCCCTTGATGACCACCTGCCCGAGGGTCACCTGGCCGTCGCCGCCCAGGGCCACGCTCGAGGCGCGGCGCACGGAAAGTATGGTGGTGCCGTGCAGCTGTTCCATGGAAGGGGAGCCTCGCGAAATGGAAGGGTTAGCTGGGGCCGCGCGCGCCGGATTGCAAGCCCGGAACGCGCCGCGAGCGCAGCCGCTTCAGGGGCGCGGCACCACGGTCGCCCGGGCGCTCACCCCGATCACCTCGAACAGGGCCACCACCAGCAGATTGGCGTGGCGCAGCTCGAGTCGCTTGCCGTGCTCCGCGAGCTTCGCGGCGACGTTGCGCAGCGTCTGGGCGGACGGCACGTCGATGCGCCGGAGAGCGCTGCAATCGACCACCACCTCGGCGCGGGTCCCCGCCGCGGCAAGGATGGCGCGGAAGAACGCCTCGGGATTGTTCACGATCTCGGCCGGCGCGTGCAGCACGTCCCCGCCGCCGCCAGCGGCCGGCGCGAGCGGCCGGGACGCGGCGCGCGCCTCGAACTGCGGCGCCGGCGTGGCACAGGCTTTCGCGTACTGCTGCGCCACGCCCTCGAACTCGGCGCGCCTGCCCTGGGACTGCAGGATCTCGAGCCGCAGCAGCCAGAACGCGCGATCGGCCGGGGGGCCTGCGGCTGCGGTGGCCTTCGCGAGGGCCCCGAGCAGCTCGCTCTCGCCGGTGAGCACCGCCTCGGCCCCGCCCTGCCGGATCGCCCGCAACGCGTCGAACAACAGGCGGCAGCCGGGTCCGTCCGCGCCCTGCAGCCGGGAAAAATCGATGCGCAGCAGATGCTGCTGCTGCGCGACGGCGAGCAACCTCTCCAGCTGGGGCGCGCTCTGCGCGGAAAGCTTCCCGCTGAGGCCGACAAAGGCACCGCTGCCGGTGCGCAGCGCCGCTTCCTCGCCCTCGGGAGCGGGCGCGCGCCACGCCGGCGCGGGGCGCCCGAACTTCGACTTGAACTCGCGCGCATGCACCTCGAACTCCACGCGCTCGCCCAGCTCCCGGTGCAGCTCGAACAGCATCATCCAGGAGCGCGGCTGGGAGGTCCCCAGCTCGCGCAGCAGGGCGTCCTTCGCGTGCTCCGCCTTGCCGTCCGCATACAGGATCGCCGCCCTTTCGATCGCCGAGTGCTTCGCGGCCGGTCCGGGTCGCGCGCGCGCGGCGGCCGCGGCGAGGCCGGTGAAGTCGAGCGAACGGGTCTGGTCCGGCTGCGGAACGCTCTCGCTCGAGGACCGCGACTGCGTGCCCTTGTCGACGCCGGCCCAGGTGGAGTCCCCGGCTTTCGCTCCGGCGCCTGCGCGCTCACCCGGTTTCTTGTCTCCGGAATTCGACATCGGCGGCAATCCCGGGATCAGCGCGATGCTTTCCCTGGCGTCACGCCGCGCGCTCGCACAGAGACGCGCGGGCGCGCATCAGGCGAGGCACTGCTCCAGACCCGCGACGAACAGGTCCCTGGGCAGCTTCTTGCCGATGAACACCATCACCGAGGTCTTCTTCTCTCCCTTGCCCCAGGGCTTGCCGAGATCGCCCCCCATCATCATGTGCACGCCCTGGAACACCACCCGACGCGGGTTGCCCTTCATCCACAGCACGCCCTTGTAGCGCAGCAGGTCGGGCCCGTAGACCTGGATCATCCCGGACAGGAACTGCTCGAGCTTGTCGCCGTCGAACGGCTTGTCGGCGCGGTACACGAACGACTCGACCTCGTCGTGATGCTCGTGGTGGATGTCGCTGAGGAACTCGGGGGCGAGATCGAGGATCGCGTTCAGGTTGAAGCCGCGCACGTCGAGCACCTCGGCGAGCGGCGCGGCGCCGAAATGCACCTTCTTGATCGGGGCGCGCGGATTCATCTGGCGAATGCGCTCGGAGAGCTTCCTGACCTCGTCCTCTTCGACCAGGTCGGTCTTGGACATCAGGATCCGGTCGGCGAACCCGACCTGCTCCTGCGCCTCGTGGAACTCGTCGAGCTGCCGGGCGGCGTGCTTGGCGTCGACCAGGGTGATGATCGAGTCGAGCAGGTAATAGTTGCCGACCTCCTCGTCGGTGAAGAAGGTCTGCGCCACCGGGCCGGGATCGGCCATGCCGGTGGTCTCGATGATCACCCGGTCGAAGCTCAGGTCGCCCTTGGCGCGGCGGTCCTTGAGATCGCCGAGGATGCGGATCAGGTCGCCGCGCACGGTGCAGCAGATGCAGCCGTTGTTCATCTCGACGATCTGCTCGCTGCTGCTCTCGAGGATGTCGTTGTCGACCCCGACCTCGCCGAACTCGTTCTCGATCACGGCGATACGCTGGCCGTGGTCCTCCTTGAGGATGCGGTTCAAGAGCGTCGTCTTGCCGCTGCCGAGGAATCCCGTGAGGATGGTCACGGGAACCATGTTCTCCTGCTGCATGATGGCTCCTTGCGAAGGCTCGAATTCTACCGCCGCGCGGGCTCGCGCTACGAACGCAGCACCAGCAGGCCCTTCAGGTACTCGCCTTCGGGGAACTCCAGCGCCACCGGATGGTCGGCGGCGGCGCCGAAGCGCCCGACGATCTTGCCCTCCACTCCGGCGTCGAGCGCGGCGCCCGCCACGATCGACTGGAACAGCTCCGCCGGCACGCCGCCGGAACAGGAAAAGGTCGCCAGCAGCCCCCCCGGCGCGAGCAGCTTGAGCGCCAGCAGGTTGATGTCCTTGTAGGCGCGCGCAGCGTTCCTCGCCTGCGCGGCGGTCGGCGCGAACTTCGGCGGGTCGAGTACCGCCAGGTCGAAGCGCGCGCCGCGGTCGCGCAGCAGGCGCAGATGCGCGAACACGTCCGCCTGCACGAGCTCGGCGCGTCCGGCGTCGAGGCCGTTGGCGGCCACGTTCTCGGCCGCCACCGCGAGGGCGGCCGCCGAGCTCTCGACCGCCAGCACGCGCGTCGCGCCGCCGGCCAGCGCGCAGACCGAAAACCCCCCCGTGTAGCAGAATCCGTCGAGCACCCGGCGTCCGGCGGCGAGCGCGCGCACGCGCTGGCGGTTGTCGCGCTGGTCGAGGAAAAACCCGGTCTTTTGCCCCTGCTCGACGTCGACGTGGAAGTCGAGCCCGTATTCGACGATCGCGCAGCGTGCTGCCGTGCGGTCGCCGCGCACGAACCCGCTGCGCGGCCCCAGGCCCTCGAGCGTGCGCACTTCGGCGTCGGACCTCTCGTACACCGCCTCGCAGCCGGCCAGCTCGGCCAGGGCGTCGAGAATCGCTTCGCGCCAGCGCTCGACCCCGGCGGCGAGGAACTGCGCCACCAGCACGTCGGCATAGCGGTCGACCACCAGTCCCGGCAGGCCGTCGGACTCGCCGTGCACCAGGCGCAACGCGTTGCTGTGCTGCGCCGCGGGCAGCCGCGCGCGCAGCGCTAGCGCCGCCTGCAGCCGAGTGCGCAGAAACCCGGCGTCGATCGTCGCCGTGGGATCGAAGCTCCACACGCGCGCCCGAATCTGCGATCGCGGACTGTAGGCGGCGAGCGCGAGGACTTCGCCGCCGGCGCTCATCACCTGCACCGTATCGCCCGCGCGCGGCGCCCCGGCGACGCGCTCGATCGCGCCCGAAAACACCCAGGGGTGACGGCGCTTGAGCGATTTCTCGCGCCCCGCCTTCAGCATCAGCTGCATCGCGACCACGCTACACCCAACCGGCCGCCCCCGCGAGCGCCCCCGCCCCGATCAGCCACAGCGGATGGATCCGGGTGGTCACCAGGAGCAGGGCGCTCGCGGCGGTGATCGCCGCGGCGGCCACGTTGACGTCGACCGTGCGCGCCAGCACGCAGCCGCTGGCGAGCAGCAGCGCCACGGTGATCGGCGCCAGCCCCGCCTGGATGCACGCCTGCCAGCGGGCGCCGCGCTGGCGCCGCCAGAAGCGATCGGCCCAGAAGGTCAGCACGCAGGACGGCGCGCACATCGCCGCGGTCGCGACCAGCGCGCCGGCGATGCCAGCCACCTTCCAGCCCACCAGGCTCACGACCAGCATGTTCGGGCCGGGCGCCGCCTGGGCGAGGGCGTACAGGCCGGCGAACTGGGCATTGCTCATCCAGCCGTGCACGCTCACCACGCGGCGCTGCATGTCGGGCAGCACCGAGGCGGCGCCGCCGATCGCCATCAGCGAGAGCTGCGCGAAATCGCCCGCCAGCTGAGCGAGCGCGTGGCCAGTGCTCATCGGCCGCGCCGCAGCCAGGCGAGGCCGATGCTCGGCGGGGCGAGCGCGAGCAGCACCGGCAGCATCGGCCAGCGCAGCAGCGCCACCGCGCAGAAGGTCAGCAGCCCAAATAGCGCCGACCAGGTGCGCAGCCGGCGCTCGGCGGACATCTTCATCGCGGTCGCGAGCAACAGGCCCACAGCCGCCGCGGCGACGCCGTGTACCGCGTGCGCGACCACGGCAAGGTGCGCGAAGCGGGCATACAGCACGCCCAGCGAGAGGACGATGACGAACGGGAAGAACAGCAGTCCGGCGCAGCCGGCGAACGCGCCGCGCGCGCCGTGAAAGCGCGCGCCGACGCAGATCGACACGTTGACGATGTTGGGGCCCGGCAGCGCCTGGCAGCGGCTCAGCACGTCGGTGAAATCCTCGGCGCTCAGCCAGCCCAGGCGCTCGACCAGCGCACGCCGCGCCCAGGGCAGCACGCCGCCGAAGCCCGACAGCCCCATGCGCATGAAGGCGGCGAACAGCTCCGCGGCGTGCCGCGGCGCTGTTCGCCGGGTATCAACCGCGTCTTGCGGGATCACTGTTTCTTGCGCGCGCGCGGATGCGCGGCGTCGTAGACCTTGGCGAGTGCCTGGAAGTCGAGATGCGTATAGATCTGCGTGGTCGAGATGCTGGCGTGGCCGAGCATCTCCTGCACCGCGCGCAGGTCCTGGGAGGACTGCAGCAGATGCGTGGCGAACGAGTGACGCAGCACGTGCGGATGAACCCTGGCGTCGATGCCCTGGCGCAGCCCCCACAGCCTGAGCCGGCGCTGCACGACGCCGGGCGCGATGCGCCCGCCGCGGGCACCGACGAACAGCGCCCGCTCCTGCGGGCGGGCCAGCGTGCCGCGCACACGCAGCCACGCCGCGAGCGCCGTGCGTGCCTTCGAGCCGATCGGCACGCTGCGCGTCTTGCGGCCCTTGCCGGTCACGGTAACTTCGCCCGCCTGCAGATCGAGCCGCCCGTCGTCGAGGTCGAGCGCGATCAGCTCAGCCAGCCTCAATCCGGACGAATACAGCAGCTCGAACATCGCATGGTCGCGCTGCAGCGGCGCCTCGCCGCCGGTGTCGGCCTCGAGCAGGCGCTGCGCGGCCTCCGGCGAGAGCGCCTTGGGCAGGATCCTGGGCGTCTTCGGCGCGCGGATGCCGGCGCAGGGATCGTGCGCGCCGCCGCGCTGGCGCGCCAGCCAGCGATACAACCCGCGCCATGCCGACAGCATGCGCGCCAGCGAGCGCCCGGACAGGCCGCGCGCCGAGAGCTGCGCGACCGCGCGGCGCACGTGATGGCCCTGCGCGGCGGCGAGCCGCACCTCGCCCAGCAGCGCGAGCAGCGCGCCGAGGTCGCGCGCATAGTTCGAGAGCGTGTGCGGGGAAAGCCGGCGCTGATGCTCGAGCACCGCGAGATAATCACGCAACGCCGCTGCGTCCGGATGCGCAGCCGGCCAGGGCGGCTCCGGCGCAGCCTGCCTGGAACGGGACATGCCCGTCGCGCCTACAGGCGCGCCGCGAGCGCCGCGCTGGCCAGCTCGCCGATGCGGCTCAGGAACAGCGTGCCCATGTCCGCGTAGAAGCGCTCCGCATCCTCGCTGCCGAGCGCGAGCATGCCGTAGCGCTTGGTCTGGCCAAGCGGCACCAGCGCCACCGAGCGCACGTGCTCGCGCGCTTCGCGAAACCAGGGCAGGAAGGGATTGCCGCCCGCCGCGCCGCACTCGGGCGCGCCCATCGCCTCGACCTGCAGGCGCAGCTCGTCGCTGACCGGCGAGCCCTCGAGGGTGCCGTCGAGCAGGGTCTTGTCCCACACGCGCAGCGCGACGTGCGGCACCGCGAAATCCTCGCGCAGGTGGAAATACAGCGCGTGCACCGTCGAGCTGAAGTCGCGCGCGGCGAGCAGCGCGAGCGCCAGGCGGTGGACCTTCTCGCCGATGGCGTCGTTGTCCTCGCCGAACTGGATCAGCTCGCTCAGCTTGCCTTCGAGCAGCTTGGCCTTCTCGCGCAGGCCGAGGATCTGGCGCTCCGAGAGCGGGATGGCGCGCCCGCCGTACGGGTGCGGCACGTAGATCGACTCGAGGAGATCCGGGAACTGGTCGAAGAACTGCGGGTTGTGCTTGAGAAATTGCGCGACTTCTTCTGCCGTCATGGTCGTTCCTA
>Ga0307374_10007301_pt1 | contig 16927 bp, 13 predicted proteins | sample OX3MG_FD_202532 | JGI IMG/M metagenome (GOLD analysis project Ga0307374, IMG submission 202532) | Soil microbial communities from Risofladan, Vaasa, Finland - OX-3 | ecosystem: Environmental > Terrestrial > Soil > Coastal area > Acid sulfate soil | place: Finland: Risofladan, Vaasa | collected... | reverse complement strand
TGCAGCCACCGGCCCGGGACCCCGGTGACTCAGGTCTCGAGCGCCGGCCGGTACGCCCTGCGCGCGTACTCGTCGACCATCCGGTGCGCCGAGAAGAAGGATGCGTTGAGCGCGATCGCGTTGCGCCCGATCGCCAGGAGGGCGTCGGGGTCCTTGTAGTACATCGGGACGACGACGCCTTCGAGCGCCCGGTAGAGACGGTCGGCGTCCTCGGCACCCTCGTCGGTGGGCGCGCGCTCGTCGGTGGGGGCACCGATCGCCCACCCGGTCACGCCGTCGACGCAGCCCTCCAGCCACCAGCCGTCGAGGGTGCTCAGGCTCGGGACGCCGTTCAGGGCCGCCTTCATCCCGCTCGTTCCCGACGCCTCGTTCGGGGGGACCGGCGTGTTGAGCCAGACGTCGCTCCCCGCGCACAGCACGCGCCCGAGCGCCATTCCGTAGTTCTCCACGAAGGCGACGGTCACGCGCCCTCGGCGAGCGCCGGTCGCCGAGGTCACGTGCCGGATCATCTCTTTCGCGCCGACGTCGCCGGGGTGCGCCTTGCCTGCGAAGACCAGCTGGATCGGTGCGTTCTCGGCGATCGCCGAGAGCCGGTCGAGGTCGGTCAGCACGAGGTCGTTGCGCTTGTACACGGCGAAGCGCCTCGCGATCCCGATCGTGAGCACGGCCGGGTCGAGCGCAACGTCCGTGCGACGGCGCACCTCCGCGCAGAGCGCGTGCTTGCTGCGCCGGCGCGCGGCGCGGAGATCGTCGAGCGGGAGGTCGGACGCGTAGCGGAGCTCCTGGCTGTCGCGCCGCCACCCCGGCAGGTGCCGGTCGAAGAGCTCCGCGGTCGCGGGCGCCGCCCAGGTCGTGCTGTGCACCCCGTTGGTCACCGAGACCACGTGCTCGGAGGGGAACATCGTGCGGGTCACCGCGCCGTGCCTGCGCGAGACGCCGTTCACGAACGCGGCTCCCCGCATGCCGAGGACGGTCATGTTCAGCGAGCCGTCTGCTTCCAGGCAGCCGAGGCCGCCCAGCGCGTCGAGCACCGGCCGGCCGAGCACGGCCTCGGCGATCTCGGGGCCGAAGCGGTCGTGGCCCGCGGGGACCGGGGTGTGGGTCGTGAAGACGCACCGGGCCCGTACGGCCGCGAGATCCTCCTCACCCGCCCCGACGAGGCCGTGCGAGAGCGCCCCGGACGGGTCGAACCCGGCCATCCGGCGGGCGAGCAGAGCCACGGGAACGAGTGCGCCGTGGCCCTCGTTCAGGTGGTGGACCTTGATGCCGTGGTGGCCGAGGGTGTCGAGCACGAGCGGGCCACCGAGCCCGAGGACCGCCTCCTGGCGCAGCCGGTCGAAGGGGTCGCTCGTGTAGAGCCGCTCGGTGATCCGTCGGTCCTCCGGCGCGTTCTCCTCCACGTCGGTGTCGAGGAAGTGCACCGGGACACGGTGGCCGTCCACGCCGCAGACGACGTGGCGCCAGACGCGGAGCTCGACCCTGCGCCCGGCGACGACGACCCCGATGCGGACCGGCAGCTCCTCGAGCGTCGCCGAGGGGGCCCAGTCGACGGGCGACTCGCACTGCGCACCGGCGACGATCGACTGGCGGAAGAAGCCGTGCGCGTACAGGAGCGTGACCGCGCCGAGCGGCACGCCGCGGTCGGCCGCTGCCCGGACGTGGTCGCCGGCGAGGACCCCGAGCCCACCGCTGAAGGCGGGCAACGCGTCGTCGAGCGCGATCTCCATCGAGTAGTAGGCGATCGTCACAGGAGCGAGGTCGGCCCGGGCCATCGAAGGGCGACGCTACCGGACGCCGCCCGCGTCCGTGCTGCGACGCCGGCTCCCAACGGATGTGCGTCCGGTGCGTTCACTAAAGTCGCAGCCATCAGCGACCAAGCTGCAATGGCGATTGCCAGCGTTCCCCCCACATCGTCTCCTCCCGCCGCGCTCGAGGCGGAGGATGTCGGCGCGGAGGATGTCGGCGAGGGGGCCGCGCCGGGCGCGCGGCCAGCACGGACGCGGCCGGTGCACCTCGTGAGCGCCGTGGTGGGCGTCGTCGGAGCGATCGTCGTCGCCTCCCTCGTCTGGCTGACCGGAGTGGTCAACTCGCACACCCAGGCGCGCCTGCTGACCACCCAGACCGACGCCGCGGGCCTCGTGATCGGCGAAATCGTCCCGACGATCGCCACATCCCTCTACACCGGGGTCGCCGTGGCCCAGCAGAGCCGTGGCGACGCGGCCGCCATCGCGCCGTACGTCGCGCCGGACGTGGGCGCGGTGCACGGTCGGCTCTTCATGTCCCTGTCCGTGTGGAGACTCTCGGCCAACGGGCCGGTCGAGGTGCTGCACCTCGGCGCGCGCACACGCATGGGCGGTGACGGCGCGGCGCTCGGGCCTATCTTCGCCAAGGTCCCCGCCCCCCAGACGCTGCGCGTCGTGGACCTCGTGGACCGATCACCGCCGCGCATCGGCTATGCCGCCGAGAGCAGCGGGAGCGCGCCGCGCTACGCGGTGTTCGCCACCTCGAAGCTCCCGGCGAATCGCCGCACCGCCGTTCCCGCCTCGTCGGCGTTCCACGACCTCGACTTCGCCCTGTACCTCGGCAAGAGGCCCGCCCGGTCGAACCTGCTCGAAGCCACGACACCGGCGCCCTTGGCCGGCCCGACGGCCAGCGTCCGCGTCCCCTTCGGCACCAGCGCGCTCGACCTGGTGACCGCCGCGCGGCAGCCGCTCGGCGGCGGAGTCCTCCCGGCTCTTCCCTGGATCGTCGGCGGCGTCGGTGCCCTCCTCGTGCTCGGCGCGGTCACGATCGCCGAGTGGCTGATGCGGCGGCGGCGGACGGCGGAGCACTTCGCCCGGGAGAACCTGCGCCTCTACGCGGAGCAGCGCTCCATCTCCCAGACCCTGCAGGCCGCGCTCCTCCCCAAGGTCCTGCCCGCGGTCCGGGGAATCACCTTCGCCGCCCGGTACGTCCCGGGCGACTCCTCGGCGGACATCGGCGGCGACTGGTACGACGTCATCCGCTGCGACGACCGCTCGTTCATCTTCGCGATCGGCGACGTGTCCGGGCGCGGGGTCGCCGCCGCGAACACGATGGCCTCCCTGCACTACGCCATCCGCGCCTACGCGGCGCAGGGCGACGATGCCGAGACGATCCTCAACAAGCTCACTGCACTGTTGGACGTGGCGCGCGACGGCCACTTCGCCACGGTGCTCCTGGGCCACGTCGACGTCCCGGACCGCAGTCTCACGATGGTGAACGCCGGGCACCTCCCGCCGCTCCTCGTCGCCAACGGCGAGTCGCAGTTCCTCTACGCCGTCCCCGGCGCACCGATCGGGGTCTCCGGGACCGTTCCGTTCGTGCCCCTCACCGTCGAGGTGCCGCCGGGTGCGTCAGTGCTCGCGTACACCGACGGCCTGGTCGAGCGGCGCGGCGAGTTCCTCGACGCGGGATTGGATCGCCTGCAGGCCACGGCGATCGCAGGGCCGGAAGGCCCCGAGCGCCTCTTGGACTACGTCGTCACCGTGCTCACGGGCGACTCTGCGCCCGACGACATCGCCCTCCTGGCGATGCACTGGGGAGAGTGAGTCCGGTGGCGTCGCTGCCGCGCGGCAACCTGTTCCCCGGCGAGCCCGCCTCGGTCGCAGCCGCGCGCCGATTCGCGACCGAAGCGGTCGCCGGCGTTCACCCCGATCTCTGCGACGCCGCCAGGCTGCTCGTCTCGGAGCTCGCCACGAACGCGGTCCGCCACGGTCGGAGCGCGTACGCCGTACACGTCGTGCCCCTGCCGACAGGGGTCCGGGTGGAGGTGTCCGACGGGGGCGCGGACTGGACGACGGGGGACGGCGGGCCAGCCGAGGCCGGGGGCGCACCGACCGACCTCGGAGGCCGGGGGCTCAAGATCGTAGAGGGCCTCGCCGAAACGTGGGGGGTGCTCGCGCGGGAGGGGCCGGGAAAGGTCGTCTGGTTCGAGCTGCGGGCATCGGGAGGGGCCGGCCGGCGCTGAGCGCCGCCAACTCCCGGGCACGGGAACCCCCGTCGCATAGCGGCGACGCAGCCGGGGAAGGTTCGCCACGTGAACCCGATCGAGCGGCGGATCCGGCGCCTCGACGCCTTCCAGCAGCGCCACACCCTCCCCGGCTTCGTCTTCGGCGTCGTGAAGAAGTACGGCGACGACAACGCCGGTTCCCTGAGTTCGACGATCGCCCACTCGCTGTTCGGCACGACGTTCCCGCTCCTCCTCCTGCTCGTCACCGTGACGGGGCTGGTGGCGGGCGACCACTCGGCGCTCCGTCACGACCTGCTCCACTCGGCCTTGCGGGACTTCCCGATCGTCGGCACAGACCTGAAGAACAACATCAAGGCGCTGCACCGGGACAGCATCGTGGGGCTGGCGTTCGGGATCGCCGGCCTGATCTGGGGATCCCTCGGCCTCGCGGAGAACGGCATCTTCACCATGATGCAGATCTGGAACCTCCCGGGGCCGCAGCGGCCGAACTACCCGAAGCGGCTGCTCCGGGCGGGGGCCTTCTTGGCCGTGCTCGGGCTGGGCCTCATCGTATCGGCGGGCCTCACGGCGCTCGTCACCCTCGCCGGAGAGGCGCTCGCGGTGGCGATCCTCTTCGAGGTGGGCACCGCCGTCGTGAGCTGCGCCGAGTTCCTCCTGGCGTTCAGGGTGCTGACGCCGGGCCCCGTCGGGTGGCGGACGCTCCTCCCGGGCGCCGCATTCGCCGGCGTCATGTGGACCGGGCTCCTCGCGGGGGGCGAGCTGGTGGTCGGGCACTACCTCCGGCACGACAGCGCCATCTACGGGTTGTTCGCGATCGTCCTCGGCCTCTACTTCTGGCTGTACTTCGCGTCGGAGCTCACCGTCTACGCCGCCGAGGTGAACGTCGTCCTCGCCCGAAGGCTCTGGCCCCGTGCGATCGTGCAGCCTCCAATCACCGAGGCCGACCAACGGTCGATGGCGGCCCAGGCGCACCAGAACCGTCGGCGCCCCGAGCAGCACGTCGTGGTCACGTTCGACGGCGAGCCGCAGCTCGAGTCCCGCGCCCTCGCCGAGGAGCGCGGGTCGTCGCACGCGACGGGCGCCGGGTGAGCGCCGTCCGTCGGCCGGGGGGTGGGCGCCAGTCCGTCGGCGGGTGGCGTCAGTCCGTCGGCGGGTGGCCGGCGACGAGGTGACGGGTCGAGGAGTACGACAGCTCCCCCGCCGCACCTCCCCCGCCGCCCGCGACCGGCTCGACGACATGGCCGGCGTGGTCGCCGAGGTCGATGCGCCCGACGACGGGACCTTCGACCCATGCCGCGCACTCCTCGAGCACCGGCACCCCGGTCGTCCCGCGCCGCCAGTGCACCAGTGCGAACTTGTCGTCGCGGTCGCCGGTCAGCTCCCCGAAGACGCTGGCGAGGTCGAGCTGGTCCCGACCGAGCAGGTGGACGCCGAGCGCGTCCGAACGCGCCGCGACGCCCGCCGTGTGGTTCTTCTTCGACACGCAGACCAAGAACCTCGCCGGCATGATGCTGCATTGGGTGACGAAGCCTGCGAGGCACCCGCTCGGCGTCGTTCCCGCCATCGTGGTCACCACGAACATCGGATAGTCCAGGCGACCGACGAGCGCCGACGACGCGACGGTGGCCTGCGCGGCCCTGGGCCCCCGCGCTGGTCCGTGGGCGTCGTCGCCCGGGTGCTCGTCCATCCTCGAACCGATCAGCGGACGACCGCGGCGGCGTCCCCGGTGTAGTCGTAGAAGCCTCGCCCGGTCTTCTTGCCGAGCAGCCCTGCGTCGACCATCCGGGCGAGCAGGGGAGGCGGAGCGTAGAGCGGCTCCTTGAACTCCTCGTAGAGGGAGTTGGCCACCGCCATGGTCGTGTCGAGCCCGATGAGGTCCGTCAACGCCAGCGGCCCCATCGGGTGCGCACACCCCTTCACCATGCCGGTGTCGATGTCCTCGGGGGTGGCGAACCCCGATTCCATCATCCGGACCGCAGAGAGCAGGTAGGGAATGAGGAGCGCGTTGACGATGAACCCCGCACGGTCTTTCGACCGGATCGCCCGCTTCCCGAGGGCGCCGACGGCGAACTCCTCGGCGCGGCCCACCGCCTCGTCGGAGCTGAGGAGGGAGGCGACGACCTCGACGAGCGGGAGGATCGGCACCGGGTTGAAGAAGTGCAGCCCGACCACCTGCTGGGGCCGCTGGGTGGCCATCGCGAGCTTCATGATGGGGATCGAAGAGGTGTTGGAGGTGAGCAGGGCGTCGGGTGCCTCCACCACCTTGTCGAGGGCCTCGAAGACCCGGACCTTCTCGGGCTCCGACTCGACGACCGCCTCCACGACGAGCTCACGGTCACCGAGCGCGCCGAGGTCGGTCCCGAGCTCGATGCGCCCGAGCACCGCGGCGCCGTCCTCCTCGGCGAGCTTCCCCGTCGCGACGGCGCGCCGCACCGACGCCTCGATGCGGTTGCGCCCGCGGGCGAGCGCGCTGGCATCGGCTTCGACCACCCGCACCGACCGGCCGCTGCGGGCGCAGACCTCGGCGATGCCCGAGCCCATGAGGCCGCACCCGACCACGCCGACCCGCTGGATCTCGTCCGCTCCCACCACGACCACCTCTCTCGGTACCGTCTCGCCGTCGTGCAACGACCTCGACCGAGCCTACCGGCGACGTTCGGCACGGCCCCAGTCCGAGGTTGGCTGCTCCACGACCGGACGCGACCCCGACGCGGTACCGGTGGGTAGGTTCGGCGTGTACGGCACCCGACGACATCGAGGAGGTCCGACCATGCCCCTGACCGGGGAGTACGAGCCGTCGCCAGCGGAGTGGGTCCGCAAGCAGGTCGAAGAGTACGAGCGCTCCGGCGGCACCCGCGCCAACACGTTGCGCGACACGGGGCTGCCGGTCGTGGTCGTCACGACCAAGGGCGCCAGGTCGGGCAAGATCCGCAAATTCGCCCTCATGCGCGTCGAGCACGACGGCCAGTACGCACTGGTCGCGTCGATGGGGGGTGCCCCCGATCATCCCAAGTGGTACTGGAACCTGAACGCCGACCCCGCCGCGCTCATGATCCAAGACGGCCCGGAGGCGGCGGACTTCGTGGCACGAGAGGTTGCCGGCGAGGAGAAGGCCGAGTGGTGGGCGCGTGCGGTGGCCGCCTACCCCCCCTACGCCGAGTACCAGGAGCGAACCACCCGCCAGATCCCGGTGTTCGTCGCGACCCGCAGCCGGTCCGGCGGACGTCCGAGCAACGGCTGACGTCCCGGCCACGGCCGTCGGCGGCGGCAACGGCTGACGGCCCGGCCACGGCCGACGGCGGCGGCTCGATGTCGCGCCGGTGGGCGACGCGTTCGCCGTTGGTAGCCTTCGGCGACGGGGGTACGACATGGTCTGCCCGAATTGCGGGGCGCACAACAGAGCCGAACGCCGCTTCTGCACCACGTGCGGGGCGTCGATCAACGCCGCGTGCCCCGGCTGCGGTGCGCCTGCGGACGCTGACGACGCCTTCTGCGGCGACTGCGGCGCCTCGCTTCGCCCCGACGTCACCACGGCTGCGGGAACGGCTGGCGCCCGGCCGTCGGCACCGGTCTCGGAGGTTCGCCACGTCTCGGTGCTCTTCTGCGACCTCGTTGGGTTCACCACGCTCTCGGAGCACCGCGACCCCGAGGACGTTCGGGAGCTGCTCTCGCGCTACTTCGACTTGGCCCGTGCGATCGTCGACCGGTACGGCGGTGTCGTAGAGAAGTTCATCGGCGACGCGGTGATGGCGGTCTGGGGCGTGCCGTCCGCCAACGAGGACGATGCCGAGCGGGCGGTGCGGGCCGCCCTCGAGCTGGTTGCAGGCGTCGGGAAGCTGGGGGCTGACGGCGCGCTGGAAGGGCTCGCCGCTCGCGCCGGCGTCCTCACCGGGGACGCCGCGGTCACCCTCGGGGCCACGGGCCAGGGCATGGTCGCCGGCGACCTGGTGAACACGGCCTCGCGCCTCCAGGCTGCCGCCGAGCCCGGGACCGTCCTGGCCGGAGAGGCCACGTACCTGGCCGCGCGGGACGCCGTGGCCTTCGAGGACCCGAGACCGCTGTCGGTCAAGGGCAAAGAGGAGCCGGTCGCCGCATGGCGTGCGACGCGGGTCGTCGCCCAGCGCAGGGGCGCGGGGCGTAGCACCCAGCTCGAGCCACCCTTCGTGGGGCGCGAAGAGCAGCTCCGGCTCCTCGTGGACCTCCTCCACTCGACCGGGCGTGAGCGAAAGGCGCGGCTCGTCTCGGTGACCGGGATCGCCGGGATCGGGAAGAGCCGGCTCTCGTGGGAGCTCCTCAAGTACGTGGACGGGTTGGCGGAGACGGTCTTCTGGCACCACGGGCGCTCGCCCGCGTACGGGGAGGGCATCACCTTCTGGGCCCTCGCCGAAATGGTGCGGATGCGGGCGGGCATCAGCGAGCTCGAGGACGACGCCACCGCGCGGGAGAAGCTCGCGGCCGTCGTGTCGGAGCACGTCGGGCTCCCGGACGAGCGCCGCTGGATCGAACCGTGCCTCGCCCACCTCCTCGGCCTCGCGGACCCGAGCACCGGGAACCGCCAGGAGCTGTTCTCGGCGTGGCGGACCTTCTTCGAGCGGATCGCCGAGAGCGCCACGGTCGTGATGGTCTTCGAGGACATGCAGTGGGCGGACTCCGGACTGCTCGATTTCGTCGACTCCATCACCGAGTGGTCCCGAGACCATCCGATCCTCGTCGTCACGCTGTCCCGGCCGGAGCTGGCCGACCGGCGGCCCGCGTGGGGGGCCGGCAGCCGGGACTTCACGTCGCTGCATCTCGACCCGCTCCCCGGCGACGCGATGCGTGGGTTGCTCCGCGGCCTCGTCCGGGGCCTTCCCGAGGACGTGACCGAGCAGCTCGTCCGGCGCGCGGACGGGGTCCCGCTGCACGCGGTGGAGATGATCCGTTCCCTCTTGGACCAGGGCGTCGTGGTCCAGCTGGATGACGGCTACGAGCTCCTCGGCGAGGTGACGGAGCTGGAGCTCCCCAACTCGCTGCAGTCGCTCATCGCGTCGCGCCTCGATACGCTCCCCGCCGCCGCGCGGGCGCTCCTCCAGGACGCTGCGGTGCTCGGTACGACCTTCTCCACCCAGGCCGTCGTCGCGGTGACGGGGTCCGACCCCACGTCGACGAACGAGAGCCTGCGTGACCTGGTCCGCCGGGAGTTCCTCTCGGTGGAGTCCGACCCGCGCTCACCCGAACGAGGCCAGTACCGCTTCGTCCAGGGGGTGGTGCGCGAGGTCGCCTACCACACGCTCTCCAAGCGCGGCCGGCGCGAGAAGCACCTCGCGTCCGCCCGCCACTTCGAGGGGGCCGGCGATGAGGAGCTGTCGGGGATCGTCGCCACGCACTACCTCGAGGCATACCGCGCGACGGGCGAGGGGTCCGACCGCGACGAGGTGGGGACGACCGCCCGCCGATGGCTCGAGCGCGCGGCGCAACGGGCGCTCTCCCTCGGTTCGAGCGAGCAGGCCCTCACGTACGTCGCGCAGGCGCTCGACGTCACTCCCGAGGGACCGGCGCGCCCCGCGCTCCTGTGCCTGGCGTCCGAGTCGGCACGGATGGCGAACGACGAGCGCGCGCCGGCCTATGCAGACGAGGCGATCGCCCTCAGCGAGGCAGACGGGGACCCGATCGCGGCAGGGCGGGCCGCGACGAAGCTCTTGATGGCGATCGGCCCGACGGAGGTGGGTTTCTCCGAGGCCATCGAGAAGGGACATCGGACGCTGGCGGCGCTCCCCGAGAGCGGCGCGGAGGACGTCGTCGTCGACCTCTCGATGGGACTCTCGATGATGTACCACTCGATCGCGGAGAACGACACCTCGCTCGCGCTCGCCGACGCCGCGATCAAGACCGCCGAGCGGTTGGACGACCCACTGCATCTCGGCAGGGCGCTCGGCGCGCGCGCCGCGGCACTCTTCTCGCTCGGCCGCCACCGGGAGGCGGCAATCGTCCAGCGCGGCGTCACCGCCATCTTTGATTCCGCCGCCTCAGTCCACGACCAGTCCATGAGCCGCCTCTTCGAGAGCCTCTTCACCCAGGACGATGATCCCCGGCGAGCGCTGCTGGCAGCAGACGAGGCGGCGGACCTGGCACGGCGAGCCGGGGACCGGGACCTCGAGTCGACCAACGCCCTCAACGCGATCGAGATGGCCCTGCTCTTCGGAGAATGGTCGATGGCCCGAGAGCGGATGACGGTGGTCGTGTCCGGTCTCTCGCTGCGCCAACAGCAGGTGGGGTGGAAGAGCGTCCTCGATGCCACGCTCGAGGACCTCACGACGGAGGGCGCACATGCCCTCGACCGGCTGCGCGAACGCTTCGACAAGAGCGAGTACACGCACATGCGCACCACCTACCTACGAGCTCGTGCGCTCGTCCTTCTCGCTCACGGCGAGCTCGAGCCGGCCTGTGCTGCCGTGCGCGCGCTCGTCGACGAAGACCCCGAGGGCATCAATTCGGTCATCGCGCTCGGCTACCTCGGTCACGCCTCGCTCTGGCAACGCGACGCTGCGGGCGCTCGCGAGGCGCTCGAGCGCATGGCGAGCTTCCACGGCCGGTGGACGCTCGCCGCCCGCCAAACCATCGGCGCCGGGCTCGCCGCCCTCGAAGGGAGGGATGCGAACGCAGGTGGAGACGCAGAGGCGGCGGCGAGATTCCGGGAGGCCGCGGCGTCGTGGCGCTCGCTCGACGTGACGCTCGACCTGGCGCTGTGCGGGCTCGACGCCGCAATCCTCCTTCCGCCGGAGCACCGGCCCGCCGAGCTCGTCGACGAGGCGCGCCACGTCCTCGAAGGACTGGGTGCGGTACCGCTTCTCGCCCAGCTCGAGCGGCGTGCCGGCGCGCTCGCACCGACGACGGGCGCGTAGGGCGGTCCGGCGCGTCCGGGGGCCGGCGCGTTGGCCGGCGGATCTCACTCGTATTCCGGCGGCGCAACTCCCTCGTGGCTCCCCGACACGGGGGGAGCGTCGTCGTCGCGCCGCGGGCTCTCGGCGCCCCGGTTCGCCAAGTCCGCTGCCATGCCGGTGAGCCTTGCGGGCGTGGGCGTCCGCCGGTGCACCACGACGAGCGCGAGGCCCCCGATCCCGGCCATGCCCACGGTCGTGACGAGCCGGTAGACGACCGTGGCGACGACCGCGTCGCCGGTCGGCGTGCCGGCCAGCGTGAGCGCGCCGATCATCCCGCCCTCGACGAAGCCGATGCCTCCGGGGACGGGCGCGAGCGACCCCGCGACCTGCGCCGCGGTGTAGGCGAACAGCAGCGCCCGCCAGGGCACCGGGAGATCGACCACCGAGAAGCCGATCGCGAGGACGGTCACGTCGAGGACCCAGTTGACGATGCTGAGCCCGTAGACCGTGACACCACCCGAGACGGTGGCACGGAAGTGCGCCACCTCACCGGCGTGCCGGATCACCCGCCGCGCGAGTCGCAGCCCGGGCATCCGACGGTCCCGCTCGAGCCAGGACCGCACCGCGGACAGGTGGTGCGAGACGACGACACCCGCGATCGCCGCGCCGACGAGCAGCGCGAGAAGGCCGACGAACAGCGCCGGTCCGAGCAGTCCCGCGATGCCCGCGCCGATCAGGCAGAGCAGCAGCTCGGAGATCGCGGCGACGAAGCCCCCGGCAATGACCGCCCAGAGCGCGAGAGGAAGCGGTACCCCGTGACGGCGGTACTGCGTGACGAGCCACCCGCTCGACGGGGCGGTGCCGCCGGGCACCAGATTCGAGATGCCGGTGGCCGCCACGGTGAGCCTCACCACTGCACGGCGAGTCAGGTGCGCCCCGCCGGCGACGAGGAGCCGCCGCTGCACGAGCGCGTACGCGAAGAAGGAGACCCCTTCCGCGACGAACGCGGCGGGCAGCCAGACGAGCCCGCTCGGGCGGATGCGGTGGAGCGCCGTGTCGAGGTCGCCCCGGATCCGGTAGAGGAGCACGCCGAACGCGATGACGATCCCGATGACCAAGAGGACCTTGGGATGCGGCAGCCACTTCGGCCACCGCCACTTTCCGGATCGCCGCCCTGCGTCGTCGGGGGCCGCCGTTGTCCGGCCCGCATCGCCGCCATGGCCCATCGGCGGCGCCGGCATCGACGGATGAAGCGCCGGCCGCTGCGGGACGGCGGGGAAGCCGAGGGGCATCCCCCTTGCTATTCCCAAAGCCATCTCCATCGCTCACCACCCCCGTGTCGGGAGGCCGGCGAGGCGTTTGGTCTCCTCCCCCCACCGAGGCCGCACTGCGGAGGTCCTGCGCGATCCCCTCGATCACCGGTGCCAGCTCCATGACGTCACTGTGACCGGCGGCGGTCCTAGCGGTACGAGGCGCCGGGGGCGAGGCGCAGCTCGTGGAGCTGCACCGGGTCGTGCCCGTACACCATCCACGCGCCCCGTTCCTCCGCCAGCGCCCGGAGACGGTGGGCGCTGCTCCTGGCGAGTGCCGGGTCCGCCTGGCCGCCCCAGCTGTCGTGGTCGAAGTTGTCCTGGCAGTACACGGCGTCGCCGCACAGGACGACCGGACCGGACTCCTCGAGCGTCACGACCACCGACTGGTGGCCCACGCAGTGGCCGGGGGTGTGGCACACCTCGATGCCGTCGCACAGCTTGGCATCGCCGTCGAGGAGCTCGTAGCTGAGGGAGGGGAGGTTCCAGTACTGGTTCGGGAAGCTGGGATTCCCCTTGGCGTGCTCGTACTGGTCGCGTTGGACGAAGAAGGTCGCGGACCCGAGGAGGTCGTTGTTGCCCGCGTGGTCGAAGTGCAGGTGCGTGTTGACGACCGTGTCGATGTCCTGGGGCGCGACGCCGAGCTGGGCGAGGCGGAAGAGGAGGGTGTCCTCCTTGCGCATCACCGGGATCAGGGCGTCGGCGGTCGGGGTGCCCCGCCAGGTCGCGTCGGGGTCGTCGACGTGGACGCGGCTCATCCCGGTGTCCACGAGCACGAGACGGTCGTCACCGGTCCGCACGAGGAAGGCGTTGACCGGGATGTGGGACCGCCGCCCGTCCGCCACGCCCGGCGCGATCGTCTCGTAGTCGCAGCAGCAGTCGCCGAGCGGCAACACGAACAGCTCCATCCGCCCTCCCTCGGCGCCTACTCGTCTCCGACGACGACCTGTCCCCCCGCCACGGTCATCACCACCGAGGTGTCGCCGATCTCGGACGACGGGACGGTGAGGACGTCCTGGTCGAGGACGACGAGGTCCGCCCGACGACCCTTGGCGAGCACGCCCACGCGGTCCTCTTCGTGGTTCACGTAGGCCACGCCGAGGGAGAACGCCCCGAGCGCCTCGCGGACCGACAGCCCCTCTGCCGGCCGGAACGGCACCGTCGTCTCCGGGGCGCCGGGCCTCCCCTCCCGGCGCGACAGCGTCCGGTTGACGGCGACGTGGATCTCCTGGAGGGGATCGGGGCTGGAGACCGGCCAGTCGCTGCCGAAGGCGACGCGCGTGCCGAGCCGCGCGAGCGACCCGATGCTGTACTGCCACTCGGCACGCTCGGGACCGACGAAGGGGATCGTGAGGTCGTCCATCTGTGGCTCGTGACACGCCCAGAGCGGTTGGAAGTTGGCGACGGCGCCGAGCTCGGCGAAACGCCGAAGGTCCCGCGGGTCGATGAACTGCAGGTGCGCGAGATGGTGCCGGCCGGCCGCACGCGATGCCGGCGGGACGCCGCCGAGCGCGTCGAGCGCGACGTGGACCGCGCGGTCGCCGATGGCGTGGAAGTGCACCTGGAACCCCTCGGCGGTGACCGCCCGCACCGCCTCGTGCAGCAGGTCCGGGTCGATGAACAGGTCCCCGCGGTGCGACGAGGGCTCACCGTGTGCGTCGAGGTAGGGGCTCGACATGGCGGCGGTGAAGGTCTCGCACACCCCGTCCACCATGATCTTCACCGCGCTCGCACGGAACGCGCCGGCTCCCGGCACCTCGCCCGCGGGGCCGGCGACGCGGCGGGCCGCCTCCCGGCGCGTGAGGAGGTCCCCGAGCTGCTCGAGCCCCCTGAGCCGGTCCCACCACAGCGCGCCCACCACGTGGGCCGTGAGCGCCCCGTCCTCGGCGGCGCGCAGGTACGTCTCGAAGGTGTCGGGGACCCCCAGCTCCTCGGCCTCGCCCACGCACGCGTCCTGGAAGTGGGTGATCCCGACTGCGTGCAGGCGTGCGAGCCCGGCGGCGAGCGCCCGCGGGAGGTCGTCAGGCCCGGGACGCGGGGCGAGTGCGGCCACGAGCCGCATCGCGTCCTCGTGGAGGGCGCCGGTCGGCGAACCGTCCGGGCGGCGCTCGATCCGGCCGCCCGGGGGGTCGGGCGTCGACGCGTCGACGCCGGCGAGACGGAGGGCGGTGGAGCTCACCCAGGCGCTGTGGTGGTCCCGGTTGGGGAGGAACACGGGCCGGCCGCCGGCGGCCGCGTCGAGGTCTGCGGCCTCGGGCACCCCGCCGGGGAAGGCCTCCATCGACCACCCCCCGCCGAGGATCCACGCGTCGGGCGGGAGGCTCGACGCGTACGTGGCGATCGCCTCCAGGTAGGCCCCCCGTGTCTTCAACCCGCTCAGGTCGCACAGGAGGCTCTCCAACCCGCCGCTCACCGGGTGGACGTGGGCGTCGCCGAACGCGGGGAGGACGAGCCGGCCGGCGAGGTCGACGACCCGGGTGCGCGGACCGACGAGCTCGCGCACCTCCTCGTCGGTGCCGGCCACGAGCACGTCGCCCCCCGCGACCGCGAGCGCCTCGAAGGTCTCGCCACCGGTCGGGTCGGGCACGACCTTCCCCGACACGAACGCGAGGCTGGCCTTCGGGCCATTCCCGGACACCGGCGACGTCGCGCGGGCCACGGTCACCCCCTTCCCGCGGCCTGGCGCTTCACGACGACGTCGTAGAGACCGTCGCCGACCGCGCTCACCGCGATCACGGCGAGGACGATCGCCACGCCGGGGAGCCAGAGCTCCCACCAGTAGTTGTCGTAGAGATGTGTGATCCCCTGCTGGAGCATCTGGCCCCAGCTGGTCCCCGGTGGCGGCACGCCGAGGCCGAGGTAGGCGAGCAGAGCGAAGATGAAGATCGCTGTCGCGACCCGCAGCGTGAAGTTCACCACGATCGACCCGATCGAGTTCGGCATGACATGGCGGCCGACGAGCCCGAGGGCTCGACCGCCGAAGCCCCTGGCTGCGGTCACGTAGTCGCGCGTGCGGAGCGAGAGCGTCTCGCCGCGCACGATGCGCGCGGTCGACGGCCAGCTCACCGCGGTGATGGTGAGCACGATCAGCGACAACGACGGCGAGAAGAGCGTCGCGAGGAGGACGGCGAGGAACAGGTACGGGATCGACAGCGCCGTGTCGACGACGCGCATGAGCACCGCGTCGACGATCCCCCCGACGTAGCCGGCGACCGCCCCCCACAGGGCGCCGAACCCGGTGGAGAAGACCGCGACCGCAAAGCCCACCTCGATCGTGCTCTGGCCCCCGAGCATGAGGCGGCCGAGCAGGTTGAAGCCCTCGGGGTCCGTGCCGAGCGGGAACTGGCCGGATGGCGCGAGGTTCGCGTTCAAAAGTGTCGTCGCCGTCTGTGTCGTCCTGTAGAGGAACGGCCCGACGAAACAGAAGAGCAGGAGGGCGACGAGGAACACGAGGCTCACGAGCGCCATGCGGTTCGACGCGAAGAGCGCCGCGTCCAGGCGCCACTTGTGCCAACGCGACGACCCACCCTCCGACCCCGGGAGCTCCATGAGCGGCGTCCCCGGCAGCACGGCCGCCGCCGGCGACGTCGTCACCCCGGCGAGGAGCGCCGGGGTGCTCTCGTCGGCGCGGGGTCCGTCAGTCATAGCGGATCCGCGGGTCGAGTGCGGCGTAGGCGAGGTCCGCCAGGAGGTTCCCGACGACGACGAGGACGGTGACGACGAGGAGGATCCCGAGGACGAGCGGGTATGTCCGGTCCTGCTGGGCGTGCCAGAAGTAGGTGCCCATCCCCGGGTAGTTGAAGAGCACCTCGATCACGAGCGTCCCGCTCACCAGTGTCGGCAGGCTCAGTCCGACGGCCGACACGAACGGGAGCAGGGAATTGCGGAGCACGTGGCGCACGAGGATCCGCATCTTGGACGCGCCCTTCGCCCTGGCGGTCCGCACGTAGTCCTCGCCGAAGCTGTCGATCACCGAGCTGCGCACGTACCGGCTGAAGTAGGCGACGTTGCCGAGGAAGAGCGCGAGCACCGGCAACGCGAGCACGCGCACGTCGGTGCCGAAGCCCTGGCCGAAGTTTGTCGCCGTGCCGGGGAGCACGTTGAGCTGCACCGCGAACACGAAGATGAGGAGGACGCCGAGGAGCTGGTAGGGCGTCGAGTAGGTGGTGAGCAGGAACCCCGAGACGCCGTAGTCCATGAGGGAGTTCCGCCGGCTGCCCTGGAGGGCGCCGAGCGGCACCGCGAAGAGGGCGGCGAGGAAGAGCCCGGACCCGGCGAGGACGAGTGTGCGCGGGAAGGTCTCGCCGATGAGGGTCAGCACCGGCGTCTCCTGCTTGTAGGCGAAGCCCAGGTTGCCGTGCAGGAGGTTCGAGAGCCAGATGCCGTACTGCACCGGGAGCGGCTTTGTGAGGCCCTCTTGGATGGTGAGCTGGTGCACCTCGAACTTCGACGCCTTCGCCCCCAGCTGGGCGCGGATGAGGCCGCCCGGCAGCGCGTGGAGGAGGATGAAGACGATGACCGTCACCAGCAGGAGAACGATCAGCGCCTGGAGCAGGCGGCGGACGATGTAGCCGACCACGGAACGTCAGGGCCCTCCCGCGAGCAGGCTCCGGACGCTCACGCGCCCGGTCTGCAGTGCCGGATGTGCGGTCCGGCAATCCCGCATGCCAGGTGACACCCGAGCACAGCATCGACCCCCGACTCGTCCTTCACGACCCGCCGATGCAGCCCTGCCCTGACCGGTCGTGAGGGGGACCTTACGATTC
>Ga0307374_10007299_pt1 | contig 16932 bp, 13 predicted proteins | sample OX3MG_FD_202532 | JGI IMG/M metagenome (GOLD analysis project Ga0307374, IMG submission 202532) | Soil microbial communities from Risofladan, Vaasa, Finland - OX-3 | ecosystem: Environmental > Terrestrial > Soil > Coastal area > Acid sulfate soil | place: Finland: Risofladan, Vaasa | collected... | reverse complement strand
CGCCGAATTGGCCGTGGCCGCCGGTCTGCTTCTTGTACCGGCCCACCGCCTCGGCGGGCACCGTGATCGTCTCGCGATAGGGGACGAGCACTTCCTCGGTGGCGATCTCGACGCCGAACTTGCGGGCTAGGCGCTCGACGGCCATGGCCAAATGGGTCTCGCCGGTGCCCCAGAGGATGGTCTGATGGGTCTCGTCGACCCGCTCGACGAGAAGTGCGGGATCCTCTTCCTGCAGCCGATGGAGCCCGGTCATCAGCTTGTCCTCGTCGCCCTTGGACTTGGGCTTGATGGCAACGGACAACGAGCGGGGCTCGGGGGCGAGCACCGGGACCAGCACCGGCGAGCCCTTGGGCGCCAGTGTGTCGCCGGTGGCGACGTCGGCGAGCTTGGGTGCGGCCACGATGTCGCCCGCCCCCGCCTCCTCGGCGGGTTCGGCGTCCTTGCCCCGCAGGAGCTGCAGGACGTGCAGTCGCTCGACCGAGTGCGTGCGGGAATTGGTGAGCACGCTGTCGGGCCGGATCGTCCCGGAGAGGACCCGCAGGAGCGAGATCTTCCCCACGTAGGGGTCGGAGATGGTCTTGAACACCCGGGCCAGGGGCAGACCGGCCGGGTCGCACGGGACCTCCTGGACCGAGTCGCCGGCTTGGACCTCCAGCGGAGGGCGCGCCTCGGGAGTGGGGCCGATCTCCGCCAGCAGGCTGGCCAGGCGGTCGATGCCCACCCCGCTGGCGGCCGAGCCGCAGACCACCGGGAACACCACTCCCTGGGCCACGCCGCTGGCCAGCGTGGCCTCGAGCTCGCCGGTCGACGGGGTGTCCCCTTCGAGGTAGCGCTCCATGAGATCGTCGTCGCCGACCACGATCCCCTCGACCAGCTGTTCCCGTACCTCGTGCTCGGTGGCGGCCAGATCGTCGGGGATGGGCCCCGATCGGGACTTCCCGCCCTCGTAGACGATGGCGGTGTCGGTGAGGAGGTCGGCAATCCCGCGGAAGCCGGACTCGCCGCCCACCGGCAGTTCCAGGGGTGCGATCCCGGCGCCGAACCGCTCGCGCAGTGAGGTCAGCGTGCGGTCGAAATTGGCCCGCTCCCGGTCGAGCTTGTTGATGAACACCAGGCGTGGGAGACCCATCTCGACGGCGAGGGCCCATGCCTCCTCGGTCTGGGCCTCGATGCCCTCCACCGCGCTCACCACCAGGACCACCAGGTCGACGACGGAGCACGCGGCCCGGACCTCTCCGAAGAAGTCGGCGTAACCCGGGGTGTCGATGATGTTCAGCTTGACGTCACCGATCTTGCAGGGAGCGACGGCCAACGACACCGACATGTGGTACTTGATCTCCTCCGGCTCGAAGTCGCTGACCGTCGAGCCGTCATCCACCTTTCCCAGCCGGTTGATGGCCCCGGTGGCGTACAGGAGGGCCTCCGCCAGAGTGGTCTTGCCGCAGCCGTTGTGCCCGACCAACGCCACATTGCGGATTCCGGTGGGATGGCCCTCGAGCCGGTTCGGTCCCGACGGCCCCCGCTTGACCCGCTCCGCAGCCGAAGGCTCGACCCTGGCGTCGATGGCGCTCATGGCCGGTCACATCGGGCCAGGCTGCACCGGTCGCCATGCTCGCGTCCCAATTCCATACCTGCCTCCGCCTTTCACTTCCGCGGGCGGTCAGTCACAACGCTCCAGAGCAAATCAGAGCATATTTTCCGACGCCGCGCACTGGCGATTGCGGCCCGCGGGAGGCGTCGACCGGGTCGACGGGGTGCGCCTCCCGACAGCCGCCCGGGATGCCGTCCCCGTCCGACCACCTCGCCGGGACCGCCGGTGCCCTATCGTGGGTGTCCGTTGCGAACCAGAGGCCGTTGCGGATCAGAAACCGTGGCGGATCACACAAGGGGGAAGTGGCAGATGGGACACTGGATCCGTGGTCGTATCCGACGCCTGGGGGCAGGCGTCTCAGCCGTCGCCCTCCTATGCGCCGGGGTGGTCGCCGCAGGTGTCCCGAGCGCCTCGGCCCGGGTGGTCGGTCCCCAGACGCTCTACGTGGGCACGTTCAACGGGATCACGACGCCGCCGGCTACGACCTTCTCCTCGATCCAGGCCGCCGTCGACGCTTCGAAGAAGGGCGACTGGATCCTGATCGCACCCGGCGACTATCACGAGGTGGGCGACACCGGCGTCAACGCCCCGACCCCGGCCGACCTGGCCGACGGCTGGTACGGAGGTGTGGACATCACCACGCCGAAACTCCACCTGCGCGGCATGGATCGGAACTCGGTCATCGTCGACGGTACCCAGGCCACGGCGGCGGCGCCCTGCAGCTCGGCCCCTGCCGACCAGAACTCCCTGGGTGGCGATGGACGCAACGGGATCCTCGTCTGGAAGGCGAACGGCGTCAGCGTCGACAACCTGACAGTGTGCAACTTCATCGCCGGCTCGGGCAGTGCCGGAAACGAGATCTGGTGGAATGGCGGCTCCGGTTCGGGCACGATCGGCCTGCACGGCTACTCCGGGAGCTACCTGACCGCAACCTCCACCTACTTCGCCGGCAGCAGTTCGACGAACCCCGGAGCGTGCGGCACCTGCGCCCTCTACGGGATCTTCTCCTCGGACGCCTCCGGATCCGCCACCTTGAGCCAGCTCTACGCCAACAATTTCTCCGACTCGGGTATCTACGTCGGCGCCTGCAAGCGGACATGCAGCGTGACCATCGACCACGCCTGGATGGAGAACAACGCGCTCGGCTACTCGGGGACCAATTCGGGCGGGCAGATCATCGTCCAGAACTCGAAATTCGACAACAACAAGGACGGGTTCGACACCAACACCGCCCTGACCGGGGACCCTCCCCCACCTCAGAACGGCCGCTGCGGCGGCACGACGACAAGCGCAATCACCGGTACCAGCTCATGCTGGGTATTCAGGGGGAATCTCGTCGAAAGCAACAACAATCCGAACGTGCCGGTCTCGGGAACTGCCGGCCTCGGCCCGACTGGCACCGGGATGACCATCTCGGGAGGACGCAATGACACCATTATGAACAACGAGTTCCTGGACAATGCGGCCTGGGGCGCGCTGTTCGTCCCCTACCCGGACGGCAACACCACCTCCGGTGGGAAGACCTGCACCGGCACCAAGGGCATCGTGGCGACCTCACTGGGGATCCCGGGACTGGCCTGTCTCTTCGATCCCCAGGGCGACAGGCTGGTGAACAACAAGTTCTCGGGCAACGGGTCGCTCGGCAATCCCGGCAACGCCGATTTCGGCAATCTGCTGCTCGGCGGTAAGGAGCCGGTGAACTGCTTCTCCGGCAACACCGAATGGGACTCCACCTTCACCAGCCAACTCGGGCCGGCCACCAACGCCAACGCCTTGGACTCCATGCCGCAGCTCACCCCTTCGACTTGTGGCACGAAGACACCCAAGGCTTCACTACTCGGGTCCAATACGGACACGACCCTGCTTCTTCAGGTCGAGTGCGATGCCGGGCTCCTGAGCGGGGGGTTGTGCGCGACGGCGCACTATCCGCAGCCGACGGCCATCGTGATGCACCCGCTGCCCAGCCTGCCCTCCATGCCCAACCCCTGCGCCGGGGTGCCGGCGAACCTGTGGTGCCCGGGAGGGGTGCCGGCGGCGAAGGCCCCGGCCGCCACCGGCTGACGGCTGGGCCCCTTCGGCCGGACCGTCCGCCGGTCCGTTGCTACGGTGGCCGGGTGGACGACCCGATCCTGCTGTGCACCGATGGGTCCGACCTGGCCCTGGGGGCGCTGTCGGCCGGCCTCGACCTGATCGGGCGCGAGGGACGCCTGGTGCTGGTGACCGTCTCGGATGGACCCGATCAGGGCTCACTGGTCGGCAGCGGGCACGCCGGAGCCGAGCTGACCCCGGACGAGTACGACCAGAGGGTCGCCGAAGCCTCCGGGGATGCACGCGCCGCCATCGACGGGGCCCGGAGAGAGCTCGGGATCGCGGAGGTCGAGACCCTGGTGCTGGAAGGTGACCCCGGAAGGGCGATCTGCGGGCTGGCATCTGATCTGTCGGCCGGCGCCATCGTGATCGGCTCTCGCGGTCGCGGCGGGATCAAGCGGGCGATCCTCGGTTCCGTCTCGGATCACGTCGTGCGAAACGCGCCCTGCAGTGTGATCGTGACCAGGGCCCGGGGGTGATCCGGGTCCATTCGGCCCCTTCCGACGGTGAACGGGACCGGGTCGGGAGGGAGGTTCGATGGGGCGGTTGACCAGAGCGGCGGCGGTCTCCGCCGGTGCAGTGGTGCTCGCGTCGCTCACCTCCGGCTGCGGGTCGGACAGCGTTTCGCCACCGGCCGCTGGGCACGCTCCGACCCCGGCGTACGGGGCCCCGGGACCGGACAGGGTTGGCGTCACCACCCTCGACCTCGGGTCCGCCGGGCCGAAGTTGGGGGAACGGCTGGCCACGGTCTTCTTCCCCGCCGACCTGACCGACCCGGCGGCCGGTGGCCTACCCAAGTTCAGCTACACCGAGGCCGAGACCCTGCCGGCGGGGCTCGGCGGGCTCCTGCCGGCCAAGTTCGACACGACCACCACCATCGACGCCTACCCGAATGTCCAGGGCTCCAAGACCGGCCCCTACCCGATCGTGCTCTTCAGCCACGGCTACGGAGGTGGACGCCTCTACTATTCGAACTTGTTGGCCGGGATCGCCTCGTGGGGCTATGTGGTGGTCAGCGCCGATTACCTGGAGCGCGGTGTCGCCGCCCAGGCCCTCGGCCTGAAGACGGCGCCGACAGCGGCGTTCGACAGCTCGATCATGACCGCCTCCCTCGATGCGGTCGAGAGCGCCTCGGCCCAACCGGCATCGGTGCTCTCCGGCACCGCCGACCCGGGCCGCGTGGCCGCCGTCGGGCACTCTGCCGGCGGTCAGACCGCCTTCGACGCCCTGAACTCACCCAAGGTGTCGACGGCCGTCGGCTGGGCGCCGGAGGGACCGGTCGGCCCGCCGTCGAAGAAGCCGGTCATGATCATCCGGGCCACCGGCGACACAGCGGTGCCGACGGCGCGGATCGAACAGGAGTTCAAGGCCTTCCCCGGGCCCAAATCCCTGGTGCAGATCTCGGGGGAAGGACACAACACCTACACCGACATCTGCGTCGGCATCCGGAACGGGGGCGGGCTCATCGGCTATGCGGTCGCCAACCACCTGGTATCCCCACAACTGGCCAGGCTCGGGATCAACGGCTGCCAGAAGAGCGACCCGGCCCCGCCCCGGTTCTGGCCCATCGTCCAGTACTACACGGTGTTCCAGCTCGAGAGCGTGTTCGCCCACGGCTCCACCACCGTCCCCGAGCCGACCGCCGGTTCGTTCCCCGGCCTGACCGTCTCGGTGACCCAGCGGGGCTGACCTGGTCGGGGCCGGGAGCCCGGGGGAAAGCGGTGGCTCAAGTCGGGGGCCCCGGACTGCCGATGGACAGGGGAGGCCCACGATGTGGGCACAGCTGTCGCTGGAGGGTCGGAGTGGTGGCCACGCAACCTGGGCGGGGACAAGACCGGCCGGCGGGTCTCGGCGGCGATGGCGGATACTCGATGATCGCCACCGTTCTCAGCCTTGTTGCTGTTGCCATGCTGGTCGGCATCCTGCTCGGGACCACCTCGCATTCGGGGGGCAACGCCGACACCAGTGTCTCCAACGCGCCAGGGGTGGCCCAGTCCGACAGCCTGGCGGCCCAGCAGGCGCTGTCGACCGCTTTGTCGTCGGCCACCGCGGCTGCATCCAGCGTCGGCGGCCTCGGGTCGGTGGACCTCTCGACGCTGTCCGCCTCCGATCCCTCGATCACCTTCGTCTCCGGGCCCTCGGCCAACGCCTCGACGGTCAGCGTGGCCGTGACCGCCGACCCGACCGGGGGCGGGGGCGGGTCGGTCACCCTGGCCGACCGGTCGTCCAACGGGACGTGCTGGTTGGTGTGGAGTCCGACCGGCGGTGCCACCTGGTACGGGGCACAGACCGGCCTGGCCGACTGTGCGGCTCCGGCGATCGGCTCGGCGCCGCCGCCGGGCCCGGTGTCGTCCTCGGCCATCGGCTGGCAGCAGGGCGGCTTCCCCCCGGCCTGAGCCGCTTCGGTCGGAGCCGCTGAGGGCCGGTCGACGAGGCCCGGTCAGCGATCGTGGCCGAAGTAGGCCTCCCGCAGCTCGCGTTTCAGTATCTTCCCCGAGGGGTTCCGAGGAAGCCGGTCGTCACTGAAGGCGATCCGGCTGGGGACCTTGAACGCCGCCAGCCGCTCGGCCAGGAAGTCCCTCAGCCCGTCGGCGTCCAGGACCGTCTCGGGCTTGAGCTGGACGACGCAGGCGACCTCCTCGCCGAGCCGCTCGTCGGGGACCCCGAAGACCGCGGCCTCGTAGATGTCGGGGTGGTCGTAGATGGCGCTCTCGACCTCGGCGCAATAGACGTTCTCGCCCGCTCGCAGCACCATGTCCTTGGCCCGGTCCTCGACGTAGAGGAACCCGTCCTGGTCGATCCGGCCCAGGTCGCCCGAGGCCAGCCACCCGTCGACGATGGTCTGGGCCGATTCCTCGGGCTTGTTCCAGTAGCCGCGGATCACATTTGGCCCCTTCATCCAGATCTCACCGCGCTCCCCGGCCGGCACGGGGTCCCCGCTCCCGTCGCGGATCTCCGTGTCCATGATCGTGGTCCAGGCGCGGCCGGTGGACGTCGGGTGCGCCACATAGTCGTCACCGCTGTTTCCGGGCCCGAAGCCGTTGGTCTCGGTCATCCCGTAGCCGATGTTGGGTCTGCCACGAGCGAAGCCCTTCTCCACCCGGTCGACCAGCTTGACCGGAGCGGGGGCGCCGCCGCCGCCGATGGTGGCCAGCGACGACGTGTCGTACTTGGAAAAGGCCGGGCTCTCGAGCAGGTCCCAACTCTGGGTGGGCACCCCCACGAAGGCGGTCACCTCCTCCACCTCGATGAGCCGCAGCGCGGTCTCGGGGTCCCAGCGGTGCATCATGACCAGTTTCATCTTCATGCCGAAGCAGCTGAGCATCACCGGCACGCACCCGGTCACATGGAAGAGCGGGACGACAAGGATGAAGCACGGCGTCCGCCCGCCCCCGCCGAAGGGGTTGTCGCCCTTGCGAGCGGTCATGATGGTGGCGTTGGCCCAAAACGCCATCAGCGCCTGGGTCACCGCCCGGTGCGTCGACACCGCTCCTTTGGGGAACCCGGTCGTTCCCGATGTGTACAGGATGGTCGCATCGTCGTCCGGCCCCACCTCTACGTCGGGCATGGAGTCGCCGAGCGAGACTGCCTCGCGGTAGCGCCGGACACCGGTCGGCTCCGGTTCGATCTGGTCGGAGCGAACGACGATCATGGGAATGGACCGCGAGTGGGCCGGACCGTGCGCTCGTTCGATCCGTTCGGGATCGGCGATCAGCAGCGAGAGACCCGAATCCTCGATGGCGTAGTCCACCTCCGCCTCCGTCCACCAGGCGTTGAGGGAGACCGAAACCGCACCGATCGAGAGGATGGCCGCAAAGGAGACGATCCATTCGGGGAGGTTCCGCATGGCGATGCCCACCCGGTCCCCCTTGGTGATCCCGAAGGTGTTCACCAGGGCGCTGGCCAGCGCATCGACGTGGCGCATGGTCTCCTCGAAGGTCCACCGCTCGTCCTCGTACACCATGAACGTCGACTGGTCGCCCCTGGCACCGGCGAAGACCTGGCCGAGCGTCGGCGGGGCGTTCTTGAAGAGTCGGTAGCCGATCCCGTCGACCGAGCCTTCGACGACCTCGAAGAGCTGTCCGGGCCCGGTGACCTGTGTGCAGGCCTCTTCGTAGCTGAGCGACATGGCCGCCCCCTTCCTCACCCTGGGTTGAGGCCGTGCCCGCGGGGAGGCCCCCGGTCGGTCGGCGTGACAGGCGATCCTATGTCTCCAGGAGAACGCCCGGCGAGGGGGCGGCGGAGGAGGATCCGGGGCCTCGTGGGCGCCCGGCCAGACCCGGGGGCGATGGCCACGCTGACGTAACCCTCGACCCGCGATCCCAGGACACCCCCGGGTACCGTGGAGCGCGGTTCGGTCGATTCCAGGCCGGCTCCGGGACCCCAGGAGGACAGTCCGTTGGCCCCACGACTCGCCACCGACGCGGAGGTCGAGACCTGGCGGGAACACGGGTGGGTGCTGCTCGACGGCCTGGTGGGGACCGAGGAGATCGACAACGCCCACGACGACCTGCACCAGCTGTTCCCGAGCTCCGAGGAGTACCACTCCGATCCCGACGGAGCGACCCGGAAGTGGCTGGGGTCGAAGCCCGACCCGGAAGAGCAGTTCGTCTGGCCCGAGGACGGTCCGGGGTTCCGGGGGGAGCAGCACCGCTGGAACACCCCTTTCCCCTTTCCGGGTTCAGGGTCGCTGAACAGGCTGTGCGTGCACTCCTCCATCGTGGATTTCGCCGAGCGTGCACTCGGGACCCGGGACGTACGGATCTACCAGGCTCACGCCAACGCCAAGTACTCGGGCCTGACCAATTACGAACAACCCATGCACATCGATCGGAACCATTCTTGGATCCCGGCCGTGGGTGAGGCGCCCTGGTGGAACCTCGAGGGATTCCTCTACCTGTCCGACGTGACCGGATCCGACAACCCCACCCGGTTGGTGTCCGTGCACGATTCGGCCCACGTGACCGCGATCCACCCCGTCGTGATGCCGGACGCCGATCCCCAGATCTACCGGTCCGAGCGTCTGGCGACCGGCGTGCGCGGCTCGTACCTGGCCTACCGCTCGGACGTCTTCCATCGGGGTGGCCCGTTCGGTGCAGCGGATCGGGCCCGCCTGGTGCTGGCCGTGGCGTTCAAGTGCGCCGGACAGGACTGGATCGGCTACGACCAGGCGCAGTCGCGGTCCACCGATCCCGAGTGGACTGCGTTCGCCGAGCACTCGACCCCGCGCCAATTGGAGCTGTTCGGCTTCCCCCCTCCCGGCCATCCGGTATGGAGTGACGCACTGCTCGCCGAGACGGCCCTCCGCTATCCGAAGCTCGACCTCGAGCCCTGGCGGGCGGCGCTTACCTCGAAGTAGGAGCTGTCGCGGCCGACCTCTCGGAAATCCGACGCAACGTTCGGTCCCACCCGAGCGTCTCAATTGGTGTGGGTAGAGTGGGCTTCATCGCCGACGCCGAGACAGGGGCCGACACCGGGGACGGTGCGGGTGCCCTCGGTGACGCCCCCCCGACGGCACCGGTCGTCCCGCCCTCCACCGTCCGCCCCGCCGGAGTGGACACGACGAGCTTCGCCGTCTTCTACACCGGCCACTATTCCGATCTGGTCCGCCTGGCCACCCTGCTGAGCGGATCCGCCGACGCCGCCCCTGATCTCGTGCAGGACTGCTTCGTCGGCCTGCACGGTCGCTGGACAGCGGTCCGGGATCCCCTCCCCTATGTGCGACGGAGCGTGGTCAATGCGTGTGCGTCACACCACCGGCGGGTCGCCCGCCGACGCCGACTGCCGCCTCCGGAGGCTCCGCACTCCGAGCTCGGCGCGGACGAGCTCGAGGACGCCCTGGCCCGGCTCCCGGACCGTCAGCGGGCCGCAATCGTGCTCCGCTACTACAGCGACCTGCCCGACGCAGAGATCGCCCGCGCCCTACGTTGCCGCCCGGGAACGGTCCGTTCCCTCATCCACCGGGCCCTCGCCGACCTGAGAGGGAGGATCGAGCCGTGACCCACGCCTTCGAGGACCGCCTCCGCACCCACCTGGCGACCCGGGCGGAAGGGGTCACGGTCGATCCAGACCCCGATGGGCTCTTGGAGCGCGCCGGCGGTCGGGCCGCCCGGAGGGGCCCGCGGGCCGGTGGAGCCGTCGTGCTTGCCGTTGTCCTTGCCGGCGTCGGCGTCCTGACCGGGGTGAACCTGGGCGGGGCCGGATCGACCGCCGCCCCCCGGGCGCCGACGACTTCGACGACCCTCCCGGGGCGGGCCGGCGCCTCGCTGGCTCCCGGCTCCTCCGGGCCATCGGGCGGGCCGGCCGTGACCGGGCCGGCGCCGTACACCTTCCTCTTCACCCGCACCACCGGATCGGGCGTGGCCATCCGTGGCTACGCAGCCGGGAGCGAACCGGGGGCCGGTTGCCCGCCGGAGGCGTCCTGCCCGGTGCCGGTGCCGGTGCCGACTCCGGTGCCCGTGCCGACTCCGTGCCCGAAGAGTGCGATGTGTGCGCAGCCGATGGTGGCCCCGCAAGGTCAGGGGGTGGCGGGCGGAAGCACCGGCGGGTCCGGACCCCCAACCACCGTGCCTCCGCAGGCAGGCTCCGGGTGCGGACAGCTGATCCTCGAGTTCTCGACGGACAAGGCCGTCGGGAGCGGCACCGTGCCCCGCCCACTGACCGCGGCACCCGGCCCCGACACCTTGGAAATCCTCGGTGGGGGCTCCTTCGGCGCGCCGGAGAGCGCACCCGTCGGCTGGGTGGCGGTGTGGGCCGGGAGCGCCGTGGCATCGGTCCGCCTGTCTGCCGGGGGTGCGGTGGTCGACGTCATGGCGCCGAGCTCGGGCCTTGCCGTGTTGGCGGTGCCGGGCAACGCCACGCTGAACGGAGCGACGGTGGTCGGTCTCGATCAGAACGGGGCGGCCGCCGCCACGGTGCCGGCGGGGCCCGGGCCCGGTTCCGGCGCCTCACCGGCCTGCAGCGCTCCGCCGGTGAGCCTTCCTCCCACCCCGGCCACGACCACCCCCTCGTCCTCCACCACCACCGTGCCGACCACGACCACCGCCGTGTCCCCCGCCCGTCCCGAGCCCGCTGTCGGGCCGCCGCCGGCGGCGACCCCGACGAGCTGACCCACCGCCGTCCGACCGGGTCCCGGCCACCGATCGCACCGACCCACCCGTCCGCTACCACCTATCCTGGCGGCCATGACCACGACCGTGATGATCACCGGCGCCGGGTCCGGATTCGGCAAGTTGGCCAGCATCGCGTTGGCAGGGCGCGGGCACGAGGTGATCGCCACCACGGAGACCGACGCCCAGGCCGACGCCCTGAGGACGGAGGCCCCGCAGCTGACCGTCGAACGGGTCGACATCACCGGCGACGACGTCACCAAGGTGTCGGCGTGGGACATCGACGTGCTCATCAACAACGCCGGGGCGGGGCAGACCGGCCCGATGGCCGACGTTCCGATCGAGCGGGTCCGGCGCCTGTTCGAGGTGAATGTGTTCGGCACGCTCGCAGTGACCCAGCACGTGCTGAAGGGCATGGTGGCCAAGGGCAGCGGGCGGGTCATCATCGTGTCGTCGATCGCCGGGGTCCTGTCGGCACCGACCTTCGGCCCCTACGCGATGACCAAGCACGCCCTCGAGGCCATGGGGAAGGCGATGCGGGCCGAGCTGGCCCCACTCGGCGTCGACGTGACCCTGTTGAACCCCGGCCCCTACCAGACCGGCTTCAACGACCGGATGGCCGAGTCGATGTGGGAATGGTTCGGCGCCTCCTCCATCAACGCGTCGGCGTCCGACATGTTCCGGTCGTTCGGCGAGATGGTGACCAACGGGCAGATGGACCCGGCCGAGGTGGCCCAGCGGATGGTCGAGCTCACCGAGGCCGACACGACCACCGAGAACAATTTCGTCCCGCCCGAGATCCGGGAGCTGGCTGCCGGGGCACTCGGAGGCTGACGGCGGCGATTCAGGAGGCCCGGCGGGCGGCGCCGACGCAGGCCTGCATCAATCGGAAGCTGCGGGGGTCCCCCGTCGTTCCGATGACCATCCGGTTCATCACGTAGCCCATGCCGAGCTCGAGGTCGGGATCGGCCCATCCGGCCGATCCGCCCATCCCGAAGTGGCCGAAGGAGCGCGGGCCCCCGAGCCCCGCCGCACCCACGATCCCGAGGTTGAGCATGAATCCGAGGCCCCACTGGATGTCGAGCCCCATCAACACGGCGTCGGGTCCCTCGGTCTGCGGATGCAGGGCCCGGCCGAGCTGGTCGGCGGTGAGGATACGGCGGCCGCCGCCCGACGGGGTGTCGACGTCGCTCACACACGCCCCGTAGAGGCAGGCAAGGGACCTGGCGTCACAGATGCCGTTGGCCGCCGGGATCTCCGCCGCGTGCAGTCGGGGATCGTCCCACACCTCCGGATCCGACAGGGCGCCACCGGGCGCGGCGAGGGCCTTGGTGAGCGGACCGTCGGGAGCCAGGTAGGTGGCCAGCTGCTCGTCGAATCCGGTGGGATCGGCGCCGGTGGGGTCGAGCCCGGCGAGGGAGGCACTGCCGCCCAGGTCAGGCGTGCGCCCGAGCTCCATCGACTCGAGGAACGAGACCAGCCGAGCGACCCGGTGCTCCTCGGAGGCCGGCAGGCCGACGAAGAAATCCGCCCCCAGCGGGCCGGCGACCTCCTCACGCAGGTAGGTCCCGAGGGTGCGGCCGCTGACCCGGCGGACCACCTCACCGACCAGCCAGCCGTAGGTGGTGGCGTGGTAGCCGTGGGCCGACCCGGGCGGCCACGACGGAGCCTGGGCCTCGAGGGCGCTGATGACCGGTTCCCACGCCAGCGCCTCCTCGAAGGTGAGCGAGCGGTCGACCCAGGCCAGGCCGGCCCGGTGCGCGAGGAGATCGGCGACGGTCACCGTTTCCTTGCCCGCCTGCCCGAATTCGGGCCAGTAGGTCACGACCGGTGCGTCGAAATCGATGGCACCCTCTTGGGCGAGTTTGTTGGCACACATGGCCGTGGCGCCCTTGGTGGTCGAATAGACGAGGGCGAGGGCGTCCTCCCGCCACGGCCGGCCCGTCCGGGTGTCGGCGACGCCACCCCAGAGGTCCACCACCTTCCTGCCCCGGTGGTAGGCGGCGAAGGCCGCCCCGTCCTCCAGCCCCTCGTCGAAATTGGCCCGGAAGGCCTCACGCACCGGCTCGAACCCCGGTGCCGCCCATCCGTCGATGATGGCCATGGTCGCCTCCTCGGTCGGCAGGCAGGCTACCCAATGGTGAGGGTCACCACGAGCCCCGGCGCAGCGACCGGGGCCGCGAGAACGCGGCCATGCCCTCGACCCCCAGTTCGGTGCCGATCCCCGAATCGCCCCATCCGCCCATCGGTGCCAGGTGGTCCATGGCGCCCATGCCGTGGGCGTTGGTCCACACTGTCCCGGCGGCCAACCTCCGGGACAGCGCGTCGGCCAGCGCGGCGTCACCGCTCCATATCGATGCGCAGAGCCCGAACTCCGTGTCGTTGGCGGCGGCGACCGCCTGGTCGATCTTCGTGTAGGGGAGAAGGGGGAGGGCGGGGGCGAACTGTTCCTGGCGCACCAGCGCGCTGTCGGGGTCCGGCGCCACGACCAGGGCCGGGGACACCGTCCACCCGGAGCCCGGTCGGATGGCCGTGGCCGGGCGGACCACCTCGGCCCCGTTCCTGGCTGCGTCGGCGATCATCGCCTCGACCCGGTCACGGGCCGCTCTGGTGTGCACCGGCCCCATGGTCACCTCGGGCCGGAGACCGTCGCCCACCACCATCCGGGAGAGGGTGGAGACGAGCGCATCACGCCAGCTGCGGAGCCGGTCGGCGGGCACGTAGAGCCGCTTGATCGCCATACACACCTGCCCGGCGGTGGTGAAGGCTGCTTCGACGAGGCGGTCGGCAACCTCCTCCGACGGTTCGAGGTCCGGGGCGACGATGGCCGGGTCATTGCCCCCCAGCTCGAGCACCGCCGGTCGCAAATGGGCGGCACAGGCGGTCAGGACCGAGCGGCCGGCCGACACCCCGCCGGTGAATGACACCATGTCGATGTCGGGGTGGGCGACCAGGGCGGCACCGAGCTCCGGCGTCGGGCCGTTGAGCGCATTGAGCACCCCCGGCGGCAGCCGGCAGGCGATGGCCCCGGCGAGGGCCAGGACGGCGCCCGGACAGGTGGGCGGAGTCTTGACCACGACCGTATTGCCGGCGAGCAGGGCGGGCAGGATCTTGTTCCCCATGACGGCGGCCGGCCAATTGAAAGGAAGGATCGCCGCCACCACCCCGTGGGGGACCCGCTCCACCACCGAGGTGCCGGCCGAAAGGGGCCCGAGGGAGTCGGCGACCAGCGGTGCCAGCGCCCCGACCATACCGGCGGTGGTGACCAGGTCGAAGGTGGACTCGACCAGGATCTTGCCGTGCTCTCGGGTCAGAAGGGTGGTCGTCGCCTCCAGGTCGATCGAGTCCATGGCCGATTTGCAGGCCCGCTCGACCAGGGCCAACCGCTCGTCGAAGCCGAGGGCGGCCCACGCCGGCTGGGAGGCGCGAGCCGCGGCCGCGGCCTCGTCCAACTGGCCGGGCGAGGCAGCAGGGGCCGCCAGCACCACCTGGTCAGGGCGGGCTGGATTGAAGACGGGATACGAGCCGTCGGCTCCGAGCACCAGCCGACCGCCGATGGCCAGAGGCACACGTTCCTCGATCATCGCTGTCATCACCTCCGTTCCCACCCCCGGGCCTCCCGGCCTGCGACGCTACTCCCGCGGGCACGAGGTGGGCATCGGCCCACCCGCCCGCGCTGTCACCACGCCCGGGCCCGACGGCGTCGACCGCGGATACCGTGGGAGCCCGGCAGGCGTCGGCGAGGCCGCGTGTCATGCACCGGGGCCCACCCCGACCGGAAAACGAAACGAGGACCGAGTGGTGGCAGTTCCCGACGGGCAGTCCGGCGATCTCCTGGGGCCGGACACCTTCCGCGATCAGCGGCACCACGAGGTGTTCGCCGCCTGGCGGGAGACGGACCCGGTGCACTGGCACGTCGACAGCGCCGGAACCGGTTTCTGGTCCCTCACCAAGCACGCCGACGTCCAGTGGGCCAGCCGGGACCCCGAGACCTTCATCAGCAGCGACGGCTTCACCCTCGTCGACATCGACCCCGACGACCTGCAGGCCGCGGCGATGGGACAGATGCTCCCGGGGATGGACCGGCCCGAGCACACCCGCTACCGGCGGATCGTCAACCGCGGATTCTCACCCCGGACGCTCCGGCTCGTCGAGGACCACCTCCGACAGAAGGCGGGAGCCATCGTCGACCGCGTCATCGATCGGGGGTCGTGTGACTTCGTGGTGGATGTCGCCGCCGAGCTGCCGCTGCAGGCCATCACCGAGTTGATGGGGGTCCCGGACGAGGACCGGCGGATGATCTTCGAGTGGAGCAACCTGATGACGGGAATCGACGATCCCGAGTACCGGGGGGACATCGGCGCCGCCCTCAGCGCCAGCGCCGACATGGTCGCCTACGCCGACGGCCTACGCGCCATGCGGACCCGGGATCCCCGCCGGGACATCGTCACGACGCTGACCGGAGCAGCCGTCGAAGGCGACGGTTTGACGGACGCCGAGTTCGGCATGTTCTTCCTCCTGCTCGTCGTCGCCGGCAACGAGACGACCCGGAACGCCACCTCCCACGGTATGCGGGCGCTGATCGACAACCCCGATCAGATGGAGCGGCTCCGCTCCAACCCGGGCCCTGGCCCGATATCGCTCGCCGTCGAGGAGATCCTGCGCTGGTCGTCGCCCATCCACTACTTCCGCCGTACGGCCACCCGCGACGTCCGGCTCCGCGGGAGGGAGATCAGAGCCGGCGACCGCGTGGTCCTCTGGTACGCCTCCGCCAACCGGGACGCCGAAGCCTTCCCCGATCCCTTCCGCTTCGACGTGGGCCGCCAGCCCAACGACCACGTGGCGTTCGGTGCGGGCGGTCCCCACTTCTGCCTCGGCGCCAACCTGGCCCGGATGGAGCTGCGCCTGCTGTTCACCGAGCTCGTGACCCGGATGCCGGCGCTCGAGCTGGACGGACCCGTCGAGATGCTGCGTTCGAACTTCGTCGGGGGGATCAAGCACATGCCCGTGCGTTGGTGACCAGCCGAGGTGACCCGCCTCGCGGCTCGGCAGGCGCCGGCGACCCCGGTTGAGGACCGGGCCGTGGCGTGCGAGATGACCGGGAGGCCAGGTGGTCAAGCGGAGGACGACTGGCCCCGCCACGGGCCCCATGGGAGGACCGACCTGTCCCGTTGACCCATACTGCAACCGTGCCCGCTTCTGACGGCCAGTACCAGGCGATGATGGCGGCGGTCGCCGAACGCACCTCACAGATCGTCGAGGCGTTGGACGGTCTCGATCGGGCGACCCTGCTGGCACCGTCCCAGCTGCCGGACTGGAGTCGTCTCACCATCGCCTGCCATCTGCGCTACGGGGCAGAGGCGGTGGCGCGGATGACCCGCGCCGCTGTGTCCGGACAGCCCGTGGCCTACTACCCGGAGGGGCGCGAGCGGCAGCGCCCGCTCACCCTCGTGCCCCGCCGGGGAGAGCGTCCCCCCGCCGTGGTGGCGTCCCTCGAGGAGCGGAGCGAGGACCTGGACCGGGTCTGGTCATGCCTGGACGACGCCGGCTGGCGGCTCCAGGTCACCGAACCCGAGGGCAACGCCGACCTCGGGACCCTCGAACTGGCCCGGCTCGCGGTGCTCCGACTCACCGAAGTGGAAGTGCACGGGACGGACCTGGGACTGGGCCTCGACGACTGGGGGGAGCTGTTCGTCCGGGTGGCCCTTCCCATGCGACTCGACCGGCTCAACACCCGGCGGTCGAACCATCGTGGCTTCGACACCGTCCCCGAGGGCACCTGGCTGCTCAGTGCCTCCGACGGGCCCGCCTACCTGGTGGACCTGCGGGCGGGCCGGGTCGACTCCCATCCCGCCGGCCCGGCCACCCCGGCGACGGCGAGGATGGAGGCGACCAGCCGCGACCTCCTGGCGCTGCTCCTCGGGCGCCCCCTGCGTGGGTCGCTGCGCCTGAGCGGGGACACGGCCTTCGGCGATGCCTTCGCCCGCGCCTTCCCGGGCCCGTAGGCGGGCGGGGGTCCGGCCACCTTGACCGGTGTGGACGGTCGGCGGAGACCGGAGGCCTGTCACGGGAGGAGGTGGACGCCTACCTGGCGATGTTGGAGGAGCCCAAGCAGTCCACATTGCGCGAATTGCATCGGGTCAT
>Ga0307374_10007298_pt1 | contig 16933 bp, 11 predicted proteins | sample OX3MG_FD_202532 | JGI IMG/M metagenome (GOLD analysis project Ga0307374, IMG submission 202532) | Soil microbial communities from Risofladan, Vaasa, Finland - OX-3 | ecosystem: Environmental > Terrestrial > Soil > Coastal area > Acid sulfate soil | place: Finland: Risofladan, Vaasa | collected... | reverse complement strand
CCACGGACCATAAATCGCGCCAGGAGAGCGGTTCCTCGCTTCGGACGCCGAAGAAGGGCAGCAGCACCAAACCCGCGACCAACAGGCGCACGAAGGCCAGCGTGGCGGGCGGCACGCCGTTCATGGCCACGCGCGCCGTCGAATAGGCCGTGGCGTAGATACCGTTGGCCAGGATGAGGACCGCGAAGGCCCCGCGGGAACTCTTAACGCTCACGCTCTATTCCTTGGAGACGGGGTAGTAGTACGCGTCCAGGAATACCGGGTTGTAGACCAAGCCCTTGACCCAGGCGCGCAGCGCCAAAACGCCGGTCGGGTAGACCGTCACGATGGAAGGTTCGTCCTCGTAGCCCAGACGCAGAATCTCACGATAGAGCCGCGCGCGCTTTTGCGGATCCAGCTCCCGGGCCGCTTGCGCGATGAGCGTGTCCATCCTGGGGTTGGAATAGCCCTGCGCCGAGGGGTAGCGCCCGTTTGAATCGTAGAAGGCGAACGCGAAATCGTGCGGGTCCGGGTAGTCGGGGTACCAGCCGCGCGAAAAAACGGGCAGGAGGCGCTGCTGCGCCTTGGCCAGATAGGAAGGCCAGTCCAGGCCGCGCAGGTTGATTTGGAACTTGGAATTCAAGGCTTCCACGCCGCGCTTTAAGATTTCGCACGCGGCCAAGCGGCTCTCGCCGCCGGTGTTGTAGGTGAGCGTAAAGCGAAAGCCCTTTTGCCACACCTGCCCGCCCCAGGCCTTCTTGAAGTACGCCTCGGCCTTGGCCGGGTCGTAGCGGTAGCGCGGGCCCTTGGGGTCGAAGCCCAGGAGCCCCGGCGGGATGGGGCCCACGGCGAGCTCGGCCCGGCCGTGGAAGACGTCCTTGACCATGGCCTTATAGTTGAAGGCGTAGGCGAACGCCTTTCTTAGGTTTTTATCCGTGAAAAAATCCGGCGGGATGCCGTCGCCGTCCAGGCGCCCCGAGCCGATGTCCGGATTGGCCTGGGGGTTGATGTGGAAGGTGAAGAAAAACGCGGGGTCGACCGCCAGCTCCGGCAGGCCCTGCTCCAAGCGCACGCCGGGCAGGCCCTTTAACTCGTCGGCCAGGGGCGCCGCGACCTCCGCCAAGTCCGCGTCGCCAGCCTCAAGCATCAACTTGCGGGTGGAAAGCTCGGGCACGGCCTTCACGAGCACCTGCTCGAGCTTGGCCGGGCCGCGCCAGTAGCGGTCGAAGCGCTTCAAGAGCACGAAGCGGCCCACTTGATCCCAGTCCGCCAGCTCGAAGGGCCCGGTGCCGTTGGCGTGCGAATCAAAATAGGACTGCCCAGCCTCGGGGTCGTTGTACTTTTTCCAGTCGGTCTCCTTGCCGTCCCACTCGCCGTTGGCCGCGGCCCACGATTCGCATTCGACGTAGCTCCAGCGAGCCATGATGGACAAGAAGGGCGCGAAGGGCCGGGCGAGATGAACGACCACGTCGTTTCCCTCCACGCGCACGGCGTCGGCGGCTTTCTTGAAGTCGAGCGTGATTTTGCCGTCCGCGCCGCGCGTCGAGGACGCGCCCAGGATGGGCTCAAGCAGAAGCGACGAGGGCCCGCCCGCGCGGTCGGTGAGCATGAAGCGCAGCAAGGAGTAGCGCACGTCCTCGGGCGTCAAGAGCTCTCCGTCCTGGAAGAACACGTGCTTGCGGATGGGAAAGCGGTAGACGAGCCCGTCCGCGGAGATAAGCCCGTTTTTTCGCGAGGGCACCTCGGTCGCGAGCGCGGGCCGAAAGCGAGTCAAGGACGCGCCCTTAAAGGCGATCAAGGTATCGTAGATATTGTAGATGAGCCCTTGGCTCGCGTTGTCGTAGGGAAAAACCGGGTCCAGGCTGGTGATTTCGCCCACCTCGGCGTTGACGAAGGTGCCCGGGTTCTTGGCCGCGGGCTCCGCGGCCCGGGCTATATTATAGGGAAGCGCCAGCGCCAAAAGCCCGGCCAGCGCCGATTTTTTCATGCCAGCAGTCTATCTCCTTGGGTGCTGGTTGTAAAGCCCGCCGCCGCCAAAAGAAAGCGGGCTCGGATTGCTTCCCGGGCCCGCCTGCGTCTTTTGGCCGCCGTGATTCTACTTGATGACTGGCGCGGGCAACGGCCCCTGGGCGTACTGGCTAAACGGCTTTAAAAGAGAGGCGTCTTCGGTCGGGCCGTAGGAGCGCAGCGGCGTTTTATTGCGCTTGACCCGCCTCTCAACTAGCTTCTTCACCTTGACCTGGACGGGAATCAAGCCCAGAAAATACCAGGGGCGCTTAGTGACCGTCGTCTCCTCATAGTCCTTGACCGTTTCCGTCTGGGTAAGATAATACTCCTTGTAGATATTCCCGGACAACTGGGTGAGCTCTTCCAAATTCTGGCGCAGCCGGCCCTCGAGGATGCCCAGATATTCCTCCACGTTGTCCAAGGTCAGGCCCTTGACGGCCAGCACCCGCTCGATTTCTGGCGGCAGGACATTAAAGATCCGGCGCCCGCCGACCGTCACGCTCTGCCCTGAGGATTGGGAGCGCGAGACATGGGCGAAGAAGGTTCCGGACAGGCCGGAAGAGGCGTCCTGCGAAGACGTGATGGAGGAGCCGTTTTCAATGACGCTGCCCCCGTTGGTCGAGGCAGTTAATGGCGTCAACAGCAGATCCAAATACCCCTTGAGCTCCCCGCTAATCTGGGCTATTTCACCCTGGGTTCTCTCGAAAGCCGCCCGCGCCGGATCCAGTCCATAATAATGCACGGTGTGGGAAAGCTTCGCGGTCTCCACCATTTTAGGCTCATACGCCTTGCGGATACCCGCGATTTGCGAAATCAGATGATTGATTTTCAGGGCTTTTTGGGCGTTTACGCTCTCGTCGACCACGGCAGGGGACGCCTCGGCCTCGGGGGCGGAGGCTCCATCAAAATTAAGGCTGGCCGCGTTAGGGCCGTACACCTCTCCGCCCATGAGACGAACGTCGTCGCGCAGGTTGTGCCGGTCAAGCCAGGGCGCGATGCCGGAGCTGTTCTCGGGCGTCATCGCCTTTTCCTCGGGCGCCGCGCCCGGCGCCGCGGTTTTCGCCGCAACGGCGGCCTCGCCGCGCAGGTTGTGCCGGTCGAGCCACGCCGGCATGCCGGAGCTGTTCTCGGGCGTCATCGCCTCGGCGGACCGGACCGTCGCGGGCTTGACGGCGGGAAGCGTCGCCGCGGGAAGCAGCGCGTCGAGATGATCCGGCGAGAGATTGGCTCCGGGCAGGCGCTGGCCCATGTCCTGGAGATCGAAGGTCAGGCCGCTGTCCACGGCCGGCATGGCGGCCTCGTCCGGAGCGCCCGCGTTTTGCACTTGGAAGGACCCGATGTCCCGGGCCTCGAAATCGCCCCCGGCCATGGCCAGGGAGGGAAGGGCGAGCGCCAGAGCGGCGCCGGCGGCTAAAAATTTGGCGGCTGATGTCTTCATGATTTTTTCTCCATTTGTCCAACGATCCGTCCGTGCCTCTATTCTACCAGCGCGGGCCGGGGGTCCGGGCAGGCAATGGGCCCATGCGGCCGAGGTCTTTGGTCCCAGATCGAATTGGGCCCAACGGGCGCGCCCATACCGCGAACCGGAAGACAAGCAGTACTGGGCCTTATCTAGGAAGATTATGTTGCGGCCCGGTATTTCCTATACTTGAGACTCAGCGCGCGATGACCAACGACCCCCAGTGGTATAAAGACGCCGTCATCTACGAGCTGCCCGTGCGCGCGTTCTGCGACGGCAGCGGCGACGGCATCGGCGATTTCGCGGGCTTGATACAAAAGCTCGACTATCTGCAGGACCTGGGCGTGACGGCTTTGTGGCTTTTGCCCTTCTACCCCTCGCCGCTGCGGGACGACGGCTATGACATCGCGGATTACTTCGGCGTGCACAAGGATTATGGGACCCTGGCCGATTTCAAGCGCTTCCTGAAGGAAGCCAAGCGCCGCGGCCTTCGCGTCATCACGGAGCTGGTCTTGAACCACACCTCGGATCAGCACGAGCTCTTCCAGAAGGCGCGCCGCGCGCCGGCGGGCAGCGCGGAGCGCGACTTCTATGTCTGGAGCGACGATCCGCGCAAGTATTCGGAGGCGCGCGTCATCTTCCAGGATTTCGAGAACTCCAACTGGTCCTGGGATCCTCTGGCCAAGGCCTATTTTTGGCACCGCTTCTATTCCCACCAGCCGGACTTGAACTTCGACAATCCAAAGGTGCGCGACTACCTCTTCAAGGTGGTGGATTTCTGGCTGGGCCTGGGCGTCGACGGCCTGCGCCTGGACGCCGTGCCCTACCTCTTCGAGCGCGAGGGCACCACATGCGAGAACCTGCCCGAGACCCACGCTTTTTTGAAGGACCTGCGCCGGCACGTGGACTCGAAGTTCAAGGACCGCATGCTCCTGGCCGAGGCCAACCAGTGGCCGGAGGACGCCGCGGTCTATTTCGGCGAGGGCGATGAGTGCCACATGGCCTTTCATTTCCCCCTGATGCCGCGGCTCTTCATGGCCCTGCAGATGGAGGACTGCTCGCCCGTCGCGGACATCCTCCAGCAGACGCCGGAAATTTCCGGGCGCGGGCAGTGGGCCATCTTCCTGCGCAACCACGACGAGCTGACGCTCGAGATGGTGACCGACGAGGAGCGCGACTACATGTACCGCTTCTACGCGCAGGATTCCCGCGCGCGCATTAATCTCGGCATCCGCAGGCGCCTGGCGCCGCTCTTGGGCAACCACCGCCGAAAAATCGAGCTCTTAAACAGCCTGCTTTTTTCCCTGCCCGGCACGCCGGTCATCTACTACGGCGATGAAATCGGCATGGGCGACAACATCCACCTGGGCGACCGCAACGGCGTGCGCACGCCCATGCTTTGGAACGCGGACCGCAACGCGGGCTTCTCGCGCGCCAACGCGCAGAGCCTGTACCTTCCCATCATCATCGAGCCCGAGTACCATTACGAGGCCGTCAACGTCGAGGTGCAGCAGAACAACCAGCACTCGCTGTTCTGGTGGATGAAGCGCGCCATCGACATGCGCCGGCGCTACAAGGCCTTCGGCCGCGGCACGATGGAGATGGTCGGCTGCGATAACCGCAAGATCTTCGCCTACGTGCGCGCCCACGAGGGCGAGCGCATCCTGGCGGTGGCGAACCTCTCGCGCTTCGTGCAGCTGGCCGAGCTGGAACTTTCCCCCTTCAAGGGCTTGGCCCTGGTGGAGATGTTCGGCCGCTTCGAATTTCCTCCCGTGGGCGAGGAGCGCTACCGGCTCACCCTGGGCCCGCACTCCTTCTACTGGTTTCGCCTGCGGCCGCCCACCGCCGCCGAGGTCAACCCCGCCCTGGCCCCGGCGCAGACCCCGGCCATGGAGATTTCCGGCGGAGCGGAGGCGCTTTTCTCCTCGGCCAACGCGGAGGCGTTGGGCGCGGCGTTGAAGAGCTACCTGCGCGCCCGGCAGTGGTTCGAGGGGCGCCAGCACCTGCTGCGCGCCGTGCGCGTCCAAGACGACATCGTATTAAACGGCGGCGAGGACAAGCCCGCGCCGCGCCTCTGCCTGGTGCAGGCGGAATTTTTAAACGCCCCGCCCGAGGTCTACCTGCTGCCGCTGGCCTTCGCCGCCGGGGATGAGGCCGCCAAAATCCGGCAAGAACATCCTTTTAGCGTGCTGGCGGACATCCGCCGCCGCGGCGAGTCGCGGCAAATAGCGGGAATCCTCTTCGACGCGACGGCAGACCCGGATTTTTGCGCGCGGATTTTAGACGGCGTCCGGCAGAAGCGGCGCTTGAAGGGCCGCGCGGGCGACATCGTCATGGCCGCGGGCCCGGGCCTTGCCGCCGCCGCGGGCGAAGACGCTCTCCCCGCGCCGACGCCGGCCAAGGGAACTAGGCGCAACACCTCGGTTCTCTTCGGCGACCGCCTGGTGCTCAAGTTCTTCCGCCGCCTGCACGCGGGAGAAAACCCCGACGCGGAAATCGGCCGCTATCTGGCCGAGAAAAAGAGCTTTCCCTATTCGCCGGCGCTGGCCGGCGAAATCACCTACCGCTCCCGGCAGGGGGAATCGCGGACCTTGGCCGTGCTGCATAGCTACGTCGCCAACCGCGGCGACGCCTGGCAGTACACCCTGGACGCTCTGCGCCGCTACTTCGACGACATCCCGGGCGGGATGGACTTTCCCAAGGACGCGGCATTGACGCCTAAATTTTGGACGCTCGCGGAGACAGACCCCCCCGCCTTGGCCTTGGAGCGCGTCGGCGCCTTCCTCGAGGCGGCCAAACTGCTGGGCCGGCGCACCGGCGAGCTCCACCTGGCGCTCTCGGAAGGCGCGCGGGAGAAAAATTTCGCGCCCGAGGAATTCTCCGAGCTCTACCAGCGCTCGCTCTACCAGTCCCTACGCACCCGCGCCAAGGACGCCTTCTACCTCCTGCGCGCGCAGACGAAAGATTTGCCGGAGGCCAACCGGCCGCAGGCCGAGGCGGCCCTGGCGCTGGAGGGCGAGGTCATGGCGCGCTTGAAGGGCCTTCTGGGCAAAAAGTTCTCGGGGCGCCGCATCCGCTGCCACGGCGACTACCACTTGAAGCAAGTCCTCTACACCGGCAGCGACTTCCAGATTTTCGACTTCGAGGGCCCGGCGGCGCAGTCCCTGCAGGACCGCCGCGTCAAGCGCTCGCCCCTGCGCGACGTCGCCGGCATGCTGCGCTCCTTCGACTACGCGGCCTACACGATTTTGCTGGGCCGGGTCGGCGTCTCGCGCGCCGCGGACGCCGCGCGGCTGGAGCCCTGGGCGCGCTTCTGGATCCAGTGGGTCTCGGCGGCGTTCTTGAAGTCCTACCTTGGCGAGATCGCGAGCGCGGGCCTCTTGCCTAAAACCCGCGCGGAAACGGACTTATTCCTGGAGCTTCTGCTCGTCGAGCGCGCCTTGGATGAGACGCGCCAGGAGCTGGAGACCAGCCCCGAGTGGGCGATTATCCCCCTGACCGGGCTTTTGCGCCTGATGAGTCCGCCGGACGCCAAGCCGCCCGAGCCGCGCACGGCGTCCTAGGACCACGCGCGGTGGTCCGATAAGATGATATTCAACCCAATTGCGCGCGCCGGCACCCCGATTCGAGCGCGTCCCTTGATTTTTTATACCCTAACCGCCGGCGGCCTGCTTTTTTGCGCTTTTCTGACTTGGCGCGTCGCCTTATTCAATTTTAGAACCAACCTCCGGTTCAAAACGCCCATGCTTCATGAGGCCATGAACGGCGAAGCCTTGATTTATGCCGTTCCAGGGAACTACGCCCGAGGCAATTTGCCGCTGGACAGCATAACGGCGGCGATTCTCTTCGATCACTGGGGCGTCTCCAGAGGCGCTTGGACAGTGGCGGTTTCTCTGGCGGCGTGCCTCTTGCTGACGGCCGCTTGCTTCATCATGGAGTCCTCGCTGGGCCCGGTCGCGGCCGCCGCCGCGCTGCTTTTTTTCTACTTGTCCCGCGACGATCTCTCGACGCTTTACGTCCAGTCAGGCTATGCCTTTTGCGTCCTGCTGGTCTGCGCCTTGCTGGTTTACCGGGCTCAAAAGCGGACGCCGGGGAGGACCTGGCTCCTTTCCTTGGCGCTCGGCGCCGCCCTGCTGTTCCGCTCCGTGCTGTTCTTGTTCCCCGCGGCCTTGGCCGCGCGAGAATTTTTTGGGCGCGGCGGGACAAAGCGGGCTTGGCTCAAGGACTCGGCCGTTTTGGTTCTAGTGCCCATGCTTTTTCTGGTCCCGTGGGTCCGCTTGGGCTGGACCGCCTACCATGGCGTGTCCCTGTTCGAATCCCATCAAGTCGAATGGAACATCGTCGCGGGAACCCTGGGATTGACCCAGGGCATCGAAGGCGACTGGCGCCTGCTGCTCAAACACCCGGTTGACGTGACTCGCCCGTTCTGGGTCTATCGCTGGGCTGCCAAGGTGATTCTTCGCCACCCCGTCCGCTATCTTCGCGGCTACGGCCGGCGCTTGGCGTTCGCCTTCGCGGCGCACCCCTGGATCTTTTTGGCGGCATTTCTCCCTTTATGGTGGCGGCGGCGCCGGAAAGACGTCATGGACGCGGCGCTTCTGGCGGCTTATTTCCTGGCCATCCACTGCTTCATGGCGGTTCAATACGCGTACTTCATTCCGCTTTGGCCGCTCTTATGCCTGCTGGCCGGCTCCTCGTGCGCCGCCGCCGCGCGGGCCTTGGGCCGCTTCCCGGATTCCGGCGCGCAAAGCCTCGCCCGGCGCGCCGGCCAGTGGTCCTGCCTGGCCGTTCTGGCGGCCGTGCTGTGCGTCTGCGCCTATTGCGAAAAAATCGTATGGGGGGCCGGCACTCTCGGCGCGAACGCCTCTCCGGATTCGCGGATAGAGACGGCGCTTGCCGCCGCGCCTAAGTCCTCCTGGCTCCATTTTGAGTCCGGACAAATCAGCCTCAAGGCCGGGCATTTGGCGGCCGCCCGCGGGCAATTCGAGTCCGCGGCGCGGCTCGACCGCTCCTGCCCAATGTGCCGTCTTTACGCCGCCTGGACCGCGGCTTTAGGCGGGAAGTCCGGCCCGCTTCTTTTCCTGTCTCCCCCGCCCGATCCGGAGTTCCGGCCGGCCTTAAGCGTGATGAAGGCGGATTTCTATTTGAGAAAAGGAAATCAGGCCGCGGCTGAAAAGAACATCCAGGCGGCTTACCGTGGGTATTTGGGCGGCAACGCGGTGGTCCGGGACAAGCACGCCGGACTCGGACGCCAGGCGTTCAACGAGCTAAAATCCGTAGGCCCGTTCGAAGGCTGGTGCCTGTGCATTCTTGGAGGACACGACGCGGACCCCATGAGCCTTCTTTTGGAAAAAATATTCCATAAAAAAGTTCTTTGGCGCGTAAAAACAGGTTGCTTCCCGATTTATACGAAATGAGCGCGGAACCCGCCGCGAAAATAGCCGGTCCGCGGCCTTCATCGGACCTGGTAAACCTCGAAAGCCGGGTGGCCCGCCGAGTCGCGAAACGCCTTGACTCGCGCCAGTACGAGCCCCAGTTTCGCCGCGTTGGTTTTAAGCGCGGCGGCATGACCCGCGCCCAGGATGTCATTTTCGGTCATGAAATAAGGCCTGTCCTTGCGCAGCAGCCATTGCTTCCATGGAATATGATAGGTTGCCGAAAGCTCGGGCCAGCGCACAAGCCGGGCCTGATTTTGCGAGTAATAAATCGCGGCGGCGGTGAAGGGAAATGAAAGGGAGATGATGGGCGTCCGCGGACGCCGGCCCGCCCAGCGCGCGGCCTCGATGACCAGCGGCGAGGCCCCGTACCACCCCGTCGCGGAGACGTCGATATTTTTCCTCCTGAGCAGCCAAAAATCTCCGGCGAATTGGGCGGCGCAGAGAAGCGCCGCGGCGGCAAGGGCCGCCGCGCGCGGGGCGCCCTTGGGAACGGCATTTATCCAAGAAAACATCAGCACGGCCAGGATGGGCGCCATCGGAGCCAGCTGGTTGGCCACCTGCTCCGTTGGGCTTATGGGCGCGATGAGAAAATACCCGGCCACGATGATCCAGAGCGCCGCCCGAGAGCTCCACAGCGTGCGCCGGCGCCGGGCGTCCAGGACGGCCTGGGCCAAGGACAACAGCAAGGGCGCGGCGTAAAGCCAATGCCAGGGCTCGCGCGCCAAGACGCCCAGGCCGCCGTCGCAGAAGCTCTTCAACAGGTCAATATCGATCCCCAAATTCTTCCAATAGGCCAAATTGCTGCAGGACTGCCAGCATTTGGACGGATCGCGAACAACGGTATGATGGATAAGGCTTAAAATGGTGGGCCAGCCGTTGGCCATGTTGCAGGCGAGGATGGGGAGCAGGAAGATTCCGGCGCAGGCAAGGCATCCGCCGATAAGCCGCGCCTTGGCCGCGCGCGACTCGGGAAGCAGGCCGAGGACATGGCGCCACATGAGCGCAGTATAAAGCAACAAGCCCACGCCCAGACCCGCCACCCAGCTCCGCGTGCATAGTCCCAGGAAGAAGGCGGCGCACGCCGCGTAAGCATAGGCCGGCCTGCGCGCGCGCGCGAAAGACAGGGCGAAGCACAGCGCCCAAACGCAAGCCGTCACGTCCGGAGCCGAGATATATTGGCTGCGCAGCGTCGCCATCGTTGGACAGACGGCCAGAAGAAGCGCGGAAAAAAACGCCGTCCGCTTGTCGCCGCTCACCAGAAACGCCAGGCGCCACGTTCCCCAAAGAGCGAAGAAGAACATGACGGCGGAATAGCACCGGATCGTCGCCAAAGTGCAGCCGCCCAAGGCGATGAACGGCGTCAGAAGATAAATATCCCACGGGCCCTGGTGGTAGCCCAGCATCGCGGGAACCGTCCGGCCGAAAATGGCGATGTGCGGCACGGTCAGCATGTTCGGAATTTGATGAATCCAAGCGTAGGCCGCCGTGCCGCTGGTCACTTCGCCGGCAGCCATGCCCTCGTAGGGCCAGACGTAGCGCAGGAGGATAAGAAAAAATCCCCAGCAGAAAAGCGCGGCCGACAGGCCCGTAAAGCGCCGCTCCCCGCGGATTTTCATTAGTGGCTTCTTGTGGATTTTCTGACTGAAATAGAGTCTCATGATACAATAGCACTATGCCGGTTTTCGATGAAATCCGACTTAGCATCGTCTTGCCCTGCTACAATGCCTCCCGTTTGCTCGAAAGGCGGCTCCCTCCTTTTTTGGGCTACCTCGACAAGCTAAAGACTCCTTACGAGGTCATTCTTAGCGATGATGGAAGCGCCGACGCGCCGGATACTTGCCGGATAGCCGAACGATTCGGATGCCGCTATATCGCCGGCGCCCGCAACCTGGGCAAGGGCGCCGCGGTTCGCCGGGGCATGCGCGCCGCCCGCGGCAAATTTAGGATATTCACGGACGCCGATATCCCTTATGAGTTCGACATCATCGAAAGGATGCTCCGGTGCCTTGATTTTGAGCGATTTGATTTTGCCGCGGGGAACAGGCATTTTCAGGGGTCAACCTATTTCGCCGAAATTCCCGCAGTCCGGCGGATCGCAAGCCGCGTTTATTCTTTCATCGTCGCCCGCCTCATCGCGGCCGGCTGGCGCGACACCCAGTGCGGCATCAAGGGTTTCCGGGCGCAGGCCGCCGACAGCATTTTTAATTTAAGCCGCGTTAATCGCTTCGCTTTCGACGCGGAGATATTCCACATCGCGCTCAAGCTCAATTACGGCATCAAGCGCCTTCCGGTCCGTTTGAAGCGCCAGGAGAAATCAAGCGTGCGCCTCGTCCGGGACAGCCTGCTCATGTTTAAAGATTTGGCCGCCATTCAATGGCATGATTTCGCCGGGCATTATGACCATTAGGGTCAATTCAGCTTTCCTTCGCGGCCCAGCCGCAGAACAGCCTCGAATTTTCTCGCCTCGGCCGGATCGGTCTTGTCGTAGTAGGAAACGACGGCGTTTTTAACCAAGAGCGACGGCGGGCCGAGCCAATTGTAATAGAGCCTGACGATTTCAACGACACCCCCTTTCTTGAAATGTTCGCTCTCGGCGATGTCGTAAGGCACGTTGCAAGGACCGTATGGGCCGCCGTTGACTGCCCACGCCTCCCTGACGAAGGCCGTGGCCATAAAATCGTCCGTCAACTCGAGCCCGGCCCGATAAGCGGCTTCGGAACGGACGTTCGACCAGCGCCATCGCGCGGCGGGAGAAATCCACCCGCGGCCGGCGAGCGCGCGCGCCAGGGCCCGGGCGATGAGCCATTGTCCGTGGAGAGAGGGGTGCACGAAATCAAGGAGGCAGTCGGCGGGCGTCCCTCGGCAAGCGCGGTCGCCGTCGAAGGTTCTCCAGAGGTCGACGTAAAGGACGCCGCGGCCACGCAGGGATTCAAGGATTTGATTGTGCGGATCCGGCGGATAGTTGAAGACGTTCCAGTTGACTTGGCTCGGCAAAACCACAGGAACGCGGCGGCTTCGCGCCAAGGCGATCATTTTTTCGACGTTGCGTTTGAACAGCGGCAGCGTTTCGCGGACGACCCGGAGCGGGTCCTCGGCCTCGCGCGCGCCGGCCCAGCGCACGATGGGAAAATAATTTCGCAGCCAAAAAACCAGCCGGCCCAGGCCGCTGCCGAACCGATCCTGGAAAAGGCGGATTCGGCCATGGTAGGCCTCGTTGTTTCCTTCATAGAGAACGAGGAGGTCCGGCCGGTACTTCAGGACTTCCTTCACGATGGCCAAATCGCGCGTGCTGTCCGAGCCTGATATCCCCGCGTTGACAACCTCGATTTTTCGGTCCGGCAAGACGTCCTTGAACAGCTCCCCCAGCCATTCCGGGTAGCCGCCCCGGGGCGCGAACGGGAAGCCTTCCGTCGTGGATTGGCCGATGCAGAATATCCGATATGTCCCCGGCGGCTTGGCGATGGGAAACCTCCTGGGATTGACTTGATCAGCAGCAGCCGCCAGCGTATTTGGTATCGCCCAGAGATGGCCATTAATGGATTGGGCATGGTAGAGCGGCGCGTCCGAAATCAGCCACGGCAGGAACGGATCCGGACCGGGCTGCCCGAATCTCATCAGATGAAGCGGAACTAAAACGACGGCGGCGCCGGCGAAAAAAAGAGCGGCGCGAAAAAGCCCCTTCATCACGCGGCTAGCGCCGGGACGGCGCCTCCATCTCGCGCAGGATTTGATCGGCCTCGGCGCGCAAAGATTCCACGTCGCCGCCCAAAAGCAGGAAGTGCCCCATCTTCCGGCCGGGCTTGGGCGCGTCCTTGCCGTAGAGAAAGAGCCGCGCCTCAGGATTTTGCAGCAGCGGCCCCCAGTTCGGCGCGCCGTTGGCCCACAAGCCGCCCAGCAGGTTGGCCATGACCACGGGCGACAAGAGCGCGGTTTCCGCCAGGGGCAGGCCCAGGCCCGCGCGCCAATGCTGCTCGAACTGCGAGACCGCGCAGGCGCCCAAGGTGTAGTGCCCGCTGTTGTGCACGCGCGGCGCGATCTCGTTGATTAAGAGCGCGCCGCCCTTGGCCACGAATATCTCCACGGCCATCACGCCCACGTGGCCCAGGGCCCGGGCCGCGGCCGCGGCCAAGTCCCGAGCCTCCCGCGCGCGCGTTTCGGAAATGGGCGCGGGCGCCGAGGACAGGCGCAGGATGCCGCCCTCATGCTCGTTGAGCGCCACGGGGAAAAAAGCCACGTCGCCCTTTTCATTGCGCGCCAGCACGACCGAGATCTCGCGCTCGAAATCTATTTTTTCCTCCAGAACGCAGGGCGCGGACAAGAGATCCAAAGCCGCGGGCAAACCCTGCTCGCTCTCGAGGCGACTCTGGCCCTTGCCGTCGTAGCCCGCGCGGCGGCGCTTTAAAATCGCGGGGTAGCCGATGTCCGCGGCGGCGGCGGCGAGTTCCTTTGCGTTCGCCGCGGAGGCAAAGCGCGCCTGGGCAAAGCCTTCCTTGGCCAAAAACTTTTTTTGCGTCAGCCGGTCCTGGATGACGGAAAGGACCGCCGCCGAAGGAAAGACCGGCTTTTTCTTGGCGACGGCTTCAAGAAGCGGAGCGGGGATGAGCTCCCACTCAAGCGTCAAGGCGTCGCAGCGCTCGGCCAGCTTCAAGGCCGCGGTCAAGTCGTCCACGGGCGCCTGAATATGAAAATCGCAGACCTGCGCCGCGGGACCGTTGGGCGCGGGGTCCAAGACGCCGGTCTTGTATCCCATTCTGCGCGCGTCCTGGGCCAGCAGGCGGCCCAGCTGCCCGCCGCCCAGGATGCCGAGCGTCGCTCCGGGAAGAATCGTTTTCAAAGCTTCGAGTCGAGCGCGCGCTTGGTCTGCGCGCGCCGGAAGGCCTCGATTCTGCGCCGCAGCGCGGGGTCGGCCAGCGCCAGAATCTGCGCGGCCAAATACGCCGCGTTGGCCGCGCCCGCCTCGCCGATGGCCAAGGTGCCCACCGGCACGCCCCGGGGCATCTGCGCGATGGAGACCAAGGAGTCGATGCCCTTTAAGGCCTTGGACTTGACCGGCACGCCCAGCACCGGCAGCACGGTCTTGGCCGCGGCCATGCCGGGTAGGTGCGCGGCGCCGCCCGCGCCCGCGATGATGACTTTCAAGCCCCGCTTGTGCGCCGAGGCGGCGTACTTAAAAAGCAGGTCTGGAGTGCGGTGCGCCGAGACCACGCGGCACTCGTGCGCCACGCCCAGCTCCGTCAAGACTTCCGCGGCGCGCTTCATAGTCTCCCAGTCGCTCTGGCTGCCCATGATGACGCCGACCAACGGCCGCGCTTTGGCCATGCTAAACCCCTGCCGGCGCCGGAACGCCCGCCGCGATGTCCCGGCGCAGGACTTTTCCCTCGAAATGAATTTGGTCCGCCGCGGCGTAGGCTTTTTGCCGCGCCGCCAAGACGTCCTTGCCCCCGGCGCAGACGCTTAAGACCCGTCCGGCGCCGCCCGACCACGCGCGGTCTTTGACCGTCGTGGCGGCGTGGAACACCTTGACCTCGGGATCGCGCGCCACGTCCTCAAGGCCCGAAATCGCCCCGGCGGGCGCGGGTTTTTGCGGATAGCCCGCCGAGGCCATGACCACGCAGACGCACGCTCCCGGGCGGATATTGATTTGCCTTAAACCCAAATCGCCCTTGGCGCAGGCCAGGGCCAAGTCCAAAAAATCCGAAACCACGAGCGGCAGCACCGCCTGCGTCTCGGGGTCGCCCAAGCGGCAGTTGAACTCCAAAACCTTGGGGCCCTGGTCGGTCATCATGAGCCCGGCGTAGAGCACGCCGCGGTAATCGACGCTCTCGGCGGCCAAGCCCTTCAGCGCGCGCGCGAAAACATCTTCCACGGCGCCGCGTTCCGCCGGAGAAATGGCGACCGGGGCGGCGGCGCCCATGCCGCCCGTGTTGGGGCCCAAATCACCGTCTTTGAGGCGCTTATGATCGCGCGCCAAGGGCAGCAGGCGAAATTTTTTGCCGTCGCACAGGGCCATGGCGGAAAGCTCGGGGCCCGAGAGCGCCTCCTCGAGCAAGATTTTGCCGCCCGCGGCGCCGGCGCCGCGGCGCTCCATCAAAAACGTCACGGCCTCGATGGTCTCGTCGCGCGACGCGCAGACAAAAACTCCCTTGCCCCCGGCCAGGCCGTCGGCCTTGACCACCACGGGCGCGGGCCAGGAAGAGAGCGCCTCCTTGGCCGCCGCCGCGCTCTCAAAAGCCTGCGAGCGCGCCGCCGGGATGCCGTGGCGCGCCATGAACTCCTTGGCGAAAATCTTGGAGGACTCAAGCCGCGCGCCGTCATGGTTGGGCCCGAAGACCAAAATGCCCGCGGCGCGCAAGGCGTCGGCCACGCCCGCGGCCAGCGGCGCCTCGGGGCCGATGATGACTAAGCCCGCGTGCCTGTCCTTGGCCGCGGCTACGACGCCCTGCGGCGACGAGGGGTCGCCGGGCAGGTTTTGCGCCCAGTCGGAAATAGCCGCCGAGCCCGGCAGGGCGTAAAAATTCTTGAGGCGCGGGCTCTGGCCCAGGACCCAGGCCAGGGCGTGCTCGCGCGCCCCGGAGCCCAGCAGAAGGACGCTGGTATCGGGCGCCGCCATCACGCGTCCTCGGGGACCGGCGCGGGATAGCGGCCGGTGAAGCACCCGGAGCAGAACCCCGAGCCGTCGCCGCCGGGGCCGGCCGCGGCCTTGAGCAGCCCGTCCAGGCTCAGGTAATGCAGGCTGTCGGCCTCCAAAAATTTTCTCACGGCCTCGGTCTTGCGGCCCGCGGCGATGAGTTCCTTGGCGCGGGGCGTGTTGATGCCGTAGTGGCAGGGCGAGACAATGGGCGGGCTCGCCACCGCCAAGTGGATTTCGCGCGCGCCCGCGTCCCGCACCCGGCGCACGATGAGGCGGGACGTGGTGCCGCGGACAATTGAGTCGTCGACCAGCACCACGCGGCGGCCGCGCAGAGCCTCCGCCACGGGAAAAAGCTTCATGGCCGCGGAGGCTTCCCGCAGCGCCTGGGTGGGCTTGATGAAAGTGCGGCTCACGTAGTGGTTGCGCACCAGCGCCATCTCGAAGGGGATGCCGGAGACGTCGGAAAACCCCAACGCGGCCGAGACGCCCGAGTCCGGCACCGGCACGACGATGTCCGCGGATATCCCCGCCATCTCGCGGGCCAGTTGCCGGCCCATCTCGCGCCGCGCGGCCTGCACGTTGCGACCGAAAACCTGCGAGTCGGGCCGGGCGAAATAGACGTGCTCGAAGACGCAGCGCGCCGGAATTTTTTTCGCCGCGAAGGGCCGCAAGCTCCTGAGGCGGCCTTTCTCTAAAATCAGCACCTCGCCGGGCTCGATTTCCCGGACGTAGGACGCCTTGACCGCGTCCAAGGCCGCGGTCTCGGAAGCCACGACGAAACTTTTGCCCAGGCGCCCCAGCACCAGCGGCCGAAAGCCCAGCGGGTCGCGCGCGGCGATGATTTTGCCCGGCGTGAAGATGATGAGCGAATAGGCGCCCTCGATGCGGCGCAGGCTCTCGATGAGCGCCTTTTCCAGCGGCGGGCCGCGGCGCGCCATCAGGTGCACGGCCACCTCGGAGTCGGTCGAGGACTGGAAGATGGCGCCCTTGGCTTCGAGCTCCCGGCGCAAAGACGCGGCATTGGTGAAGTTGCCGTTGTGCGCGATGGCCAGAGCCCCGTGGCGCCCGCCGAACATCAGGGGCTGGGCGTTTTTAAGAAGGGATTCCCCCGCGGTCGAGTAACGCACGTGGCCAGCGGCCGCGCGGCCTGGGAGAATCGACGAGGCCGGGCCGGGGAAAACGTCCGCCACCAGGCTCATGCCGGCCTTGGCGTGCAGGCGCGCGCCGTCGCTGGAGACGATGCCGGAGGATTCCTGGCCGCGGTGCTGCAGGGCCAAGAGCCCGGCGCGGACCACGTCGGCCGCTTCGGCGCAGTCGGTGACCGCGAAAATGCCGCACATGTTAATCGCTCAACGCTTGGGCTTGAGCCATCAGCTCCGGCAGTAATCCACGGCGTTGCGGAAAATCTCCAGCCCCGCG
>Ga0307374_10007297_pt1 | contig 16933 bp, 17 predicted proteins | sample OX3MG_FD_202532 | JGI IMG/M metagenome (GOLD analysis project Ga0307374, IMG submission 202532) | Soil microbial communities from Risofladan, Vaasa, Finland - OX-3 | ecosystem: Environmental > Terrestrial > Soil > Coastal area > Acid sulfate soil | place: Finland: Risofladan, Vaasa | collected... | reverse complement strand
GGAAGGGTAGACGGATCCTGAGAACCATTGGTTGAACGGCGCAAAGAACTCTTCAAAATGCACAGTTTCCCTTTTATTGGCCGCACGTTCGAATACAGCACGGAACTGGTACCGGTCCTCGTCGGGGAAAACATCCCAGATACATTTGCCGATCAAGTCCTCCCGTTTGCGATGGAGTAATTTTTCACATTCCTTGTTCATCCGGGCAAAAATCCAATCCTTGCTGACGGCTACGAACCCATCCGTGATACTCTCAAAAATGGAGTCCAACTCTTCAATATTCTGCTTGATTTTACCGATGGCTTCCCGAATGGCGGTGATATCCCGGGCAAAACAACCAATGCCAATCACCTTTCCGGTGTTTTCCCGGATAGGATTGAAGTAGATCTCCATAAATTCGGTGGATCCCTGATGAAGAAATGATTCCTCTACCCGGTATGCGTTCCCGGCCATGGCTTTTTCATAGAAATTTTTCCATCGGCTGACCAGTTCCGGGTCTGCTTCAGGGACCAGGATGCTTTGTCCTTTCATCGGGAGAACTCCAAATACCTGGAACAACCAATTGCTATAAGCCTGGTTGAAAGTGACCAGTTTAAAACCAAAATCCAGGGACCAGATAAGGTCGCTGGTATTATCAATCAGGGCCTGTAGGTTCTGCTGGTAAATATTGAGTTCATTTTCGGCTTTCACTTTGTCAGTGATATCAATGATCTGGACAAGCCTTGCAGATCTCCCCTGGAATTGGATCTCGTGCGAATGAATATCTACATCGATCAGCGTGCCGTCTTTCCGGATATGCTTCCAATGCTGGGAAGATGCCCATTGGGCCATATCCCGTATATCCGAAATTCGGCGATCCAACCGGAGGTGCTGATCTGGAGTACGGATATCTTTCAGCGTAAGGGATAAAAATTCCTTTCTGGTATAACCATATATGTAAATGGCAGCATTATTTACGGCCAGGAAACGGAGACTTTCCAGGTCATATACCCACATGGGATTGGGGTTATTATCAAACAATAACCGATAACCGGATAAGGCTTTTTTGAGTTCGGTTTCCGTTTTTTTACGGTAAGTGATATCTGTCAGCAGCCCTTCCATCCGCTGAGAAATATTTCCGGGTCCAGGTACCAGCCTTCTCCGTTCTTCCACCATCCTGGTACCCACATCCTTCATGATCCGGTATTGCAGGGTGACTTCCCTTTTGCGCTTCAATCCCTTTAATTGATCCCTGACATGGTGCAGATCCTCAGGGTGGATAAACCTTAACCAATGCTCCGGATCCTCAATCTCCTCGTCCATGGGGACACCATAAAGTTTCTTCAGGGCGGGACTGATATACAGAAATTGCTTTTCGGACAGGGAATAAGCCCAGCAGGCTATCCCGAATCCCACAGAAATTTCCTGTATTATTTCCAGTTCATCCCTGAAGTTGTCCATGAAAGACAAAAATAAGCATAATCTGAATAGCTCTTGCCTGGGGCGGAAGGCGGGTACCGTAGAGATAGGGAAACCTATCAGGGGCTAATTTAGTAAAAGTCAGCTCAGAAATTATTCTTCCACATCATGCTCTCCACGGGACGGTCGGTGCGGATATTATATTTTGCACTCGGCTTACTGCCGTAGGAGCTGCCGATTTCTCCGAATACCGGGAAATAGATTAGTTGCCCGATGGGCATACCGGCGTAGATCCTGACGGGATGAACTACCGAGATTTCCAGAGTCCAGCTATTGCAGAAGCCCACATCCCCCTTGCCTGCGGTAGCATGAATATCAATTCCCAGCCTGCCGGTAGAGGATTTACCTTCGAGGAAAGGCACATGAGCATGTGTTTCGGTGTATTCTTCAGTCACACCCAGGTATAAAGTCCCCGGATGAAGGACGATCCCCGTTTCGGGAATGATGATTTCCCGGATGGTATTATGTTTGCGTGCATCCAGTTCCCTGCTTTCATAAACAGCCAGGTACCTGCCCAAATGGACATCATAGGAATTGCTACCCAGGAATTCCAAATGGAACGGATCAATGACGATTTTGCCATTGGCGATCTCTTCCAGGATTTTTTTATCAGACAGGATCATAAAATTTAACTGTTTACTTTTGATTTTCCAAAGTATGCCTTTAGTCCGGATAATACAAGTCAGTGGGGGTACAAAATTAGGGATATGGCGGATAGCCGAACCGGAAAGTTTTTTCCGGGATCGGGTGCATAATGGTTTGTCGATCAATCATCCGTATAAACGGCTCCAGCATCTCTCCGCCCGGTTCCTGCTGCCTGAATTGTTCCATGACTTTCCCCTTTCGGATATCAGGACAGGGCCGGGGGGAAAACCATTTTTGCCCCAGGGCGATTTTTATCTCTCACTTTCCCATTCGGGGGAATATGCAGCCGCCATGGCAGGGAGGGAAGGGATGGTGGGGATAGATATTGAAAAAATAACTCCGAAAGTCGGAAGGGTAGCCCATAAATTCCTGAACCCATCCGAAAGGACATTTATCGGTATGGATAATCCGGTACAGCTGCTTACGGTTTGCTGGTGTGCCAAGGAAGCCGTTTTCAAATGGTATGGCCGGGGTGAAGTGGATTTTCAGGTAAATATGGATCTGCAACCTTTTGTCCTGCAACAGGAAGGAAACATACAATGCTGCTTCAGTAAGGGAAATATGGAAAAGATCTTGCAGGTGGGTTATTCCATCAGTCCAGAATATGTGGTGGCCTGGACGATGACCGGAAATGAAAAGGCTTAAAGCATACCGGGATAAGGACTGTTTTTGATATATCTGTTGAAATATTCTGCAAAAACCGAATCGAAAATGATACCGCCGGCATGGCTGGTGTAGAGATTGGTAACAAAATTATTCCGGTCATTGCTCATGGCCAGGGTATCAAAGACAAGGTATGGTATGCCATACTTCGCACCTAATTGTCTGATCTGGGCCATGACTTCCTTCCTGTTCAGGATATAGGTCTTGGAAGGATTCCAGACCGGTGATTCATAAAGATAAATATTAATATGATTTTTTAATGCGAGCCGGATGATTTTCACCAGGTACTTTTTCCTTCTTGGATCCCATTTAAAGCGAGTCCCCCTGGGATACAACCGCATAAAATCGGTCACATGATCCCTCCATTTGGGGATATCCGGTTGTATAAATCCATTTAAACCCTTATAGGGAACCCGGTGGTCAAGTAAAAAATCAGTGAAACCTTCCAGGGCCTGGAAAACGGTTTTGGAATTATAATATCCGTATTGCATGAAGGGGAATTTCGCCCACCTGTAATAAGCCGGGTCATTTTCCCTGACTACCGATGCCACCGTGCTGTCGGAAAGGAAGTTGGTGAACTGGTAGGTATTAAAGACATTATACCTGCTGTCCACAGATTCGCCGGTGATATATAAAAACAGGTAATGGGGGGGAGGATTGTGCTTGAGATACAGGTAAAGATGCAGGTAGTTATCGGCAAAATCTGAATGCGTCTCGGCCAGATTGTAAGAAACCAGGCCGGTGATGGGATCAATTTTGGCCGGATCCATCACCCAGGCGGCTTCACAGGGTCCCAGGAAAAGGATGTCCGGTTTCATAGATGTTGAAGTAATATAATCGGTCTTCAGGTTGGGATTATGCTGCAGGGCAAACCGGAAAAACTTCCCGGAAAGCAAAAGGATCATCCACAGCACGATCAGGATCAATATGAATTTCCGAAGCAGCTGCATATCAGAATTGAGTATAAATGAATTTCTCCGCGTGCCCCAGGACCCCAAAATACAGGATCAGCAGCAGGCTGATCAGGATAAATCCAAATTTAACCCTTTCTCCCCGGATATACCTGTACAGAAACCCTTCTGAAAATAGTATTGCAGCGGTAAGGGTAATGGTCACCGCATAATTGAACAGTTCTTCCCGGTTGCCTCCGATAGCCAGGGGTGCCATGAAATCTGCCAGGAATTTTACCGGAAGGAAAGGACCGGAAAAGATTTGGCGGAACAAGCGCAAGGCATCCCCGATCCGGGTGGCCCGGAAAAAGATATTGCTCAGGCTGACCAGATTAAAGGTAATCAGGATCGATGCTGCCCGGTAGGGAAATGAACTGAATTTTTTGGCCAGCCTTAATCTGGGCATTTTGGTGAACAGTTCCACCAGCAGGAAAACCATGTGGCAAATTGACCAGCAAAGAAAGGTCCATCCGATGCCGTGCCAGACGCCGGATATGATAAACGTGATGCAGATGCCCGTGGCAGCAGCCCATTTCTTCCAATTCCTGAGCCGGAAGACTACGGGATAATACAGGTATTTCGTCAGCCAGTCGATCAGGCTGATATGCCATCTTCTCCAAAACTCTGATACAGACCTGGCCAGAAAAGGCAGATTAAAATTTTCCTTGATGGGAATGCCGAAAAGCATGCAGGCGCCAATCGCCATATCGGTGTACCCGGAAAAGTCAAAATAAAGCTGAACCGTGAATACATAAGCGGCGGCTAGGCTTGTCGCGCCGGGGTGGGATTCATTAAAGTCGAATATGGAATGGGCTGTCGGAGCCAGTCGATCTGCAATGACCACTTTCTTTACCAGCCCCAGCAGGATGCGCTGGGTTCCTTCTGCGATGTTTGAGGAATTGAACCGGATGGCCTGGGTTCCCCGGTTGAAAAATTCCCCCGGAAGTACGATTGGACCGGCAAAGACCTTCGGAAAGAAGGCATTGTATAAAATAAAATCAGGGAGACTGGTCACCGGGTTCATTCTTCGCTGGTACACATCGGTGAGGTAAGCGATATTCTGCAGGGAATAAAAAGAAATTCCAAGGAGGAATACGAGGTGGTTTAACCGGTAATTGATGGAAGATATCTTTACATAAAAACCCAGTGGTGTGCTTTCAAAATATTTGAACAGCAGGATAACCAGGCAATTCACCAGAACGGCAATGATGAAAATCCTGGTTTTCCGCTTCTCCCGGCCGGCGCTGAAAAGACTGAGGCCGGTCTGGAAGTTGAACAGGCTCAATACTATGATCGCGATCCCGGAAGCCAGGTTGCCCAATCCAAGGAAAACCAGGGAGGCTGCAGTTAACAATAATCGCTGGTAACGCGGAAGTAAATAATAAAGGATAACTATCGCCAGCAGGAATCCCAGGTATTGAAGCGAGACAAGCGGCATCAGGGTAAATTGGATTGTTTGATCTGATCGATCAGGCTGACCATGTCCCCCACATTATTAAACCGCATGAATTGTTCAAAGGTAAATTTCAGGTTGAATTTTTTTTCTATGGCTGCGATCAGTTCCAGATGGGTCATGGAATCCCAGAGATCTATATCATCAGCCTTGGTACTTCGGACAATGGTGAGGCCAGGATCCCCGAAAGTCTCCCGGAAAACCTCCTGAACATCCTGCAGTATTTGATCACTGGTCATCCTTTGAGTGTTTTGGCCATCCTGTCCAGGGCCTGCATATCCAGTTTACCGTTTGGGGAGAGGGGCATTTTTTCTAAATATACAATTGTCCTGGGTATCATGTAGGCGGGCAGTTTCCTGCGCAGGTCGGACATTAAGCCTGCAAGGTCATCCCGGGTTCCTTCAATGAAGCTGATGAGGACCGGCATCCCTGTTTCATCAGGAACAGCTAATGAAGCCGCAAACTTCCCGGTTATCTGTTTCAGACAATGATCCACTTCCCCTAGTTCTACGCGGAATCCGTTGATCTTGACCTGGCGGTCCTTCCTGCCGCAGAAGATCAGGATTCCCCGGTCATTCATATTGGCCAGATCACCGGTCCGGTAATAGGTCCTGGCAGTCCCAACCTGATGGATGTCTATGAATTGATTGCTATGTTCTCCATTCAGGTATGCGGGAATGGTCTGGATACCGGCAAAGCAAAGTTCACCGGGCTCAGCTGTTTTATGGATGATTTGGTCATTGTCATCCAGCAAGACATATTCCATGCCGGGAAAGGGGGTTCCCAAGGGCACGATACCGTGCAGAGACTCCCGGGCAGCCATTTGTTCCTCCCAGATATAGCGGGTACAGACAATGGTAGTTTCCGTAGGTCCATAAAAGTTATGGATCACTCCATTTACCGCACAAGATTTCCATTTGCAGGCCAGATGATGATATAATTTATCTCCGGAGAAAAAGCTATACCGCAGTTTGGGCAGACGGAGTTCGTCCAGGTATTTTTCACAGAACTGCAGTACGGAAGGCACCATACTCACCACACTGATCTCCAGGTCCTGAAGCAATCTGAGGATCTGCAGCCACCTGATCCCGCCGCCTGGCATGATGACACAACAGGCTCCGGTATACAGGGGGAGGAAAATAGAAAAAACGGACACATCAAAGCTGAGCTCATATACCTGGAGGAACCTGTCCTGAGGCCGGAAGTCATATCGGACGGGGTCCAGGTAAAAATCAAAAAAGGCCTGAACGGCTGTTTTCTGTACCGGCACCCCCTTGGGGCTTCCGGTCGAACCGGAGGTAAACAACAGATAAGCTTCCTGCTGGTTGATCTTTTCAGGTAAAAACCCATGTTCCTGACTCCCGGGTAATATGTCTTTCTCATTGATTTTGATGAAGCTGACCTTGTCCTTACATTTAGCGGCCAGACCGGGAAGATCGCCTTCATAGAGTATCCTGCGGACATCCGATTTTTCCAGGATACCCAGGTTATGTTCATCCGGGAAGGCTGGATTCAGGGGAAAATAAGCGGATCCGTATGCAGCAATGGCCAGGACAGCCGAATAGGTCCCGATATCTCCGGTACAGTATACACCGATCCGGTGGTCCGCCACCTGGCTGGCCACCAGCAATTGGTAGACGGCCGCCACATGCTGGTACAATTCCTGGTAGGTATAGGCAGCATGAGGAAAACGGATAGCTGTACGCCCCGGGTATTTCTCTGCTGCCCGCTGGAATAAGGTAAACAACGACCAGGTCCCGGACATGATTATTCGGTTATGACAGCATATTTTCGGCTTCTCTGGCTTCTTTGAAAGCCAGGCGGGGTTTTAGCCCGAGCAGCTCAAACATGGCCTGGTCCTCATCAAAGGATGGATTAGGGGTGGTCAGCAGTTTGTCTCCCGTGAATATGGAATTGGCTCCGGCCAGGAAACAGAGCGCCTGTTCTGCTATACTGAAATCCAATCTGCCTGCACTCAGTCTCACCATGGCCGTTGGCATCAGGATTCGGGCCGTAGCAATCATGCGGATCATGTCCCAGATATTCACCGGGGGATTTTCCTCCAGAGGGGTGCCCTTGATCCGAACCAGGGCATTGACAGGTACAGATTCCGGATGTTCAGGCAGGTTGGCCAGGGTCTGCAGCATGGCAATACGATCTTCATGGGTTTCTCCGAGCCCGATTATCCCCCCGCAGCATACGGTCACTCCGGCTTTGCGGACATGATCCAGGGTGCGGAGACGATCTGCATAACTTCGGGTATGGATGATCTCCCCATAATATTCCGCTGATGTATCCAGGTTATGATTATAGGCATGCAGTCCGGCTTCCCGGAGTTTAACGGCCTGCTCCTGGCTTAGCATGCCTAGGGTGCAGCAAACTTCAAGTCCCAAAGCATTGATTCCACGGACCATCTCAAGCACCCGGTCAAAATCCCGGTTATCCCTTACTTCACGCCAAGCCGCTCCCAGGCAGAACCGGGTGGAGCCGGCATCCTTCGCCTTACGGGCATATTCCAGGACATCTTCCGTATCCATCAGCGCCTGGGCTTTCACTCCGGTTTGATAACGGGCGGCCTGAGGACAATAGGCACAGTCTTCGGGGCAACCGCCTGTCTTGATGGACAACAGGGTGCAAACCTGGACCTCGGCAGTATCCTGGTATCTGCGGTGCAACTGGGCGGCCCGGAACACCAGGTCCAGTAATGGGCTGTGGTAAATCCCGGAAATCTCTTCCAGGGACCAGTCGTGACGGATCGGATTTTCGATCATTGGTATTGATTTTCAGTCCTTCTAGATAGGGGTTGAGGCCTCAAAGGTATTTAAAGTTTATTTTAGGGGTAAGGGCCACCAAACTATGGTACAATAGCCGGATGGTATTTTCTATGTCTTCCCGGCTGATCATCTCGACCGTGGTATGCATATACCGGAGGGGAAGGGAAACCAGCGCAGATGGTGTACCGTCATTCGCATATGCGAAAGCATCCGTGTCAGTCCCCGTACTCCGGCTCACTGCAGCCAGCTGAAAAGGAATTTTTTGTTTTTGTGCAGTACGGATGACCAGTTCGCGAAGTATATTATGCACGGCAGGGCCGTAAGTGATCACAGGCCCCTTGCCGCACCGGACTTCCCCCTCGACATTTTTATTAATCAAGGGAGTGGTTGAATCATGGGTGACATCCGTAATGATCGCGGCTTGTGGGCGGATCCGTCTGGCCACCATTTCCGCGCCCCGGAGTCCCACTTCTTCCTGAACGGCATTGACAATGTATAGGGAGTAGGGGAGTTTTTCTGTTTTTTCATGAAGCATCCTGGCCACTTCAGCAATCATGAAACCCCCGATCCGGTTATCGAGGGCCCGGCCGATATAATAGTGGAAATTCAGCTCCCCGAAACCCTCTTCAAAAGTGATCACGCATCCGATATGTATGCCCAAGCTTTCCACTTCTTTCTTTGTCCTGGCCCCGCAGTCCAGGAAGAGATTCTCCACCTTCGGCTGGGGTTCCTTGCCTTCATTGCTCCTCATGCGGGTATGGATGGCCGGCCAGCCGAACACGGCCCGGACAATTCCCTTCTCTGTATGGATATTAACCCGCTTAGACGGCGCGATCTGCTGATCAGATCCCCCGTTGCGGATTACATAGATGAGCCCCTCAGGTGAGATATAGTTCACAAACCAGGAAATTTCATCTGCATGCGCTTCGATGACTACCCGGAATGGCGCTCCAGGGTTGATGATTGCAGCCACTGTCCCATAGGCATCCACTTCATGCTCATCGATATAGGGGCCGATATAGTCCAGCCAAAGCCGCTGACCCTTACTTTCAAAGCCCGTCGGGGAGGGATTATCCAGGTATGTTTTCAGAAAGCGGAGTGATGCGGGATTGAGAATTCCTTTTTTATCCTTGGCCATAATCAGGTTAATGAGTTAGGGCAAAAGTAGGCAAGCCGGTAAAGGTTTCCAAAAGGGCAATTCCAGGACTGAAATTATTTTTAGACCTTAATTGCTTATTATTTGATGTATTATGTTTTTTTGAGGTACAATAGAGGTACAAAGTTTAGGAATAGAATGTCAAATCAAAATCAATAATAAGAAAGGGATAATGATTTGATATACATTCGAAACCATGACTAAATTCCATTTTGTGGTACTAATACGATGGAAAGTTGATCAGTCATGAATCATTAATGAAAAAGATTCACTTGAGCCAGTGTCTTTTATTCAAAAGAACCGGTGTATAAACTGCCCCTAATAGCGTATGCTTTCCAGTCCCCAATTTTGGATCCGGTATATTAAATAAGGTATCCCCGGATTAATTCAGGTACCCGCTGTTTTGAAGGGTTAATAAAAGAACTTTGCAAATTTCAGCTTGGCGAAAAAAGGCATACCTGGAGTATAGCTGATATCATCCACCGGCCTGGGTTCATTCTTCAGCCTGGATACCACTTCATACTGGGCATCCCTCCACCGGATATTAAAGAGGTTCTGAATGGCCAGCCCGATTTCAAACTGGTGTTTTGTGTAATTGACGGTAAGGTCGTTGAGGAAATATCCCTGGGCCACCAGCGTATTATTGCTGTTGGCCGGACGATTCTTCATATACCGGAAGCTCCAACCCCCGTTCAGCCCATTGGGCAACCGGATATATAGTCCTCCGGTGCTGTACAATGGTACGGAAAGAGGCAGATAATTGTTCCCTTTGGGGGCCAGTGCATCCCGGGCCCTGCAGAAATTAATATCAAAATCGGCATAGAGCCAGCGGGTGAATTCATACCTCGCGGAAAAATCAATTCCTTCCCTTCTTGTTGGGTCACCCGGGCTGAAAGTTCCGTTATCTCCGTTATAGACCAATTCCTGCTGCAGATACAAATACCATAAGGCGGCATTGAGAAATAACTGGGGTACTGGCTTCCAGTTTGTCCCTAGATCCATGCCATATGCCGCCGGCAGAACATCGATTCCCTTGTTTTCCGCAACGACCTTTGCATCGTTGGAGTGGAACCCCCTTCCTGTCCTGGCATAAAACTGAATCCGGTCGTTGAAGGTATATTCCACATTCAGTTTGGGACTGACAATTGTCTTCCCAATAACCGGTTTCGGGGGATTGAGCAGGTCCATATAATTGAAATTCAGGTAATCCATGCGCACCCCGGCATTAAACAACCATTTCCCATCCAAGTAACTCTGGTCCAGGTAACCATTCATGGTCCATTCCCTGATATTTCCGTGCTGGATATAATAGATCACCTGGTTATAGTCCCTGGTGTGGCTTAGCTCGCTTCCATAAATGTCATTAAGCTGCCAACCTGCACCAATTCCAGTGGTTAGATCCCTGCTGCTGCTGATATAGTCATGATAGGTGATCTTGCCATTATACCCATACTGGTCTCTTTTTTCCTTCTGCCTCAGCTGATCTCCATTAATACTGTCCAGCGCAAAAAAGGTCTGGTCATAATGCAGATCAAAGGAATAACGGGTATAATAGAACTGGTTCTCCAGGGTCAGGTTGTCGGATAACCCTGAGGTAAGCCGCAGTATTGCGGTGGTCCGGGCCGTATTCCCACCCTGGGCACTATCAATATAACCCCATCGGCTGATCAGGCCTTCTTCTACCGCCCTGACCGGAATCTCCCCGGAGGAGCGCCAAAGGCTGTTGAAAGTGGACAGGGTGACTTTCAGCTGATTTCTGGGGGATATATTGGCGATGTATTTTCCAAAGAGGTTAGTCCGATTGAAATGCTCTGGGTATTGGCAAGGCCCATCGGTATAGAATGCTTCCCCGGCGATATAGGCGCTCTCCCCTCTTTTCCTTGCCTTATCACTTAATAGATTGACCGCCGCCATCATCCTTCCTGTATGAAATTCACCTCCTTCCAGCTTCACTTCACTTTTGTTCAGGACATCTGCGGTTCGGAAGGCCAGGTATCCTGCTGTGGTGAAATCACCGTGGTCCGTGTAATAAGGGCCTTTTCCGTATTCAAGACTGGTAACCAGTTCTGGGATCAGGAAGTGAAGGTCGGAATATCCCTGGCCATGGGCTTGGGATACCAGATTAAGCGGCATGCCATCTACGGATACACTCACATCGGTTCCATGATCGGCATCAAATCCCCGGAAAAATATATGGTCCGCAACGCCCCCACCCTGATGTTGCATCAATGAAAGGCCAGGAACCAAACGCATCAGGTCCTGGGAGGAATTGATCGGACGGAGGTTCAGGTCAATGGCACTGATGGTACTGAAGGAGGCATTACTGGGCAGGGGCTGGATCGTTACTGACTTCAGATCCACGGAGCCATGCTCCATTTTAATCAGGTAAGGACCGCCGGATTTCCCTACGCCAAGTCGCCTGGGCCGGTATCCCACCATGGACACCCGGATAGAATCCAGGGGTCCGGAAATGCTTATTTCAAAATTACCCTGTTGGTCCGTAATGGAAGTTCTTCCATTTCCCTCATCCTGCACGATGGCAAATTCAATGGGTTCCCCTGAGTTCATGTCCATAACCCGGCCCCTGATCAGGACCTGACCTTTACACGGAAAACTTAATGCTATCCATGGGATTAACATAATTAATCTGTAATGCATAATAATATAATTATATATTATTATTATTATTATTATTATTATTATTATTATTATTATTATTATTATTATTATTATTATTATTATTATTATTATAATAATAATAATACCATTTTATAAATGAAACTGCGGATAAAAGGCAACGGGGACAGTAGAAAATTTCCGTCCTTTCATCAGATGACCGGCGGGTCGGTTATCTTATTTGCGGGGGATGAAATAAGAAACGGCTTCTGCCATTCGGGAAGGAAGAAATAATATCGGCATATTTAAATAAGGTGCCTTCGAACATTGAAGTCATGGGGGATGGTTCAGAGTATTCAAACACAGATTGATCGTTTTTATTGGCTGTTTTATTATTTTCCCTGCGTTCCTGTTTGTTAAGCATCCGTAGTTTTCCAAAGAGATAGCATTTCCCTTTGCAATGCATCCATGGCTTATCCCTGTTGATGCAAAGATGAGTGGCAATATATTCCCTGTTCAGTTGAAAATAGGCAAGGATGCCCAGTCTGGCTAAGCTTTGGAATAAAAGGGCTCCCAGCAGGAATATGGATAGAGATTGTCGGAACATCTGTGAGACAAAAGTAATTAAAGAATGGAAATCTGGTCTGGTTGATTCAAGATAATCCCTGTTTTACGCAGGGTAATTTAATAGATTTTCAATACATTAGTTTTTAACCACTTGAAAACTTAATTTTCCATTATTAGGAGCCTCGGAATAGCTTTGGCGGATGTTCATCCGCAAAAAGAAGAATAAGGCAGCATCAACTACCATACAAATAGTTTCCAAATCCGCAGGAAAAAATAAAATCAATAAGACAATAGGCCAAAGTACAGATGCCCAACATCTGGAAACACTTCGTCAAAGGTGTACAGGCAATTCACGAAATAACCCGGCAACCGAGTTTTTTTTACGATCCCCATGATACTTTGATAAAATCCTATTTGGGTTCACTGGGTAATAATCAGATCAGGGTGGTCGGCCCGGAAATGGTTTTTGGGAAGCTTTATGAACGCATCGGTTTAAATGTTATAAAAGAAGAGTTATTCCGGCATCTGGTTATAACCAGGCTCGTATATCCAGGTATCAAGTTGTAAACAGTATCCTATCTCAAAAGATACCAGGGAGTGGTTATAAGCGTGGACAAGGTATACCGGTTCCTGGATTTATTGCAAAGCAAATTAAAAACCCAGGACTGAAACCGAATGTATGGGATCCGGTCATCCGGATCTATTTCACTGCTTGGGTTTCCTGGAACAGGATTTAACAATCGGTTCCCGAAGGAGCATCCAATAATCACTAGATTTGCGGTTTATCAGGATTCCATTCCATGGAAACATCAGCATTGATCAATGTAAGCCTGCAATGAATCTTTCTGCTCATCTGGATACCCAATTCAGGCTGGCTGGAATGAATGATCTGCCGGCAATTGTGGAAATTTACAATTCCACAATTGCCGGAAAGATGTCCACTGCGGATACGGAGCCCCAGAGTGTCCAGTCCAGACAGGAATGGTTCAGGGAACATGATCCAGCCAAACGGCCCCTATGGGTTTTGGAGGGAGCTTCCGGCATGATTGGTTGGATCAGCCTTCAATCCTTTTATGGGAGGCCTGCCTATGATCAGACTGCAGAAATAAGTATTTATATCGGTGAAAAATATCGGGGGAAGGGGATGGGAAGCAAGTCTCTGGAATATGCGATCAGCCAGGGTAATACTTTAGGGATACGCTCCCTCGTAGGGTTTATTTTTGCTCATAATATGGCCAGCATTCGATTATTTGAAAAATTCGGATTTGATCGCTGGGGTTTTTTGCCTCGCATCGCCATCCTGGATGGTGAGGAAAAAAGCCTGTTGATCCTGGGTAAGCGGCTGAAGCCTTGACAGGCATGGCCGGGAGCGGGGTTCCTTTTACCTGACTACCGGAAGAATGGATAAGGACTCCATGCCCATTTGAAGAATCTCTTTTCCGGTCACTTTAATCCGGAAATCAGGACCAGCATGGCCTGTAAAAACAGCATGCCATCAATACCCGCAAGATAGACCATGTCGGAATGGTTTCTTCGGGAATATTCTATAATGAAATATGTTGCCGTAGCCGATATAATCATCGCATTAAACTGCATGAATTGCAAATTGATCTTGAACAGCCATACGCAAAGCCCCGCAAATCCCAGCAGGGTTACCAGGATAATACGGTAACTCATCCGCTCCCCAAGGGCAACCGGTATGGTATTGGTGCCTTGCGCAGCATCAATGCGTGCATCCCGGATATCAAAGGCCAGACAAAGGGTGAAGATGAACAGGAACCGGGTGGCAAAAACAATGAGGAAGGCGAAATTAATACTGCCTTCCCTGATCACGGGGAACCATACGGTTATCAGGGTCCAGACAAGGGATAGAACCAGGATCTTCAGTAATCCGAAATCCCTGAGTCTTCTTTTTTTCCTGAATGGCAGCACGGGAAAAGAATAGAGCACGGTGATGGCCGCAATGATTCCCAGGGCGATGATATGCCGGATGTTGAGGTGAATCAACCCGATCAACAGTCCGACAGCGCCTAACAGGTTGAAAAGCAAGTGCAGCTGTTTGTGTTCGCCGGACCATCGGAATCGTTCAGAATCTGCTACTCCGTTATTTTTGATCAGGTAATGGAAATTATATTGACCCAGGGTAGCACTGAATACCACCAGGTAAAAAGTCAGGTGATTGAACGGAAGTCCGAGTTCCCGGCTGGTCTCCATACACAGGGCAACGGCACAAAGGGAGATGAAGAAAGCACCATAAATAAACGATTTCAGCAATTGGACACCCACTCTTCCCGGTGTAGCCGGCGTGGGCATATGGTTGGTTGTGGCCATCGCTGCTACAGGGGAATATTACCGTGTTTTTTACGAGGCATATTTGCCACTTTGTTCTTCAGCATCTGAAAACCCCTGAGAATCTTGACACGGGCCTGATCGGGAACAATCACTTCATCAATGAATCCATGGGCCGCTGCAATATAAGGATTAGCGAATTTTTCGGTGTATTCGGACACTTTTTCACCCAGCTTCATTTCAGGATTGGGATCAGTTTCTATTTCCTTTTTGAAAATGATCTCCGCCGCCCCCTGGGGGCCCATCACCGCGATTTCCGCGTGAGGGAAAGCAAAATTCAGGTCTGCGCCGATATGCTTGCTGTTCATGACATCATAGGCACCCCCATAAGCCTTCCGGGTAATCAGCGTGATCCTGGGAACAGTAGCTTCACTGAGCGCATAGAGCAGTTTTGCCCCACTGGTAATGATCCCATTCCATTCCTGATCGGTCCCGGGTAAAAACCCGGGTACATCCACCAGGACAAGTAAAGGAATATTAAAAGCATCACAGAACCGGGTGAACCGGGCCCCTTTGCCAGAAGCCTTGATGTCCAGCACTCCGGCCAGTATGGCCGGCTGGTTAGCTAGGACACCGATACTCCTGCCTCCCATGCGCGCAAATCCGGTGATCAGGTTTTCGGCGAATTCCCGGTGTACCTCCAGGAAGCTTCCTTCATCGGCAATCAACCCGATCACTTCTTTCATATCGTAGGGTAAATGGGGATTTTCGGGGATCAGGTGATTTAGTCTTTCCCGGTTCTCGGCTCCTGGAGTATAAGGTAAGGAAGGGGGATCTTCTTCACAGTTCTGAGGCAGGTATGCGAGCAGGCTGCGAATCGTCTTCAAGCATTCCCCTTCACCAGCACAGCTGAAATGGGTAACTCCGCTTTTGGTGGCATGCGCATGGGCTCCTCCCAATTCACTGGCAGTCACCTGTTCCTGGGTCACGGTTTTAACTACTCCCGGACCCGTAACGAACATATAGGAGGTGTTTTCCACCATCAGGATAAAATCAGTGATCGCGGGGGAATAGACAGCCCCTCCCGCACAGGGTCCCATGATGGCTGAGATTTGGGGGATCACTCCGGAAGCCCGTACATTGCGGTGAAAGATCTCTGCATAGCCACCCAGGCTCAGGACGCCTTCCTGAATGCGGGCGCCCCCACTATCATTGAGGCCGATCAGGGGAGCACCGTTTTCCATGGCCAGATCCATGATCCGGCAGATTTTGCGGGCATGCGTTTCCGACAAACTACCCCCGAAAACCGTAAAGTCCTGGGAATAGACATAAACAAGCCTGCCCAGAATGGTGCCGTAGCCTGTAACCACGCCGTCTCCCGGATATAATTCTTTTTCCATGCCAAAATCCCGGCAACGATGGGTGATCAACATGCCCAGCTCTTCAAAGGAACCTTTGTCCATCAGCAGATCCAATCTTTCCCTGGCCGTAAGCTTGCCCTTTTGGTGCTGGGCGTCGTTCCTTTGCGAACCCCCGCCTGCCAGGGCAAGGGCAGTCATGGCTTTCAGCTGTTCTGCATTATCCATAGCCAAATGTACTTAAAATCAAAAAGGATTCCTTTCAAAGGAATCCTTTTTGGATGAGTTCATCCTGTTTTAGTTCGGGTAAATGACGATAGGCGGAGTCTCCACCGTATCGCTGAACTGACCTTTCATATCCTTGATGTATAGGCTGAAAGCCGAAGTATCTGGGTCTCCGTTGGGATTAATCGGTTGCCCGATATCGCTTAAATAATTCAAAGTAAGCACAATATCACCCTGTTCATCGTTCTTGGCAGGAAAGGATGGAATGGATTTTGACAAAAATCCGGAATACCGGGTGGTCAGGTTTTCCCGGAAAAAGACCGAATCCAGCACATCCGCCTGACCATCTTTAAAGCCCAGCAGGATTACCAGGGAATCAGCAGGATGCAATTGGTAGGAACTAACGGATTCCAATGTAATTTGCGGACTGTTGGGGAAACTTCCCTTCTTGGTACAGGACCAAAACAGGAGTACTGACACCAGGACAGGAATGAACTTTTTCATAGGACAAATTTACGTATTCTAACAGGATTAAATGAGTAATAAAAATCGGTTCGGGAAACAGGTTTTCCAGATTAATAACGCGGGATTTGAGCTTTTAGCATTAGACCTCTTTGACTGGCAGTACCGGAACAACCCCATTTACCGGGCATATACTGATTTGACGAAGTCGGATCCGGGCAACGCCGACCGTCTGGATCAGATTCCCTTCCTTCCGGTTTCCTTTTTTAAAACACACCAGGTGACCAGTGGCCATTTTATTCCAGGAATCGTTTTTG
>Ga0307374_10007295_pt1 | contig 16935 bp, 14 predicted proteins | sample OX3MG_FD_202532 | JGI IMG/M metagenome (GOLD analysis project Ga0307374, IMG submission 202532) | Soil microbial communities from Risofladan, Vaasa, Finland - OX-3 | ecosystem: Environmental > Terrestrial > Soil > Coastal area > Acid sulfate soil | place: Finland: Risofladan, Vaasa | collected... | reverse complement strand
CGAAAGGTGTACAAATTGGCTGCGGGACTAGGATTCGAACCTAGAAAAGCAGATTCAGAGTCTGCCGTGATACCGTTTCACCATCCCGCAATCACCTAATTATACCACGCGTTCGCGCGACGGGCCAGTCCTATGGCCCGAATGTAAAGATGCGGCGCAGACCCGAACCGTAGCGCAGGCTGCGGTGCAGGTAAACGGGCTTGGCGCCCAGGGCGGCGCCCAGAACGAAGAACAGCGGGTCGAAATGCTCGGAGGTGGGCGCGGCCTTGGCCGCGGACGGCGCCAGCGTGCGATAATCGCAGAGCTCGCCTGTTTTGCCGGCGTCCAGACGCTTGATGAGCCAGGCGTCGAATTCCTCGGCCCAGGCGTCGGGCGGGGCGTCGGTCTCGCCAAAGCGGAACAGGCGCAGGTTGTGGACCAAAGCCCCCGAGCCCAAAAGCAGGACGCCTTCATCCCTTAGCGGCGCCAACGCCAAGCCCATCGCCATGATTTGGCGCGGGTCCTGACCGGTGGGGACCGTCACCTGCACCACGGGCACGTCGGCCTTGGGATAGACCCGCGACAAGGGCGCCCAGGCTCCGTGGTCGAGCGGGCGCTCGGACGACGCGACCGCTGCAAATCCCGCCTGCGCCAGGCGGCTGACGATATTTTGGGCCAGAGCCGGGTCGCCCGGGCAGGGATAGTCGAAGCGGTAGAACTCCTCGGGAAATCCGCTGTAGTCGTGCACGATGCCGGGCTTGGCGGACGAGGTCGCGCTCAAGGGCCCGTGCGCGGGCCAATGTCCGGACATCACCACCACGGCCTTGGGGCGGGGCAAAGTCTCGCCCAACTGCGCCAAGGCCCGCGCGTAGTCGTCGTCCTCGAAGGCCGGAAAGGGCCCCATGTCCGTGACGAAGGCCGCGGGCATCATGGGGCGCAGGCGCGCTTTTAAGCGGGCCGATCTTCCTTGGGCGTCACGGGCACGTTCTTGGTCCCCGCGCCGCGAATGACGGTCAAATATCCCTTGGCGCCGATGCTCTCCTCGGAGAGCAGCCGGTGGAGCTGGTCGGTGCTCTTCACCGTCTGGCCGTTAAATCCCACGATGACGTCGCCCTCGGCCAAGCCCGCCGCCGCGGCCGGGCTTTTGGGCTCGACGCCCACCGCCAGAATTCCGCCGTCTTGAGAGACGCCGCGCAGGCTCTTGGCGCGGGGGGAAAGCCGCACGTTTTGCCCGGCCACGCCCAAGTACCCGCGGCGGATGCGGCCCTTGCGCAGGAGCTCGCCGGCCACGAACTTGGCCGTGTCGATGGGAATCGCGAAGCAGAGCCCCTGCGCGGGCAAAATGACCGCGGTGTTGACGCCCACGGCGCGTCCGCGGAAATCCAAGAGCGGCCCGCCCGAGTTGCCGGGGTTCAAGGCCGCGTCGGTCTGAATCACGTCGTCGATGAGGCGGCCCGACTGCGAGCGCAGGCTCCGCCCCAAGGCGCTGACCACCCCGGCGGTGACCGTGGTCTGAAAGCTATAGGGATTGCCGATGGCCACGACCAATTGCCCGGGCCTGAGCGCGCGCGAATCGCCCAGGCTTAAAGAGGGCAAGCCCGCGCCTTGCAGGCGCACCAAGGCCAAGTCCGTGCCCGGGTCGTCGCCGACCAATTCGGCGGGCAGGCTTTGGCCGTCAGGCAACACGGCTTCCAAGCTCTGCGCGCCGTGGACCACGTGGCTGTTGGTGAGCGCGTGGCCGTCCGCGGTGAAGACAAAGCCCGAGCCCGAACCGCCCTGGCCGCCGCGCGCTCGCGCGTGGATATTCAGCACCGCGGGCGAGGCCTTGGCCGCGGCCGAAGACACCGCGCGGGAATAGGCGTCCAACGTTTCTTCTTCCAACTCAACGTCTGGTCTCTCTGCCGTTGCCTGTTCCATGGCCGCCTCCTTCCTTATATATAGGGCTCCCGGGCCTTTAAGTGGCTTTAAACGTTCCTTCAAAAACGGTCTCCGACAAGGGTTTTCGGCCCGAGGGAAACTCGCGCTCCTGCAAAGCCTTGGGCAAATCCTCTTTCTTGCCCGGCTTGCCAAGCGCGATCATGGCCTGCACCTCGTAGTTGTCGGGAATCTTGAGCGCGGCCTTGGCCTTGTCGTAGTCAAAGCCCGCCATGCCGTGAGCCACGAGGCCCTTAAGCGAGGCCTGCAGGGCCAGGCTCATCCAGGCCGATCCCGTGTCGAAGGCGTGCGTGCGCACGGGAATGGACTTGCCGTTTTGCACGAAATCCTTCCTGGAGACGGCAACGACCAGGGCCGCGGCGTTCTTGGTCCAGACTTGGTTGAACTCGACCAAAAAGCTCATGAAGAGCGGCCACTCCTGGCTCTCTCTCGTCGCGTAGACAAAGCGCCAGGGCTGGCCGTTGGAGGCGGACGGCGCCCAGCGCGCGGCCTCGAACAGCGACAAGAGCGCCTCGCGGCTTAAGGGCTCTCCCGACATCGCGCGCGGCGACCAGCGCGAGGGGAAGATGGGGTCCACGGGGTGCTCGGTCTTGCGGGCTTCCAAAACGGCGCTTGACATAAGAGGCTCCTAGGCGAATAAAATGACTGCTTGGTCATTTATTATACGGCGCGAAAGGCGCGGCGTCAAGAGGCGGGGGATTTAAGGCGCGGCGGGAAGCTTGGGCAGGCGCACGGTCCGGCTCTTGCCGTTTTTCATCGCAAAGCTCTTCACGAAGGGCTTTGCGCCGGGCGTGCCCGGGACCTCGGCGCTGAGAGTGACGGCCAGCTTCCCGCCGCCCAGCACGCGGTAGGCGACGGTCACCGACCTTCCCGCGAAGGGCAGATTAGTCAGGGTCAGCACGCGCCCGGGAGCGTTCCAGGGGATATGGGGCGAGAGAGTGATTTTTCGCGTAAAGCCGTTTTCGCTCACGCCGTAGACCGAGCGCATCACGGCGTAGAGCCCCAAGGAATTCCACAGCGTGGAAAAGGAGCTGAGCTCGCCCTTGGTCTGGTCGACGTCCATGGCTTCGGGCAGGGCCGCGGGATAAACCGAGAGAAGCGTGGACATTTGATTGGCCGTGCGCAGGAAGTCCGCGCCGCGCCCCGCCGTGGTCTGCGCCGCGGCCTCCAGGAAATTGGCGAAGGGCCAGATGCCGCCGTCGTTGAACACCGGCTTGGCGCCGTAGGGCTGGGAATCGGCGTGGCCCAAGCCGGCCGGTGTCTGCAAGTCCTTGTCCGCGGCCGCGAGCGCCGCGTTCCAGCGGGATTTGGGGAAAATGCCCCACAAGACACCCAGGCTGTGCGCGACCTCGTCGTATTTGGGGCTGTACGCCCCCGGCTTTTGCGGGTCGACGAAATCGGCGTAGGAGCCGGCCCGCGGCATCCAGAAGCCGCCGGCCTTGACCGCGGCGTTCAAGGCGGCCTTGACGGCTTTGCTGCGCTGTTCCCACAGGGAGGATTCCTGCCCCCGGCCCACATCCTTGAGCATGCGCGCGACGCGGTCCAAGGCCGCGGAGAAAAGCACCTGCTGGTACAAGTTGGCCTTGCCCTTCAGGATTTTTTGCAAAGTGGGCCAGTCGCGCCAAGTGTCCAAGCCCCCGCCGCGATCGACGAGCATCCCCGCGCGGTCGCGCGAGTTCCACATCTGGTCCATGCGCTGCTCGAGCATCGGGAGGTTGGCCCGCAAAAACGCCTTGTCGCCGGTCATGCGCGCGTAGTGCTCGCTGGCAATCGCCAGCATGGACGTGCCGTCCTGCCCGGCCACGAACCCGCCTTGGATGGCGCTTTCCAAGGTTTCGCGCGTGCGCCGGGGCGCGACATAGGCGGCGGAGAGGCTGCCGTAGCCCGAGTCGCGGGCCCAGATTTCCGGATGGCCGTACTTGGCGGCGGTAAATCCTCCGTTCTCCGCGGCGAAATCCGCGTTCATGACGTATTTCAAATAGTTGAGCGCGTCGACGGCCCGGTCGCCGGTCTTAAAGGTTCCTCGGCCCCAGATGATCCGGTGCCAAGCGGCGGCGGCTTTTTCTTGCGCCTGGTTCGCGCCGGCAAGGCCTTGGCCGGCGAGCGCGCGGTAGGCGGCCTGGGCTTGCGCTGCGCTCGTTCCCAGCGCCACCACGAAAGCGAACTCGGCCGAGCGCCCGGGGTCCACGCTCAAGACCACGTCCGCGGCAAAGCCGTTGGCCGCGGGGGAGAACGCGGCGGGCCCCGAGGCGCCGACCAAGCCCGCGTCCGCGGCCAGAGTGCCGGAGGCGTTTCGCGCCGAGACCGCGCCCAAGCTGGAATCCCACGCGGCGCTGGCCTGGCAGGCGGGCTTGAAGCCCGCGTCGTAGGGATAATAGGCTTCGGCCAGGCAGGGCGCGAGCGACGCGGCCAAGGACAGCGTCGCTTTGCTCTTGCCGGTGTTGACCACGCTGTAGCGCTCGATGAGCGCGCGTGGCGCGGCCGGGTCGGTCGACAAAAATTGCCGCTCGGTCATGAGCCACGGGCCGTCGCGCATTTCCAGCGTGCGCACGCCGTCGGCGAAGGCTTGGCGCGTCAATGTTCCCGGCGAGACCATGCCGCCCGCGGAAAAGCCCAGCGCGAGGGAGCCCTCGTCCAAGTAAATATCATCCTGCCTTTTCTTGCTGCCGAAATCCGGATAATTGTCGAGAAGCACTTCCAGCGCGCCTTGGGGGGAGAACACGGCCACCAGGTTGTTGTCCGGGTTGTAGAGCTGGTAGGGCTGGGCGGTCTTGCCGCCGGGGAGCGTCCACGACCGGGTCTTTTCGTCGAAGGAGAAGCTTGGGCCCTTCCATTGCGCGCGGCAGGGCCAAGCCAAGAGCGCAAGGGCCGCCGCGCAAAGCGCCGTCGCGCCCAGCGCCGCCGGAATTTTTCTCATCGCGTGTTTTTGGGGCTGTTATTTAAAGGATAGTCTTCGGCGCGACGAGGGGCAAGAGACGCTTGGCCCAACGCGTTCTGGGTCCAATGGCCGCCATGGTTGATATAATGGGCCATGCCGAAGCAAAGCCGTTTGCGGCCCGAGCTTTTTTTTCAGGGCGCGGCGCTCTTGGCTCTGCTGACGTTCTACGGCCTGTTCCTCGCGCAGAAAATAAACCTGGCCACGGCGGATTTGGGCCGGCACCTCAAAAACGGCGAGATTATCCTCAAGACCCGCGCGGTGCCGGAGACCAACCTCTACTCCTACACCTACCCCGCGTTCCACGCCATCGACCACCACTGGGGCACGGGCGTCGCCTTCTACCTCATCCATCGCTGCTGCGGTTTTGTCGGCCTTTCCGTGTTCTCGGTCATCCTGGGGCTTTTGACCTTCCTGATTTTCTTCGATTTGGCGCGGCGCGTCTCGTCCTTCGAGATCGCGGCCTTCTGCGCGGCCGTGCTCATCCCCTGCCTGGGCGACCGGGCCGAAATTCGCCCGGAGTTCTTCAGCTACTTTTTCGGCGCGGTGTTCCTGTGGATTTTGTGGCGCTACCGCGACGGCAAGCTCTCCGAGAAGCCGCTTTTCGCCCTGCCGCTTTTGGAAGTCCTCTGGGTCAACCTGCACATCTACTTTTTCCTGGGGCTCTGGCTTTGCGGCGTGTTTTTGCTCGAAGCCGGCTGGGATTATTTCCGCGACCGCCGCTCGGCCCGTCGCGTCAAGGCGCTCGCGCTTCTTCTGGCCGCGCTCGTGGCGGCCGCGATGTTCAATCCCATGGGCTTTGAAGGCGCGGTCTACCCGGCCTTCATCTTCAATAATTTCGGCTACCGCCTGCTGGAAAACCAGTCGGTGTGGTTCTTGGCGCGGCTCTTCAAGTACCCGCCCACGCCCTATTTCGAGGCGGGCTTCGCGCTCCTGTCCGGCTCCTGGCTCGCGGTCTGGATTTTCCTGCGCCGGCGCTTTTCCATCGCGCAGCTGCTCTTAAGCGCATTTTTTTCCGCCACGGCCTGGCTCGCGGTGCGGAACTTCACCATGTTCGCCTACTTCGCCCTGCCTCTGGCCGCGGCCAACGCGGGCGCGGTCTTCTCGGCCAAGCGCGCTCCGGAGTGGGCGAAATCCTGGCTGCTGCCCCTGGCCGCGCTCTTGGCGGTGGCCATGATGCGCTTAGACTCCGCCTACTTCACCTCGCGCTGGCGCTACAACTTCGGCGTGGGCCTGGCGCCGGGCGTGGAAGACTCGGCCAATTTCTTCATCCAAAACCATCTCCAGGGCCCCATCATGAACAACTACGACAACGGGAGCTACCTGATTTACAACCTCTACCCCCAAGAGCGCGTCTTCGTGGACAACCGGCCCGAGGCCTACCCGGCGTCTTTTTTCCGCGACGTCTACGTGCCCATGCAGAAAGACGACGCCAAGTGGAAGGAGGCGGAGGCGCGCTACGGCTTCAACGCGATTTTTTTCGACTGGCACGATTTGACGCCCTGGGGCCAGTCCTTCATCATCCGCCGCGTGCAGGACCCCGAGTGGGCGCCGGTCTACGCGGACCGCTACAACGTCATCCTGCTTAAGCGCGACGCTCAAAACGCCGCGCTCATCGCGCGCTACGAGCTGCCGCCGGACGCCTTTAGCGTCAGGCACCGGGCCGGACGCTAGACTTCGCGGCGCGCGGCGGCTTATCCCTTCGTTCGCCCCGTCAAAAGCACTTTGTGGCTCAGCTCACTCCGGGACTAAGCCGCCGCGCGCCGCAGCCGTTCGACGGAATTTTAGGATGCCGTTTCGGAAAAACCAGCCGAACCCCGTGGGGAAGGGAGGCTCCGGCCAAAGGCCGGAGGGAAACCCGGGATGGGTTTCCCGGGGCTCGGGGGCAGGCGGCTTTTTCGAAACGGTGTGCGCTTAAGCCTAATATTCGGGCTTAAGGCGCGCGAGGCCTTCCTCGAAGCGCTTTTGGAAGGCGGGCGACAAGACGTCCGCGCAGGCGGCGTAGCGAATGAAGGGCTCAGAGACGCCGGCTTGGGGCGCGGCCTCGAAATGCACGCCCACGATGCCGGTCTCGGCGATGACCAGGGAATTAAACACGCGGGCGGGAGCAAATCCCTGGCCGCGCGCGTAGGCGCTCAAGTCCCGGCCGAAGGCGCGCTTGGGGATTTTCCACAGCGTGAAGAAGCCCGCGTCGGCGGCGCAGGCGGGTTTTAGGCCCGCGGCTTTAAACCGCTTGACCAGGTATGCCACGCGGGCGCGGTAGAGCGCGCGCAGGCGGGAGAGCGTCTTGGCCGCGCGCTCGCGGTTTGAGAAAAATTCTCCGTAGGCGGCCATGACCGAGGGCACCGGGCCCGAGTCCGTGTTGCCCTTGATGACCAGGAAATCCTCCACGAAGTCCTTGGAGCCCGCCAAGGCGCCTAGGCGCGCGCCCGGGTCGCTGAAGGATTTGCTCACCGAATAGAGCTCGAGCCATTCCAGCTCCGGAACTTTCGCGGCCGCGCGGGCCAGGGACACGTGATTGGGTCCGGCCAGGCCCACGTAGGCCGCGTCGTTGACCAGGCGCACGCGGTTTTTCACGCAGTAGCGGATAAGCTCGTCCCATTCGGCGCGCGTGGCCGCGACCGAGGCCGGGTTGCCGGGGCGGATGATGAAAATTAAATCGAGCCGCGAGCTCCCGGATTTCTTGAGCGCGGCTTTGAGGCGCGCGAGCTTGGGCCGCATGCCGTCTTGGGACAACAGCGGCCAGACGACACGCTTGGCGCCCAGGTAGCCGCCCCAGGCGCCGGCGACGTCGTAGGCCGGCAGCGTGGAAGCGAAGCGAAAGGGTTTGGCCGAGCCGCGCTTGGCCGCGAGGCCGCAGGCCAGCGGAATCATCGCGGTCGCGGTCTTGATGCCGGCGATAGGCAGCGCTGTTAGATGGGGATAATCCTGCGCGCGTACGCCCGCGTGCAGTTCCACCATGGCCTCGGCGAAGCCCAGCAAATTCTTGGCCTCGGCGTAGGTGTGAAAATCGTAGCCCGGGTTTTGGGCGAAGCGCGCCTGCAGGCGGAGAATGTCCTTGGACGGCACGCCATCGGGATTGCCCAGGGACAAGTTCAAGGGCTCTTGGCCCGTGTCGCGGCGGTAGCCGTCGACCAAGGCGTAGATGGACTGGAACAAGTTGACGCCCTGGGGCGGCACGCGTCGGCTCACCGCGCCCGGTAGGGCGCAGTGCTTGGCGCGTTTACAGGAAATTGCTTTAGCGCCATGCATGTCGAGTGATGATACCCAACTCGGGCCCCGGCCCGCAAAGCCCCTTGCGCGGCGGCGGGAGGCCTGTTAAGCTTACGAAGCATGAAAACTTGGCTCGGTTGCCTAGCTTCCCTTCTGATCGCGGCCGCCCCCGCGATGGCGCAGAACTCCGCCTCGGGCGACTCGGGCTTCATCCAGGGACTTTCCGCGGTGAGCGTCTCTCCGGGCGTGGCCCGGGCCGCGCGGCGGATGAAGGTCAACGTCAAGGCCGAGGCTTACGCCGCCGAACTGCGAAAGCTGCTGGGGTGGTACGGCCGGGCCGACGCCGAGACGGGCTTGGACGCCGCGGCCATGTCCCGCGTGGCGGTCCAGGGCTTGAAGAAGGGGACCTACGACGGCGTCATCTTCGGCGAGTCGCACGGCAACAAGACGGAGCAGGCCGCGGCGCGCCTCATCATCGGGGACATTCTGGCTTCCGGCGTCAAAGTGGGCGACTTCATGTCCGAGGCGACGCAGGTCCAGGGCGGCAAGCCCGAGGGACTCTACTCCGCGGCGCAGTTCGCCCAAGCGGGAATTCCCGCCGGGCTTTTCGCCAACCAGTTCAACCCCGAGCCCGACGTGGCGCGGGGCTTGAAGGCCGCGGGCGCGGGTCTTCTCGTCACCTACACCGGCGCGGCGCACACCTGCCCCATGATGCGCGATTTGATCTACCAGACCTTCAAGGAGTCGGACCTGCATTGGGAGAAGTATTTTCCCGGTCGGCCCACCGTGGCGCAGTCGTTCGCGCGCCACCACAAGCATCCCATCATCATGGCCATGGTGGAGGAGTCGGACCCCTTGGACTGGATCCAATACCTGCTGCGCCAGGATGCGTTCAAGGACGTCGGCGTGGCGGAGTTTCGCGAGAATCTGCAGGCGCTGGAAAAAGGCTGGAACGAGGTGACCGGGGGCTTCGCGGCTCGCCAAGGTGAGGGCTTCATCCAGGCGCCGGGCCAGCCCAACTTGTACCTGGGCATCGCGCCCACGGACCGCCGGCCGCTGGCCCTGGAGGCCTTGGATCGCGCGACCGCGGGCCCGGCCTTCGCCGCGTGGCTGGGGAGCCAAAAAATCCAGAACCTCAGCCTCGGCCCGCAGACCACGTGCGACGCGGCGGGGTCCTGCAGCACGACTTACCAGATTTACATCTACAACGGAACTAACCAGAGCCTGCCCGCCTGCGCCTACGGACCGGTCAAGGACAAGGATGGCGGCGTCATCAAACAGTGCTTCGACACAAGCTCAAGCGGCGGCATCTCCGGCCAGTACGAGGATATTTTCGCCCGGGCCGTTCCGGCGAGCGTCCTGCCTTAATCCGAACCGGCCGCGCGGCCCTTAGGCCCAGCCCGGCCTAGGCCCAAGGACACTCTTCGCGACGCGGCGGCGCGGTTATACTTGAGCCATGAAGACATGGCTCGCGCTGCCCTTCTCCCTGTTGTTCGCCGCCGCTCCCTTGGCGGCCCAAAATACCACGGGCGATTCGGCTTTTAGCGCCCAACTCGCGGGCATCGCGGCCGCGCCGAGCGTGCGCCGAAGCGCGGCGGCATTTTTGACCGCGGCGCGGATGAGCGCCGCTACGACGTACCCCAAGTACAAGGATTTCGTCTTTAGCCAAATCATCTCCAAGCGCGACTTGACCCGGGCACTGCAGTCCATGGTCGAGGCCGCCTACGACGTGGGCTTTCGCACGCTGGGCGACCCGGACGATTTTTTCCACGGGCACTTCATCTTCGATGGAAAAAGCCCGCGCCCGCGCTTTATTCTCTGGCACACGCAGGAGCGCGCCAACCTCTACCATCTCTACGATCCGGGCTCGCACAAGGACTACGTGAACAAGGCCAGGCGCAATTGGATCACGTGGCTTAACAGCGACAAGACCGAGGACGCCGCTCCCTACCGCTACGATTCGCCGAGCCCGCAGTGGTGCGCGGAAGTGGAGGCCTATACCGTCCTGCCGGGCATGATGGATCCGGCCAAGCTGGGCTTCGCGCCGGTCACGATTTCCCAGTACTACCAGTTTGATTTCTACAAGACGGCCTGCGACGGCCGGCAAAAGCGCAAAGACTCCAATGTCATCTCCGTCAAGGAACCGGGGCAGGGCCGGGTCTGCCTTGAGTTCTCAACCGACCCCAAGAAGGCCTACAGCGCGAACTTCTTCAAGTTCGCCGGCATGCTGGGCGCGGACAACAAGAAGGGCAAGAACCTCTCCCATTGCCCGTAGGCGCCGGGCCGGCTTTTAAGCCGCGGCCAGGTCCCGAATGTACCAGCGGTCGCAGCCGAAATGCCCGGTGTCGCCCATGGGCTTGGCCAGCGGCTTGAAGCCGTTTTTCTCGTAGAGCAAGCGGGCCCGGCGCATGCGCTCCAAGGTCTCCAGGTAGCAGCGCGTAAATCCCATCAGCACGGCCGCGCCGAGGCAGGACTGCAGGGCCGCGCGTCCGGCGCCCAAACCCCGCATCTCCGGCAGAAAATACATCTTGCGCAGCTCGCAGACGTCCTGCGGGCCGCCTTCAAGCGGCCCCACGCCCGCGCCGCCCTTAACCGCGCCGTCTTGGCAGACGACGAAGTAGGCGTGCCGCGGGCGGGTGTAGGCCCTGGTGATGAAGTCGATTTCCGGATCGGCGATGGCGAAGCCAGCGCCGCAGGCGCCGTATTCCGGCAGCACGGTCCGGAAGATGCGCGCTAACGCGGCGTCGTCTTCTTCCTTGACGAGGCGCAGCGTGAAGAACGGCACCGCGCGCCGGTTAGTTGCCGCTGGAGCGTTGATGCCCGCCCGCGACTTCGCAGGCGCACCAGTCGGGGTGCGGCGCGCCGTCCTTCCAGCCGAACTTCTCGAGGTTGGTCTTGACCCAGCAGGGGTAGCAGAGCATCAGGCGGTTGATGGGCTTGGTCTCGCCGCAGCGGCGGCACAGGCCGTCCTTGGGCGGTTTTTTCTGGTTCAAGCGCTTGGGGTCCTTCTCGTCCTTGGGCTCTTCGACGAGCACGTCCTCATCGAGGAAGCTCAGCGTCTTGTTGTCCAGCAGTTGGGTGGTCATGGTCCGACTCCTCTGTTGCACCGGCGGCACCAAGCTCCGATGCGTCCGTTGATTGATTTGCGGGTGAGCTTTAAAATCTCGCGGCAGCCGGGGCAATGGACGTCCAAGCCCGAGAGGTCCAGGCCGGGATAGTCTTTCTCGAAGACCTCCTGGCTCATGTGCCTGGGCTGAATCCACTTCCCGTCGTGCATGACGCAATTAGTTTCCTTTCTTGATGATCTGCTCGAGCTCGTAGGGCAGGGCGAAGTGCATGTCCTCCTCCACGGTCTCGAACTCCTCGACTTGGGTGACGCCGAAGTGATCGCGGCAGTACTTGACCGTCTCCTGCACCAAAATTTCCGGAGCCGAGGCGCTGGCCGTCAGGCCCAGCGTGTGCACGCCCGCGAGCCACTCTTCCTTGATGCCGGAAGCCCGCTCGATGAGGTGCGAGTTGACGCCCTGGCCGCGCGCCACTTCGCACAGGCGCAAGGAGTTGGAGCTGTTGGGCGCGCCCAGCACCAGCAGGAGGTCCACGCGCGGCACCATGGCCTTGACCGCGTTCTGGCGGTTCTGCGTGGCGTAGCAGATGTCGTCCTTGGCCGGCTGGCGCAAATTAGGGAAGCGCTTCTTCAAGACCTCGACGATCTGCTTGGTGTCGTCCAAGGACAACGTCGTCTGGGTGAGGTAGGCCACCTTGGTCGGGTCGGGGACCTGCACGGTCAGGGCTTCCTCGGGCGTGCCCACGATTTGGATGTGGTCCGGGGCCTCGCCCATGGTGCCGATGGCCTCCACGTGCTCGGCGTGGCCGATGAGAATGATATGGTAGCCGCGCTTGGCGAGAGCAATGGCCTCCAGGTGCACCTTGGTCACCAAGGGGCAGGTGGCGTCGATGATCTTGAGCTTGCGATCCTTGGCTTCCTGCTCGACTTGGGGGGCCACGCCGTGGGCCGAGAAAACCAGCCAGGAGCCCGCCGGGACTTCCTTTAAGTCCTCGACGAACACCGCGCCCTTGGCGCGCAGCTCGTCAACGACGTAGCGATTGTGGATGATTTCGTGGCGGACATAGACGGGCTTGCCGCAGATGTCCAGCGCCTTTTCCACCACGTCGATGGCGCGCACCACGCCGGCGCAAAAGCCGCGCAGCTTGGCCAGCACCAGCTTGTCGATTTTGACCTTCGTTTGAGTTTCAACCATGGAATGTCTCCAATCCTAGCGCGGGCTCGCCGCGGGGGCGGGCTCGGGTTTCTTGGCGGCTGATTTTCCCATCCATTCCGCCGTGCGCTGGTAAATCTTCGGGGCGGACAAGCCGGCCAAATCGTAGATGATGGCTGGCGCGCCGTGATCGATGAACTTGTCGGGCAGGCCCAGGCGCAGGACCTGCGCCTTCAAGTCCAACGCGTCCATGGCTTCCAGGACCGCGGAGCCAAAGCCGCCTTCGAGCATGTTGTCCTCGATGGTGACCAGGCGCGGAGTCTTGGCGCAGGCGTCGCGCAGGAGCTCCGTGTCCAGGGGCTTGACGAAGCGCATGTTGAGCACGCCGGCCGAGATGCCGATGTCCTCCAATTCCTTGGCGGCTTCAAGCGCCGGGTGCACGCGCGAGCCGATGGCGACCAGGGTGACGTCCTTGCCCTCCTTCAAGCGCACGCCCTTGCCCACGGGCAGGACTTGGGAGGCCGGGTCCATCGCCACGCCCACGGACGCGCCGCGGGGGTATCGCAGGCTGGCCGGCCCTTCCAAGGTGAGCGCCGTGCGCAGCATGTGCTGGAGCTCGTTCTCATCGGCCGGAGCCATAACCGTCATATTGGGCAGCATGCGCAGGTACGAGTAGTCGAAGACCCCGTGGTGCGTGGGGCCGTCCTCGCCGACCAAGCCCGCGCGGTCCAAGGCGAAGACCACGGGAAGCTTCTGTAGGCAGATGTCGTGCTCGATTTGGTCGTAGGCGCGCTGTAGGAAGGTGGAGTAGATGGCGACGACCGGGCGGTAGCCCTCGCAGGCGAGACCCCCGGCGAAAGTGACCGCGTGGGGCTCGGCCAGGCCCACGTCGAAGTAGCGGCGCGGAAAGTGCTCGCGCATGGCGTCCATGCCGGTGCCCTCGGGCATGGCGGCTGTGATGCCCACCACGCGGGGATCTCGCTCGCTTTCTTTGATAATCGCTTTGGCGAAGACCGCGGTGTAGCTGGGCGGCAGGGCTTTGGCGGCGGCGTTCTTGGCGAACTCTCCGGTCGCGGGGTCGAACTTGCCCGGGCCGTGCCACTTGATGGCGTCGGCCTCGGCCGGCGCGTAGCCCTTGCCCTTCTTGGTCACGCAGTGCAGCAGCACCGGGCCCTTGATCTCCTTGATGTGCCGCAGGACCTCGACCAGCCGGGTCACGTTGTGGCCGTCGACCGGGCCGAAGTAGGAAAATCCCATCTCCTCGAAGAGCATGCCGGGGAACAGGAGCACCCGCGCGCGCTTGGCAAAGCGCATGATGCTGGCCCCCCAGAACTTGAAGCGCGCCAAAAACTTCGCCACCGACTCCTGGGCGCCGCGCACCGCGCCCAAGGTCAGGAGCTTGGTCAAAAAGACGCCCAGCGCGCCCACGCGGTGGGAGATGAACATCTGGTTGTCATTTAGGACCACAAGCAAATCGCTTTGGAGCATGCCCGCGTTCTGCAGGCCCTCGTAGGACTCGCCGCCGGTCATGCAGCCATCCGAGACGATGGCCACGACCTTGTTCTTCTCGCCTTTCAAGTCCCGGGCCACGGCCATGCCCAGGGCGGCCGAAATCGCGGTCGAGGCGTGCCCCGCGCCGAAGGTGTCGTAAGGGGACTCGGTGCGCTTTAAAAATCCCGAGATGCCGCCGAACTGCCGGATGTTGGCGAGCTTTTCGCGGCGGCCGGTCAGGACCTTGTGGCCGTAGGTTTGGTGGCCCGTGTCCCAGACCAGCTTGTCCTTAGGCGTGTTGAAGACGTAGTGCAGGGCCACGGTGATGTCCGCGCAGCCCAGGCTCGAGCCGAAGTGCCCGCCGATTTTGGCCACCGTGTTGATGAGGTACTCCCGCACCTCCGCGACGACTTTGGGGAGCTTGTCGGGGCTTAGCTTGCGCAAATCTTCCGGGCTGTTGATTTTATCCAAAAGTTCCATTTAACGATCCCTCGCAATCACGTAATCGGCCAGGTCGTGGAGCACCCGGGCCTTTTGTCCGAACGGCGAAATCTTGCGGTGCGCCTGCGCGACGAGCGCGCGGGCCTTGGCGCGGGCCTTGGGGAGGCCGTAGAGCGCGGCGTAGGTCAGCTTCTGGTTCTGGGCGTCCGAGCCGTTCTTGCCCAGCTTGGCCTTGTCCCCGACCACGTCCAGGACGTCGTCGGCGATCTGAAAGGCCAGGCCCATGGCGAAGCCGTACTCGCGCAGGGCCTTGCGCTTGGCCGAAGACGCCTTGGCCAGCACGGCGCCGGCCTCCAGGCTCGCGGCGATCAAGGCGGCGGTCTTCCTCCGGTGGATATGCTCCAAGGCGCGGCCGGGGTTAAAGCCGTGGTTCTTGTCCTGCCACTCCTCGGCTTCCAAATCGGCCACTTGCCCGCCCACCATGCCCTGCGTCCCGGCGCCTTGGGCCAGCACGCGGATGAGCTCCGCGGTCGAGCGGGCGTCCAAGCCCAATTCCTGCGCGTTGTCCGCCGCGGCCTCGAAGGCGTAGGTCAAGAGCCCATCGCCGGCCAAAATCGCCATGGCCTCGCCGAAAACCTTGTGGTTGGTGGGCTTGCCGCGGCGCAAATCGTCGTCGTCCATGGCCGGCAAATCGTCGTGGATGAGGGAATAGGTGTGGATCATCTCAAGCGCCGCGGCGGCCTTGGCCACGCGCTCGGGCTTGGCGCCGCAGGCTTCGGCCGCGGCCATGGCCAGGATGGGGCGCAGGCGCTTGCCGCCGGCGAAAATCGAGTAGCGCATGGCCTCGCGCACGGTCTTGGGTTCGCCGCTCTTGGGCTTGAAAAGTTGGGCCAGGGCCTTGTCCGCTAGGGCCAAGCGGCTCTTGAGATAAGATTCAATCGGCATCGCGGTCACAGGCACGGGAGAAATTCCTCTAGGAATCGGGACAAGACGTCCATGGCCTTGCGCTGGCTCCGCCCCAGCGACCAAAGCTGCACGAGCCGCCCCGCGTTTGTCGCGGCGAATTTAATCAGGCTCGCGGCGTCCTCTCCCGCGGGCACCGTCTCGGGCAGAGCTTCGTCCAGGCCGTCTAAAATCACGCGCAGGGCCAGGGCCGGAACGCCGCGGCCGCGCGCCCAGCGCCTGACGGCGGCCGTTTCCATGTCCACGGCCAGGGCGCCGGTCGCCTCGCCCAAGGCTCTTTTTTGCGCGGGCGCGGCGACGCCGTCGTAATTGATCACCGCTCCTAAATGAAGCGCGGCGCCTGTTTTTTTCGCGGCCGCGCGGGCGGCGTCCTTCCAGGGGAAATGCTGGTCGGGAATGTCCGCGACGATGTCCCCGGGCTTGGCCTGCGCGTTCAAGGCGCCGGCCAGACCGACGCTCAGGACGCTGGAAAATTTTTCGGCGGGCAAAATCGCGTCAAGCGCGCGCGCGGCCTTCTCGCCGCCCATGCCGGTCTTAAGGAGCCGGATGGGCGTTTCCTGGACGCGGCCGGTGAGCAGGGTGGCTTGGGCGGCGGGCACAAGCTTCAGCCGCCGCGCCAAGGGGGCCGCTTCCCAGCGCGTTGCCGCGCACAGGAGCACCGCTCCGGTCTTTGTCGGCGCGGCTTTCTTGGGTTCGAGGGCTTCTGCCATTGCAATCATGCCGGGGTCAAATCCTGCGCGGCCGCGATGGGGCGGCCCTTGACGTAGCCGTTGTCCGTGAAGTAGCGCACGGCGTCCTTTAGAGCCTCTTCGGCCGGGCGGGGGGAGTATCCTAACTCCCGCTTGGCCTTGGATGAATCAAACCACATGTAGTGCCGGGCCATGCGCACGGCGTCCAAGGGAGCCAAGGGCTCGCCGCCGAAGAGTCCCGCGCGGGCGCTGTCTATGGCCGCGAAGGCGTAGGCCACGGCGTAGGGCGTCTTGAACTTGGGCGGCTTGGCGCCGGAAATTTTGGCGATGAGGAAAAGAATGTTCTTCAAGGTGAGGTTCTCGCCGCCCAAAATATAGCGCTCGCCCACCCGGCCCTTTAAGGCGGCCAAGAGATGCCCCTGGGCGACGTCTTTGACCGCGACGATGTTCAATCCCGTGTCGATGTAGGAAGGCATGCGTCCGCTCAAAAAATCCACCACGATTTTCCCCGTGGGAGTGGGCTTGACGTCGTAGGCGCCGATGGGCGCGGCCGGGTTGACCACCACGACGGGGCGGCCCTTGGCGGCCAAGTCCAAGACGGCTTTCTCGGCCAGAAATTTCGATTTCTTGTAGGCGCCCACGATGGTCTCGGGGCCCGAATAATGGGAGTTCTCATCGGCGGGGGTCTTGTCCGCGCCGGTCTTGACCGCGGCGACGCTCGAGCAGTGCACGACGCGCTCGGCGCCCGCCTTGGCCGCGGCCTCGACCACGTTGACGGAGCCCTGCACGTTGGCGGCCAGCATGGCTTCGGGCTTGGGCACCCAGACGCGGTAGTCGGCCGCGACATGAAAGACGTAGCGCGCGCCTGCGGCGCCGCGGGCGAGGCTTTCCGGCGAGAGTAGATCGCCCTCGACGATGTCCACATCCAGTTCCGCGAGATTTTTCCGGTTGGAGCCGGGGCGGGCCAAGGCCTTGACCTTGAAGCCCTTGTCCAGCAGCAGGCGGACCAAGTTGGCGCCGACGAACCCCGTGCCGCCGGTGACGAAAACGGTGTCCATCAGGCGCGCGGCGT
>Ga0307374_10007293_pt1 | contig 16936 bp, 17 predicted proteins | sample OX3MG_FD_202532 | JGI IMG/M metagenome (GOLD analysis project Ga0307374, IMG submission 202532) | Soil microbial communities from Risofladan, Vaasa, Finland - OX-3 | ecosystem: Environmental > Terrestrial > Soil > Coastal area > Acid sulfate soil | place: Finland: Risofladan, Vaasa | collected... | reverse complement strand
GGGCATGATCCTCGCCGCCCAGCGGGACCTCGGCCTCGACCTGTCGCGCTCGTGGGGCATTGGCGACGATATGCGCGACGTGATTGCTTGCCGCGACGCCGGTGTCGGAACGCTGGTATTACTGGACGACGCGGCCAAGGCGCCGGCAAAGACCGAAGATCATTGGGTGATGCCGCATCTGGGCGACGTGGTGGCGCTGGCGGAGGGGGAGAAGGCGCATTGAAGGTTCTGGTCACCGGCGGCGCTGGCTTCATCGGCACCTCGGTCGTGCGTCACCTGCTCGGCGCCGGCGACAGCGTCGTCAATCTCGACAAGCTGACTTACGCCGGCTCCAATCCGCCGCTCGGCGCGCTGGCGACGCCGGCGAATTACACGCTCGAGGTTGCGGACGTCGCCGACCGGCCCGCTGTCGCGCGCGTCCTCGCCAGGCACAAGCCCGATGCGGTGATGCATCTCGCGGCCGAGACCCATGTCGACCGCTCGATCGACCGACCGGACGATTTCGTCCACAGCAATCTGGTCGGAACCTTCGCCATTCTGGAGGCGACGCGCGCCTATTGGGAAGCCCTCGGCGCCGAGGCGCGGGCCCGTTTCCGGTTCCACCATATTTCGACCGACGAGGTCTTCGGCTCGCTCGGTCCTGGCGAACGCGCGGCCGAGGACGGGCGCTACCGGCCCAACAGCCCCTACGCCGCGTCGAAGGCGGGTGCCGATCACCTGGCGCGCGCCTGGTTTCAGACCTATGGCCTGCCGGTCATTGCGACCAACTGCTCGAACAACTACGGGCCTTGGCAGTTTCCCGAGAAGCTCGTTCCACTCATTGTGCTCAACGCCATCGAGGGCCAGAAGCTGCCGGTCTACGGCAGGGGCGAGAACGTGCGCGACTGGCTCTATGTCGGCGACCACGCTGCGGCGCTCGCGCTGGTGTTACGCCGTGGGAAGCCGGGCGACACCTACAATATCGGCGGCGGCGAGGAGCGGCGGAATATCGACCTGGTGCAGACGATCTGCGCCATCCTCGACGAGGCGTTGCCGAAATCGCCGCATCGGCCGCATGCGCAGCTGATCGAGCTCGTAACCGACCGGCCGGGCCACGATCTCCGTTATGCCATCGATGACCGCAAGATTCGCGGCGAGCTCGGCTGGATTCCGTCCGAAAGCCTCGAGACCGGACTGCGCAAGACGGTGCGCTGGTATCTCGACAATCGTCCGTGGTGGCAGCCGATCCGCAGCGGCATCTATCGCGGCGAGCGGCTCGGCCGGCTCAGGCGCTAGTTGCCGCGCGCGATGCGCTCGGCCGTCCCGGCGTTGGTGGCGTATTCCGGCACCAGGTTGCGCAGCACGACGAGCACGCGGTCGGTGCGGCCCTCGCGCGCGTGCTCGGCGAGCTCGTCGAGCGCACGCGACAGCATCGCATAGTCGATGACACGCGGCGCCGCGAGCCGGATTCCGGTCACGCGCGTCGGCACCAGCGCTTCCTGCTCGTGGAACAGCTCCTCGTGCAGTTTCTCGCCCGGCCGGAGGCCGACGAACTCGATCTTCACGTCGCGGTCGGGCCGCTTGCCGGCGAGGCGGATCATCTGACGAGCGAGATCGACGATCTTCACCGGCTCGCCCATGTCGAGCACGAACAGCTTGCCGCGAGCCTCGTCGTCCGCCGACGCGAGCGCCGAAGCCTGGAGCACGAGCTCGACCGCCTCGCGCGTCGTCATGAAATAGCGCGAGATCTCGGGATGGGTGACGGTCAACGGGCCGCCGGCGGCGAGCTGGCGCTGGAACAGCGGCACGACCGATCCGGTCGATCCGAGTACGTTGCCGAACCGGACGGTGACGAAGCGGGTGCCCGCCGTATGCCGCGACTCGAGGATGTCGAGGGCCTGGCAGAGGCTTTCCGCCAGGCGCTTCGATGCGCCCATGACGTTGGCCGGATTCACGGCCTTGTCGGTTGAAATCATCACCATCGCGCGCACGCCATGCGTGCGGCAGGCCTCCGCGACATGGCGCGTGCCGAGCACGTTGGTCATCACGCCTTCGAGCGGATCGGCCTCGACCATCGGCACGTGCTTGAGCGCCGCGGCATGGAAAACCAGCTCGGGCCGCTCGGCCGCCAGCACCGCGTCGACGCGCCGGCTGTCGCGCACGTCGCCGATCAACGCGCGCCGCGCCAGATTCGGGAACCGCTCGAGGATTTCGCGCTCGATCGAATAGAGCGCGTACTCGCCGTTGTCGAACAGAGTCAGCCGTGCTGGTCCGAAGGCGGCGATCTGGCGCGTGAGCTCGGATCCGATCGTGCCGCCGGCGCCGGTGACCAGGACCCGCTTGCCGGCGACGAGCGCGCCCATGCTGTTGCGGTCGAGCACGGTCTGCGGCCGCCCGAGCAAGTCTTCGATCGCCACCGGCTCGATCGGTCGCACGCCGTCGGTGCGCGTATCCCTGAATTCCGTGAGACGCGGCAGCCGCGCCAGGGGAATGCCGAGGCCGTCGGCGACTTCGAGCAGGTGGCGCACCGCCGCGCCCTCGACGCCGCGGCCGGTTAGGATCATGCGTTGCGGCTTGTCGCCCTTCGCCGCCAGGCGATCGACCACACGGGGAATCTGGTCGACGGTGCCGAGCACCGCCACGCCGCCGATCTCGCGTCCAACGCGCTCGCTGTCGTCCGAGACAATGCCCACGACGCGATACGCCTGCTGCGCGTCTCGATGCGTCGTACGGATGAACAGATCGGCGCCTTCGCCGGCGCCGATCAGCAGCACCGGCACCGAGACGCGCGCGGCGTCGACGCGCAGGATGTTGCGCAAACTACCGTCCTTCAGCAGGCGATAGGCGAAGCGCGGTCCGCCGAGCAGCGCCATCAGCACCAGCCAATTGATGCCGACGATCGACCGCGGCAACGCCTCGAGTCGGGTCATCAGGAACATCAACGGGAAATAGACGAGGATGATCAGCGTGACCGCGCGCGCCAGGCCGATGAGGTCGGGCAGCGAAGCGTAGCGCCAGATGCCGCGATAGAGGCCCGAGGCGTAGAACACCACGGCCGCCGTCGCGGCGAAGAGTCCGTCATAGGTCCAGATCAGGCCATGCGAGTAATGCGCGATGTCGTCGCCGACGCGCAGGTAGAACGAGAGCCAGAACGATATCGCGGCCATGACGATGTCATGGGCGAAGGCGGCTCCGGCGCGGCGACTGACGATGGTCATGGGTGCGGCTGACGTTACGTGAGCGGCCGCCGGCCCAGCAAGCGAAATGCGGATTGCGGCGCCGCGCGCCGCTTTCGTCAGGGTAGCGGCGGAATTGCCGGTTCGGGCAGTATGCGCCGCCATGCTTTATGTCGTCAGCAAAGTACTCCAAGTCATATTCGATCCGGGCAATCTGCTCCTGATCCTTTTGGCCATCGGCGTTTGGCGGCTGATGACGAGCCGCCGCCGCAAGGGCATGCCGCTGATCGTTCTCGTTCTCGTCGTGGGCGCGTTGGCGGCGGTGCGGCCGGTCGCCGATCTGCCGTTGGTGCCGCTCGAGCATCGCTTTCCGATCCTGCGAACGCTGCCCGCGAAGGTCGACGGCATCATATTATTGGGCGGCGCGGTCGATCCGGAGCGCACCGCCGAATATGATCAGGTCGCGCTCAATCAGTCGGCTGCGCGCGTCACCGAAACGCTGCGTCTTGCGCGCCGCTATCCCGCGGCGCGCATCGTGCTGTCGGGCGGCATCGGCGGCCTGTTGCACGAGCCCATCACCGAGGCCACCGCGACCGAGCGGCTGCTGGTCGATCTCGGCGTGGCGCAGAATCGTCTCGTGATCGAGGATCGCTCGCGCACGACGCACGAGAATGCCGTGTTCTCGAAGCAGATCGTCGATCCCAAGCCGGGTGAGGTTTGGATTCTGGTCACGTCCGCCTATCACATGCCGCGCGCGGTCGGTTGCTTCCGCCGCATCGGCTGGTCGGTGATGCCCGATCCTGTGGATTTCGAGGCGACGCAACGCCTGCACATTTCGCTCGCCGATGGGCTCGTGATCGTCATCGCCGCGGCGCACGAATGGCTCGGCCTCGTCGCTTATTACGTTGCGGGCTGGACGAGCGCGCTGCTCCCCGGACCTTAACGGCCGATCTCGTGCAGTAGCTCGCGATAGAGCGCGCGCGTGGCGTCGGCGATCGCGCCCTCCGACAGGCCTTGTTCGACCAGCTTGCGGCCGCCGGCGCCGAACCGCCGGCGCAGCGTGGCATCGCTGGCGAGCGCGACCAGCGCATCGGCCAGCGCCGCTTCATCGCCGGGCGGCACGAGAAGCGCGTTGATGCCCCGCTGCGCAATCGTAGGCACGCCCGCGATGTCGCTGGCGACGATCGGTCGCGCCATCGCCGCCGCTTCCAGCAGGCTCTTCGGCACGCCTTCGCCGCCGAGCGACGCGAGCGCGGCGATGTGGGCGTCGCGCCATACCGGGCGAACGTCCTCACGCCGGCCGAGCCACGTAACGCCGGGAAGCGCGGCCCAGCGCGCGAGCGTATCCCGCGCGACGGCGCTTGGATTCTCGTCGTCGGTATCGCCGGCGAGGACGAGGCGCAGGTCGACGCCGCGCTCGCGGACAAGCTGCTGCGCCGCGACCAGCGTCGCGACGCCTTTGATGGCAATCATCCGGCCGGCATAGGCGACGGTGACCGGCGGCGCCGGCGGCTCGGGCGCGGGGGTGAACCGCGCCAGATCGACGCCGGAGCCGGGGATCAGAATGATGCGCGAGGCCATGGCCGGGCACATCGTCGCGAGCGCCCGCCGGTCCTCGTCGTTCTGCACGATGACGCGGCCGCGCCGGCCGAACAGCGCCCATGGAACGATCAGCCGCGCCAGCCACGCCAGCAGTCGCGCCGCGCGCCGGTCCGAGCCGGCGATGTATCCCATGCCGGTCACCATGCCGACGACCAGCGGCACGCCAGCGAGGCGGGCGGCGATGCCTCCCAAGACCGCCGGCTTCAGCGAGACGTGATGCACCGCCAGCGGTCGCTCGCGGCGGTAGAGGCGCCAGATTTCGGCGATTGCGGTCAGGCTGGCCAGCGGCCCGATCGCGCGCCGCTTCCAGCGCAGCGGATGAAGCGTGAACCCGGCGGCGCGGATGGCGTTGCCGTGCGCGGTGACCCGGGTCGCAACGGCAACGTCGAAGCCGCTTTCGCGCGCGGCGCGCGCCATCGGCAGACGATGCGAGCAGAAATACCAATCCTCGGTGACGAGAAAGATCAGCTTGGGTCGCTCAGCCGGCATCGGCGGTGCTCGCGGCGAGCAGAGATGCGGTCAGGAAGATGCTGGACAGCCACCATTCCTGCCAGATGCCGAAGCTCAGCAGGCCGATGACCAACACCGTAGCTGCCCAGCCGAGCGCTGCGGCCTGCGCTTCGCGGCCACCGCTGAATCGCCAGCCGACGCGATAAAGCGCCCAGACGACGATCGCGAGGCACAGCAAGGTCCCCGGAATGCCGAGCTCGACGCGCCATTGCAATAGCGCGTCGTGCGGATGAAGCGGCATGGCATCGTGGCCCGGCGACAGCTCGATGCCCGGCAAGGTCGTGCCGAAATCGCGTTTGCCGCCCGGCAGATTGCGCGACGCATCCATGCCCCAGCCGAGCAGCGGCCGCTCGGCGATGCGCTCGGCGGCGAACCGCCAGATCAGCAGGCGATGGATGCCGGACACTTTGATCCAGGGCGCCGCATGCTGGATCCGCACCGTGGATTCGTAACTCGGTACTATGACGGGCAGCACGACGACGCCGATCACGACGCCCGCGGCAAACGCGCCGGCAACCAGCCGCGGGAAGCGCAGCGCGATGCCGAAGCTGACGAGACCGCCGACGAACGCCAGCAGCGACGCCGCGCTCGGCATGAGGTAGACGCTGAGCGCGACTGCGGCGGCGATCGCGATCTGCAAGGTGCGCCATCGACGGAGCGCCAGAGCCGCCGGCCAGAGGATCAGCACCAGCACGGTTGCGCCGCGATCGTAACGCGATTGGTTGACAGCGACGACGCTGCTCCAGCCGTGAATCCAATGCACGAGCGCCGCATTTGTCGCCCATTCGAACAGCAGCAGGCTCGCACCGAGGCCGGCACCGACAGCGGCAGCGGCGCCGGCACGCCAGCCGTCACGCGGCGCAAGCGAGCGCGCCGCCGCCAAGGCGATCATTCCCTCTGCGCCGATGGCGAGCAGCCGCAGGGCTTCGAGCAGGCTGTGGTCCGGCAGCACCGACCATGTCGCCGACAGCAGCGCGAAGGCAGCCAGCGCGGCCCATAGGACCGCCAGCGGCAGCAGCGGCTGGCGCGCCGCCCACAGTCGACGCGGCGCTGCGATGAGCAGGGCGACGGCGACCACCGTCAGCAACGGTGCGATACCCAGCGGCGCCAGCACCGCGACCGGCGGCGCCACGATGCCCGCGACAGCCAGGATGATCGCGGGCGCGCTTGCGCGTTCGGCGGTGGCGGAAGATGTCATCGCGCGCTTTATAGGCGAGAACCGCCCGGCCGCGCACCCTTGGCGTCGGCAAACCAGTTGCATGTGGCGTCGAGCCCTGCCGCGAGGCTGACGCGCGGCCGCCAGCCCAGCCGGGCGCGTGTCGCGCTATCGTCGATCGTCAGCGAGCCGATCAGGCGCTCGGCGGCGTCGCCGCGGCCGACCGCCGCCGCGGCCGCGCGCAGGAGCGCCGGCGGCATGGAGAAAAGACGCGCCGGCCGGTTCAAGCGCCGGGCGATGTCGCGCACGAGTTGCGGCGTGCCGATTTCGTCGTCGTCGCGCAGCAGAAAAGTTTCGCCGAGCGCCGCCGGTTGGCTCAGCGCCGCCTCAATGAGCGTCAGCAGATTGTCGCGAAAGATGAACGCCCGCCGGTTGCGGATCGCTGCCAGCGGCAGCGGCACGCCGCGCGCGACCAGCCGCAACAAGGCGTGGAAATTCCCTTTGACGCCCGGCCCATAGACGAGCGGCGGTCGAATCACGACCAGGCCCGGCGCGTGTCGCTGCCGCATCGCAGTTTCAATGGCCAGCTTGGCGCGGCCGTAGGCGTCATGCGGGTCGGGCGCGCTCGCTGCCGAGAACGGCCGGCCTTCGGTCGTCTCGCCCAGGACCTTGATCGAACTGAGCAGGATCGTGCGTTCGAGTCCGGCTCCGGCCGCGGCGCTCGCAATCGCCGCCGCCGTGGCCTGTTCGGCCGCGAGCCAGCCGGCATCGCCAGCCGGCGCGTGCGCGCGGCTGGCGAGATGAACCACCGCCCGGGCGCCATGCAACAATTCACGCCAATCGGTGTTGCTATCGAGCGTGCCGGCGACACGCCGCTCGACGGGTATGGCAAGCGCGGTCGGATTTCGCGTGACCGCACGCACGGCGAAACCGCGCTCGGCGAGACGCTCGGTCAGGGCGCGGCCGATGAAGCCCGCGGCGCCCAGGACGACGACCGGACGCGATTCTGCTGGCGATGGCATTCGACCTCCCCGCGGCGAACAATACGCGCGGCTCCGCGCGCCTGCTATGATGTGCGGGGAATCACCCGATGTCGCGCTGGCTCAAGTTTCTTGCCGTCGCTGGTGCCGCGCTCGCGGTGCTATACGGCTTCAGCCGGATTTGGCTCGGCGGTCCGGTGGCGCACGACAGCTATCGAGCGACCAGCGACGACGCCATCGAGTTCATTCCCGCACGATGTCGGCTCAACAAGGTCAGCCTCGGTTGCCGGGCACGAATCCTGCGGCTTTACGGCATCGACATTCTGGAGCCGGCACAGAGGTGTCGCGACGCGCACGGTCAGCTATGGTCCTGTGGCGCGGCCGCCGCCGAGCAGCTCAAGGCGCTGGTCGCCACGCCCGATTTTTCGTGCCAGGCCGATCGCCGGTCCTTCGATGACGACGGCCGGCAATTTGCGGTGTGCATCGCCGACGGCAGCGATGCCGGCGGGACGCTGGTGGGTGACGGACTCGCCTTCGCCTACGGTCGGGGGCTGGAGTATCTGCCCTTCGAGGCCGCAGCCAAGGCGGCGCGTCGCGGCGCCTGGGCGGGGCAATTCATCCGGCCGCAATACTATCGCCAGGGCGCACGCGAGCAGTCAGGAGTCGCAGCCGCGCCGCGCAAATAGAGCGAGCATCGCGGCGCTGAGCACGACGGCGAGGCCGACCGCGAGCAGCGGCCGGGCCAGCGACAGCAGCGCGAGCGCCACCAAGCCGACGTCACCCGCCAGCACCAGGCGCACGACGGCGGCGTGATCGTTGCCGCGGAGCGCGCGCTGGTAGAAATGATCGCGATGTGCGCGCCACAGCGCCTCGCCGCGCGCAGCGCGCCGCATCAAGGTCGCCGTCGCATCCGCCAGATAATAGAGCGGCAAGATGAGCGCCGGTGCCCACAGGCCGTCGCGCGCCAGGACGAGCAACAGCCAGCCGATCGCGTAGCCCAGCGGCACGCTGCCGCAATCGCCGAGAAACACCCGTGCGGGATGCCAATTGAAGCGCAGGAACCCGATCGCGACCGCCGCCGCGACCAATCCCGGCCATGGCGGACCATTTCCGGCAATGAGCGCGACGGCGGCGACGCCGATGCCGATGCTCGCGGTCTCGACGCCGGTGATGCCGTCGATGCCGTCCATGAAATTGTAGAGATTGACGAACCAGACCCACAGCAGCGCAGCGGCGACGCGATCGGCCAGCGGCGGCAGCAAGCCCTGGAACACGAGCGCGTGTGGCGGAAAGAATTGCAGCGCGCCGACGACGGCGGCGAAATGCGCCAGCAGCCTGATCGCCGCCGGCAGATTGCGCAGATCGTCGACGAAGGAAATCAGCGCCAGGGCGCAGGCGATCAGGGCGACGACGACCGTCTCGGCGGGCACGAGGTCCTGCATCGCAAGCCCGAGCCATGCGCCGGCAAGCGCCGCAGTGATGGCGAGGCCCGCGCCGCGCGGCACCGGCGCTGCATGCGACGAACGTTCGCCCGGCCGATCGAGAATCGCGTGGCGACTCAACCAGTGGCGCGCGAATGCGGTCAGGATCGCGCTGCCGAATCCGGCGGCCAGCACGATCGCTCCCGCCACCGCCGCGTCTCTATCCATGCGCGCGCCGCACCGTCTCGCCGAAGCCGGGGCTGTGATAAGCCGCAGCCGCGCGGCGCGCAACCCGCTCCTCGACGCGCCGCGATCAGCAGTGGATCACGGCCGAGCAGAGTCGGGCTTTCAGGTCCTCGAGGTCGGCCTTGTGGGCCTTCAGCGCCGCCAATCCGGCCGACGGCGAAGTGGCGCCGGAATAGGTGCGCAACAGCGTGACGGCCTCGCCCACGAGCGAATTGACGGTTTCGGGCGATAGGCTCTGGAGCAACTGCTCGTAGTGGCTGATTGCCTGGGGTGATAGACCCGGCGCCGGCGTGGCTTGCTCGCTCGCGGCCCGTGAAAGGCCGCTGCTGATGAGCATGGGCACCGCCGCCAGCACGAGCCCGAAAATCGGGAGTCGCATGGCCTCTTTTCCTCTTGCCTGTGCCGACGGCACGGTTTCGCCTCGCCATGCGCGTGGACGCATGTACGACCGGTCTCGGCGGAATCGACCGGCGCGGGAGAAACGCGACCGAACGGACTTTTCGTCTGCGGCTTGATGCCGCTTGGGACACACAGTGCGTCCGCAACACGTTCAGCAAGCCGCGTGCCAGCTACGGTAATGCGCGGCTTTGCCGCCGCCATGGCGGCGTGGTGCATCGGCTGTTGTAAAATCCGCCGACGCTCGCGGTCGGCGTTAAGGAGGATGGGTCGATGGCGTCGGACGACGATCGTTTTCGCGCCTACCACGAAGCGGTCGTAGGTCGGTCGCCGCGCGCGACGCTGTTGCGGGCGCTCGCCGCTTTCGATGCCGAGCGGCGCACCGGCTTCGCGGTCGATCTCGGCGCGGGCGAGGGCAGGGATGCCGCGGCGCTCCTGCAGCGCGGTTGGAGCGTGCTGGCGATCGATACCGATGCGCTGGCGTTGGCGCGCCTGCGCAGCCGCCGCGACGTGCCGGCGGGCGCGCGCCTGGTGACCCTGCACGGCTCGTTCGTCGACGCGATTTGGCCCAGCGCCGATCTGGTCAACGCCAGCTTCGCGCTGCCATTATGTCCGCCGGAGCGCTTTCCCGAGCTGTGGGCGCGGCTGCGCGCTTCGCTGCGGCCGCGTGGCCGCTTCGCCGGTCAGCTCTATGGCGAGCGCGACAGCTGGGCCGAACGGACCGGCCTGACCGTGCACACGCGGGAGGCGGCGCACGCCTTGCTCGCGGACTGGGCGATCGAGATGTTCGACGAAGAGGAGACCGACGCGGTCACGCCGCGCGGCGAGGCCAAGCACTGGCACATCTTCCACATCGTCGCCCGGCGCTCAGCCTAGCCGGGCGATCGAGCGCTCAGTGATGCCAGCCGTGGTGCCCGCCGTCCCAGTCGTGATCGTGCCAGCCGCCGCCGTAGTAGCCGAGCGAGACCGCCGGTCCACCATAGTAGTAGCCGCCGCCGTAATAGGACGGATAACCGTAATAGCCGTACGCTGGCGGCGGCGGCGCGTAATAGCAGCCGCTCACCGCCACGGCCATGGCGGCAATCAGCAACGCGCGAACGAGCATCTTGTGGTTCATGACATCACCTCGCGTCAGTCGTCGTCGTGGGGCACGTCGTATGGCGCCGCGTAGACCGGCGGCGCATAAACCGCCGGTGGCGGCGCGCAGTATGGGTCGTAGTACGGCGAGCACCCGTAGGCGGGATAAGCCGGGTAAGCCGGATAGGCGGGATAAGCTGGATAGGTCGGATAAGCCGGCGCAACCAGGGGTACGCCGATGCCGACGCCAACGCGCGCCTGCGCTGGCGCGGCGGCACCGAGCGCCAGCGCAAGGCCGGCGGCGGAAGCCAGATATCGTGTCACCCGCGTCTTCATGTTCCATCCTCCTCGCGCGATCGAGTCCGCGTGTTCGGATTGAAACGTATTCAACGGGTGATATGGGATGGTGGCTGCGCCTATCCCCGGCCAGTCACCGATTTATTGCAGCGGGCGCGTGCCGCCAAACCGCCACATTTCGCAATCGCGAGACGTGCGCTACGGCGCCGCCGCGACGAGTCCGCTCGACGCGTTAATGGCCGGAACTTGGCGGCGTGCTCTCATTCGTCGTAGCCGGCGGCGCGGTGGCGGGCTTCGCCGGCGGAGCGGCGGGTCGACATGACTTCTTTGCACCGCTCGTCGGCTGTCCGCCAAAAAAGCACGGAATGTCGTCCTGGAAAAAATGCGGAATGTCGACCGTAAACGTTTGCCGCGCGCCGTCGAAGAAATCCGCCCGCGCCGGTGTCGGCGCCAGGAAGGCCAGCGTCAACACGGCGACAGGATAGGCGAGGTGAAGAAGCGACGATGCCTTGGATGTCAATGCGATCTCTCCCGGCTCTCCATCGTGATGACCATGCTCCAACCTGTCCGACGACGCTTGCATGAATCCGCGGGGTGGACAATCGAAGTTACGTGAAATCGCTGGTGCCGGGTGAGAGGATTGAACTCCCGACCTTCGGTTTACAAAACCGCTGCTCTACCGCTGAGCTAACCCGGCATAGGATCGGCGTCGACGCCGTCTCCGACCCAGACCCCTCATAACGCCCGGTCAGGGAGCCGGGCAACCCCAAACCGCGCGAATCGCCGGCCGAACGCACGGACAGCGCCTCGGCATCCGAGCCAGCTGTGCGTTTCGCATCCGCCGGACTATTAGACCCGCTAGGCCGTAGCAATCCACAAAACCTGTAAAACAGCCGCCGCCCCGGCGCTGAGAGCAGCGCAGCCACTCAACCGACTTTGACGAGCCAAGATTTCGTGCATTTCAGATAGTTCCGGACTGAATACGTCGCCGATGTTCTCATGTGTGTGCGGGATGCCGGGAGGAACTTCGGAATGGTGAGCGTAAAGCCGGATTGTTTTTGGTAATTTCGACCATGCTGACGCTATCCACAGAATGGCGGAGAGTACCGCAAAACACGCGCTCGCAACCTGTATCCATGGAAGCGGCACGATGCTCAAGAGGTTCATGGCTTGCTCCTACATGCTCTTTTCCCGTTTCTTACTTGCACATGTCACTAGAGACTTTTAAGCCAGTCACGCCATTCACGGCCTTCAAAAACCGGCTTCCACAATATGTGAAAGAACGCTTCGGCAAAGTTTAGCGTCCGCTTACTGATCGTGGTTGGCAGTAGCACATTTGCTCTTGCTGTATTGCTCTTTATCCATTCACCAATGTTGTCCCGCGAAAATTCCGAAAGCTCAATCTCGCGACCCCGCTCTAGCAACGTCGCTGCAAGATTGCTGTTTGACGAGTTCGGGTTGTAGTGCTGGGACGTGTATCGTGGCGCACTGTTGGGTCCTACTTGGCCGCACTTCAAGCAGCGTTCCTTGTAAAAGAAGGCATACACGGCGGGCATACCGCCCGGCTGACTTGATGGCTGGCGATGCGGAGGCCCCGAACATTCGGCACGGACGGTTTGCGCTGCAAGGCTTTCGCCTACCGCTTCTAGGGCCGACAACAATCGGCGCACAGCCTCCTCAAGTATCTGTTGGTTCATGCAGCTTCACCAGCACTCATTGAGCGTCGCTGCCTTGTTGTACGAGAGCTTCGCGGCGCCGTGCCTCGGCTGCCTGGAAAGCCTTTAAGTCTGCACGCCGCGCGGCCACACGTTGGAAGTTGGTATTGAATTTGTCCTTTATGTCCAGACCTTGCGCGCATGTAGTCTCCCAATTTTCGACCACCGCTTGCGAAGCCCCGTGTGCCTGAAGTTCCGATGGTGAACCACAACTCGCAGGATATTTTGCAAACGCCTGGCCTCCATTATTCCACTATCTTTGATCTAGCTTTTTTGATGGCCTCAAAAAGCCGGCTCCCGGCCTGCAACGCCACGTCGAAGTCTAGTTCGCAGTTGAGCCAATTAAACGTCTTATCACTAAAGGAACCGACTTCCAGGCCGCCGCGCCGCACATCGGTATGTCGGCCCTTATCCATTGCGTAATCGTCAAAGTGTTCTGCAACGTTTCGCATTTTCTTCAGCATGGGTAGCGTTGCATCGAATTTCCTTAGTGCGGCTTGGATATCATTTTTGATTGCAGGCACCTTTGCAGAAAGCACGGCCGCACGACGCAATCGTGTTAGGCCCACAATCAGAAAATCAACATCGGCCCACATTCGGAACAAGAATTTATCGTCTTCGGGCTCCTTCGAGTGCAGGCGGCGTATTTGAAGAGCCATCGTCCACATCGCAATATTAGCGCGACGGCGAGCTCGGTCGTATGTTGCGGCGTGCGAAGGCCCGGGCACGGTATCAGCCTCGAAATTCTTGGACCCAAGTTTGGACCCAAACGCGCTGACATGGGCTGTCATAGCCTAATCGGAAATGGATGCACGGCACTCAGAAACTCAACGAAACCGGGCGCCTTCGTATTCTCTTTCACTCGACAGCATCGGCCAGCGCGAATTACAAAACCGCTGCTCTACCGCTGAGCTAACCCGGCATAGGATCGGCGTCGACGCCGTCTCCGACCCAGACCCTCATAACGCCCGGTCAGGGAGCCGGGCAACCTCAAACCGCGCGAATCGCCGGCCAAACCGGCTGGCTGTCGGTCTCACCGCGGCATAATTGTCGTTTTGACGCCGCGATGCTAGAAAAGGCGCTGGATCATGACCTGCATGGTTCGTCCAAGTCGTCGCCGTATTTTGGCCGCCGCGGCCGCCTCACTGGCGATGCCCTGGGTGCCCACGGCGCGCGCGGCGCCGCCGATCGGCAAGGCCGATTTCGTGCTGGTGATCAAGTCGATCCGCAACCTGCAGCTCTATCGCAACGGCAACGTCCTTAAAACCTATGCCTGCGCGCTCGGACGGCATCCGGACGGGCCCAAGCGTCGTGCCGGTGACGGTCGCACGCCGGAGGGCGTCTACGCGATCGACCGCCGCCTCGCGGACAGCGCCTATTTTCGTGCGCTCCACGTTTCGTATCCCGACGCTGCCGATATCGCGCGCGCGGAGGAAGCCGGCGTCAATCCCGGCGGCGCGATCTTCGTCCATGGCCTGCCCAACAAGTACGCGCATCGCGATGCCAAGTTCGTGGCGTTCCCGTACGACTGGACGGACGGCTGCATCTCTGTCGACGACATTTCCATGGCCGAGATCTGGGATGCCGTCGATGACGGCACGCCGATCGAGATCAGGGCCTGACGCTCAGCGCGTCCGGCGCTGCGTCAGCGCGTAGAGCGCCACCGCCGCGGCATTCGATACGTTGAGCGACGCCATCGCCGAACGCGTCGGCAATCGCGCCAGGAAATCGCAGTGCTCGCGCGTCATGCGGCGCAGGCCGCTGCCTTCGGCGCCGAGCACGAGGGTGACGCGCTCCGGCAGATCGAGTTCGGCGATTGTCTGCTCCGCGTGCTCGTCGAGCCCGAGCGACCAGAATCCCGCCTGCTTGAGTTTCTCCAGCGCGCGCGACAGGTTGACGACGCGCAGCAGCGGTACCTCCTCGAGCGCGCCGCTTGCCGCCTTGGCGAGCGCGCCGGTGATGCTGGGCGCGCCGTGCTCGGGCACGATCATCGCGAGCGCGCCGAATGCTGCCGCCGAGCGCAGGATGGCGCCGACGTTGTGCGGATCGGTCACCTGATCGAGTGCGACGACGATCCGTGGCACGCCGGGCGGGGATTCGGCGGCGAGAATGGCGTCGAGATCGCCCGCCGGCAGCGGCTCGGCCGCGAGCGCGAGGCCCTGATGCACGGCGCCTTGCGGCAGGATTTTTTCCAGCGCCCGGCGCTCGACCGTCTCGAGGCCGGCGCGCGGCGGCCGGGCGCGCGCATTACGCAGCAGCGTCTCGGCTTCGGCGGCGGTCTCGCGCAGTGCGAGGAGCCGTTGGCAGCGCCGCGCCGGATTTGCCAGCGCGGCTTCGACGGCGTGACGGCCATAAAGCCATGCCGCTGCCTTTTCCTGAATCGGTCGCTCGCGCATCGCGCCTCCGGTCGGCGGCGAGCATAACCGGATGCCATCGCGCCGCAAGTCGCCGGACCCTTGCCGGTTGACAGCAACCAGCCAAATCTCTAAGACCCGCAATCACTTGCCGCCGAGCCGTGGAATTTTGGAGGGGTTGCGGAGCGGTCAAACGCAGCAGACTGTAAATCTGCCCTCTTCGGAGTTCGGTGGTTCGAATCCACCCCCCTCCACCATTCCTCGGAGCGGTGGAACGAGGTGATGGACCGGCAAGACGCGCGGCATCGGCCTTTGGGCGGGTGTAGCTCAATGGTAGAGCTCCAGCCTTCCAAGCTGGCTACGTGGGTTCGATTCCCATCACCCGCTCCAACGCCGACTGGGATTGTCTTCAAGCCAACTGGGATTGCCTTCAAGCCATAGGAAGCCGGACATGTCGAAAGCGAAATTTGAACGGAAGAAGCCGCATTGCAATGTGGGGACGATCGGGCATGTGGATCACGGGAAGACGTCGCTGACGGCGGCGATCACGAAGGTTTTGGCGGAGACGGGCGGGGCGGTTTACACGGCGTATGACCAGATCGACAAGGCGCCGGAGGAGCGTGCGCGCGGCATCACGATTTCGACGGCGCATGTGGAGTACGAGACGAAGAACCGGCATTACGCGCATGTCGACTGCCCGGGCCACGCGGACTACGTGAAGAACATGATCACGGGTGCGGCGCAGATGGACGGCGCGATCCTGGTGGTGTCGGCGGCGGACGGCCCGATGCCGCAGACGCGGGAGCACATCCTGCTGGCGCGCCAGGTGGGCGTGCCGGCGATCGTCGTGTTCCTGAACAAGGTGGACATGGTGGACGACCCGGAGCTCCTCGACCTGGTGGAGCTCGAGGTGCGCGAGCTGCTGTCGTCCTACCAGTTCCCGGGGGACAAGATCCCGATCATCCGGGGCTCGGCGCTGGCGGCGTTGGAGGACAAGAACAAGGAGCTGGGCCACGACGCGATCCTGAAGCTGATGGAGGCGGTGGACAGCTATATCCCGCAGCCCAAGCGCGACCGCGACCGGCCGTTCCTGATGCCCATCGAGGACGTGTTCTCGATCTCGGGCCGCGGCACGGTGGTGACGGGCCGGGTGGAGCGCGGGATCGTCAAGGTGGGTGACGAAGTCGAGATCGTGGGCCTGAAGCCGACGACCAAGACGGTGGTGACGGGTGTCGAGATGTTCCGCAAGCTCCTGGACCAGGGCGAGGCGGGTGACAACATCGGCGCGCTCTTGCGGGGCACCAAGCGGGAGGAGGTCGAGCGCGGCCAGGTTCTGGCGGCGCCGGGGTCGATCACGCCGCACACCAACTTCCAGGCCGAGGCCTACATCCTGACCAAGGAGGAGGGCGGTCGGCACACGCCGTTCTTCTCGAACTACCGGCCGCAGTTCTACTTCCGGACGACGGACGTGACGGGCACGGTGAAGCTGCCCGAGGGGACGGAGATGGTGATGCCGGGGGACAACATCCGGATGGAGGTCGAGCTCATCGCCCCCATCGCCATGGACGAAGGCCTGCGCTTCGCCATCCGCGAGGGCGGCCACACCGTCGGCGCCGGCGTCGTCGCCAAAATCATTAAGTAACGAGCGATGGCAACCGAGAATCAAAACATCCGGATCCGGCTGCGGGCCTACGATCACCGCATCCTCGATCAATCGACGAGCGAGATCGTCAACACCGCCAAGCGCACCGGTGCGCGCGTGCGTGGCCCGATTCCGCTGCCGACCAAGATCGAGAAGTTCACGGTCAACCGCTCGCCGCACATCGACAAGAAGTCGCGCGAGCAATTCGAGATCCGCACGCATAAGCGGATCCTCGATATCGTCGATCCGACACCGCAAACGGTGGACGCGCTGATGAAGCTCGACCTCGCCGCCGGCGTCGATGTCGAGATCAAGCTTTAGGGCATTTGAATCATGCGTAGCGGCCTCATCGCCAAGAAAATGGGCATGACCCGGCTCTTCACCG
>Ga0307374_10007292_pt1 | contig 16937 bp, 12 predicted proteins | sample OX3MG_FD_202532 | JGI IMG/M metagenome (GOLD analysis project Ga0307374, IMG submission 202532) | Soil microbial communities from Risofladan, Vaasa, Finland - OX-3 | ecosystem: Environmental > Terrestrial > Soil > Coastal area > Acid sulfate soil | place: Finland: Risofladan, Vaasa | collected... | reverse complement strand
CCCCGATGTTCGGTGCGAACTACGTGCCGCCGCGCATCCGCATCGTGCTGGCGCTGGCGCTGACGGTGCTGGTGCTGCCGGTGATTCCGCGGCCGGTGGGCTTGACGCTGCTGTCGGCCGACGGGGTCACCACGACCGCGCAGCAGGTGGTGATCGGCATCGCCATGGGGTTCGTGCTGCAGCTGATGTTCGATGCGCTGACGCTCGGCGGACAACTGCTGGCGAACGGGATGGGACTGGGCTTCGCCTTCAACATGGATCCGCTGCGTGGCGTGTCGACGCCGGCGCTGGGGCAGTTCTACGTGCTGCTGGGCACGCTGACTTTCCTGGCGCTCAATGGCCATATCGCGCTGATCCAGACGCTGGTCGCAAGCTTCCGGGGGCTACCCGTCGGCCCAAGCGGACTGGCGCCGTCGGCGCTGCACGCGCTGGCCAACTGGGGTAGCTACCTGTTTCTCGGGGCGCTGCGCATCGCGCTGGCCGGCATGACCGCGCTGGTGGTGATCAACCTGGCGTTCGGCGTGATGAGCCGCGCCGCACCGGCATTGAACCTGTTTGCGGTGGGCTTCCCGATCACGCTGGTGTTCGGGCTGACCGTGGTGCTGCTGGGGCTCTCCAGCATGCAGAGCGGGCTGATCGATCTGCTGAACTCGGCGTTCCAGTTCATCCGGGCGCTGGGCGGCGTGCCGTAGGCGCGCCCCCATGGCCGACAACGACACGGACGATCGCGAACGGACCGAGAGTCCATCGCAAAAACGGCTCGACGATGCGCGAGCGCGCGGGGAGGTGCCGCGTTCGCGCGACCTGGGCGCGGCGCTGGTGGTGCTGACCGGCGGGCTGGGGCTGTACGGCCTGGGTGCCGGTGGCGGCACGCAACTGCTGGCGATGATGCGCGATGGGTTGACGGTGACGCACGCCGACATCGGGGATAGCGGCCTGATGTTGATGCGATTACAGCACGCGGCTGTGCAGGGCCTGATGGCGGCCGCGCCGGTGCTGGCGCTGCTGCTCGCGGCGGCAGTGCTCGCACCGCTGGCGATCGGTGGCTGGAATTTCAGCACCCAGGCGCTCGCGCCCGATTTCAGCCGGCTCAATCCGATCAGCGGGCTCGCGCGCATGTTCTCGACCCGCGGCCTGATCGAGCTGGCCAAGGCCCTGGCGCGCTTCGTCGTGGTCGCGGCGGTCACCGTGATCGTGCTGATGAAGCAGTTCCGCAGCTTCTCGAGTCTCGGCGCCGAGCCGACGCGCGTTGGGGTGATCCACGCGCTGTCGCTGATGGGGGCGGCGCTGATCGCGCTGGGCGGCGCCCTGGCGGTGATCGCGCTGGTGGATGTGCCGCTGGCGATCTGGCAGTACTACAAGGGGCTGCGCATGACGCGCCAGGAAGTGCGCGATGAACACAAGGAGACCGAGGGCAGTCCGGAGACCCGCTCGCGCGTGCGCCGCGTGCAGCAGCAGCTGGCACGGCGACGCATGATGCAGCAGGTGCCGAAGGCCGACGTCGTGGTGACCAATCCGACTCACTATGCGGTCGCGTTGCGCTATGACGAGCAGCGCAACCGCGCACCACTGGTCGTAGCCAAGGGCGTGGAGCTGATCGCACTGACGATCCGGCGCATCGCCCAGGAGCATGGTGTGCCGATCGTGGAGGCCCCGCCGCTGGCGCGGGCGCTGCACGGCAGCTGCGAGCTCGGTGAGGAGATTCCGACGCGGCTGTACGCGGCGGTGGCGAAGGTGCTGACCTACGTCTATCAGCTGCGATCGGCGCGGCGCTTCGCTGCCGTCATGCCCGAGCCGCCGCGAATCGAGCTGCCGGGGGAGTGATGCACGCCACGCCGCCGATGAGAGGCAACTGGTGCGATTTGTGTGACGCACGTCGCGCCGGGGCACGCGCGTGATGCGCCGGCAATCCGTCACCTCGCCGCGGCACGGGACTTGCTCCCTTCCGGCGAATGGCTGAACTGGCAATCAATCGTCCCACGGCTGCCTCGGCCCCGGCCGGCCCCGCCGCTGGCGGCGCTGCCAGCGGTGTGGCCGCCGCCGGTGCCGCCGGCATGCGTGCGCTGCTGCTACGCGGCGCCGGCGCGCCGGTGGTGCTGCTGGCCGTGCTGGCGATGGTGATCCTGCCGTTGCCGCCACTGGCACTGGACGTGCTGTTCACCTTCAACATCGCGCTGTCGCTGCTGGTCGTGATGGCGGTGGTGAACGTGTCACGGCCGCTGGATTTCGGCATTTTTCCGACGGTGCTGCTGCTGGCCACGCTGCTGCGTCTGGCGCTGAACGTCGCCTCCACGCGCGTGGTGCTGCTGCACGGGAACGAGGGCACGGACGCCGCCGGTCACGTGATCCAGGCGTTCGGGCACTTCGTGGTCGGCGGCAACTACGCGGTCGGTATCGTGGTGTTCGCGATCCTGACGATCATCAATTTCGTCGTGGTCACCAAGGGCGCGGGGCGCATCTCGGAGGTGAGTGCGCGCTTCACGTTGGACGCGATGCCAGGCAAGCAGATGGCGATCGACTCCGACCTCAATGCCGGTCTGATCACCCCGGACGAGGCACGCGTGCGTCGCAGTGAGGTGCGCGCCGAGGCAGATTTCTACGGTGCCATGGATGGCGCCAGCAAGTTCGTGCGCGGCGATGCCACCGCGGGGATCCTGATCCTGATCATCAACATCATCGGGGGACTTGCGATTGGGACACTCAGTCACGGCATGTCCTTCAACGATGCGGCGCACGTGTACACGCTGCTGACGATCGGGGACGGCCTGGTGGCCCAGATTCCGGCATTGCTGCTGTCCACGGCGGTGGCAATCATCGTCACGCGCATGTCGCGGCCCCAGGACCTTGGCGGAGAGCTGCGCAAGCAGCTGCTCAGCCAGCCGCGCGGCCTGGCCGTCGCCGGCACACTGCTGATCATCATGGGACTGATTCCGGGCATGCCTAACCTGGCATTCCTGCTGTTCGGTGGTGCCTGCGGGGCGGGGGCGTGGCTGCTGCGGCGCCGTGCCAGCAACGCTCTCGCCGCGGCGCGCGCGAGCGCGGCGCCGAGCGCCCCGGTGCTCAGCGCCGAGCAGCGCGAGCTGTCATGGGAGGACGTGCAGCCGGTCGATCTGATCGGACTGGAAGTGGGTTACCGGCTGGTATCGCTGGTCGACAAATCCCAGGGCGGGGAGTTGCTGGCGCGCATCCGCGGCGTGCGTCGCAAGCTATCGCAGGACCTGGGCTTCCTGGTGCAGTCCGTGCACATCCGCGACAACCTGGAACTCTCGCCCACCGCCTACCGCATCAGCCTCGCCGGGGTTGCGATTGCCGATGGCGTGGTGCATCCGGACCGGGAGCTGGCCATCAATCCCGGTCGCGTATTCGGCAAGCCGCCCGGCATCGAGACACGCGATCCGGCCTTTGGCATGGAAGCCGTCTGGATCGAGCCGGCCAAGCGCGAGCAGGCCCAGACCCTCGGCTACACCGTGGTGGACGCCGCCACCGTGATCGCCACACATCTGAACAGCGTGATCCAGGCGCATGCGCACGAGCTGCTCGGCCACGAGGAAGTGCAGCAGTTGCTCAATGGCCTGGCCAAGAGCGCCCCCCGGCTGGTCGAGGACCTGGTGCCGAAGGCGCTGACGCTCGGCGTGGTGGTGCGCGTGCTGCAAAGCCTGCTGGCCGAGCACGTGCCGATCCGCAACCTGCGCACGATCGTGGAGACGCTGGCCGAGCACGCGCCGCGCAGCCAGGACCCGCAGGTGCTGGCCGCGCAGGTGCGTATCGCACTGGGCCGCCAGATCGTGCAGGACATCGCCGGCAATGGCGTGGAGCTGCCGGTGGTGACGCTCGAGCCGGAGCTCGAGCAACTGTTGCAGGCCGGACTGTCGGCGCAGCCCGGCAACAGCGCGGCGCTCGAGCCGGGGCTGGCTGAACGCCTGCAGACGCGACTGGCCGAATCGGCCGCGCGCCAGGAGTCCGCCGGCGAGCCGGCGGTGCTGATGGTGGCGCCGCAGCTGCGCGCCGCGCTGGCGCGCTTCACCCGCGCCGGGGTGCCGGGCCTGCACGTGCTGGCCTGGAACGAAGTTCCCGATAACCGCCGCGTGCGCCTGGTGGCCGCGGTGGGCCGCTAGGACGAGGCAGACAGCCATGAAGATGAAGCGATACGTGTCGGCTGATATGCGCAGTGCGCTCAAGGCCATCCGCGATGAGCAGGGCCCGGATGCGGTCATCCTCAGCACGCGTCGCACGAGCGCGGGCGTGGAGGTGTGCGCGGCGGTCGACATGGAACTGGCGGCCGGGCAGGGCACGCTGGCCGAGACCGCGGCGCTCAAGCAGCTCGAGCGTGCGGTATTGGAGGAACTGCAGCAGGCCGGGAGCGAGGCCCTGAGCGCCGGCACCGAAGCGGCGAGCCGGGAACGGGACGCCACCGAGCAGCAGGTCGAAGCAGCTGCGGCTACGTATGGCGACAGCGCCCACATTGCTTCCGTGAGCGAGGAGCTGCGCTGCCTGCGCGCGCTGCTCGAGCAGCAGGTCGCGGCGCTGGCCTGGAATGATTTCACGCGGCGCGAGCCGCTCAAGGCACGCGCGCTGAGCGAGCTGGCCAAGCTCGGGGTCGCGCGCACGCTGGCGCTGCAGATCATCGCCGATCTGCCCGCCGGCCTGTCGGACGAGCAGACGCAGCGCCTGCCGTACGCGCTGCTGGCACGGCGCATCCGCATCGCCCCACCCCCGGCCGAGCCTGCCGGCGCGCTGGCGCTGATCGGACCGCCCGGCTCGGGCAAGACCACCACGCTGGCGAAGCTGGCCGCGCGCTACGTGCTCGAGCACGACGCGGCCAATTTGCTGATCATCTCGACCGACGATGAGCGGCTGGGCTCGCACGAACAGCTCGCCTGCCTCGGCCGCATTCTCGGCGTGCGCGTGGAGACCGTGATCGACGCGGATCGCCTGGCCGCGCGCATTGCGGCGCTGCCTGGGCGCTGCATCCTGATCGACACCCCCGGGGTGGTCAGCCGCGACGGCGCGGCGGCGGCCCGTTATCGGTCGCTTCGCGCCCAGTGCGGCAATCTCACGACGATGCTGGTGCTGCCGGCAAGCGCGCAGAGCGGCGTGGTCGACGATGCCGTGGAGCATTTCGGGCCGGATGTGTCCGGCTGCTGCACGCTGACGCGGGTCGATGAGGCCGTGAGCCTCGGCGGGGTGCTGTCCGCACTGGCGCAATCGCAGCTGCCGGTCGCATACGTGAGCGAAGGCGCGCGCATCCCGGAGGATCTACGCCCGGCGCGCGCGCATCAGCTGGTGGCGCGCGCAGTCGAACTCGCGCGCAGTGCACACGGCTGCGCCGATGATGACCTGCTGGCACGTCGCTACGGGAGTGGCGTTCATGCCGCAGCCTGAGTTGCGCGCCTATGCGCTGGCACCGCCACCGGTGCAGGTGATCGCCGTCACCGGCGGCAAGGGTGGCACCGGCAAGACCTCGGTGGCGATCAACCTGGCGACCGCGCTGGCGCAGAGCGGCCGGCGCACGATGTTGCTGGACGGGGACCTGGGGCTGGCCAATGTCGACGTGCTGCTGGGGCTCACGCCGCGCTGCACGCTCGAACACGTGGTGCGCGGCGAGCGGCGGCTCGAAGAGGTGATCGTCGAGACCGGCGCGGGAGTGCGCGTGGTGCCCGCAGCCTCCGGAGTCGCGCGCATGGCGTGCCTGTCCGCCGCCGAGCAGGCCGGCATCATCCGGGCATTTGGCGCGCTGCCCGAGCCGCTCGACGTGCTGATCGTCGACACTGCGCCGGGTATGTCGGCGCAGGTGCTGCAGTTGTGCCAGTCCGCGCAGCAGGTACTGGTGGTCCTGCGCGACGAGCCGGCTTCGCTGACCGACACCTACGCGATGATCAAGGTGTTGAGCCGCCAGTACGGCCTGCGCCAGTTTCGCGTGCTGGCCAACATGACGCGCACTGCCGGCCAGGGTGACAGTGTATTTCGCCGGCTGCAGCGCGTGACCGATCGCTACCTGACGGTGATGCTCGAATTTGTCGGGGAGATCCCCGATGACGGCGCGCTGCAAAAGGCGGTGCAGGCGCAGCGCTCGGTACTTGAGCTGTTTCCGTCGAGCCCATCGGCGCTGGCGTTCAGACAGCTCGCGCGCGTCGCGGCGCGCTGGCCGTTGCCGGTGGGGCCGAGCGGGCGGCTGGAATTTTTCTTCGAACGCATGCTGACGCGGCCGGCGCCGCAGCTGAAGGTGCTCAAATGATGCAGGTTCGCACATGAACCAGGGAGTGCGTGCCTACGCCCAGCTGCAGCCCACGCAGGATCTGGATGCGCTGGTGCGCAAGCATGCCGACCTGGTCAAGCGCATTGCCTACCATCTGGCCGGCAGGCTGCCGCCGCAGGTGGAGATTGCCGATCTGATCCAGGCCGGAATGATGGGCCTGCTGGAGGCGGCGCAGAACTATGCCAGCGGCCGCGGCGCGAGCTTCGAGACTTACGCGGGCATCCGCATTCGCGGTGCCATGCTCGACGCGCTGCGCAAGCTCGATTGGGCGCCGCGCTCGGTACATCGCAAGGCGCGCGCCGCAGCGCTGGCGCTGCGCCAGGTCGAGTCGCGTCTGGGCGCAGAGGCCACCGAAACCGACGTGGCGGCGCAGATGGGGGTATCGCTGGGGGAATATCAGCACATCCTGCATGACGCGCTCGGCTGTCAGGTGCTGCGACTGCATGAAGGCGATGACGAGGATGGCTCGCCGCTGGACCGGCTGCCGGATGGCTCGCCCGATCCGGAAGGCCTCGCGCTCGAGGAGTCGCGCCGCCAGGCGGTTGCCCGCGCAGTGCGGGCGCTGCCGGAGCGCGAGTGTCTGGTGTTGTCGCTGTATTACGAGCAGGAGCTCAATCTCAAGGAAATCGGCACGGTGCTGAAGGTGACCGAGTCGCGTGTGTGCCAGCTGCATGGGCAGGCGCTGTTGCGGCTCAAGGCACTGCTGGCCGAGTGGTATCACTAGCGATGGACGTGCTGAGCATCCTCGGGCTGGCACTCGCAGCGGTGGCTATCATCCTGGGGGCCATTCTCAAGGGCGCGGGTGTCCATGCGCTGGTGTCCTCGGCGGCCTTCATGATCGTGATCGTCGGCACCGTGGCTGCCATCTGCGTTCAGACGCCGCTGGAAGTGATGCGGCGCGCATTCGTGATGCTGCCGTGGGTGTTCCGACCGCCGCCGTACGAGCCCGCTCGGCTGGTGAAGAAGATCATCGAGCTGAGTCATATTTCGCGGCGCCAGGGGCTGCTGGGCCTGGAGAGCCTGATCGAACCCGAGTCCGACCCGTTTCTGCGAAAGGGGCTGCAGCTGGTGGTGGATGGCAGTGACCCGGAGACGATCCGCAGTACGCTGGAACTGGACCTGCACACCCGCGAGGCCGCCGACACCCGCGCCGCCAAGGTGTTCGAGGGCATGGGCGTGTATTCACCGACGCTGGGCATCATCGGCGCGGTACTGGGGTTGATGGCGGTGATGCAGAACCTGAATGATCCCTCCAAGCTGGGGCACGGCATCGCCGCAGCCTTCACCGCCACGGTGTACGGCATCGGCATGGCGAATCTGTTCTTCCTACCCATTGCCAATAAGCTCAAGGTGGCGGTGGCGGCACACACTCACCTCTATGAAATGCAGATCGAGGGGCTGATCGCGCTGGCGCAGGGCGAGAACCCTCGCGTCATCGAAGGACGCCTGCTCGGCTTCCTGCCATGACGGGGCTCCCACCCGCAGCACGACCACCCGTCGCGCGCAGGCATAGCACGCGGCCCCGGCGCCGGCGGCACGAAGAGCACGAGAATCACGAGGCCTGGGCGATTCCCTACGGCGATCTGGTCACACTGCTGCTGGCGTTCTTCGTGGTGATGTACTCGATGTCATCGGTCAACGACGGTAAGTACCGGGTGCTGTCCGACTCGCTCACCGAGGCATTCCACGGTACCCCGCGCGCGCCGCAGCCGATCAACATCGGCGCCACCCCGATGCAGCCGATCGAGGCGCTACTGCCCGGCACGCAGGTGGATCGCATGATCAGCGCCGCGCTGCCTGCGCCTGGACTGCGGGTCATGGGACGGCCGGGCCCGGCGCCTGCCGCGGCGCGGGCGTCGCAGGCCTACGGCATCGCGGGAGCGCAGGCTGCGCCAAGCCGCGGCGAGGAGCCGGCGGCCACGGCCATCAGCGCAGCGTCGCGACGGCAGCTCAACCGCGTGGCCGAGGACATCACCGGGGCGATGCGCGCGCTGATTGCTTCCGGCCAGGTACACGTGCGCCGCTACGGCAGCTGGGTGGCGGTCGACATCAGCACGGATATTCTGTTCGGCAGCGGCCGGGCGCGCCTGTCACGCCCGGCCATTGGCGCGCTGGCGCGGCTGGCCGCCGTGCTCAAGCCCTGGCCCAATGCAGTACGGGTGGAGGGACACACCGATGACCGGCCGATCGACACCACGGCCTTCCCGTCCAACTGGGAACTGTCGGCCGCACGCGCGGCCAGCGTCGTGCAACTGTTCATGGATCGCGGCATCGCCCCCGCCCGGCTCGCGGTGCTCGGCTTCGGCCAGTATCGGCCGGTGGCGTCGAACACGACCGCCGCCGGGCGCAATGCCAACCGCCGGGTCGAGGTGGTCATTCTCGGCAGCGACACCGCGCCTGAGGCCGGGCTGTAACACGAACCGGCCGCGAGGCGCTTGACCGTCTGCGCCGGCGCCGTGCACAGGGCGGCCAGGCCGCGGCATCGGCGTTGTATATCCTCCGGCGCGCGCTATAGTCGGTCAATGAGAGCCGGGCACGCCAGGCCCACGAGACGGTCGGCGGGGTTGCCTCTCGCGGCAGCGCTGGGCGCGCTGTGCGTGCTGCTGGCGACCGGCCGTGCCGCGCGCGCACAGGCGCCATTCCGCGACTATCTGCCGCTCGAGGGGGCCGAGTCCGCCGCGCCGCTGCCGCCGGATTATCGCAAGCCCGCCGAGTTCGTGTTCGGCAGGTTGATGTACCCGCCCAATGGCCTGTTTGGATTCGGCGGCGACTGGAAGCAGGGGGATTCGCCCTGGACCATCGACTATCCACTCGGGGATCGCGATTTCCTGCGTATTCTGCGCCGCCTGACCACCATCGATGCGCGCTCGGTAGAGCAGCCGGTCGACCCGGACGACGGCGATGACATTTTCAACTGGCCGTTCATCTACATCGATACGCCCGGTGCGATGGCCTTGACCGACCCGCAGGTCGCCAAGCTGCGGGAGTACCTGTTGCGTGGCGGGTTTCTACTGTGCGACAGCTTCTTCGGCAGTCGCGAGTGGGCGCCGTTCGCGATCACGCTGCATCGGCTTTTCCCCGACCGCCAGCCGGTCGAATTGTCGAACGACAACCCGATCTTCCACACCGTCTATGACCTGACCAGGCGCTACCAGGTCAGGAACGAACGCTCGATGCGCTACCGCGGCGTTGGCTATCGCGGTGACGGCGCCGTGCCGCACTGGCTCGGAGTGCTGGACGACAAGGGTCGCATCATGATCATGATCATGTACAACAATGACATGGGCGACGCCTGGCAGTATGCGGACAATCCAATCTACCCGCAGCGCGACGTGGATATGGCAATGAAGCTCGGCGTCAACATCGTCGTATATGACATGACGCACTGACCCGGGCGACGGCCGGACGCGCGGATGAGCGCCGGCGCCCCACGCCGGTGGCACGGTTTCTGCTCCACCAAGAGGGTAACGGTGCGTTTGGCGGCGTCGGCCGTCAATTTCCTGGCGCCCATCGAGGCAACGACGAGGGACGATAGATATGGACGCAGACATCTCCAGGATAGTCGCCATGGTGTGGCCGCATGTACACGATATTTCGGTGTCGGTGCTCGCCGCCGCGGTTGCGGCGCTGGGTGTGGTGATCATGCTGGAGCTGCGCTCGGTGCTGAAGCTGCGGCAGATCGTGGATGGCAACCTGGCGCGCATATTCGAGCAGCTGGATTTGCTGCGCTTCGAGAGCCAGCAGCTGATCGAAGGACAGCAGCTGGTCGAATCGCACGTGCAGGCCGGCAAGGCATCGTTGGCGCAGTCCATCCCGGCGCAGGCCCAGGCGCAGGCCCAGGCTGCCGCGACGCCCGCGACTACCGGCGAGGCGCGGCTGCTGTCGTCGCTGGCGCAGGCGCGCGCACGGCGCGAGTCAGGCGGGCCGCCGCGGGCGTAGCACCGCTGGGACCGTAGCAACGCGGGAACCGCCGCGCTGCGGCCGTCGCCGGTCGCCGCCGCCTGGAACTAGAATACGGCCCTTCCGTGACTCGGGAGGTCTCGCCATGCGGCTCGTGAAGATCGCCGGAATCGCGCTCGGCGGCCTGATTGTCCTGATCGTGATCGGGCTATTCGCGGTGTGGCTGTTCGTCAATCCGAACGATTACAAGGGTCGCATCGCGCAGGCGGTGCGCCGGTCCACCGGCCGCGAGCTGTCGTTGCCGGGCCAAATTCAGCTGTCGGTATTTCCGTGGATTGCGCTCGAGCTCGGCCCCGCCAGCCTGGGCAATCCGCCGGGCTTCGGAGCCGCGCCCTTCGCTTCGGTGCAGCATGTCGCCGTCCGCGTGAAGCTGCTGCCGCTGCTGCGCGGGCATCTGCAGATCGGCCGGGTCGAGATCGACGGGCTGGATCTGCGCCTGCGTACCAACGCGGCTGGGCGGGGCAATTGGCAGGGCTTGGGGGGCGGCCCCGCCACATCAGGCACGTCACCGATGAGCGCATCAGCGACCGGAGGCCCGACCGCGCTGCCTGATGTGGCCGGTGTCGTGATTCGCGACAGCCGCCTGAGCTATCAGGACATGGTCGCCAGCGGCGTGACTGCGAGCATAGGACGCGTGGCCGCGGGGGTCGCGATCCCGGTCAGCCTGAAGCTCGACCTGGCGCGCAGCGGCGGTGCGCAGCCGATTGGGCTGGCGGGCCGCTTCAGTGTCACGCTGGACCCGGCCGCCACGCCCAGCGCAAGCGGCGGCCACAGCGCCGATGCCCCCGCCGCCATCGGTTTCTTCGCGCTCGCACCGGTGGCATTGCGGGGCCTGATGCAGCAGCTCGGCGTCAGCGTGCCCGCGACGCGCGATCCCAAGGCACTGTCGAAGTTCGCGGCCTCCGGGGCGTTCAGCTACGGCGCGCACGCGCTGCGCGTGAGCGGGCTCGACATCCAGCTGGATGATTCGACGCTGCGCGGAAGCGCCGCGATCACCGATCTGCATACCCGGGCGAGCCGCTTTGACCTGACGCTCGATCACATCGATCTCGACCGCTATCGCGCCCCCGAACAGGCAGTGCCGGCGCGCGCGCCGGGCGCGGGGCAGAGCGCCGCGCTGCCTACCCAAGAGCTCAGAACCCTGAACACCAGCGGCCGCTTTGCGGTCGGTAGCGCCACGATCGCCGGCCTGCGGCTCACGCAGTTGCAGGTCGCGCTCATGGCGCAGGGCGGCCTGGTGCACCTCGACATCACCCGCGCCGGGCTCTATGGCGGGCAGGATACCGGTGCCGTGACACTCGATGCGCGCGGTGCCGTGCCGGCGCTGATGATCGAGCAGCATCTCACCGGCGTCGATGTGGCGACGCTGCTGCAGGACTTCGCACACACTCAGCGCCTGTCGGGACGCGGCGCGCTGACCATCAACCTCGCGGCGCGCGGCCGCGACACCGGCGCGTGGCTCGGTTCGCTGAGTGGCCACGTCGCTGCCGACCTCACCAGCGGGGCGATCCAGGGAATCGATCTGGGGGCCGACATCAACCGCGCGGCCTCGCTGCTGCGCAAGCCGTCATTGGTGACGGCCGGCGGTGCCGTGGCCGCCCTCGGCGGTGGGCAGACCCGGTTCGATACCTTCAGGATGTCGGCGGACCTGAACCACGGTGTCGCCACCACCCGGGATCTGATCATCGGTACAAAGAACTTGCGCATCACCGCGCAGGGCACCACCAATCTGGCCACTCGCGTGATCGACTACCGCGCACAGGCCGCGATCCTCGGCGCGTCCGCAGGAGCGGTTGCCGGTGCGAAGATTGCGCGTGAACGCACGCTCGCTGATATTGCATTCACGGTCACCGGTACGCTGACGAGTCCAGTCGTGCGCCCCGATCTGCAGGGCCTGGCCAGGGCACGCGCGCAGCAGGAGATCGAATCGCACAAGGCGCAGCTGCAGCGCAAGCTCGAGGGTGTGCTCAAGGGGCTGTTCAAGTAGCGTCGCCACGGACCGGCGTGCCGCTCGTCGCGCAGTGCTCAGTCCTCCATCAGGAAGCTGCGCAGCTGCTCGCTGCGGCTCGGATGGCGCAGCTTGCGCAGCGCCTTGGCTTCGATCTGGCGGATGCGCTCGCGCGTAACGTCGAACTGCTTGCCGACCTCCTCGAGGGTGTGGTCGGTGTTCATGTCGATGCCGAAGCGCATGCGCAACACCTTGGCCTCGCGCGGAGTGAGCTGTGCCAGCACCGAGTGCGTGGTCTCGCGCAGCGACTCCATCGTGGCCTGATCGATCGGGGAGGCGACCGACTGATCCTCGATGAAGTCGCCGAGGTGCGAGTCCTCATCGTCGCCGATCGGCGTCTCCATCGAGATCGGCTCCTTGGCGATCTTGAGAACCTTGCGCACCTTGTCCTCGGGCATTTCCATGCGGACCGCCAGCTCCTCGGGGGTGGGCTCGCGGCCCATCTCCTGCAGCATCTGCCGCGAGATGCGGTTGAGTTTGTTGATGGTCTCGATCATGTGCACGGGGATGCGGATGGTGCGCGCCTGGTCGGCGATCGAGCGGGTGATGGCCTGCCGGATCCACCAGGTCGCGTAGGTCGAGAACTTGTAACCGCGGCGGTACTCGAATTTGTCCACCGCCTTCATCAAGCCGATGTTGCCTTCCTGGATCAGGTCCAGGAACTGCAGGCCGCGATTGGTGTACTTCTTCGCAATCGAGATCACCAGGCGCAGGTTCGCCTCGACCATCTCCTTCTTGGCGCGCCGTGCCTTGGCCTCGCCGATCGAAACCTCGCGGTTGATCTCCTTGATGTCGCTAACCGACAGGTGGCGCAGCTCCTCGAGCTGCTGCAGCTTTTTCTGACGGCGCTCGATCTCGTCCTTCAGCCGCACCAGCACAGCCGAGTATTTTTTGCCGGCCTTCATGTGCCGCGCCAGCCAGCGTGCGCTGGTTTCGTTCTTCGGGAAGGTGGAGATGAAATCCTTGCGCGGCATGCCGGCATCGCGCACCGCCATGATCATGATCTCTTTCTCGACCTGGCGGATGTCGTTGACGTGCGCGCGCAGCTGGTCGGTCAGCGCATCGAACATGCGCGGCGAGAGCTTCAACTCCATGAATTCAGCGGCGAGCTTGCGACGCAGTTTCTGCGTCTTCGGATCATCGGCACCGTGCTTGGCAATGGACGCCAGCGACTGCAACTGCAGCTTCTGCATCGAGGCCATGCGGCGGGAGACTTCCTCCGGATCGGGGCCGGTATCGACGGCCTCCTCTTCGGATTCGTCGCCGTCGTCGGCATCCTCTTCCTTGTCCGCGGCGTCAGCTTCGACCTCGACGGGCTTGGTCGGATTCTGCGGCTGCGCAATCACATCCGGGGCGTTCGGGTCGATGAAACCGACGACCATGTCGATCAGGCGCGCCTGGCCGGCCTTGATTAGCTCATGAGTCTTGAGCAGGTGATCGAAGGTCGCCGGATACTTGGCGAGCGCATGGCGCACCGCATCCAGGCCCTCTTCGATGCGCTTGGCGATGCGGATTTCGCCCTCGCGCGTAAGCAGTTCGACCGTCCCCATTTCGCGCATGTACATGCGCACCGGGTCGGTGGTACGGCCGAGCTCGGCATCCAGGGCGGCCAGCGCCGCGGCAGCCTCCTCGATGGCCTCGTCATCGGCCGGCGAGGCCGGCTCGCTGGCCAGAAGCGATTCGCCGTCCGGTGCCTTTTCGTACACCGGAATGCCCATGTCATTGATCGTATTGACAATGCCTTCGATCTGCTCAGGATCGACGATCTCGGCCGGCAGATGGTCATTGACCTGGGCATAGGTGAGGTAACCCTGCTCCTTGCCGCGGGCGATCAGCAGCTTGAGCTGCGATTGGCGCTCCTCGGGCAGCACTCCGGCGCGGCGCAATTCCACGCTGGCATGCAGCGCAGCAGCGTTATGCCGCGTCGATGCCCGCTCCGCCGGTGCTGTCTTGGCGAACGCTGCGGCTGGCTCGCGCGGGGTGCCGCCCGGCGATGCTGCGTGGGTACTGCCGGCATGGTTGGCCGGGTGCGCGGCCGTGTGGCCCGCGTGCGCTTTTGCGGCGGGCGCTGTTGCGGCGCGCTTGCGCGGCTCGGCCGATTTGGCTGCTGTGCCCCGGCGCGCAGCGGCGGCAGTTACCTTGCGGTGGGCTGCGGCAGGAGCGGCCTTACGGGCGGACGAGGCTGGCTTGGACTGCTTGCGTGTCATAACGTCTGGTGGATTCCATGAAGATTCGGGCAGATGATCAAATATTGAGGCCGCCTGCCCCAGTTGAGGCAGCGCGAGGTTGTGGCGGGCGGCTGATCATGGAAAAGTCGATGATTGTACCCACAATGGCTGCACACCTGCCAGCTTTCAAGCCCTTGGATGCGTGGCCGGCGCGCTCGTCCATGGGGCGATAACGGCCGATACCGAATCGACTTGAACGGGCCGTGGTTTCACGGTGCTCACGGTCTTCCGGGACTGCCCACGCCTGCGGCTTGGTCCGTCGTGAGCGCCTGAAGTTCCAATTTTTCGGCATCATCCAGCCGGTCTACCCGTGCTTTCTCGATCAGAGCCTGCAGCCGCCGCCGAGGCAGCTCCTGCACCAGCAGTCGACGCACCGCCTCCGACAACTCACGCGAGGCCGCGGCGCCATCGGGCACCAGCGGCGCTGCGGCCGCCAGCGCGCACAACCGGCGATATTCGTGCCGTTCACGCCAGCGTTCGAGCGTTTGTGCCATCGTCACCGGGGCGGCTGTGCCGGGGAGGGTACCGCACTGTGCGAGCAGTTCGCTGAGCACCGCTACGCCCGGCTGCCCGACTGTGGCGAGCGCGGCGCACTGCTCGGCACTGACCGCAGCGGCAGCGCCGGGGAAGTGCAGCAGCAACGTGATCGCCTGGGTCACCAGGCTGCCGCGCCCTGACTGGCGTGCACTCGCGGGCGCGCCCTGGGCGGGGCGCGCTGCGGCCAGCTGCGCCGCCGCCGTCGGACTGGCCAGCCACTGCTGCAGGCGGCCTACCGGCAATTCCAGCGCGGCGGCGATGCGCTCGAGCAGCAGCTCGCGGTAGACGCCCGGGGCAACCTTGTCCAGCAGCGGCGCTGACAGCGCGATGAAGCGCGCCTTACCGTCGGCATGAGAGACATCGGCCTGCTCGGCCAGCTGCGCCAGCAGGTACTCGGACAGCGGCAGCGCCGTGCCGATGCGTGCCTGGAAACGCTCGCCGCCCTCGCGGCCGACCAGTGAGTCGGGATCCTCGCCGTCAGGCAGGAACAGGAAACGGATCTCACGGCCGGCGCGCGCCTCCGGCAGCACCATCTGCAGCGCGCGCCACGCAGCCGCCCGGCCGGCGCGATCGCCATCGAAGCAGAAGATGATCTCGCTGACCAGTCGCAATGCGCGGCGCACATGCTCGGGCGTGGTGGCGGTACCGAGCGTCGCGACCGCATCGGCGAGTCCATGCTGGTGCAGCCGCACGACGTCCATGTAACCCTCGACCACCAGCAGCCGCTTGAGGCTGCGGCGAGCCAGCCGCGTCTCGTACAGACCGTAGAGTTCCCTGCCCTTGTGAAACAGTGCGGTCTCGGGGGAGTTCAGGTACTTGGGCTCGGCGCTGCCGAGCACTCGGCCGCCGAAGCCGACCACCCGTCCGCGGGTATCGCGGATCGGAAACATCAGCCGGTCGCGGAAGCGGTCGTAATAGCGAGCAGCGGCCGCGGGGCGTAGCGCGCGTGCCTCCTCGCTGCCGGTGCCGCTGTCAGCGCTGCCGTCGCGTTCGATCGCGAGGCCGGCGGCGGCCAATGCGGCCTGCGCTGCCTCGCCGGCGCCGAAGCGCCGCAGCAGGTCATTCCAGCTGTCTGCCGCGTAGCCGATACCGAAGCGCTCGATGATCTCGGGGCTCAGGCCGCGTTGGGCCGCGTAGGTGCGCGCGCGTGCATTGGCCGCCAGATTGGCGCGGTAATGGTCCATGACCCGCACGAGTAACGCGTACTGTGCGCGTGCGGCCTGCGGGTCTGCGCCGCCGCCTGCGCCCGTGCTGGCTGCGGCCCCGTCGGTGTCGCTTTGCCCGGCGTCCGCGCCGAAGCGCGCCATTGGCGCCTCGAGTTCGACCTCGAGGCCGAGCCGGGCGGCCAGGTCCTCGACCGCCTCGGGAAACGGCAGCCGGTCATACTCCATCAGGAAGCTCAGCGCGGTGCCATGCGCGCCGCAACCAAAGCAGTGATAGAACTGCTTGTCCGGACTGACCGAGAACGACGGCGTCTTTTCGTCGTGGAAAGGGCAGCAGGCCTTGAATTCGTGGCCGGCGCGTTTCAGCGGCACACGGCTGCCGATGAGTTCGACGATGTCGGCGCGGGCGATCAGCTCGTCGATGAATCTGCGGGAAATTCGGCCGGCCATGGGCCGTAGTCTAGGACAGGACTTAAGACGACAGACGGGCCTTGACGCGTGCGCCCACCGCGGCCATGTCGGCGCGGCCGGCGGCCCTGGTCTTGATGATGCCCATGACCTTGCCCATGTCCCTGATCGAGGTGGCGCCGCTCTGCGCCAGCGCATCGGCGATCAGCGCATCGAGCGCGGCATCATCGAGTGCGGCGGGCATGTAGGTCTGGATCACGCTGAGTTCGGCGTTCTCCTTCGCCACTAGGTCGGTGCGGCCGCCGGCCTGGAACGCGGCGATGGATTCGCGGCGCTGCTTGACCATCTTCTCCAGCACCGCAAGGACCTGCACATCG
>Ga0307374_10007290_pt1 | contig 16938 bp, 12 predicted proteins | sample OX3MG_FD_202532 | JGI IMG/M metagenome (GOLD analysis project Ga0307374, IMG submission 202532) | Soil microbial communities from Risofladan, Vaasa, Finland - OX-3 | ecosystem: Environmental > Terrestrial > Soil > Coastal area > Acid sulfate soil | place: Finland: Risofladan, Vaasa | collected... | reverse complement strand
GCCACCACCACCGTTCGCTGACTGTAGTCGTGCTGCAACGGGAGCCAGCTACCGCTGCACGTAATCAGCGTGAGCACCTCGTGCGTGGTCGGCGCCAATGGCTTCATGTCGTCGTTGGAGACCGTCTCGACCTTGTCCACGCGATAGGAGACCACGGTCGCTCTGGTATACAGCCGGATCAGGTCGCCCGCGTGCAGCCGGTCCAGGTTCTCGAAGACGTTGCCGCTCGAGATGCTCTCGACGTGGCCGGCCAACGCCACGTTCCCCCCCTGCAACGGCTCGGCCGTCCCCTGCAGATGCCCCGCCGCGAACTTCGGGATCGCCCACTGACCGTCGACGATCGGCGACTCGACGACCTTCGCATCAAGCTGGATGGCGGGCGCCTCGATGCGGTCCGCGGGCAACAGGGGAGCCGGTGAGGGAACGGGCGTCGACGTCGCCGCGGGATCCCCGCGCTGCGAGTAGGGAACAAAGGTCTCGCGTCCAGGACCCTCAGCGCCGTCGGCGACACCGACCGCCGACGCCCGCGTGGGAGCCGCGCTGACGGTGGAAACCGGCGCCGGAGTCCAGACGGGGGTTGCCACGGGCGGCAGATCTGCGACCTCGCGAGCGGCCTGGGCCTGTTCGTACTGACTGTAGCCATACACCGCGCCAGTTCCGACGAGAATCACGACTCCCAGCCCGATCAGCCCGTTGCTCAACCACCGCAGCGCCAGACGCATCGCCCCCAACTCCCCCGCCGCTTCAGTCTCCTCTTCCTAAGTATACGACGTGATCGAACGAACGGTTCAACAATTCTTCGGTCGCGGCACGAGCGAATCGAGCGACTCGGCATCTCGATGCGTCAGCCGCGCACGAGTCAGCAAATCTGGACGCCGCCAGTAGGTCCGCTCCAGCGACCGAGCGCGCCGCCATCGGGCGATCGCCTGGTGATCGCCAGAGAGCAGCACGTCTGGAACGCTCCAGCCGCGGTACTCGGCTGGCCGCGTGTATTGTGGATACTCGAGCAGTCCACTGCTGATCGATTCCTCGGCGAGCGACTCGGACGCGCCAAGAACCCCCGGAATCAGGCGCGACACGGCGTCGACCAGCACCATCGCCGGCAGCTCGCCCCCCGTGACGACGTAATCCCCGATCGAGATCTCGTCGGTGGCCAGGTGCTCGTGAACGCGCTCGTCCACTCCCTCGTAATGTCCGCAGATCAAGATGAGGTGGTCGTGCGTGGCCAGTTCCTCCGCGACCCGCTGGTCGAATCGGCGGCCAACCGGGGTGAGCGCAATCACGTCCGGCTCCTCCGGCCACCCCTCTCGTCGCGCCTCGCCCCGCACGTGCGCGACCGCTTCGAAGATCGGCGGCGCCTTCAGCACCATCCCAGCGCCGCCGCCGAACGGTGCGTCGTCGGCGGTGTGATGCCGGTCGTGCGTGAAGTCCCGAATGTCGTGAATGCGAATCGTCAGGAGCCCGGCATCGACCGCTCGCTTCAGCACGCTGAGGTCAAACGGTCCGCGGAACATCTCCGGAAAGATCGTCAAGACGTCGAACCGCATCATCCTTTGAACCAGTCCGTTTCCAACTCGGAGACACGACCGTTCGCCTGCAAGGCCGCGATCTGTACGTCGATCGCGCGCAGGAGCTTCTGATCGCCCCGTCGCACCGCGAAGACGAAGGGGGACGTGGTGAGCCGCCGTGGCCGGACCACCAGACCCGGCGTCTGGTGCGCCCAAACCTCGGCCGTCACGGCGTCGACGATGGCGCCGCGCAGCTTGCGTTGGCCGAGGTCGGCCTGAATCTCTGACTGATCGTCGAACTGCTGGAACGTGTACCCCGGCAGTTCCGGCCGAAGCGTCTCCCGGTCGAGGTCCGCGTCCGAGCCGCTCTCGATCCCCAGCGTGCGCGGAGTCACGTCCGGGTTCTCGATCAGCACCAGTCCATCGTCGTAGTACGGTAGGCTGTAGTCGATCGTCTTCACGTAGTCGGATGACGGCGACACGCCCCCGACGATGGCATCAAACTTCCCGACCTCGAGCGCGTCGAAGATACTTCCGAAGTCGATCGTCACGAAGCGTACCTGGACGCCCAGTCCTCGTGCCAGATCAGTCGAGAGATCCACGTCGAACCCGGCCAGGTGCCCGTGGCCGTCGTCTACCTCGAAGGGTGGATAGCTGGGATCCAGACCGACGACCAGCACTCCGGCCTGCTGAACGCGCTGCAGGCTAAGGTCCGGCGCCGGCTTACGCGAGCGCAGGATCAGGAAAGCTGCCGCGGCGATCACGACCACGACGGCCAGAGTCGCGAGCAGGAGTGGCCGCGCCGCGGACCGCCGGCCGTCGTGCCTGCCAAGCAGGAAAGACGCGATCGTGCTCTTTCCGATCATGGCGCCGAGACGGAAAAACGTAAAACGTAAAGCGCCACGCGCGAAACGCAAGGCCGGTGTGCCGAGATGACCGTCGCTTGCGTTTTGCGTTTTGCGCGTGGCTCAGTACCAAGACCCATGGCTTCCAACTCCGGACTCCTCACGTCAGTCCCACTGCGCGACAATGCGCTCGCCGACGACCCGGCGGTACACGTCGATCGTCTGCCGCGCGATGGTATCCCAGTTGAACTGCTCGACGACCACGCGGGACGCATGCGCGGCGCGCTGCTGCGCCCAATCCGGGTAGTTCAGCGTGTGCAGGATGCCCCAGACGAGCGAATCGACGCTGTCTGGGAAAACGGTGATACCGGTCTCGCCGTGCGTCACCACCTCCGTCAGCCCGCCGACCTCGGAGACGACGACCGGTGTCTGCGCGGCCATCGCCTCGAGCGCGACGATCCCGAACGGCTCGTAGAGACTGGGGAACGCGGCAACGTCCGCAACGCGGAAAAGGCGGTCTCGAACCGAATCGGGGATAAATCCGGTGAAGTAGCAGCTCGCGCCGACCCCAAGATCGATCGCGCGCTGCCGAACGGCCCCCAGGTAACCACCGGTGCCGGCGACGACAAGCTTCACGCCCGGCCGCTCGGCCAGGATGCGAGGCATCGCCTCGACCAGCAGATGGACGCCCTTTTCCTGCTGGATCCGGCCGACGTAAAAGACGATCTTTTCGTCCGGCGCCGCGAAGCCCGCCCGAAACGCGGTGAGGTCCTCGGTCGCCAGCGCGTCGAAGCGACCGGTATCGACGCCATTGGGGATGACGTCGACCTTGTCCGTCGGCACCCGGAGCGCGGTTTGGACTTCATTCGCCATGAACCTCGAGCAGCAGATCACCCGCCACGACTCGTAGCTCAGCCACCACTCGACGTTGTGAATCGCGCGCGGTACTTCGCCGCTGACCGTGCCTCGACCGCGCCCAAACTCGGTCGCATGGACCGTGGTCACCAGCGGGACCTTGTAGGCGTGCTTGAGCGCAACCGCCGCCGGTGCGACGAGCCAGTCGTGAGCGTGGACCAGGTCGAACGGACCGTGCTCGTCCCAGATCTGGCGTCCGCGCTCCTCAAGCGGTGTATTCGTTCTGGTCGCTCCGACGAAGAAGTTTGGCGCCGGGGCGACCGGCGGATCGACCCGATGCACTGCCGACCGCGGGCACGGTCGGTCTGCCCTCGTCACGTCGGCGATGACCTCGTCGGATTCGCCGCCGTTCCAGCGGGGCACCACGAGCTGGACCTCGACGCCCTCCTGAGCCAATGCCGGCACCAGCTCCATCACGTGCTTCCCCAACCCTCCGACGACGTGCGGCGGATATTCCCACGACAACATCAGTACTTTCACAGCTAAGCGTCCCCCGACTGGGCCAGCCACGTCCCATAGATTTCGTAATCGAGCCGTCCCCGGCGAAACCCGAACTTCTCGTACAGCGCCTGCGCCCGGTGGTTGTCTGCCTGGGTCGTCAGCCTCACCTGCTTCGCGCCACTACGGTCCAGGTGCGTCAGCGCGGCCACGAGGAGCGCCGCGCCAAACCCTCGTCCCTGGTCGGCCCCACGAACCGCCAGCCGGTCGAGGTGTCCGTCGCGGTAGTACACGGTCGTACTGGCATACCCAACCAGCCGTTCCTGGTCGACGCCGACGATGACATCCACGCCCGGCAGCGACACGTAGGCATCCCACTCCTCGCGGCTGTTCCACCACAGCCACGGGAACGACTGGCGCTCGAGCTCGAGCACCGCCTCGCGATCGGCCGGGCGATACGGCCGCAGGTCCAGCGAAGAACGGCACGGCGGAACGGTGCAGCCCGAACGCTCATACTCGACGATGCGTTCGATAGCACCGAAGCCGGCCTCTCGACAGAGCTCCCGATCGACCGGGTGCGCGCCTTGATCGAGGACGAGGAGTCGGACTCCCTGCGCTGCCAACGCTGTATCGACCGTCGCGAGCAGCGACGCTCGCAGCCCGCCGCGGCTCACCTCGATCAGCTCCGCCACGTCCGAGCGTCGACGCCACGGTCCCGCCACGACGTACTGCCGCCCTTCATCTGCCACGAACGCCATGCTCGGGTAGCGCCGAACGTGGTCGGCGAGCGTGCGCGGGCTGAATCGACTGATCAAGGGCAGACGGACCCGCGACGCCCAGGCCGGCGTCAGCGGCTCGATGGGACCGGGATCACGACCACGAGCGACTGACCCTATTCCTAATATGTTAACTATGATCCGTCCTCCATGCGAAAGAGCACTGGTGCTGATTGACCACCCTCCCGCTGGCGCACCTCGACCACCGGGCTGATCAGGCCACGCGGTCCGTACTGACCCAGTATCCCAGCGTAGCTGGTCGAGACCATCGCGCGCGACACTGCACCACGCGTCAGTCCATCCCTCGGCTCGGCGCGCCGCATTGCCGCCGCCGATAACTGCACGCCGTCGTATCCCAGCGCCGCCGCCTCCGCGACCTGCCCCGCGCTGCCGAGCCGCGCCGCGACAGTCTTCCACCGTGATGAACCCGATGGCACCGCGGCCGGTACCACGACGTCAAACGCCCGACCCCCGGCCCACCGGGCCACCTCCGGCGCATCGCACCACGCCGCGACGCAGAGCAGCGTCGTTCCCGACGATAATCGTCCGAGCGCGAACTCGACGACGTTCGGGTCTCCGCCGCAGACCACGTCCAGCGTGCCGACCCGGGCCACGCCGCCGCTGTCCCGCGTGCCAGCGACCTGGCACGCTTTGCCCGCGTCGATCGGCGGACCGGCTTCCGCCGGCGTGGCCGAGCTCAGGAAACGATCCACCGCCCGATCGACCACGCTCGGCGTCGCCACCAAGGGATAGACACCAGCGGCCGCGTCCACCGGCTCCGTCGCGAGCCAGGTCAGGCCCGCCTGGCGATACACCGCCTCGGCGGTCTGAGCGTCCGACAGGCGATAGCCGACGATCGACACGACCGCCGGGTCCTCGGCGACGTCGCGCGGCGTCGACGGCAGCCGCTCGTCCGCGGCGATCAGATCGAGTCGGTAGCCGTTAATCCCACCGGCAGCGTTGACGTCGTCGGTCGCCAGCCACGCGCCCGCCAGCAGACTGGCACCATCGGCCGTCAGCGGTCCTGAGTATGGCGCCACGATCGCAATCTTGATTATACCCCGCCACGGAGTCTCTTCATGACAACCAGACAGCGACAGACCGACGAGGAAGAGGGTGACGAGGACCAGGTGAGCGCGGAGTGAAACTGCTTGCCCAACCCTCATCTTTCAGTCTTCGTCAGCTCTGGACGTGGACGCCGCCGAACGAGAGGATCCCCATCGGCGTGATCTTGAGTCCCGTGACCGCCGGGGACACGAGCTCGTAGTCGGTATCGAAGTACAGCGGAATGACGGGCGCATCCTGGATGAGTTGTTGCTGCGCCTGCCGATAGAGGGTGTTCCGCCGTTGCACGTCGGTCTCCGTCGCGGCGCGCGCGAGCAGCGCATTAACGGTCGGATTGTCGTAGCCAAAGCTGTTCGCCTGGCTGCTGCCATTGAACAGGATGTCCACGAAGTCCTGCGGATCCGGGTAGTCCGCGGCCCAGCCGAGAAAAAACATCTGCAGGTGATGCTGCGCCAGATCGTCATAGAACGTGTTCTCGAGCTGCTCGACGTCCACGGTCACGCCCAGCGTCTGGTGGTACATCGTGGCGAACGCCTCTCCGAGCGATCCGCTCCCTCCGGCGACCGACAGCACGATCGGGGGCAGGTTTGCCGCGGAGCCGTACGACGACTCGGCCAGCAGCGCCCTGGCCTTTTGCGGGTCGAAGGGTATCCCGCCAAACGAGGCATCGTACCCGGCCAGGCCCGGCGGCAAGACGCCGTTCGCGACGATGCGAGTCCCGCCGAACAAGCCGTTGATCAGCCCCTGCTTATTGGTCGCGTACGCGAACGCGCGGCGGACCTTCGGGTCGTCGAACGGCTTCTGCTGAACGTTGAATCCAATGTAAGAAAAACTCAGTTGTGGCGTCGTCCGGAGCTGGTTTCTCAGTGGGCTCGACGGATCTGTGACGCGCGGCAGATCTCCGACGCCGATCGGCGCGACGTCGAGCTTTCCTTGTTGGTAGAGCGACATGGCGGACTCTGGCCCAAAATAGTAGTCCACTTCGCTCAGCGTCGGCGTGGTGCCATAATAGTGAGGGTTGCGAACGAGCGTGAGCTGCTGGTTCGGCTGCCAGGACTTGAGCTGAAACGGTCCACTGCCGTTCGGATGCTCGTACCACTCCGGTCCCGAGCTGACGTTCGTCTGGTCGACGACAAAGGCAGTCGGATAGGTCAGTTTCGACAGGAAGTAGCTCTTGGGCGAATCGATCGTGATCCGCAGGGTGTGCGGGTCCACCACCTCGATGCCAGACACCGCTGTCGCCTTGCCTTGCAGGCGCGCGGTCGCGCCGACGATGTCGCCGAGGTAGGTGGCAGCGACCGGCGACTTCGTCGCGGGATCCAAAGCGCGCTCCAGGCTGTACTTGAAGTCCTGCGCGGTGATGGGTCGTCCATCCTGGAACCGTGCGTCGTCGCGCAGGCTGAAGGTGTAGGTCCGCCCACCGTTGGTCACCGTCCACGACGTGGCAATGTCGGGTTTGACCTGGAGCTGATCGTCCAGGCGAACGAGACCGGAATAGATCTCCAGCAGGTAGCCCCACGACTGGACATCCTGCGCCACCGCGGGATCGAGTGTTTCTGGTGGTGCGCCCGCCAGCCGCAGGATCCCGCCGCTCGTGGGCGTCACGTTCCCGACGCCACCTTTGACCGTCCCACACGCGGCGAGAGCGGGCAGCAGCAGGCCGAAAATGAGTAGCCAGAGGGCCGCGCGTCGTGCCGCCCCATTCACGCCGGCTTCCACCGCAAGTTTGGTCGGCGCACCGCGGCCACTTCGTCCAGGCGGCCAATCTCGGTCGTGTGCGGCGCGTGCTTGACGAGGTCCGGGTTCTCTTCTGCTTCCTTCGCGATCGCCAGCATCGCCTCGGCGAACTCGTCCAGCGTCTCCAGGCTTTCCGTTTCGGTCGGCTCGATCATGATCGCTTCCTCAATGACGATGGGGAAATAGATCGTCGGAGGATGAAACCCGTAGTCGATCAGCCGCTTGGCGAGATCCAGCGTTCGCACGCCGGTCGCCCGGCGCTGTCTCCGCCCCGACAAGACGAATTCGTGCTTGCACCGACGGTCAACGTACAAATCGTAGGCGCCCTTCAGCCGCTCCATCAGGTAGTTCGCGTTGAGCACGGCGGCTTCGCCGACGTGCTCCAGGCCCTCCGCGCCGATTGAGCGAATGTAGGTGTAGGCACGGACCATCATCCCGAAGTTGCCGTAGAATGCTTTGATCTTCCCGATCGAGCGCGGCCGGGCGTAGTCGAAGTAGTACTCGAGCGAGCCATCCGCGCGCGCGCGGCGGGCGACGACAGGGGTTGGCAGATATGGCGCCAGCAGCGCCTTCACCCCGACCGGCCCCGCCGGCGGCCCACCGCCACCGTGCGGCGTGGTGAAGGTCTTGTGCAGGTTGAAGTGCATCACGTCGACGCCGAGGTCCCCGAAGCGGGCCTGGCCGAGCATCGCGTTCATGTTCGCACCGTCCCCGTAGACCAGGCCTCCTACCTCGTGGATCGCGCCGATGACCTCGAGGATGCGTTCGTCGAACAGGCCAAACGTGCTCGGAATGGTGATCATCAGCGCGGCCACGTCGGGTCCGAGCGCCGAGCGCAGCGCGGAGAGGTCCAGGTTACCGCGGTCGTCCGACGGAATCGATTGGACCTGATAGCCAACCATCGTCGCGGTCGCGGGATTCGTTCCGTGCGCCGAGTCCGGGATCAGGACCCGCTTGCGCTCCACGTCTCCCCGCTCGTCGTGGTAGGCTCGCACCATCAGCATGCCAGTCAGCTCGCCGTGCGCACCCGCCGCCGGCTGGAGTGTCACCGCATCCATCCCGCCGATCTCGGCGAGATACGTTTGGAGATCGTACATCAGTTGGAGCGCGCCCTGGACCGTCGCCTCGGGCTGATAGGGATGGATCTGCGCGAACCCGGGCAAGCGCGCCGCGTCCTCGTTCACCTTCGGGTTGTACTTCATCGTACACGAGCCGAGCGGGTAAAACGTGGTGTCGATGCAGACGTTCTTTTGCGAGAGCCGGGTGAAGTGGCGGACCACGTCCAACTCGCCCACCTCGGGCAAAGGCAGGTCTGCGCGAACGAACGCCGCCGGCACGAGCTCGTCGAGCGGCACCACCGGCACTTCTGGCGCCGGGAGCGACGCCGCGGCGCGTCCGGGTGAGCTGCGTTCGAAAATCAGCGGCTCAGCCATCGGCCCTCCCCGTCTCGACGGCACCCGAGGCCGCGCGCTGGGCACCACATTGCCGGAGCACCTCGACCAGCCGGTCCATGTCTGCCCGTCGATTCATCTCAGTCGCACAGAAGAGCAGCGCGTCGTTCAGAGCAGGATAGTCGCGTCCGAGCTCGTAGCCGCCGATGATGCCAACATCGCGGAGCCGCAGGTTGAGGGTTGCCGGCGCGACCGGGCAACGCACGACGAACTCGTTGAAGAACGGGCCATCGAACGCCAATCGGAAGCCAGGCACCGTCTGGACCTGCTCGGCGAGGTAGTGTGCGTTCCGTAAGCAAAGCTCCGCCACCTGCCGCAACCCGGCCTTGCCGACGTACGCCAGGTAGACGGTCGACGCCAGCGCGCAGAGGGCCTCGTTCGAGCAGATATTCGACGTTGCTTTTTCTCGACGGATGTGCTGCTCGCGGGTCTGGAAAGTGAGCACGTAGCCGCGCTGGCCCCGCGTGTCGGTCGTCATGCCGACGATGCGTCCCGGCAAGTGGCGGATGTACTTCTCCCGCGTCGCGAAGAGCCCCAGGTACGGCCCCCCGTAGCTCGGCGGAATCCCCAGCGGCTGACCTTCGCCGACCACCACGTCGGCGCCAAGCGCGCCCGGGGGCGTCAGCAGACCGAGCGCGAGTGGATTCACCGCGACGACGAGCAGCGCTCCGGTCTGGTGGACCACGTCAGCCAGCGCGTTCAGATCGTCCAGGCAGCCGAAGAAATTGGGGTATTGCACGACCACGCAGGCGACGTCGTCGTTCAGATGAGAACGAACGTGCTCCGGTGCGAGTGTCCCGCTCTGATCGACTGGATCGGGAACGAGCGAAAACTTCAGCCCCTGGACGTAGGTGCGGATCACCTGCCGGTACTCCGGATGGACCGACGACGCCAGAAGGACCGTCCCGCGGTCGGTGACGTTTGCCGCCATGATCGCCGCTTCAGCCAGCGCGCTGGCGCCGTCGTACATCGAGGCATTGGCGATGTCCATCTCGGTCAGCAGACAGATCAGGCTCTGAAACTCGTAAATCGTCTGCAGTGTTCCCTGGCTGACTTCGGGCTGGTACGGTGTGTAGCTCGTAAAGAACTCGGCTCGCCCGACGATGTGGTTGACGACCGATGGAATGTAATGCACGTACGATCCCGCTCCAAGAAAGCACGGGTGGTGCGCCAGGTCGGCGTTGCTCTCGCTCAGCTCGCGCAGCAGGCGCGTGACCTCGATCTCAGACAGGGCGCGAGGGACGTCGAGGTGGGTCCGTCGCGCGCTGGGGGGCAGATCATCGAAGAGCTCGGCAGGCGAGGATAGTCCGATCGCCCGGAGCATGCGGGCCTGGTCCGCCGGCGTCGCCGGTGTATAGTTCATCTAGTCCCTTTCCAGCCTCAGAACTCAAACTTTCGATGCCGCATGACGACGCTTTCAAGTATACCAAGAGCTCCCATAAACGTCATAAGGGAGCTTCCTCCGTAGCTGATCATCGGCAGAGGCACGCCGGTGACCGGCAGCAGGCCGACGTTCATGCCCACGTTCACCAGGACCTGGTAGGCGAGCATCGTCACGATGCCACAGCACGCCAGGCGGCCAAAAAGTTCTCGAGAGCGGGTGGCGGCGCGGAATCCTCGTAGAAAAACAATCGCGAAGAGCGCCAGCAGCGCCACGGCGCCAACGAACCCAAGCTCCTCGGCCAGCACGGAGAAGATGAAGTCCGCATATTGTACACGAAGGAAGTGCAACTGGCTCTGCGATCCGCTGAGGTAGCCGCGCCCCGTCAGCTCGCCCGCGCCGACCGAGATCAGCGCCTGGATCGAGTTGTACCCGGACGCTAACGGATCGCTCTGTGGATTGAGAAAGGTCAAAATCCGCTGGCGCTGGTAGTCGTGCATCACCAGCCAGGCTGACGGGGCCGCTGCCGCTGCCATTCCGAAGAGACCAGCGAAATAGCGCAGCGGAACGCCCGCCGCGAACAGCATGCCTAGCCAGATGGCGGCGTACACCGTGGCCGTCCCGAAGTCGGGCTGCAACTCCACCAACACGAGCGGTATCGCCGGAATCAGGACGGAAGCCAGGACGACGCGCGGGCTCCTGATATTTTCGGACTGAATCGAGAGGAACTTGGCAAGAGCGAGAATCACGCAGAGCTTGGCAAACTCGGACGGCTGAAACTGCATCGGACCAACGTCGATCCAGCGCTGGGAGCCGTGCAGGATGCGGCCCGCGACGAGGACCAGGCCGAGCATGCCAATCGCTCCAAGGTACAGCGGCCAGGTCAGGTTGGAGAGGACGTGGTAGTCGAGTCCGCTCAACACCAGGAAGAAGCACAGCCCGACTACGCCATAGCTGGCCTGGTGGTAGACGAGCGGATCGATCCGCGCGCTGGTCGTCTCATAGGTCGCGCTGTGAATCATCGCCAGGCCATAGACGACCAGCAGCACCATCGCCACGAGGAGCAACGGATCGAAGTGACGCCAGAGCCGAGCTTCCATTAGTGGCCCTGCTTCTGATAATAGGTCAAGATCTGCTCGGCCACGCGCGCGGCATCGCCGGGGCCGCTCCCGCGCTCCAGGAACACGGCGAGAGCGATGTTCGGATGATCCGTGGGCGCGAACCCGACGAACCACCCGTGCGTGGGGAGGTTGCCCTTACTATCCGGGGTGCCGAACTCAGGCGAGCCGACGATGGCGCCGGCGGAGAACTTCGGGACCTCCGCCAGCTTCGCCACGCCATCGTACGACGTTCCCTGGTCGGTTTGCCCCGAACCGAGCGCATCGATCATGCCCTGCCGAACGCGCGCGAGATACTCTGGCTTCACCGACAACTGGCGCGTGACGTCCGACTGATAGTTCGAGACGACGTTACCTTGCGTATCGAGGGTCTGCAGAACGAGCTGCGGCCGGTACAGCGTTCCACCGTTGGCAATCGCGGCCGCCACGTTCGCCATCTGCAGGGGGGTCACGGAGACGTAGCCCTGGCCGACCGCCGCCTGGTACGTGTCCATCGGGACCCACTCCTGGTTCAGCGTCTGTCGCTTCCACCGCACCGACGGCACCAGTCCGCCGACCTCGCCGGCGAGGTCGATGCCACTCGGGTCGCCCAGCCCGAAGAGGCGCGCGTATTTGGACAACGCATCGATCCCCAGGCCATTCGAGGAGCCGTTCGGGTCGCCACCGCCTACCTGATAAAAGAACACGTTACAGGAGTCGGCCAGCGCGCTCTCGACGTCTTGCGGGCCAAATGCCTTCCGATCCAACAGGCGAGTCAGGACAGTCGGGTCGTAACGGTTTGGCACGGAAATGTAGCCGGCGCAGTCGATCTTCGTCGTCGGCGTGATGACGCCGGTTTCGAGGGCGGCCGTCGCGGTGATCACCTGGAACGTCGCGCCCGGTGGGTACGCGGCACCGATCGCCTGGTTGACCAGCGGGTGCCGCGGGTCCTGGATCAGCTTTTGGTAGTCGGCCTGACTGATGCCGCTGGCGAAGAGGTTGTCGTCGTACGACGGCAGTGAGACCATCGCCAGCACCTGACCGTTGCGCGGGTCGATCGCGACGGCCGACGCCGTCTGATACCGGGTCAGCCCCTCCGTCAGGACCTCGGCAATCTCCTGCTGGAGTCCGCTGTCGATCGTCAATACCAGGTTGTGCCCCGGCGTCGGGGCCGTGATCCCGAGCGATCGTACCTCGCGCCCGGTCGCGTCCACCTCCATCTGCTCCTGGCCGGGCGTGCCGCGCAGCTCGTTCTCGAACGCGAGCTCGATCCCGACCTGTCCGATCGTGTCGACCGGGCGATAGCGGTGGACCGGATCATCTTTCAGGCGGTCATACTGGTCACTCGAGATTCGACCGACGAATCCAAGGATCGGCGCCGTGATAGCGCCCATGGTGTAGTCCCGGATCGGCTGGGGTTGCACCTGCACGCCGGGAAGATCCAGATGCCGCTCCTCGATCTGGAACGCGACCGCCTGCGGCACGTTGTCCTTGACCGGCGTGAAGGTGAACTCGTTGGTAGGATCATCCTGCACGTCGCGATCGAGCTGCGCCGGCGGCATTCCCAGGATGTCTGCCAGACGTTGCAGCACTGCTGCCCGCGCGCTGCCGGTCGGCAAGTCTGCCGGCACGAATCCGACGCTATAACTGGGGCGGTTGCGGGCGAGAACGGCCCGGTGGCGATCGTAGATGACGCCTCGTGGTGCCGCGATCGTCACCAGCCGAAACCGGTTGTTGTCCGCCTGGTCGCGATAGTCGGCACCTTGAGCGATCTGTAGACGGTACAACTGCACGACCAACACGGCGAGGGCGAGCAGCAGCACCGCCGACATCACGCCGACCCTGGTTGGAGTCGGCTTTTTTTCTTCCTCTTCGTCTTCGTCGCCCGAGTCGAGCGGGTCGTTCAACGAGGTGATCGGTTCCACGTGTCCCCGGTGCAGATTAAGAGATTATCTCAAAGCAGGTCCGTGGGTGCCCTCGGGGCACCCACGGACCTGCTTTGAGATAATCTCTTAATCTGCTTCCAATTCGCGCAATTGCTGCTGCAGCTCGTCGACCGTCCGTCGGAGATGCGCGACCGCCAGGCCGTGGACGGTCGCGATCTGGACGCGTAACGACGCCACCTCCGAGTCCACGTGAGCGAGCAGGTTGCCGGACTGATCGCGCGTATCACGACGGTCGGAGTGAATTTCCGCGCCAAGTCCCGACAGCGTACCTTGGAGCTGCTGCTGCTCCTCGTCGAGTCGACTGATCCGGCGCTCTGCTTCGTCGATCCGTTGCGTCGCCAGATCCAGCTCGGAGCGCAGATCGTCGAGACTTGCCGCCGTCGCGCTGAGCCGTTCGGCGAGTTGCCAAACCGCGGCGCCAGTCTCGTCGATGCGCTGGCTTTGCGCGTCGCTCGCCTCGACGGAGCGCTTCAGCGCCATGCGGTCCACTTTGCTCTGGGAATCGAGGCGGCCGATCTCGGCGCCAAGCGTCGCGACGTCCCGCGTCAGCCCGGCCACGCGCTGGTCGCTCAGCTCTCGTTGCTCGTCGAGCATCGCGGTCTGCCGAACGAGTTCGGCGACTGGTTTCAGCCGCTCGTCGCTGCGCGCCACCCACTCGTCGATGAGATTGCGCACGTCAGCCAACTCTCGGGTGAGGCGCAGATCGAGCAACTTCTGCTGACTGTCGAGCCTCCCGATTTCCGTTCGCTGCCTATCGCCACTCTGCTCGGCGACCGATTGGAAGTTGCTGTAACGTCGTGCCAGCTCGTCGGCGATAGCGACCCGGGTCTGGAGGTTGGACTGCACGCGCTGGATTTCGTCCAACGCTTGCGTCAATGGCGCTCGTTCATCGCGCAGGTGACGCATCTCCTCGGCGAGTGCGCCGATTCGTCCGTTGGCGGCGTCGGTCGCCCGGCCAAGAGCGCTGACGTGCTGGACGAGCTCGGTGATCTGCCGAAGCGCGCGCTCGCTTTGAGCGGCCTGGACCTGCTCGGCGCGGACCGCTGCCTCGAAATGATCGCCGAGCGCGCGCTCGATCAGAGCGATCCGTTCTCGCGTCTGCATGAGAGCGTCGCCGTGGCCGTCGTCCACCCGACGGTCGCTGCCGTCCACGAGGTGCGCGAGCATCGCACCTTGATCCCGAAGCTCGTCATTCAACTGTTCAACCGAGCGAACGAGCTCCACCAGCCGCTCGTGGTCGATCTCGCGCTGCTCTTCGAGCCAGCCGATCAAACGCTGCTGGTCCGCTGTGGACGCCGCGGGAAGGTCTGGTACCACGGATCTCTCCAGCGTCGCTGCCCCATGGGTCCTGGGAGCCGACGGTCCGATCATACCACACTGGCAGTCGAAGGCAAACGATCAGCCGACCGTACAGATCGGGGGGACGTTCTGGATGTACCAGTCGACTTTGCCACAGACGTTACCGTGGACCACGCCGGGCGGGACCTTGAAGTCCTTCTCCGGCAGGTGAAGGTATTTCACGGCGGCCGGCATGTAGGTGTGCCAGATCGCGCCGGCGGACAACACGCCCTCGGTCGCCTTCATCGGCGTTCCATCGGTGTTGCCGACCCAGATTCCGACCGCCAGGTCGGGGGTATACCCCATCGTCCAGGCATCCTGCTCCAACTGGGTGGTGCCCGTCTTCGCCGCCGCGGGAAAGCCAACGTTCAGCGCGCCGCCCGGGGCAAAGGTAAAGTGCCGAGCGTGGTCGTCGGTCAGGCTGCTGGTGATCAAGTACGCCGCCTGCGGGGACACCACCTGAATCGGCGGCGGCGGGTGGTACTGGTACACCACGTTACCGCTCGAATCCGTGATCTTCAGAATCGCCACTGGCTCGTACCGGCGCATTCCCAGCACACGGTCCTGAAGCGGGACCGGCTCGCCGACCATGGAGCCGTCGTTCGCGAAGGCCGAATAGGCGAACGCCATGTCCAGGGGTGTCACGTCCGCCGCACCCAGGGTGAGCGTCAGACCGTAGCGGTCCGGGTCCGTCATCGTCGTAATGCCCATCGCGTGCGCGGTATCGTCCATTGCATGGACGCCGACCCGTTGCAACAATTTGACGGCGGCGATGTTCAGCGAGCTGCCGAGCGCTTCGCGCAGCATGACCGGGCCGTGAAACTGGAAGTCGAAGTTGAGCGGCACGTATGGACTCAGCCCCGGCCCGCGGTCAAAGGCCGTCTTCACGTCGTAGACGATCGAATCGGGAACAAAGCCTCGCTCGTACGCGGTCACGTAGTTGAACACCTTCACCGACGACCCTGGCTGGCGCGGCGAGGTACAGACGTTCACCTGGCCTTGAATGCTCGTATCAAAGTAGTCGAGGCTGCCAACCATCGTGAGAATCTCGCCGGTCGACGGCTGGATCGTGACCACGCAGGCGTTGTGCGCGTTCATCTCCTGCCGGACCTGGTCGACGCGCTCCCGTGCCTTCGCCTGCGCGATCTGGTCCAGGCCGAGGTCGAGCGTCGTCTGGATTCGCCAGCCGCGATCGTAGAGGGCATCGTGCCCGTACCGCTGCTCGATCAACTGGGTCACGTAGTTGACGAAGTGAGGCGCCTTGATCCCGAACGTTGCCTGGTGGACCGTCAGAGGTTCCTGCTTGGCCTGTTCCGCCTGAGCTGCCGTGATGTAGCCGTGGAGGACCATCCGGTCCAAGACGTACGCCTGGCGAGCCCTGGCCGCCGGCATGTTGAGGTTTGGATCGTAGCTGGACGGCGCCTGGGGCAGGCCGGCGAGCAGCGCGGACTGGGCCAGGTCAAGCTGGCTGACCGGTTTCCCGAAATACGATTCGGCTGCCGCTCCAACGCCGTAGCTGTGATTTCCATAATTGACTTCATTGAAGTACATTTCCAGAATCTCGGGCTTCGAATACGTCTGCGTGAGCTCGAAGGCAAAGATGGCCTCTTTGATCTTTCGGTCGAGTGTCTGAGACTCGCGTTGCTGGACGTCGGTGAACAGCACGTTGCGCGCAAGCTGCTGAGTCAGCGTGCTCGCCCCGCTGACGATACCGTGACTCGTGACGTCCTGTGCCGCCGCGCGAACGATGGAGAGCGGGTCGATGCCCGGGTTGCTGAAAAACGTTGGGTCTTCGACGGCGATCGTCGCATCGATCAGACTTCGTGGCAATTGATTCAGGTGGACGACCAGGCGTTGGCCCTGATCAGGGTCGTTGAGCTCGTACAGGAGCACGCCGTTGCGATCGTAAATGCGCGTGGTCTGAAAAACTGGCCGGTCCATCACCTGCTGGACCGGCGGAATGTCGCGGACGAAGTAGACCAGCGCGGAGAAGAGCGCGAGGGGTACGATCACCGCGAGGCTGAATCCACCGAGGAAGAACGCGGACAAGAGCACGCGAGCGACCGTGGCCGTGTCGGTCGCGCGAAAGGACCGAATCGAGGAAAACAATCCGACGGGATCGCGCCAGGTACGCGCTCGGCGGCTGAACCGTCGGAAACCATCGCCGTCGGATCGAAGGGGACGCGGGTCGGAGGACATGGAAGGACCTCGTGCAGCCGGTGAGAGTTTCGAGGCCGAAAGCCTCGGCAGCCAATCCGCTGATCGCCCAACCGGATGCAAAAGTCACGCCAGGTATCTTCTCGAGGTCTGTCAGGGAGGGCAGCATGGGTGCCAGGGCCGACGCATCTAAATTCAAGGAGAGATGAGAATTGGTAAGCTTTTGACGATCACCAATCATCAGGAGCATCGCCATGGCTGATTCCTCGGCTCTCCTCGCCCTG
>Ga0307374_10007289_pt1 | contig 16938 bp, 13 predicted proteins | sample OX3MG_FD_202532 | JGI IMG/M metagenome (GOLD analysis project Ga0307374, IMG submission 202532) | Soil microbial communities from Risofladan, Vaasa, Finland - OX-3 | ecosystem: Environmental > Terrestrial > Soil > Coastal area > Acid sulfate soil | place: Finland: Risofladan, Vaasa | collected... | reverse complement strand
GACAGCAAATCGCCCGCCAGCAGCGCCGATCGGCCCTCGCCTGCCGTAAGCCCTTTCAAGTCAGGTCGTTACTTCATTGTCATCGATTCGTCCGGCCGGGCCCGGCAGGCCGCGGGCGCACACCCCCGGGTGTCGCACGCCACCGTTAACCCTCGCGGGCGCTGTCACTTCCCCGGTCTTGACGATTCAGCACACGCGTGTGCGCCATGGCACACGAGGGAAGCGCTGACGCCTGCCCCGATCACTCGGGCAGCTCAGACGAATCAATCGGCGGGAGCGCGTCGGACTGCAGTACCAGGCGGATTTCGAGCGCGATCGTCTCGGGCAGGCAGGGCTTGGCCACGAAGGCATCGCAGCCGCATTCGCGCGCCCGCTGCCGGGCGGCGCCGTCCATCGAGAAGCCGGTCATGGCAATCACGCGGACGCGGGCGGTGCGGGGGTCGCGCTTCAGCTGGCGCATCACTTCCCAGCCGTCGATGTCCGGCAGCTGGAGATCCATGAGGATGACGTCGGGATTCAGCGCCGCGGCCTGCTTCAGCGCGGCCTGGCCATCGGCCGCTTCGGCGGCGCGGAAGCCGGACATGCTCAGGCCTTCCAGCACCCATTCGCGGATCGCCGGGTCGTCATCGACCACCAGCACCAGCGGGCCCTGCGGCAGCCCGGCCCGCCTGGCCTCGTCTCTCGAGAAGTCGTCCGTCATCGAAGTCCTCGCTGCCACCCGGGGGTCGTCTTCGGTTCAGTCGATGCGCCGCACGGCCGGATCGAGCGTCGCCGCCGCGGTCACGGCGACGACGAACGCACCGGCCGCGGCGAACATCAGCGTCGCATGCGTGGCGGCCACGGCCCCGGCCGCCACGTACGACACCGGCGTCAGCCCGATCGACGCGAACATCATCAGGCTCATGATGCGCCCGAGCATGTCGTGCGGCGCCATCGCCTGGAGCCACGCCACGAACACGACATTCAGGAACCCGGAGCCGAAGCCGATGAGCGCCAGCAGCGCCGAGGCCACGGCGACGCTCGAAGCGAAGCCGAGCGCCGCGAGGCAGAGGCCGACGGCGGCGCAGATCGCCAGCCACGTCAGGCCGCGGCGGCGCCTCTGGCGGACCAGGCCGGCCAGGAGCGCGCCGGCGAGCGCGCCGCCGCCGAGCGCCGACAGCATGAGGCCGAAGCCGGCCGCGCCGCCGAACCGCTGCTCCGCGACGACCGCCAGGCCGACGGTCGACGGCCCGGCCGACGCCAGGCTCAGCCCGGCCGACAGCAGCAGGAGCCCTCGGGCCGGCGGGAACCGCCACACGAGCGCCACGCCCCGGCGGACGTCGGCCATGAGAAGGGCGCGGTCGATCGGCGCGAGCGGCTCACCGCCGGCGAGCCCGCGCCCGCCCATCATCACGAACAGCGTCGCCGCCGCGAACACGAACGTGGCGGCGTCAATCGCAAAGGCGGCCGCCGTCCCGGCCGTGGCCACGACGACGCCCGCCGCGGCCGGCCCGACGAGGCTGCTGACCTGGGACGCGCTCTGCATCAGGCTGTTCGCCGCCGGCAGGTCTCCGGCGTCGACGAGCATCGTCAGCAGCGTCTGGAACGCCGGGTACGAGAAGGCGTCGACGATGCCGAAGAGGGCCGCCAGTACGTACAGCTGCCACATCCGCAGCGCACCGATCGCCACCAGCAGCGCGAGGCTGCCGACCAGCACGGCGCGCGCGACGTTCGAATAGAACGTGATCGACCGGGGCGGCACCCGATCCGTGACCGCGCCGCCGAGCAGCATCAGCGCGGCGCGCGGGACGGCCGACAGCGTCAGGACGGCGCCGACCTGAAGCGCCGAGTGCGTCAGGCCGAGGACGACCCACGGCACCGCGACGGTGAAGAACTGGTCGCCGAGCAGCGATACCGCCGAGCCGGACCAGACGAGCCGGAAGTCGCGGGAGGCCAGCGGCTTCCAGATCGGCACGCGCCGGTGCGGCTCCTGCGTCAACGCCCCTTCCCTGCCGCGGCCCGGGCGCCCGCACCGCCCGGGACCCGGCCGCCGGCCTCACTGCAGATAGTGGTCGAACCAGGCGACGAGACGCTCTTCGATGTCGCGCTGGTCCTTGCGCTTCACGATCGCGTGCCCCTCGCCCCGGTAGATGACCAGTTCGGTCGGCACGCCCAGCGTCTTCAGCGCGTGCCAGAACTCGTACCCCTGCGGCGTCGGCACTTCCGAATCGCGGTCGCCGTGCAGCACGAGCGTCGGCGTCCGGACGTTCCTGATGAACGTGATCGGCGACGAGCGCGCGTAGATGGCCGGGTCGTCGTACACGGAGGCGCCGAAGAACGGGATCATCCACTGATCGATCCGGTTCTCGCCGTAGTAACTCTGCCAGTTCGCCACCCCGGCGCCGGCGACCGCGGCCTTGAATCGATGCGTCTGCGTCACCGCCCACATCGTCATGTAGCCGCCATAGCTCCAGCCCATGATCCCCACCCGCGCGGGATCCACCGGCGCCGCCTTCACCACGGCATCCACGCCGGTCAGGATGTCCCGCAGGTCGCCGTAGCCGAAATCCTTGACGTTCGCGCGGGTGAACGCCTCGCCCTGGCCGTAGCTGCCGCGCGGATTCGGCAGGAAGACGAAATACCCCTCGCTCGGCAGGACAGCGTTCCAGCGCACCGGCCAGCCCGGCCGGTTCGCGGACGAGGGCCCCCCGTGCACCGACACCACCATCGGATAACGCCGCCCCGGCTGCACCTCGCGCGGCGCAATCAGCCAGCCCTGCACGTGGAAGCCGTCGTTCATCCACCGGATGCTCCGCCCCTTGCCCCAGAGCGGATGAATCCGGTCGTTGACGTGCGTGACCGGCTGCCACGCGCCGATCGGACCGGCCTCGACCTCCGGCGGCTGTTCGATCGACTGGTGCACGGCGGCCGACATCGTGCCGGTGCGCGCCACGCTGAAGCTCGACAGCAGCGCCGGTCCGGTCCACAGCGAGGTCATCTTCCCCGACGCCGGATCCAGCGTCGCCAGGCCCCGGTCGCCGTCGACGTCCTCGGCCATCAGGATGTCGCCCGACGACCGCCACACGAACCAGTTCGCCGTGGCCTTCATGCCGGGCGTCAGATTCCGCGCCGGCCCTCCGCCAGCCGGCACGGCGTAGATGTCCCCGCCGGTCGCCCCCTGGTCGCTCATCAGCCCGTGGATCACCGCGATCGTCCGGCCGTCCGGCGACCAGCGCGGATTGCCGATCTGCAGCGGCGGCTTCCAGATCGACCGCGTCTCGCCGCTGGCGACGTCGATCGTGTAGAGCTGCGCGATCCAGTAATTGTCCGTCCCCGAGCCGACGGCCGCCTCGGCGGCGAATCGCCTGCCGTCCGGCGACCAGTCGTATTCGTAGACGTACAGGTTCTTGGGGCTCACCTGCCGGAGCTGCCCGGTCCGGAGGTCGACAACGGCGAGCCGCTGCTCGTCAATGCGCTCCCCGACGACCCCGGAATCGGGCTTGTAGGCCACCAGCGCGCCGGTCGCCTGCGCCGATCCCTTCGTGAACAGCAGGGCGATCGCGCGTCCGTCCGGCGCCCACCGCGGCCGGGCGAGCTGCCCCGTCACGTGCGTCAGGCGGCGGGCCGGCCCACCCGACGCCAACGCCACGTACACCTGGAGCTGGTGACCGCCGGCCGCGTCCGACAGGAACGCGAGCTGCCGCCCATCGGGCGCCCAGACGACACTGCCCTCGTGATACGCCTGGCCGCCGGTGCCGGCGGTCACGCGACGCGGTGTGCCGTCCGGCAGCGTCTCGACGTAGATGGCGGACAGGCTCTCGTGGCCGCGCTGATCGCGCACCCGCTGGACCCACGCGACCTGGCGGCCATCCGGCGCGATCGCCACGCGCGCGAAGCTGTGGACACGATCCAGCAGCTGGAGCACCTGGCCGGTCGAGGGACGGGCGGGCGGGGCCGCGGCCGCCGGCAGCGCCAGGGCCAGCATCAGCGCCGCCGACACCCCCGTCAGGCGACGCGCTCTCGATGTCACGGTTCGCTCCTCTCGGGCGGCGCAGGGACGGGCCGCACCGGTCACACTCCTGCCGGCGCGATTATAGCCGCGATCGCGCGACCCTGACGGCCGATCTGCACGAGTGGTCAGTGCGTGGAACGCAGGCGGGGGGTCCGGCCGGTGGTCAGGTCGCAGTACATCCCGGCCGATTCGCACGAATCGACCTCGATCTGGACAGTGGCGTGCCAGATGCCGAAGCGATGGCCCAGCGCGGAGGACACCTCATGCAGGATCGTCTGGCCGGCGCGCGTGCGGCCCTTGTCGATGAGCACGTGACAGCTGCACGCGACGATTCCCGACGAAATCGTCCACACGTGCAGATCGTGGACGTCCTGCACGCCGCCGACCGCGCGGATCGTCTTCTCGACGCGGGCCATGTCGAGCCCGGCCGGCGTCCCCTCGAGCAGGACGGTGACGCTCTCGCGCAGGATGCCCCACGAGCTCCAGAGAATCAGCGCCGCGATGAGCAGCGAGACCACCGGGTCGGCCAGCGAGGACCCGGTCGTCGCCACGACGATGCCGGCGCCGACGACGCCGAGCGAGGCCACGGCGTCGCCGATCATGTGCACGTAGGCGCTCCGCACGTTCAGATCGTGACGGCCGCCGTGCAGCCAGACGCTGATGACGAGGTTGAGGACGAAGGCGACGGCCGCCACCCCGATCATCACGGCGCTGTGCACGGCCGTCGGTGCCTGCAGCCGCCGGATGCCTTCCCAGAGAATCCCGAGCGAGATGACGACGAGGGTGACGGCGTTGATGAGCGCGGCCAGGATCCCGACCCGGTGGTAGCCGAACGTCATGCCGGCGTGCGCGGGCCGGCGCGCAATCCAGACGGCATACCACGACAGGCCGAGGGCCGCGGCGTCAGCCAGGTTGTGTCCCGCGTCCGACATGAGCGCGAGACTGTGGGCGAACCAGCCCGCCAGCGCCTCGACGCCCACGAAGGCCAGCGTCAGGACGAGCGCCGGCGCCAGACGACCGGCCGATGCGGTCACGGCCGCGTGGCCGTGGTCGTGCGTATGGCCGCCGGAGTGATCGTGGTTGTGAGCGTGGTCGTGGACCATCGCGGTGACCGCCAGGCAGACGGCTCCCGAGGACGCCGTCAGCTGATGATGACGCGGCCGGCGGCGCCTGTCCAGTCCACCCCCCGCCCGGGATCAGCCGTTGGCGGCCCGCGCCAGCGGCGCGGTCTGCCGGATCGGCACGACCTCGCCGGCGCGCCGGGGCATGCCCGGCATGTCGATCCGCCCGTGGAAGACCGCGCCGTCCTGCATGGCGATGCGCGGGGCCGACACGTCCCCTTCGATCGACCCGTCCTGGCAGACTTCCACCCGGTCGGTCGCCGTGACCTCGCCTGTCAGCGCACCGGCCACCCGCACCGCCTTGGCCGACACTTTCGCGAAGATCTTCGCGTCCGGCGCGATGGTCACCAGATGGTCGCGGACGTCGATCGTCCCCTCGACCCGGCCGGCAATCTCGATGTTTTCCGCCGCCGTAATGGTCCCTTTGATGACTACTGACCGCCCGATGCTCATGATGCGGCTCACCTCCTGTCCGGCACGGCTGACAGGCTGGCAAAGACCATACCCGCTCCGCCCCGGGCGTCGAGACCGGATTTCCGTTCTACTTTCCACGAATCGGCAGCACGCCGGCAGGCGGCCAGCGCCTGCCGTTACAAAACCGGCACCTCCGGACGATTCTGTGACCGGACCTCCCCGCCGTCAACGGCCGCGGGCGCCCGACGGGCCGGCCGGCGCCTTCGGCAGACTGACGAGGTTCGCGAACAGCCGGTACGCGCCCGGCACGCCGGCCGGGAGCTGGCGGAACCAGGCGTACGACGTGTACACGTAGTTGCCCCGGCCGATCCGGGCCCACACTTCGCCGCCGGTCTGCGGCGGATCGCCGGGATCGTGCGATTCGAGCAGCGGCACGTACCGGGAATCGAACGTGGTGAAGGCGTACAGATCCCGCTCCTGCACCCAGCCCAGCCAGTCGGCCGGCGTGATCCTGTTCGGGAAGGTGAACAGCGGATTGTCCGGCTGCAGAATCTTCACCGCCGCGTTCTCGTCGGTGACGCGCGAGGCCATCTGGGCCGGGAACGGCGTCAGCTTCCGCTGGACGTAGTCCGGCTGCTGGTACTGCACGATGAGCGTCCCCCCGGCCCGGACGTAGGCCAGGAGGCGGTCCATGTTGGCCACGAAATCGGGACGGGTCTGCGAGGCGCGGATGCCGACCACGATCGTGTCGAAACGCGACAGGTTGCCGGACGACAGATCGTCGGCGCTCAGCATGGTCACGTGGAGCCCCATCCGCTGCAGCGCCTCGGGCACGTCGTCCCCGCTGCCCATGATGTAGCCGACGCTGACCGGCGCCACCTTCAGGTCGAGCACGTCGACCTTGGCGGTCGCCGGGACGTACATCCGGTGCGTCTGGATGTGCGGGTACGCGATGACGTGCATCGTCTCGTGGTAGGTGCGCCCGCCGCTCGTCGCCACCGCACCGATCCGGTACTGGCCGGACGTCGTGCCGGCCGGCACCGTCAGCTGGAACGGGACGGCCGTCTCCTCGCCCTCGGTGTTCAGCGTGAACGACCTGTCGGCCGGATCGACGTGCCAGCCGGGCGGGACCGTCAGGCGGACCTGCCCGGTGAGCGGCGTCAGCGCGTTGCTCAGCAGCCGGACGGACACCTTCCGCGCCTGCCCCAGGGTCTGTCGCGGCACGATCGCCAGCGTCGAGTCCATCCCGATCGAGAGGGCCGGCACGACGTTGAGGTTGCGGCGCAGCTCGCCGCGGATGCGATCGGCGTAGCGGTACTGCACCGGCTTCACGATGGTGACCGGCACGCCGCCGATGTCCAGCGACAGGGCGGCCGACACCACCGGCGGCCCGAACGGCAGCGTCTTGGAGGAATGCGCCGGCCACGTGTACAGGTCGCCGTGGCGCGGCAGGCGCAGCCAGTACGGCTCGGTCGGCGGCGCATCGGCCGGCACGTCGACGAGGAACCGCTGCTCCTTGTCGGCGATTTCACGGAAGAACCGGGCGAACGGGCCGGTGCGCCGCGTCGTCTGCGCCGGGGCCGCGCCAATCCGCCAGCCGGCAGGCGCGTGCAGCGCGGCGTCCCCCAGGTGCACCAGCCCCTTGTCGGCCACGTACGCCTTGACGGCGACGGTGAACGATGACCCGGGCGTGACGGTTTCCCGATCCGACAGCGCGTCGACCTGAATGCCGGTCGCCATGACGAGCGCGTGCTCGAACCCCCGCTCCTCGTGCGCCAGGGCGAAATCGACGTCGGCGCGCGCGTTCGGCGTGCCGGGGGCCGTCTTGACCGCCTGACGGGCCGCCCGGACCGCCCGCAGCCCGTCCGCCAGCACCGGGACGATGCGGTCGGGCGCCAGCGGATCGAACGTGGCCAGGGCGCGGTCGGCCGCCTGCTGAACCGGCGCGAGCTGCGGCCGGAGCGCGTCGCCCGTCAGGCCCATCAGCCGGCCGAGCCCCGTGATGGAGGTGTCCAGGCCGTCGAACGGACTGTGCTCGGGCTTCGGCGTCGGCACCAGGCTGTCGGCCAGGTGCAGGCCGGACTCGTGCGGCCCGCGGAGCTGCAGGGCCCCCATGCCCTGGGTCTTGTGCTCGCTGCGCCCCTGCATGGCGATCTCGAAGTACGTGCGCCCGAGCAGCGGATCGTACGTGCCGGTCTGCACTTCCAGCGTCGGCGCGTTGCCCGGCGTCGGCCGGAAGCCCTGCTCGACGTAAAACTTCCGCGGCTGCCACGGCCGCAGTCCCTCGGCCAGCTGCCGGGGAAACTGCGTCGGATCGCCCGCCGCCTTGAACGCGAGCGGCGTGATCTGCCCGGCCACCTGGTGCTGGCCGTGACCGTCGGCCGGGGTGCCGGTGAACCGCGAGATCAGCACGAGCGGCCGGAAGAGCCGGATGGCGTGCACCATGTCGTTGAGGACGTTCTGCTCGCCCCACTTCCGGTCGGACTCCGTCTTGCTCAGTGTGAAGCCGAAATCGTACGCGCGGGTGAAGAACTGGCTCGCGCCGTCGAGCGTCCGCGCCTGCAGCAGCTCCTCCGTGCGGATGATGCCGAGCGCGTCGAACAGATCCGGTCCGATGATATTCTGCCCGCCCTCGCCGCGCGTCAGCGACAGGTACGCCACGCGGGCGTGGAAGTGCCGGACGAGCGTCGCCAGCAGCGCCGAGTCCTCATCGTCGGGGTGCGCCCCCGTCAGCATGATGCTCGCGGTCGTCCTGAGCGCCTGGAGCTGCTGGATCAGCCCGGCCACGCCTTCGCTGTAGATCGGCTGTGCCTGGGCGTGCGCGCGGGGCGGCGCGACGGTCAGCCACGCGAGCGCGACGACGGCGGCGGCGATGGCGAGGCCCGACCGGACGCGCTGGAGCAGGGAACGGGATCCGACCGAAGAGGTGGAAGGAGAGAACGGCATGGCCCCACATCATAGAGTCGTGACGCCCGGTTTGTCATCCGTCGCCATCCCGACGGCCCGCACGGCCCGCCAGACCGTGCAGATCTGTTGAGCCGGCACCGCGCGGCGCGCCCATTCACCGCCTGCGCCCGGATCGACGATGATGATGCTGCTGCGGGAGGCCGCGTGCGCCAGGACGAGGCGGCGCAGGGAGCTCAGGGGAAGCCGGAGTACACACATGGCCGGGAGGGTTCGACGCTGCTTGGCCCGCCTGTCGTTCATCGCGGTGGTGGTGATCCTCGCACTCGCGATCGCCGCCGCGCTGGCGCCGGGCAGAGGGCCCAACGCCCCCACGCTGCGGGACCGCTGGATCGGCATGAAGCTCCGGGTGCACTACGACTTCGCGCTCGGCCCGCACCGCGATCTGCAGGTGACCGTCTCCCACGGCCTCGTCACGCTCTCGGGCGCAGTCGGCACGCCCGAAGACCGCCGCCGCGCGGCGGCGATCGCCCGCCGGACCGGCGGCGTCGTCGGCGTCGTCGACATGCTGACCCTCGAAACGCCGGCGCACACGGCACCGGCGTCCGGCCCGCCCTGAGCGTCCCGCGCCGGCCGCGCGTCCGATCAGCGGTTGAAGGTGTAGCCGATCCCGAACTTGAAGCTGGGACTGTCGAGGAGGCCGACCTTGATCTCGGTGAAGAGGCCGCGACGGTGCGCCAGGCCGAGCACGACGTTGAACCCGCCGCCCGACGACGTGTTGCCGTTGCGCCGCAGGATGTCGAGCGCAGGCCCGCCGCCGACATAGAGGTGCCACGGCGTCCGCGGCAGGGCCACCGGATAGACGAATTCGAAGTTGCCGGCCAGCAGGGTCGCGGAGTCGCCGACGCCCACTTCGAGATTCGGCCGGAAACGGATCTGGTCGACGATCGGCGCGGTGAGATAGTTCGCGCCCACGTAGAACTGGTCGGGCTGCGCGCTGACCCCCACCTGCACGCCCGGCCCCTGTTGCGCAAACGCCCGGCCGCCCGTGGCGAGCAGCGCCGCCACCACGGCCACCGCGCATGCGGCGCGCCGGCCGATCCCCGCGAGTGTCCCCCTCAGACCGTCATTGCTCATCGTCGCTCCTTTCCGCAGTGAGCGATTACAAGCTTCAGGCCAGGCGGCAGGCGCGCCGATCGGGCTCGTCGATCTCGTTGCGCGGGAACAGGAAACGCGGCGCCAGCCCGGCAGGCACCGTGCGACCGGTCGCAGCCTTCCCGCCGGGCAGACTTTACCGGGACAGGAGTTCTTACGCGGTCGGCGAGCGGGACCCGTGACCCGCTATCCCCGATATCGCGTCACCGCTCCGGCGATGGCGCGCGTGCCGAATTCGAGCGCCTCGATGGGAATCCGCTCGTCGGCCGCGTGAATCGTCTGCAGGAAGTTGAACGCGGGCGGCAGCTGCATCGGCGTGAAGCCGTACGTCTGAATGCCGAGCCGGGCGAAGTGCCGGCCATCCGTCACGGCGGGCAGCAGGAACGGAATCGGGCGCGCGTCCGGGTCCGCGTCCTTCAGCACCTGGCCGAGCAGGTCGAACAGCCCCAGATCGGGCGCGCCGGATCCGGGGTCGTAGCGCACGATCGTGATCTCCGGCCCGTCCCCGACGATCGCGCGCAGTTCGGCCACCAGGTCGTCCGGCGTGAAGCCCGGCAGCAGGCGACCGTCGAGATCGAGCGTGATCTCGCCCGGGATGACGTTCACCTTCGTTCCGCCCTGCACCATCGTCGCGTTGGCCATGTGCCGGAGCATCGGGTCGAACAGCGCCGCGAGCGGGCCGATCCGGGTCAGCGCGCGGTCGGCCGTCGCGGGGTCGGTGAGTTCGCTGAGCAGGGTGCCGATCGGCGCGGGCAGCGCGCCGACCATGGTCTCGATCATCTGACGGACCACCGGCAGGACGTGCACGGGAAGCGGCTGGGCGTCGAGCTGGTGCAGGACGCGGGCGAGCGCGGCCATCGCGCCGCCGCGCATCCGCAGGGCGCCGTGCCCGCCCGGCCCGCGCACGACGAGGCGCGTCGTGCAGAGCTGCTTTTCGGAGACCTGAATCGGATAGAAGCGCCGCCCCGCGACGTCCAGGGGGAAGCCCCCGAACTCGCCGAGCGCGTACCGGATACCGGCGAACATGCCGGCGTGCGTCTCGACGAGGTACCGGGCGCCGGCGTCGCCGCCCGCCTCCTCGTCGCTGAGGACGGCCAGCACCACGTCGCCGGCCGGTGCGGCGCCGGCCGCGCGGAGGCGAAGGAACGCGGCGACCAGCATCGCGACGCCGCCCTTCATGTCGAGCGCGCCGCGGCCCCAGACGCACCCGTCACCGACCTCGCCGGCAAACGGCGGACGCGTCCACGACTGGCCGGCGGTCGGCACGACGTCGACATGGCCATAGAGGAGGATCGGCGGCGCCGCCCCGGTGCCGCGCAGCCGCGCCAGCAGGTTCGGCCGATCGGGGTCGCGGGCGAGCAGCGTCACCGGAACGCCGGCCGCCTCGAGCAGCCGGGCGATATACGCGATGCAGGGGGCCTCGTGCCCCGGCGGATTGGTCGTGTCGAAGCGGAGCAGGTCGCAGAGGAGATCGACGGGACGATCCTGAATCGTGGACGGATCCATGAACGCGGCCCCCCGGGCGGTCACGCGCCGCCGGCCGAGTGTCGGCGGAGGGGGCCGGCGTGTCCCGCTGGCACGCCGGCCCCGGACGGATTACCAGACGCGGCAGGCGGGATGCCGGACCATCGGGTCGGTGCTCTTGCAGCCGAACGCCTTCTGGAACTCCGGCATGTTGCCCAGGACGCCGTTGACGCGGAAGCGGCCGGGCGAATGCGGATCGACCCGGGCCGAGAGGCGCGCTGCGGCGGGGCGATCGTTCTCGCACCAGAGCTGACCGTATTCGATGAAGAACTGCTGCTCGGGGGTGAAGCCGTCGACGTCGGCGGTCTTCTTCCCGTCGAGGACCGACTGGAGCGCCATCAGGGCGATCCGGACGCCGCCGTTGTCGGCCGTGTTCTCGCCGAGCGTGAGGCGGCCATTGAGATGGACGCCCGGGAGGGGGCTGAAGCTCGAGTACTCCTTCACGAGACAGTCGGTGCGCGCCGTGAACTGCTTCGCGTCCTGTGGCGTCCACCAGTCGGCGAGGTTGCCGTGGGCGTCGAACTGCCGCCCTTCATCGTCGAAGCCGTGGGTCAGCTCGTGGCCGATGACCGCGCCGATCCCGCCGAAGTTGACCGCGTCGGGCGCCGTCCTGTCGAAGAAGGGCGGCTGCAGGATGCCGGCGGGGAAATTGATGTTGTTCATCTGCGGGTCGTAGTATGCGTTGACCGTGGGCGGCGTCATGTACCATTCGCCGCGGTCGACCGGCTTGCCGATCTTCGCCATGTCGCGCTTGAACTCGAACTGGTTGGCGCGGAGCGAATTGCCCAGGGCGTCGTTGCGCGCGATCGTCAGCGTGCTGTAGTCGCGCCAGTGGTCCGGGTACCCGATCTTGTTCGTGATGGCGTGCAGCTTCACCATCGCCGCCCGCTTGGTCGCCTCCGTCATCCACGGCAGCTGCTGGATGTCGCGGCCGAGCGCCGCTTCCAGCGCCTCGACCATCTTCAGCGTCCGCGCCTTGCCGTCCGGCCCGAACGTCTCGGCCACGAACTTCTTGCCGAGCGCCTCGCCCAGGTCGCCGTCGGTGTACCGGACGCACCGCTTCCAGCGCGGCTGCTTCTCCTTCGCCCCCGACAGGATCTTGCCGTAGAAGTCGAAGTTCGCGTCGACGAACGGCGTGGAGAGCAGCGCGGCGTTCGCGTGCACGAGCTGCCAGCGCAGGTACGCCTTCCACGCGCCCAGCGGCGTCGACGCCAGCAGCGCGTTCATGCCGGTGACGAAGCCCGGCACCGCCACGTTGAGCGATTCGAGCGGCGGCGCGCCGGCGGCGGTGAAGTACTCGCGCCAGTTGAACGCCGGCGTCATCCCGACCAGCTGCCGGACCGTCATGCGATGGTAGATCTTCGCCGGATCGCGGCGGTCGACGTTGTCCAGCGAGGCCTTCGCCAGCGCCGTCTCGATCCGCATGACGGCCTTCGCGTCGGCCGCCGCGTGCGCCGCCGACTCCCCCATCAGGCCGAACATCTGCTGGACGTGCGCCACGTACTCCTTGCGCAGCTCGACCGACCGGGGATCGGCCTTCAGGTAGTAGCTGCGGTCCGGCAGCCCGAGGCCGCTCTGGTCCACAGCGCCAATGACCTCGGTCGCGTGCTCGAAGTCCTGCTCGGAACCGAAGCTGAACAGCGGCGTCGCGCCGATGCGCTGGAGGTGCGCCACCTCGGCCGGCAGCGCCGCCTTGCTCTTCAGCGCCGCAATCCGATCGAGCTCCCCCTGCAGCGGCTTGATCCCGCGCGCGTCGATCGCCGTCCGATCCATGCACGCGGCGTAGTAGTCCCCGATCTTCTGCGTGTCCGGGTCCCGGCCGGGCGCCGGCCGGGCCGCCTGCTCGAGGATCCGGTGCAGGACGTCACGGTTGTGCTCCGCCAGTTCGCTGAACCGGCCCCAGCGCGCCTGATCGGGCGGAATCGGATTGTCCTTCATCCAGCCGCCGCAGGCGTACGTGTAGAAGTCCGTACACGGACTGACCGATCGATCCATCGCCGACATGTCGAAGGCTTTCAGCGCGCCCGCCTGCGCGGCGCGCACGTTCACGGTCCCGCGCGCCACCACGAGGGCGACGGCCAGCGGCAGGGCCACCAGCATCGCGGCTTTCCCCAGCCGGACATACTGTCGCTGCGTCAACACGCTCCACATCCTTTGGCTGTGCCTGTCGTTGGCTGTCCCCGTGCCGGGCCCGGATTCCCACATCCCGCGCCCCGAACGACCGCGTCCCGCCGCGGCCGCCCCTGGCCGCCAGGCCGATGAGCTCACCCGATGTCGATACCCTACACCCCGCGGCCCCGCTTCGCCAAGATGGCCCCGGTCCCGGGCGGTCCGTGATCGGCGTCGACGGAAGAGACGGATCTCCGGCCGCAGGAGTTCGCCGTCGCACACCGCGTCAGCCATACCCATCCTGGCGACAGTCGGTGGCCAGGTTTTGTGACACCGGTCGTCCCGTCCGGCGGTGCACAGCCGCGCCGGCCCGCGCGCGAATCCGCGGCCATCGGCGCGCACGCGATGACGCGCCGCTCATCGGCGGCGTCCGGCATGGGAGATGCACTTCCAATCGGCGTGCGACATGCGGCCGGCTGGACCATCACGGCCGGCCGCCGCTCCCGTCGAAGGAGGTTATCTGTCATGAGTACGGTCAAACGGATGGCGACCGTTCTGTCGGTCGCCGCGCTGGCCCTGGTGCTGTTCGGCTCGCGCGCGCAGGCCGACACGTGGAACGATCTCAGCTACGTCACCTTCAGCGGCCCGGTGACCCTGCCGGGCGTCGCGCTGCCGGCCGGCACCTACATGTTCACCAAGGTGCCCGACACCCCGCTCGTCCAGGTCTTCAGCAAGACCGGCAACCAGATCTACGCGACGCTGTTCACCATTCCGGACATCCACAACACGCCGGCGTCGCACACGATCGTCGCGCTCCGCGAAACGCCGGTCGGCCAGCCGCCGGCCGTGAGGGTCTGGTTCTATCCCGGTCACGACACCGGCAGCGAGTTCCTCTATTGAGACGCACGACAGGCGCGCGTCGAGCCGGCGTGCCTCGCCACCGGATCGACGCGCGTCCGGCGCCGCGGCGACGTGCCGTTCGCCGCGGCTGACGTCGCTTCCAATACAGTCATGCCTGCACGTCTTCGCGACACCGGCTGCTCGACTTCGCAACAGCCGGAGAGGCGCACGGCCGGGTCCGCGACGGCCTGCGCGCGGGCACGCGACGACATTTCGACCGCCGGCCGTCGATCACGCACGGTCACGGGCCGATGGCATGCCTGATGCAGCGGATCGTCTCCGGGAGATCGGGGAGACACCGGCCGGGCAGCCCGAGGCCATCAAGGCCTGGTTCCATGCGCGACGCCGCGGGAGCGGGGAAACGGCGATGAGGATCATGCAGGGCCTCCGGCGGCCCCGCCGGAGGCCGCCCATCGTCGCGGCGCTGGCCCTGCTCGTGGCCGGTCAGCTGGCGGCAGCCGGCCCCGTCATGGCGGCCGGCGCGGTTCTCCCGCCGCCGCAGATCCCGGCCGGCACGCCGGTGCTGTCGGCCAGCACCGATCTCGTCGTGCTGCCGGTCACCGTGCTCAACCGGCACGGCGCGGCGGTGGCCAACCTGACGAGACGCGATTTCGCGGTCTACGACAATGGCGTCCGGCAGTCCATCCGGTTCTTCCGCGAAGCCGACGCTCCGGTCACCGTCGGTCTGGTCATCGACAACAGCGGCAGCATGCAGGCCAAGCTGCCCGAGGTGCTCGTCGGCGCGACCGAGTTCGCGGAGTCGAGCAACCCGCTCGATCAGATCTTCGTCGTCAACTTCGACGAGCACGTGACGACCGGGCTGCCGCCCGGCGTGCCGTTCACGAGCAGCGTTGCACAGCTCGAGCAGGCCCTGTCGACCGTGGCGGCCCACGGCATGACGGCCCTGTACGACGCGGTCAGCTTCGCGCTCACGCATCTCCGTGCCGGCAGCCACCGTCGCAGGGCGCTCGTCGTGATCAGCGACGGCGGCGATGACGCCAGCCATCTCACGCTGAAACAGGTCCTCGCCCAGGCCGAGCGGTCGAACGCGGTCATCTACACCGTCGGCCTGTTCAGCCGGTCGGACGAAGACCGCGATCCGGGCGTCCTCGAGCGGCTGGCGAAGATGACCGGCGGCGCCGCGTTCATGCCGCGAAAGACCACGGACACCGCCAGGGTCTGCCTGCGCATCGCCCGCATGATCCGGAGCGGCTACACGATCGGCTACGTGCCGGCCGGCGCGAGCGCACACGCGGGCGGACGGCACCGGATCCGGGTGACCGTCACGGTCCCCGGACATCGGGACGCCCGGGCCATCACCCGCCCGGGCTACACGGTGGCGGCGGGGCCGGCGTCGCCTCCCCCGCCCCGGTCGGCACGGAGCCGCGACGATCCGGCACACGAGGCGCCGGCGATCCGACGAGACCGATGATCGACGCGGGGATGCCGGCTCGTCGTCCGTCGCTGACGCGCCTGCCTGCCATCCGTGCGTCGACTTCGGTCACGCGCCGAAGCGCTGCATGGTCCGCGCGGTCGCGGCCGGCGGGTGAGCCCGCGACGACGGTCCTTCAGCTTGGCTTTCCCGCGGCGGAGGAGTATCTTAATTTGTGAGCGTTCAGCCTGGGTTCTCCACGCTGAAGGGTGGCGCGTGCGGTTCTGGGCACGCCTCGCCGGGCACACGATTCCAACTGGGCGACGGGCCTGGCCCGTGGTGACGCACGGCGGCCTCCACTTCAAACCTGACAACGGCACGCTGCAACGGTGATGCTCGACAGCGATTCCCCCACGGACCTCACGCCCCAGGAACAGACCGCGCCGGCTGAACCGGCGGTGAGCCCGACCGGCGCGGACGAGGCGTCCCTCCCGGGCGACACGCCGCCGTTCCTCCTGGAATCACGGCCGGCCGCGGCCGACGCGGCCGTGGCGGTTTCGGTGGCGCCGGTCACGGTCCGCCGCGAGCCGTCCGTCCGTTACTGGTCGTGGCGACGGGTCGGCGCCGAAGTGCTCTCGTGGGTGAAGACGCTGGTCTCGGCGGCGGTGTACGCCACGTTCATCGTGACGTTCGGATTCCAGGTGGCGCGCGTGGACGGCATGAGCATGGCGCCGACCCTGGAGAACCACGATCGCCTGATCGTCGACAAGATGATCTACCTCTACGAGGACCCGAAGCCGGGCGACATCGTGATGCTCTACTATCCGCTCAACCCGAAGAAGATGTTCGTCAAGCGGGTGATCGCGACCGAGGGGCAGACGATCCGGATCATCGACGGCCACGTCTACGTCAACAACGTGCTGATCAACGACAGCTACGTGCTGCCGAAATACCGCAGCCATGACGACTTCGGCCCCGAGCTGATTCCCAAGGGCTATGATTTCGTCATGGGCGATCATCGGGACAACAGTTCGGACAGCCGGGACTGGGGCTTCGTGCCGAAGAAGTACATCCTCGGCAAGGTCGAACTGCGCTGGTGGCCCCTTGACCATGCCCGCATCTTCTAGGCGGGCCTTTCTTTCCACACGTCATCGCCTCATCGTCGCACCGGGCACGGGCCGGAAGCCGTCCCGGGTGGCGGCGTACGACCCGAACGGGACTCACCCAGCCCGGCGGCCGGCCGATATAGACTGAAGCGGATGGCTGACCGCATGACGGTGCTGATCGGGGCGGCCGAACTGCTGCCGGCGCTGCGCGCCCGACTCGCCGGCAACGGCGACGTCGTGGCGTTCACCGATCTCGAATCGCTGGCCGCGTTCGAGGCGATCGTCACCCGGCGGCCGTCGCTGGTGGCGCTCGATCACCTCTTCGCGTCGACCACGCGCGGC
>Ga0307374_10007288_pt1 | contig 16939 bp, 12 predicted proteins | sample OX3MG_FD_202532 | JGI IMG/M metagenome (GOLD analysis project Ga0307374, IMG submission 202532) | Soil microbial communities from Risofladan, Vaasa, Finland - OX-3 | ecosystem: Environmental > Terrestrial > Soil > Coastal area > Acid sulfate soil | place: Finland: Risofladan, Vaasa | collected... | reverse complement strand
GCGCCTTCAGGCGCGCGGCATCCGCCCGCTTGCGTATCAGCTACGGGGTGGCCACGCAGTCCGCGAAGCTGAGCGTCGGGTTCGGCGCGAGCGTAAACGCGCCGCCTGTCACGGCTATAGGGTTGGTCGGATCGGTCTGCAGCATCGAGGGCGAGCAGGTGCTCGCCACCGCGCCGACCCCGTACGTGACCGGCACCGCCGCCGGCATCGCATAGCCTCCCGCCTGGCTGCCGACTACGGGGTTGCTCGCCGGAACCGCCAGCGTGAAGCACTCGCAATCGGTGTTCGCCGGACAGGTCGGCGTCGCGATATCCGGACAATTCGTGATGGTCGGCGAGCCCGAAGTGGTGACCTGCGGCGGCACCGGCGTCGGCAGCGTGCCGCCGGTTCCCGTAAACGGCGGCACCAGCGCCTGCACTACGTCTCCCGTGCCGTTGGTAAAGGGCTGCAACGCCCACAGCGTCGCCGTCGCGCTGACCGCCGATGGCGTGCTGTCTTGCGAGGTCACCACGCCTTCGATTTGCGCCCAGTTGAAGCCGGGTGTGCCGCTTGGTGCAGGCTCGGCGAGCAGCGGAACCGCCAAATTGTTGACTCCGATTCCATCCGACACTTCGACGTTCTGAGTGATCGTCGCGTTGGAGGGCAACAGCGCAGTCGGCAGGTTGGCCGAGTCGGCTACGACCTCGTAGCTCCCGTCGTTGGCCGGACAAAACTCGAATCGGCCGTTGGCGTCGGCCTGGGTCGTCGCGATGAAGTTCTCAACCGGCCCCGGCGTCGGCGACGCGGTCGGGCCTGGATTACCTACTGTAAAGGTACTCGACTGCTGTTCGAGCCAGACCTCGGCGAAGGGCACCACGGTCGGATTGGCGGTCGGCACGATCACGCTGCCGTCACTCTCCGTGCCTTCGAAGACTGTGCCGGCAACGAGCGCGCTGGTCCCGATCTCGTTGGCGTGCAGCACCGGCTTGAGCAGGAACTTTGGGCCGCTGCCATGATGGCTGTGCGCGTTGCCGGCTCTCACGATCGACCGGCAGGCGTTGAAGTCGACGTCGATATCGACGCCCTGTCCGGGCAACAGTGTAATGCCACCGCGGGCGATTTGGCTCGCGGGAATCTTGAGCCCCGTCTGCGCCTCGCTGGTCAACTGCAGGGGATGCGTGCCGTTGGTGTCAACCACGCAGTTCCATCCGCCGACCGAGTCGCAGGCATTGGACTCGCTGCCGGGCAGCGTTACACCGCTCGCATCGTTGGCCTCAAGGTAGATGCGAATCTGGTTGTACTTGCCGGCCTGCAAACCGGTAGTCACGCCCAGCGTCGCAAGGAAGCATTCGTTGCTCGATTCGGACAGCAGGTCGACCTGAATCGGATTTGACGTTGAAAGATTGGGCGCGAGATTCGTCCATCCTACCCCCGCCAAATGTGCCTTGACCCCCGTGACGGTCACCCAAACATTGCTGTAAAGGCCGCTGGGCGCGATGCAACTCTTGCCGTTATCCCTGATATGCGTACGAACCGCTCCGGACTTGCCAACCGCGGCATCGGCAGGGCTGTGCGATCCGTAACTCCAGAGCCCCACGATCATCAGCGCAATCATCGCGCCCAGTGCGACGACTCTCGCGACTGTGCGGTGTCCGGTTGATCCTTTGCCCATCTGCCTCATAAATTCCTCCTTAGAGCTACGTGGGACTATCCTACCGAAGCAAATCGCTTACAGGCAAGCAAATTGTCGGTCCGCGCCATTCAGAGATGATATTAGATAGTATTGAGCCGGATTAGAGTAGCTCGGACTCAAACACGAAATCGCAAGCCTAGGCATTAACGCACGGGCATAAACCGTTTCTGACGCTTGAGAACCGTCAGGATGGTCTTTTGTGGTGCGAAAGTCAGTGAATGCGGACCGTGTCCTGCACGATTAGCGCGTGCAGCGCCTCGCGCTTGAAAATTCCCGCCACCGCCCGCGTCAACGCCACCGACAGAACCTCGCTCGGCCGGTCGTAGATCGGAACGTCGTCGCCCATCCCGCTGCCATTGTCGGCCGGCGGATCGTTATAGGTTGCGGCGCTCTCGCCCTGCCAGAACGCGACGTCGAACGGAGGCTTGTAGACTGTCACGTCCAAGGCGACGTCGGCGGTAGTGAACCATCCCGGACCCGCACTGGGCGGACCGTTGACATCCGTCCCGGTATGCTTGTTCACCCAGCATCGGGTGATCCTGCTCGTCAGGACATAATCCTCGTTGCTCTCTTTGAGCGCGGCCGCCAAGGTATCGTTGGAGGCCGTCGCGAGCATCCCGGCCTCGTCGGCCGAGCGCGCGATCGCGCCTTGCACGATCGGGCCGAGCGGCGAGCTATAGATGCGTTGAACGACCGCGCCGTCGAGCCCGAGCATCACGCCGGTTGCGGGATTGCCGTCCTCGGGCGCATGACTCTGGCCGGCCGTGTCCTTGAAATCGCGCGCGTCGATCGGCATCAGCACCAGGATTCGGCGCCGCGGATAGCTGTTCTGGTAGCCCTTCACCTGGAAGGGAAAGTACGTGAGTGTCTCGATCGCTGTCGGTGGCTCCGCCGCGATTTCCTGCTGGACGGTGGTCGCGCAGGCGGCCAGGAGCGCCGCCGCCATCGCCGCCAGGGCGGCGGCGAGCAGTTGCGAACCGCCGGTGCGTAACCTCACGACGCTCCTCAATTCCGCGCCTCAACTCTGCGCGGCCTGTGCGCGTTCGCGAAAAATGAACAGCGTTCCGCCGACTTCGACTCGGTCGCCGCTGCGCAGCGCCTGGCGGCCCGTCACCGTACGGCGGTTGATCAGCACCTGGCCGCCGCCGGCCGGACTGACCACGAACTCGCGCCCTTCGCGCCGGATGATCGCGTGAAGGGCCAGCACCGCCTGGTCGCCGAACAGTCCGATATCGCTTTCCTCGGCGCGTCCGATTCTCGTGACCGGCTTGGTCAGCGGGTACTCGCGGCCCTCGCGTGCGTTGCGGCTCTGGCTGCGGATCACCATCAGCCAGCCGCGCTTGAGCAACTCGCCCACCAACCCGATGAAAAAGCCGATCAGTATGCCAAGCACGATTATCGCGATCGCGCGGCCGAAGAACTGCGGAAAGGTGGTGGTCAGGGTCTGATAGCAGAGGCCGCCGAGCGCGCCGCCGATGAGTCCGCCGAGCGCGCCGTTGCGCTTGCGTGCGGCCGACCCGGACGCCCATCCGACGCCCAATCCCACCGCCACTCCGAGCAGCGCCCAGCCCAGCACGCGGCCGACAAAGCCATGGAGGAGGTCGAACAGGATCTCGCCGCCGACCAGGCCAGCGGCGCCGCCGATTGCGCCGAAGATTGCGCCACTCTTGATCCCGCGCAGCGCTTGGCGCCATTGGCCGACGCTGAGCGCCTCGATCGACGCGAGAAAGGCGCAGATAAACAGTCCGATGATCAGGCCCGTGGCCGCGTCACGCAGAAAATAGTTGCGGATACCGGCCACCGACTCCTGCACGCCCCAGGCCGCGAATCCGCCGAGGCCGCCCGCGGCCGCGTAGAACAGGAGTTTTTCACGAGAGACGTTAATCGCCATAGCGTGTCCAGTCACAAAGCATTGCGCGTGGCGCGCGAGCGTTCAAGCGAGCCGCGCAGATTGCTGCCAGGTGTGGTTGTTGGCGGCTGTATCGGATAACCGCGACGGATAACCGCGATCGGATGACCGGGCCTCCGCGAGCGCGGTTCCGCGTTGCCCGCGAGGCTCAATTGGTGACGGTCGTCCAGGTGCCGCTCTCGCCGCTGGGCGTGGAGGAAAAGGTGCCGTCGAGCCGATCGGCACTGCGCCTGCCGTCGAAGTTCAAGGTCTTGGCGCCGTACGGCACCTGAAACACGACGTGGTTGCCACGGATGAATCCCTGGATCGGCGTGGCGCCGTAGCCGGCCTGATGAATCACCATCTCGCCGTGCAGAAAGCCGTTGGGCTGCGGTCGCAGCCGCAACTCCAGCGGTATGTTGCTGACGCCCGACAGGCCGTCGATCCGTCCGGTGGCGAGCGTCGGCACATCGATCGCACCGGTGCTCGCGCCGGTGCTGGCGCCTGGCATGCCCGCTGCCCCGCCAAGCGATGCCGGGTAGGGGTGCGAATTGTCGGCGAGTACACGAAATCTTTTCTGCGCTATGTACTGGCCGTTGAGATAGAAATTGACCGTGTACCGCCCGGGCAGAAATGCGCCGCCGGCCGAGTTGCCGACTCGCCCGCTGAAGGTCGCGCTGCGGGAGGAAGACGGCACGATGCGGATGTCGTCGACGCTGCCCAGGGTATGGCCGTCGGGCGCGATATACGCGGCGTCGACCCTGTACTGGCCGGTGTCGAGATTGAACAGCCGATTATCGAAGGTTATCCGCCAGTTGACGAACAGTACCTTGGCTGCGTTGAAGCTCGTCGTCGGCCCGGCCAGCGGTGTGCCCGACTTGGTACTGTTGACGAATTCGATGCCGGCGAGCTGAAGGGGTTTGCGCCTGCGCACCTCGAGCATCGCCAGGCGTTCGGCTTCGTCGTGCGCCTTGGCCTTGTCTGCCGCCTCGCGCGCCTTCTCGGCCTCGTTGGCGGCCTCGGCCGCCTTGAGCGCGACGAGGTCCTGGCTGACCGTAAACGCCTGCTCGGCGGTCGGCTGGCCGTTGACGTAGATTCCCACCTTGTAGGCGCCCACCGGGAGCGCGCCCAGGTCGGGCATCAGCGCGACTCCGCTGAAACCGGCGGTTTTCTCCCCCGGTCCGACGAACCGGCTCGCGTCGCTGGAGGCGATTTGCAGGCCCGAGGGGTTGTAGAAGCGCGCTTCGATCTTTTCGTCCTGCCCTTTGAGCCCCGCCAGGCGGTTGGCGAATGAGGCGTTCCACTGCAGGTACTGGTTGTTTGCCAACTCGATATTGGTGAAGCTCGCGCGTGGCGCGCTGAGCGGCGTACCCGCGCGGGTCGAGAGCTGGAGCGTCATGCGCTGGAAATCGAGCGGATGGGTTTCGGCGACGTCCAGCCGCTCCTCGACCTTCCAGGGCAAGCTGTCGATAAACGACTTGACCCCGAGCCGCTGCTGCAACTGCGGGTTGTTATAGACGTAGGTCGCCCCGAAAGCGCCGCCGGCCACGATCGCGAAAAACGCCGCCAAGGCCACGACGCGATGCTTGCGGCGGCGACGCCGATGATGCGGCGCCACGGTCGGCTCGGCCAACTCGGGCGGCATCACCAGATCGGCGGTGCCCCCTTGCGAGGTGACCGCCGGGGCCCGGGTGGTGTCGCCGAGGCCCTTGCCGTAAAGCAGCATGTCGCGGAAATCCTGGATGTCCGCGGGACGGGCGTCGGCCTGGTAGGCGAGCGCGCGGTCGATCGCGCCTGCCAGATTGGTCGAAACCTCCGGACGCAGGTCGCGCACGGGCGGAAAGCTGAAAGGCGGAAATTTCTCCGGGTCGCGCCCGGTCAGGACGTAGTGCAGGGTCGCGCCGAGCGAGTAGATGTCGCTGCGCGGATCGACCGCGCCCTGGTATTGCTCGGGCGGCGCAAAGCCGAGCGTGCCGATCATGGTGCCCTTGCGCGCGCTCTTGAACAGGCGCGCGATGCCGAAGTCGATCAACACCACCCGCCCCTTCGACGTCAGCATCACGTTGGACGGCTTCATGTCGCGGTAGATCACGGGCGGCGTGGAACCGTGCAGATAGGCAAGCACGTCGCAGAGCTGGCGCGCGATATCGACTATCAGGCCTTCGGGCAGCGGGCCGCCGCGCGCCGCAATCTCTTCCTCGAGGTTGCGGCCCTCGATGTACTCCATCACCAGGTAGTGGCGGTTCTGGTCGTCGAAGCGGTCGGTGATCGCGGGGATCGCGGCGTGCTTGAGCTGGGCCAGGGTGTCGGCTTCGCGGGCGAAGTATTCGTTGGCTTCGATCCGCTGCTGCTGGTCGATGAAGTGGTCGACCATCTCCTTGACCGCGCAGTAGCGATTGGCCAAGCGCTGGTCGCGCGCCAGGTAGACCATCCCCATCCCGCCGCCGCCCAGCAGGCGCTCGATCTCGTAGCGGTTTTGCAGGACGGTGCCGGAGCTGAGCGGCTCGTTAGGGAGCGCACCGGATGTGCCAGTATTCGCCATCAATCGACAAACACGACAATAACCGAGACGTTGTCCGTTCCACCCCCCGCGTTGGCCGCCACCACCAGCTCGCGCGTCGCTGCGTAGGGGTCGTCATGGCGGCGGAGCACTTCGCCGATCGTCCGGTCCTCGACGTGAGCGGTCAGCCCGTCGCTGCACAGCATCACGCGGTCGCCGCGCTTGAGCCTGAGCGCGACTCCCTCGGCCCCGGCCGGTCCGCTCTGGCGCGCGCCGAGCGAACGCGTGATCACGTTTTTGTGTTCGTGATGGCGCGCCTCCTCGGACGTGATCTGGCCGATTTCGATCAGCCGCTGCACCAGAGAATGATCGCGGGTCACCTGACGCAGGCCGGAAGCATCGGACAGGTAAACCCTGCTGTCGCCGACCCATGCCACAGCTCCCTCCGGCGGCACGATAAGCACGCTCACCGCGGTCGACCCCATGCCGCGGGATTCGGGATGCGCCGCCTGGTATTCGATGATCTTGCGGTTGGCCTCCTCGAGCGCCGCCGTCAACAGTTCACTTGGATTCCGGGCTTGCTCGCCGTGTAGCCCGCTTTCAACATAGTTACGAATCGCGCCAACGGCAATTGCGCTGGCGACCTCGCCCGCCTCCGCCCCGCCCATCCCGTCGGCCACCACGTAGAGGTAGCTCTCGGCCGGATCGAGCAGGCTCTGGCGCACGAACTGAACCGCCAGCGTCGCGTCCTCGTTATGCTCGCGCACCATCCCGACGTCGGTCATCACGGCGGCGCGAATCCGCATCGCCGCGCTCAACCGCACCAACTCGGCCTTGAGCGCATCCACCGTCGGCCATCGCCCCGCGGCATCGAACAGCAACGCGCGGCGCACCACCTGCTCCAGTTCGGGCGAGACCACGTGGGGCGGATAGAAACGCACCACGCCGGCCTCCTCGCGCCAGCTTTCGGATTCCAGCCGTTCGCCGGTCAGGCAACTGTAGAGCAACGCGCCGATCGAGAACACGTCGGCCCGCTTGTCGACCCGCTTGCCACGATAGACTTCGGGCGCGGTATAGCCGTCGTTGAAAATCGGTTCGCTCTGAAGCTCGTTGTCGTTGCTGACGTAGTCGAGGCCCAAAAGCCTCACCCGTCCGCCGGGACCGAAAGCGATCGACTGCGGGCAGATGTCGTTAAGGCGCAGCCCCCGCCGATTGAGGAAAGAAACCCCCTGGCAAACCTGAATCGCGACGCTCAGCGCCTCGCCTTCGCTCATCTTGAGCCCGCCGCGCCGCTGCGCCAGCGCGACGAACTGCTCGTCGGGGTAGATCAGGTAGACGCGTCCGTCCTCGGCGAAGCCGGCGGCCGCGCGCTGGAAGGCCGGATGGTTGACCGTGAGCGAAAGGGCGAGGACGCGTCCGAACAGGTCGCCCAGGTCTTCCGCGTGCTCGCCTGCCGCGGGCTGGCGCGCCACGCTCTCGGGCGCGGCGGCTTGCGCGGACGACGACGGTTCGAGCTGGGACGCCGGCGGCGCGGGTTCGCGCTGCACCATCGTTTCGTCGAGGCTGAGTGGCTCGGTCGCTCCCGAAGCGCGCGCGACGGCGGCGGGCGCCGCCTCGGCAACCTCGTGGTTTGCGGCCTCGGTCACGGCGGCGGCGGCGCTCTCCTCCACGGCGGGCGCGGCGGCGGCCGGTTCAGGAGCGGCGCTTGCGCCGTTGGAGCCGGCCAAGGTGGCCGCATCGATGGCGGCGGCGGCCGTAACGTTCGCGGCAGCGGTCGCATCGGCAGGCGATGGTTGCGAGAGCGCGGGATGCTTCAGTTCGGCGGTCTTGGCGTGCGGTCCGGCCGGATCTTCTCCCGCCGAAGCCTGCCCGTCGGCGGCGGGCGCCGGCGCGTCCTCATGTGCGCTTTCGGCGGGCGTCGGGCTTGACCGCTCACGCAACTGCACGCGCTGGGAAGCGGCGCCATCGCGCGTCCGTTCGGCCCGATAGCGATTCTCCAGCGCCGAGCGGCTCAGCACCTCGACGATACGGAATTCGCCGCGCACCACGGCGCCCGGCGCCAGCGCGGCAACCGTGTACTCGACCTTGGGCGCGGTCGACTTCGCCAGACCCTGGCCGCAACGGTCGCAGAACTTCGCGTCGTCGGGAGCCGCCTGGCCGCACTCGGGGCACGTTACCATCACACTTGGCCCTTGGGGCATCAGCCCTTTCGAAACTCCAGTTTAGCGCTGCCGAACACCACCTGGTCGCGATCCTTGAGCTTGTAGAGCTGGTCGCGGCCCAGGCGTCCGCGGCCGGTGATGTAGGTGCCATTGAGGCTGCCGAGGTCGCGGATGAAGTAGTCGGCGCCGTTCTTGATGATCTCGGCATGGCGGCGCGACACGCGGTCGGCGATGCCCTTGAGCGTGCCAAGGTCGATATCGGGATTTTCTCCACCGAGCGCGCGTCCGACAATCATGCGGCCGCGCACCAGTCCGAACCGCGGCGCGCTGCCGCTCGCGATCAACCATGCGCCCGCTTTGATTTGCGCGTCCGACGACGACGGGGCGCCGTTCTGGCTCGCCCTGGCGCCGTTCGCGATCCGGGAGTCCGAAAATGTACCCGAAGATACAGATGGCGCCGGCGGCTTGGATGACACCGTTTTCATTCCCAAGGAAACATCCCCGGACCCCGCCCGGGCATCCTTCGAGATGGACTCGCTCTTCGAGGGTGCAGCGACCGGCGCCGCTTGCGCGATCGCCTTGGCCTTGCCGCTTAAGTCCTGGGTCTTTGCCGTCGAGGAAACTTCGGACGGCTTGGCGAACAGCGACTGTTGCGCCGGTATCTTCGCCGCCGCCCGCTGCGCCATCGCTCGCGCCGAGCGCGCCAGCGACTTCACCCTGGCGACGCCCGCCGCCGTACTCGACGCGAGTGACGGCGGCGCGACCATCTTTGCGGAAGGCGGAGCCGCCGACGGAGGCCCGGAGCGGCCCAGCACCACTGTCGGCATGTTGGTCGGCGACGGTGGTGCCGGCGCGGACGGCTTCGCGGACGCGCCGCTTGCGGGAGGCATCGCGCCCAGCCGTCTGCCGCTCGCGGCGGGCGGCACGGTAACGGCGGGCGCCGCGGGCGCTTGGGGACGGTCGAGCACCACGGTGCGCATCGAAGCGATCGGCGCGGCGCTGCCGGCGCCTGGCGCGCCCGTGGCCTTGGGCTCGGGACCCGGGTCCGGCAGCGCGTGCATCATGTCGCGGGCCGAGGGCGGACGCTTTTCGACGTCCTTGTCGAGCGCGCGCATCACGACCTCGGCGGTTTTCGGCGACACCTCGGGGCTCAGATCTCGCAGCGGCGGAAAGCTGAAGGGCGGCTCGAGCTGCGGATCGCGGCCGCTCAGCAGATGATGCATCGTGGCGGCGAGCGAGTAGAGGTCCGAGCGCGGCTCGACCTTGCCCATGTATTGCTCGGGCGGAGCGTAGCCGACCGAACCGATTTGCGTGCCGCGTCCGCCCGGTGGCAGGAAGCGCGCGATGCCGAAGTCGATGAGCATCGCGCGGCCGTCCTTGTCGATCATGATGTTGCCGGGCTTGAGGTCGCGATAGATGATCGGCGGCGTCTGGCCGTGCAGGAAACTCAGCACGTCGAGCATCTGGCGCGCCCAGCGCAGCACCCGGGTCTCGGGCAATTTGCCCTTGGGCCCCAGCTTGTCGAGCATGCGCTGCAAATCGCCGCCGGCCACGAACTCCATCACCAGGTAGTGGCGGCTGTTCTCGGCGAAGTAATCGATGACGTTGGGGATGCCCGGATGCGAGAGCGAGGCGAGCACGCGGGCCTCGCGCGCGAAGTCCTCGATCGCCTTCTTCTCCGCGATCCCGTCGCCGATGATCATCTCCTTGGCGGCGACAGGCCGGTTGGCCAGACGGGTGTCGTTGGCGAGATAAACCCGCCCCATCCCACCCTGTCCGAGCACCTTGTGGACGCGGTAACGGCCATCGAGCATTTGACCGGCGGGAAGCTGATCACCGGGGTTCATGATTGCTTATCGATCGAAAGCTGGCCGAAGCCGGCGCGAAGACAGCAAAGGCCCGGCTCGCCGACCGGGCCTCCGCGTGGCATCTCGCGCGCGCCCGGCCTAGGAAACGGGCTCGACCACCAATTTGAGAAATGTTTTGCCGATAATGATCTCGTCACCTGTCTTCAGCTCGACCGGATTGCCGGGCATCAAGCGCGGCTGGCGATTTACATAGGTGCCGTTGAGGCTGCCGATATCCTCGACCGTGATCTTGCCGCCCTCGAACCGGATGAGCGCGTGCTTGCGCGAGATCTTGGCCTCGGGATCGTCCTGGTCGAGGTCGACCTCGGGAAACGCGCCGGTCTCGGGATCCCAGCGGCCGACCAGGTTGTTGCCGTCCTCGAGCGGGAACTCCTGGCCTTTGCGTCCGCCGCGCACGACCTGGAGCTTGGCGCGGGCGGTCGCGACGCCCGCCGCCGCTGCGGCCGGCGCAGGCTCGGCGGCCGGCGCAACTTCGGCGGCCGGCGGCGCGGTGCTCGCCTCGGGCGGCGGCTTGATCTCGCCGGTCGGCGCCTCGGAGGGAGGGGGCGTCGCCGGAGCTTCGTCCGCCGCCGCGGACGGCGCGGATTCCGCAGCGGCCGCGGGTTCCGCGGCAGGCGCGGGTTCGGCAGCGCCGCCACCGTCGGCGGCCGGCGCCGCGGCCGCGAGCTTCGCGCCGCAGCCGTCGCAATAGTCAAGCCCGTCGGTATTTTCGTAGCCGCACTCGCTGCACTTGATCATCTTCTCAGCACCTCACTGGCCGGCATCACGGCGTCGTCATCTCAGGCCGCCTTCGCGGGCGGATATAAGTTACTCCTGGTCGGGCTTCGAAAAATCCTTCAGAGCGTCCGGGTCGAGCATCTGGGTCTTGCGCACTACGGCCTGAGCCTGCAACAGCGTGGTCTTGGCGGCCTTGGTCTGCAGCGTCTGGGTTTTCTTGACCTGGTCCATCAGGCCGACCAGCGCCTGCGTCGCCTTGACGTTGCCCAGGCGCTGGGTGCCCTGAATCGCATTGCTCAACAGGCGCGTCGCGCGATCCACGTTGCCCGCCTTGAGTTCCTCTTCGGCGCGCGTTTGCATCTTGGCGATCGAAACCTGGTCGACCAGGTTCATCACGCGCCCGTTGACTTTGCCGGTGAGCGTGCGGTCGAGCGTATATTCGACCGCGAGGTCGCGGCTGAGGCTCTGTTCGCCCGCGCCGGGGACCTCGTAGCGCAGGTTCGATTGGAGAATCCGTACGGAGCCGGGCTTGCGCGGCGGCAGCACCAGGGTCAGCAGCACGGAGCCGGGAACGTGGGCTCCGAGATCGCCGATCTCGTAACTGATATGGCGGTCATCGCCGACCAGCGGCGCGCCCAGCGAGTAGATTTCGGGACTGGCGCGAAAGGCCTCGCGCACCTGCACGCCTTGCGCGAGGGTGACTTCGATTCGTCCGTTGCGCACGCTGACCGCGCGCAGGCCCGCCAGTTCGTCCTCGAAGATGCCGGGAATGTCCGCCGGGTTGCCGATGAAGTGATAGTTGCCGTGCGAGTCCTGCGCGATCCGCATCAACAGCTTCTCGTTGAATTCGACGCCCACGCCCATCGCCGAGAACGACATCTGATCGCGGTTCTGGTTGGCGAGATCGATGCAGGCGGTTTCCTCGTAGGTCTGCCCGTCGGTGAGCACCAGCACGCGGTTGAGCCGGTTGGGAGCGAGATTTTTCTTGACCTCGTCGATCGCCGCGCGCATCCCCAGCGCCATCTGCGTGCCGCCGCCGATCTCGAGCAGATCGATATCCTCGATCGCGCGCCGCACCACGCTCTTGTCGTGGATCTCGTCGGAGCCGACGATCATCTTTGCGCGGTCGGCGAAGGCGACCACCGCCACCTTGTCCTCGGGCGCCACGTTCTCGGCGAGAAACTTGACCGCCTCGATCACGAATTCGAGGCGCCGCTCGTCGTACATCGAACCCGAACGGTCGATTACCAGGCCCAGGTTCAACGGCAATCGCGAGCCGCCGCCCGCGCCGCCCCCGCCCTGCGCGATTGCTTCAAGCAACACGTACAGAACGAAATTTTCCGCGCTCGAAAGCACGTACTCGCGGCTCGCGAGTGCTTCGAAGCTAAGAGGTTCTGCCATTTAAGATGCTCTCCGGCACGAATTGTAGGTGTAAGCGCGATGCTATGGCAACTCAATCACTGCCTTAGGCCGCCGGGCACCACCCCATCAAGGCCCCCCGCCAACCGGCCGTGCCCCGCCCGGCCCGCTGGAAGGCGGTGGGCCGCTTCGTTACGTGCCACTGGCCCGAAGCGGCGCTGTCCGCCAGTTTATACGGTGGGGATATAGCATGGATACAAGTTTGCGCTTAAGAGGCGCGCGTCCGCTGCCACTTTGGCGATGCAAGCGATGGGTCCAGTCCGCAACCGCTTGAGGTCGTGGTCGTCGGGGGGGGGGAACCTGCCGATACCGCCGCCCGCGCGTTTGCCGCTACGCCGAGGGCGCCGCGCTATGCATCGGGGGGCGGCAAACGCCGCCGCGTACCCGCGGTGCGATCGGAGGCGAGCGATGATCGTGCCCTGGGAGGCAGACGGGCTGGCTTCTCGACCCGATCGACCCTTTCTCCATCGTTTCGCCGCCTGTCCGTTTTTGACACTTGTTGGGCGCTTTATTAACTCTTCTTGAGATTTATGCACCTATGTTGGCTGTTCATTTCCTACAGGGAGATGCATTGCACTCTCGCGCGGGATAGACTAACCAACAAGGCGAGAAGGGAATCCATGGTCCGTCCAAAAATCCGCTGTGACGACGACACCGAGGGTTGCGCCGTTGCCGGTTGCGGTTGTAAGAGGTCCGCTGATGAGTCATACCGTTCGACGGACATTCGACGGATACGCGACCGGCACCGCGGCGGTGGAGATGGATGAGAGGGCGGAGATGATTTTCAATCTCAGAATGGTCAAGGCGCGTGCGGTCGGTTACGGATCGCCGATCGAAGTCATATTCGAAAAGTACAGCCAGGAGGCCGCCCGCCAGCAGGGTCTCGACCGCGAGCCGCGGAACATCGCGCTTCGCGCCGATTAAAAATGAAATCCCATACCTGCCGCCCGGCGTGCCGCGTCCTGGCGGAGAAGGAATGAACTTCCGCGGCAACCCATCATGTTGTCATCATTGGACCACAATTATCTTCAAAGCCTGGTAGAGAGCTCACCCGATATCATCATCGCGGTCGACCGCGATGGCACGATAATTTTCTACAACGACGGAGCGCGCAAAAACCTGCACTACTCCGCCGAGGAAATTGTCGGCCAGAAGATCACCACCATCTACCCTTCGCTCGACGAAGCGCGCCGCGTGATGAAGGCGATGCGCGCCGCCAGCGAGGATTCGGGGCGCATCTCCAACTTCGAGACCGTGCTCCGCAGCAAGGACGGCCAGCTCATCCCGGTCGCCATTTCGGGATCGATTATCTACGAACGCGACGGCAGTCCGGCCGGCTCGGTCGGCTTCGCCCGCGACATCCGCATGATGCGCCATCGCGAGCAGCTCGCGACGGCCGGCGAAATCGCGGTCAGCCTCGCGCACGAGATCAACAATCCGCTCGAAGCCATCACCAACAACCTCGACCTGCTGGCGCGCTGCGTCGAAGCCCATCTCTCGGACGCCGAGCTGGTGGTCGAGCACGAGCGGCTCGACTCGATCCGCGGCGGCATCCGGCGCGTGCAAGGCATCGTGCGCCGACTCGACGAGATGACCCGCAAGGGGATCTACGAGACCCGCGACTACCTGGCCGGGAAGAAGATGACCGACCTGGCGCCGCGCGCCGGCGAAGCCGAGGATCGTCCGGCGCCGACGCCCGAGGTGTCCAAGAACGGATGCGACTGGCCGCTGGCCGGGATGGCGGTGCTGGTGCTCGACGACGACCTCTCGGTGGTGAGCTCGCTCGCCGACGTGCTGCGCGCCGAGCGCTGCCAGGTCTACACGGCGGTCCGCCCGAGCACCGCCTTCGGCATCCTGCGCAACGTCCGCGTCGACGCGGTCATCTCCGACGTCGTCATGCCCGAGATGGACGGTTACGAGTTCTACACGCGGATCAAGGAAGAGATGCCGCATCTGCCGGTCATTCTGATGACCGCCTACAACTACGACCGCGACCACATCATCATGCGCAGCCGCCTCAAGGGCCTGGAGGGCGCGCTGTTCAAGAAGCCGGTCAACCCGGCCAAGCTGCGGGATCTGCTGATTCGTGCGCGCCAGAAGACGCTTCCGCAACCCGCCAAGGCGCTCCCGTTTACCTAGAAATTCGCGGCCGAAAAAGATTGCGCCGGCGCGCGTGCCGTGAAGGCAGGCGCGCGTGGCCCTTCGGCTACTGCGTGATCGCAAGAAAAGCCGGCGCGCTTGCCGGATTGGCCGGTTTCTCCGTATCGAACGCGCCGATGGAACTCAACGCTCCCGCGGCGCCCACGGTGTAGCCGAAGACCTGGCCGGTGGCACTGTTCGCCACGTAGACGAAGCTCCCGCTGGGATCGCTGACAATTCCCTGCGGCCCGCTTAATCCACCCGCCGCGCTCTGCAGCGACAACACCCCGGTGCTCACGATGAAATCCGAGACGGTGTTGATCGCACCGTTGGTGGCGTAGAGAAAGAGCGCCGCGGCGTTGTCCGCGAGCGCCAGGTCGAATGGCGTGTGGGTGAGGGCCGCGGTCGAATAGGTGGCCAAAAACGACAGTATGTTGCCCGCGCCGACCGAAAATACCGACACCACGCCGCCCGCGCTGTCGGTGACGTAGACAAACGCGCCCGAGGGATCGACCACGATTCCCCGCGGCTGCCCGGGACCATTCAACCCCAGGCTCGCCACGCTGTTGACTAGCGCCAGCGCTCCGCCCGACTGGATACTCAGCGACATCACCAATCCCGAACCGAAGTCCGCCACGTACATCGCACCGCCGCCCGGCGCGGCCGCGATTCCCATCGGCTGCACGACGAGGCCACTGGAGCTGAACGAGCCGTTGGCGGTGAGCGTGCCGTCGGAGCCGACCGTGTATTGCGAGATCGTGGCCCCGCTTCCATCCGTGACGTACAGAAAGCTGCCCGTCGGGTCGATCGCGATCCGCTGCGGCGAACTGAGCAGGCCGTCGCTGACCGAGCCGATCCCGGCCAGCGCGCCGCTGGCGGTATCGACGCTGAACTCGCGCACCAGATGGTCGGCCGAGTTGGCTACGTAAAGGAACCCGTTGGAGGAACTCAGCGCGAGCCCGGTCGGCCCCGCCGCCGCACCGACCGCGGTTGTGCCGATAAGGGTGAGTGCGCCGCTTGTGAGATCGCGGCTGAAGGCACTGAGCGTGCCGTCGCCACGGTTGGTCGCAAACACCAGTCCCGCCGTTGGGGTCGCGGTCGGCGTCGTGCTCGCGCTCGAGCTGGGATTCGGCGTCGGCGTCATCTCCGTGCCGGTGAAGAAGTACTGATGGCCGCACGACGCACTGAGCGCGACGAGCAGGAGCACGCCGAGCCATCCGGCAACGACGCTCACCCCAAGCGCTCTTCCAAATCCGCGCGTCCCGCCCCTTGGCCTCGTCCTCCGCATGCTGGCCAATACGCTAGCTGACTGCGACCGCTCCGGAAACTTGCGCCGGCGCGCGCGACAGACTTGACAGAAGCTTCCCGGATGGACGAACGATCGGGCGTGAAGCATCAAAGCGAGCCCGCTATAAGCGACTCACGTGATCCGGTTGACGGACTGGACGGGGCGCCCGCTTAAAACTGCGCGGCCGAGCAGGCCGTGCGCACATGAGGAAGGTGACTTGCCATGGCCAAGGTTGATTTCGCAAAGCTGCCCAAATTCTCCGAACTGCCGGTCAAAAAAGGTGCGCCGCCGGATTCGTGCTGGGGCGTGTTCGGCGACGACGACACTCTCGGATGCCTCAACTTCCTGACCCCCGAGGGTGTCATAGAGGCGGCCCGGATGGTCAAGAAGGGCAGGATTTTCCGCCTCGACACGCGGGTGAACTACGCTAACCCGCCGCTGTTCGAACGCCAGCCCGCCAAGCACACCCTGTCGAGCTTCGAGTCCTACGGCCTGCTGGGCTTCGACGATATGCTCGACAACTACAACACCCAGGAGGGCAGCCAGTGGGACGGCCTCGGCCACGTCGGCAATCTGCGCTATCAGGCTTTCTACAACGGCAAAACCTCCGACGACGTGAAGGCCGGCCGTCTGAGCATCCATAGCTGGGCCGGTAAATTCGTTGGCAAAGGCCACCTGGTCGACCTTTTCAAGTTTCGCGCCGACGCGGGACGGCCGGTCAATCCGCTCGAACCCGAGCGCTACTCGCTGCAGGATCTGAAGGACGCACTCCAAGCGCAGGGCGGCTCGCTCAAGCCCGGCAGCGTACTGCTGTTGCGCACCGGCTGGATGCAGGCCTACGTCAAGGCGACACCGGCCGAGAAGACGGCGATGGCGCCGATGAAGGCGCTCAAGGCCTGCGGTATCGAGGACACGCGCGAGATGGTCGCGTGGCTGTGGGACAGCCGGGTCGCCGCGATCGGCACCGACTGCCCCGCAGTTGAGCAGTGGCCGTGGGACTTCCGCAACGAGGGCGCGCTGCACTATCGCACGCTGTCGCTGTTGGGTCTGCCGCTGGGCGAGCAGTTCGTGCTCGACGACCTCGCAACCGATTGCCATCAGGACCGCCAGTACGAATTCATGCTGGTCTCGTGCCCGCTCAACGTTGAGGGCGGCATCGCCTCGCCCCCCAACGCGGTAGCGATAAAGTAGCGTTCGACCTCGAGAGGCCGAGGACCGCGGCGCTTCGCACACGCGATCGGCGCCGGCATGACGGGCATCCTCCGCCGACAGTCCGGCGGGCGCCG
>Ga0307374_10007285_pt1 | contig 16944 bp, 19 predicted proteins | sample OX3MG_FD_202532 | JGI IMG/M metagenome (GOLD analysis project Ga0307374, IMG submission 202532) | Soil microbial communities from Risofladan, Vaasa, Finland - OX-3 | ecosystem: Environmental > Terrestrial > Soil > Coastal area > Acid sulfate soil | place: Finland: Risofladan, Vaasa | collected... | reverse complement strand
GATGCAGGTCCTCAAGGTCACGATCCACATGGTCGTGATCGCCTCGTTCGGCGAGGATAGACATAAGCGAAATCGCACAGGAGGGTGATGCTCGCACATTCCCATCTTGGCACAATCCCATCAACTGCGTTCGGACAAACGTATTAATGGGACTGACCGTCTTCTCGCAGACACGGAGTCATAGACCGGCAATGAGGAAAAAGTTGGTCGGAGCATTGGCGGTCACTCTAGCACTGCTCATATTCGGCGCGACTCAGGCGGCGCCACTCTTCGCCACTATTCTTACTGGCGGAACTGTTCTGCGGCCGACCTCGGACTCTGGAACCTGTTTCCAGAACATCAATAGGGCAGGCGCACAGCAAGCCCTGAGCACCGCCGACGAGGCCAGGATGCTCCAGACGGCCGAGAGTTCCAGCCAGTACCAGTCGTTCGCCCAAGGCGCGAACATACCTCCCGTCGCCGGTTCCCCTGCAATGCAGTATCGCACCGCGGCCGGATGCTCGGGAATCGTCGTGGTGGCCTACACCTTCAGCTTTGTTTCAGGAGGGAAGGAACTCTCCGTCGCGGTCGACCCCAACACCTTGCAGGTCGTGGACACGCTAATTGTCCCCGCTGTAAGTTGGGGATAGAGACCAAAAATCCGCTGGCCACCGGTTCAGCCCCTCCACTACCTATAGCTCAACGTGTGAGTGAAATGCCCCCGCGGAGGCGAAAAGAGCGCTCAGGGTTCCTGCTTTGTTGAGAGGAGGGACTCTCGCTCGCCAGACTTTGCAAGACGGTCGTTCTTGCACGTCTTGAGTTCCGCCATCCTCTCCTTCTTCTCAGAGTCCTCGGGCCACGCATTGAGGATAGAGAGAGCCTGCTGGAAGTCGCGTTCGGTCATCCCGCATCCGGCGCACTTGCCCGAAACTTCGAACTTGTGCTCCTTCGCCTCCTCCCCGCCGAGGGGCGCGATGAGGCCGCGCAGCTCCTGCCAGTCTTCGTCCCGCATCCAGTACCCTTTGTCTTCTTTCCTGTATCGGGCCCTCTTCGTCACCGCCTCGATGTTCTCGATGGTCTCCTTTGCTGTCGTGTCGACCTCTGTGACTCTTCCCTTCAACGCTTCAATCTCCTTCGTCTGTGAGGACTCCCTAAGCTCCAGTCCCTGAACTCTTGACTTTAGTTCTCTGACCTGAGACTCCAGCTCCTCGTTCCCAACTTCGAGCGTTTGGTTCCTTGCCTCGAGCGCACCCGCCTTCCTTCTCGCCTCCTCCAACTCCAGCCTCGGCACCGATTCGCCGAGGAGTCCCTCGAGTTCCCTGATTCGTGCGCTCAGGGAGTCTGCGTCGCTCTTGGGCACAGATCTTGCGAGCTCGCCTTGAAGTTCCGAGAGCTTGCCCTCCAGACTCCCCTTGAGAGCCTCCATATCTTGTTTGGCTACGGAGTCAGAAAGTTTGGATTCGAGATTCCTGACCCTCGTTCTTAGCCACTTGAGCTGCGGGGGTTCTCTCCTCGGCTTCGTCTTAGGCTTCGCCCCGCGTTTCAACTGCCTCGAAGGCTTTGCCATCTCGATTCCCAATCGGACCTATCCCGCGTTATGAATACTCCGGTCAAGATGCGCTAAAACAACTCGCCGATATGCCCGATGGCCTTCCCCTTCTCACTCCGTCGCAAGAAAGGGTTTCCTGACCTAGCTGAACGTCCGGCGGAGGCGCAATGACCCCCATGCATGGCGTAAATCATCCCTTCGCTTCCTCCATCTGTTCTGAGTGTTAGCTTCAAAAGCCACCCCCGCTTCAACCTCTCGAGAAGCTATGAGGAAGGAGGGCCTCGCGGCTGTCATCGCCATCCTTGTTGTGGCGAGCCTTGGGGTCGGCTACTTGTCCGGAACCAGCACCAGAGCAACTGAGACACTCACCTCCTTGATTACCCGGCTTGGAAATAGGATTTGAGCTAACTATAGGGTGAAAGAAGGGGGCGTGCCCTCCCTCTGAAGGCAGGCCTCAATAGCCGCAGGGTTGAATAGGCGCTCCCCCGTCTTGCCCTCCCGAGGAGCGATGCGGAGCGAAGCCCTCGTGGGCGTGATTGCGATTCTCGTGATTGCGAGCCTTGGTGCCGGGTACCTAGCAGGAAGCGGGGTCCGCCAGACCGAGACGCAGACCGTCACCTCCACGACGACAACATCAGTGGCAGTGTTCAATTCAACCTACTCGGCGAGCACATATTTTCTTCAGAAGCCAGGCAGCTTGACCCCGGAGGGATGTAGCACGCTGCTAAACAGTGTTTCGAGTCAAGGATTTCAGGTCGAGACCTATGTCTCGTCCATCTCGGCGAAGATAGGATCGGTGCTCTGCATTGCCGTCGTTCTGTTAGATGTTTCGGGCCTGAACTTGACCCAACAATCCACAGGATACACCGTGACGTGGAATGTAACTGACAGCAGCGGACGCGTGGTCTTCGAATCGGCGTGCTACCCCAGCCCTCCGCCTAAATCGCCGGGTGTTGCGAGCTCCCCGTCACCGCCGGTTCATTGGCTAAGTTGTTCCGGCGCGTGGGATACGTCATCACCGTTCCATGGAGTAACCCCACAGGCGGGCACCTACCAGGTCACGGCAACTGCGATAGTGCCGACTACTGCCGCCTCAGCAGCGAACTTCCCGACTCCTGGTGCTTCAGGTTACCAGATCATAAATAGCAACTCAGCCCTAACAGTTACAAACTAGGCGACAGGTAATTTGACGTCCCGTTGCATCACGGGTGTTGGCAAGGGAGACCGTAAAGATAATTCCCGGCCGGGTCACCATTCCTCATCAGAAATTGTCTCAGAAATGGAATTTGAGCTAAGTATAGGATGGAAGAAGGGGTGCCTTCGCCAACTGGCTGATTCCGTGCGCCCGCGCCTCTTACGAGATCTAAGGCTTCGGCGGCTCGGGCCCTTCTCAGAGCGATGCAAGGGTGGTGGCTATCACCGTCAGCCCGATGACCGTGAACACAGCTATCGAGAGGTACTTGATCCGCCTGCGGGACAGGACCTTGCTGAGCCGGTTCCCGAGGACAGTCTCGACCGCGACCGCCGCGACGAGCCCGATCACCGCCCCGAAGAAGACCACGACGGCGTCGTTGAATCGCGCCACGAGAACGATTGTGAGCAGCTCCGTGGCGTCCCCCGCGAGGTCGAGCGCGATCAGGGTTAGCACCGCGGGGATGAAAATGGACCAGGCGCCCTTCCCTCCCCTCTCGAGGAGCCTCTCCTCCCTCTTTTCAACCAGGCGCTCTTCGCTCGAGAACCTGTAGAACTCCAGCACCGCGTAGGCCAGCATGATCGAGCCGCCCGCCAGCTTTATCGCGACTACCGGGACCACGGTTATCAGCAACGACCCCACGAGGACGATTATCGCGGTCGTGATGGTGAAGGCAATCGAGCCGGCCGCGAATACCATCGAGGCCTTCGTCTTGGTCGCTAGGGCCAGGAGGAACAAGGCGTCTTTGTCGGCCAGCTCGGCCACGAAGATGGTCCCAATCGTGGTGAAGAGCGCCGCGAGAAGCGCCGCCTGGTCCAATCAAGCGGCCCCCGCAGCTTTCTCCGAACTCATAGCGCCGACACCTCGACCGAGGTTCGCGTAAAGGCTTTCCAGAGCCCCGACGGAGAAGAGTGATATCTGCCCCGAACTGGTGCAGTGACGAGATAACACCCGCTTTGGGCAAGCTAACGATAGGCTTCCAGGGGGAGCACGGCGCCTACAGCGAGGAGGCGATCTACAAGCAGTTCGGGAGGGATGTGAAGACCGTACCCACCGTGAGCATCCACGAGGTCTTCAACCTCACAGAGGCGGGAGCAGTAGACCTCGGGGTCGTCCCGGTCGAGAACTCGGTCGAAGGCAGCATCAACGAGACCTACGACATGCTCCTCTCCTCCAACCTCAAGGTGATCGGCGAGGTGGTGCTGCGCGTCGTGCACTGCCTCATCGCCCTCCGCACCGCGAAGCTGGGAGGACTCAAGGTGGTCTACTCCCACCCGCAGGCGCTCGCGCAGTGCCGCAACTTCGTGACTTCCATGGGTTTGGAACCGATCGTCACCTACGACACGGCGGGCAGCGTGAAGATGATCAAGGAGAAGCGCCTCGAGGGTGCGGCGGCGATCGCGGGCGAGAGAGCCGCCGAGATCTACGGGCTCAGGGTCATCAAGAAAGGGATCGAAGACTACTCCACCAACTCGACGAGGTTCCTGATAGTCTCGAGGGAAGGCTCCCGGGAGCCCGATCGTGCGAGGGGCGGTGCGATCCGCCGCGGAGGCATCAGCCGCGGGAGCAAGACGTCCCTGATCTTCGCGGTCCCCCACGAGCCAGGTTCGCTCTACAACGCGCTCGAGGTCTTCGCCAGGGCGAAGATCAATCTCACCAAGATAGAGTCGAGGCCGACCAAGGAGCGCCCCTGGGAGTATTACTTCTTCGTCGACTTCGAGGGGCGAAGTCACGACCCGAAGGTCGTCGAGGTCTTGTCCGAGCTCGCCAAGAAGACGGCCTTCCTCAAAGTCCTGGGCTCCTACCCTCGCTCGAAGGCAGATCGCTCCTGATGTCTGAAGGAGGACCACCAGGGGAAGGGGTCCCTTCAGCCGCCGGCTCGCTCTCGCTTGTCTCTGAAGAGGTGCGGCGATGCACAAGGTGCCCTCTTTCGCTCACGAGGACGAACGGCGTCCCGGGGGAGGGCCCGTCGGACGCCGCCGTGGTCCTAATCGGCGAGGGGCCGGGGAGGAACGAGGATCTGCAGGGGAGGCCGTTCGTCGGGGCGGCTGGAAAGCAGCTCGACGGGCTGTTGAAGGAAGCCGGACTGGGCCGAGACGAGGTCTACATCACAAACGTGGTGAAGTGCCGGCCGCCGGGGAACCGGCGCCCTACCGACGCCGAAGCGGACTCATGCCACGCTTACCTCGAGAGGCAGCTCGAGCTCATTCGCCCCATGGTCGTCGTCCTCATGGGGGACAGCGCGCTGAAGCGCTTCCTCCCCGGCGAGAGCCTGGCGAGCTCACACGGCAGGCTCATCGTGCAGGGAGGCCTCGCCCTCTTCCCGACATACCACCCCGCGGCCATGATCTACAACCGGGCGCTCGAGAAGGTCTCCAGCGACGACTTCAGGGCTCTTGGAAAGGTCCTCTCGGGCCTAAGGGCCGAACAGGGCTAGCGCCCTGCTAGGGCAGGCGTGTCAGTCCTTCTTGCTGCTGATGAGAAGGTAGGCGGCAGCCAACAGCAGGATCAGCCCCACCCCCAGCCCGGCCACCGTGCTCCGCTTGCCGAGCTCATACAGGGCTGCGGGGGATGCGATGAGCAAGACCACTATCAGGAGGTTCTTCATGTTGGCACCCTGCAGCCTCACCGAGGGTAGAATGACGAAGCTGAAGAAGACCAGGAGCGCGGGGAACACCAGCGGGTATCTCCCGTTGAGTATGTTCAGGAGCGCGGTCCCGAGGTCTCCGCCGGCCGAATACCAGGCCGCGATGAATGCCAGGATGAGCGAGGCGAAGGCGATGGCCTGGAGCCTCGTGCTCAGCGCGACCGTCGCGCCCTTCTTCGCGTTGGGTGCCTCCGAGTTGAAATCGATTACCACCGCAAGGGCGACGGCTGCGAAGCCGGCCAGGAAGATGTAGGGGCTCTGCGTCACCTCGAGAAACACTAGCTGAGGCAGGGTCGAGGAGAGACCTACCCCGAGCCAGAGGTAGAGCGCGTAGACGAAGTTCAGGATGAACGGGGCGGCGTAGAGGAGCAGAGCCACGTCTCCATACTTCGCTTCGACTTTTTCGCTCAAGGATGTCTCCCCGCGCGGCCAAGACCGGGTTAAAACTCTTCTCTTGCGCGAGGCGCCTGAGGGACTCTCCACCCTCAGCCGAGCTTCCTTCCGAAAACAAGGTACGCGGTGTGCGCGACCATGAACATCGAGGGCCGCGTCATGCCCGTCCTCGCCTCGATGTTGCGCGCGATGAGCTCGAGCGTCTCGGTCGCCGTGAACCCCTCGTCGTGGAGGGTCTGGACGAGCCTCTCGGCCTGGTTCATGGTGGGGCAGATGGCCGCGAGCATCGCGGACGGGGCCAGGGCCTCCCTGACGGGCTTGACCAGCTCCCAGGGGTCTCCTATGTCGAGGAGCGCCGCGTCGAGGTTCCTCTCCTCGACCCCGAGCTTGGCGTCTTGGATCTTCAAGGTGACGCTCCCCAGAAGGCCGAATCGCTCGAGGTTCCTCCTCGCCCCCGCCTGGAACTCATCGTTGATGTCGTAGCTGTAGACGCGCCCCTCGGGGGCGACGGAGTAGGCCAGCGCAGCGGTGGCAGCCCCGCTCCCAGTCCCGGCCTCGAAGACCCTGCTCCCGGAGTGGATCCCGCACTTTATGATGATCATCCCTATGTCCTTGGGGTAGATGACCTGGGTCCTCCTCGAGAACTTCATCACGATGTCCTCGAGGGTCGGCTTCAATATCGTCAGCTCGTCGTTGAGCGTGGTGAGGACCCTGATGCCATAGTCCTTCCCCACCAGCGAAGTCAGGTCAAGTATGCCGAGGTGGGTGTGGAGCTTTGGCGTCTCGGATGGCCGGACGAGCCACTTCCTCCTCCGGTCGCGGTAGACGAGGATGAAGGAATCCTCCCTGATCTTATCCATGCTTTCTTCCCGGCCGCCGTCGCTAACGTTTATATTATTTTGACATATAACATTACCAACGGCGCTTGGGGCGCTACTTTGGCGTCACTAAACGATTATCATCCAATTATATTAGGAGTTACGCACTTGATTCTTGACTCGTCTGAGAAGCAAGTTTGATTCTCAGTCATAATCTCTGCGATCGCTCATCCTCGCTTCGATGAACCCGCCAAAGGTAAGTGACGCAGACTACATCAACTTCCTGCTCGCATCGCCAACGAAGTTCACGTGCACGGAGGCGGCGAGGGCACAGCCCGATGGGACCAGAGCGCCATCGCACGACTCCTTCAACAGGCTCCTGCTGAGGACGCCCCAAGACACTGGGGTGCTATGGAGCGAGGGAGAGCCGATGGTGGACAAGAACGGAGGCGCACTGGTCCTTGACGACACCACGCTCGACAAACCCTACTCGAAGAAGATCGCCCTCGTGACGAACCACTGGAGCGGGAAGCACCACCGCGTGGTCAGAGGGATCAACATCATCACCCTCCTCTGGACCGACGGAGAGAAGCTCGTGCCCACGGACTTCCGCGTGTACGACAAACCCTTCGGAGGCAAGACGAAGAACGAGCATTTCAGCGACATGCTCCTCGAGGCGAAGAAGAGGGGAGTCAATCCCGAATACGTGATCTTCGACAGCTGGTACTCTAGCCTGGACAACCTGAAGCTGATCGGAGCGATCGGCTCGCGTTGGTTCACAAGGCTCAAGGAGAACAGGCAGGTCATCGGCGGCACCGAAGGAGGAGGCCAGTACAGGGCGGTGAGCGAGCTCGAGATTCCAGAGCAGGGGACGGCGGTGGACCTGAAGGGCTACGGCGCCGCGAAGGTCTTCAGGATCGTAAGGAAGGACGGCGAGGTCAGATACTGGGCCACCGACGACCTGACGATGGACGCGAAGAAGAGGGAGGGGCTCGAATCGATGGGGTGGGGCATCGAGGTCTACCACAGGGGGATCAAGCAGTGCTGCGGGATAGAGAAGGCCCAGGCCAGAAGGGAGGACGCCCAGAGGGTGCACATCCTCCTCTCCCTGAGGGCGTTCCTCCGCCTGGAGGCGAACAGATTGGTGAGGGCGGTGAGCTGGTACGAGGCGAAGCTGTCTATCATCCGGGGAGCGATAAGGACGTTCCTTGCCTACCCGACGGTCAAGCTCGTACCAAACGCGTAACTCCTACCTGTATCAAACCAGACGAGGCGCTTCGCAACATATTAACGATGAAAGAAGGCTTGGGCGCCAGGTTCCTTATCGTTTCACAATCTTCGTAGCAGCTCCTGGCGACAGCACGCCGAGAAGCTTCGCTCCGTCGGGGCTCCCCCATCCCGTACACGCGTCCCAGCCAGGGCCCGCGTCGTACGCCCCGTTGGTGCCTGAGACCACGTCGCGGAAGGCCGGGGCGGACGCCTTTCCGTAGAGAAGCGGGTTGATGTAGCCGAGCGGCTTCCCGATTCTCTGGTTGAACAGGGTCAGCAGGCCGGTCCAGAGGGGCGCGACGGCGCTCGTCCCGCCGACGGTGATCTGTTGTCCGTCCACCAGGACGCTGTAGCCCGTCTGTGGGTCGGCGTCCCCCGAGACGTCGGGGACTCCCCGCCCGACTCTCCCTCCTGGATTTGCCGAAGGAGGCACGCCTGCGCCCGCCTGCCAGGACGGCAGGGGGAAGACGTCGCTCACTCCCCCTCCGGTAGCCCCGCCGTTCGGAAGGTCGTCCCACACGACCTGGCTCGTGATCTTGCCCCCGGCGGCGTTCAGGCGCGTCCCGCCGCAGCCGATGACGTACGACGAGGACGCAGGAAAGTCGACGTGCGCGAGGCCGTCGGTCACACCGTCGGACGATCCGCCGTCGCCGGACGCAGCGCAGAGCGTGACCCCCAGCGCCGACGCGTCCTGGAAGGCCTGGTCGAGGGCCTGGATGCCCTGGGAGGTCCACTCGGATTCTGCGCTGCCCCAGCTGATAGAGATGACCGCGGGCATCCCGTGGGCGTCGTGCAGGGCGGCGTTGACCGCGTCCACGAAGCCCGCGTCGGTGTTTGGGGCGAAGTAGACGAGGACCTTCGCCTTGGGCGCGTTGGCGCCCGCGACCTCTATGTCGAGAAGGACCTCGGCGTCAGGCCCGTTGGGGTCACCGGTGGGAGAGTTGGAGGCGCCGTCCACCGAGACCGAGGTCACCGAAGGAGGGGCGACCCCGAGGCCCGAGAAGTAGGTCTGGATGTCCTTGGGGATGTACCCGCCGCCGAGCTCGAGTATTCCCAGGGTCTGCCCCGACCCGTCCAGCGCCGAGGGGAAGTCGTAGAGGGCGCCGACCTGGTGAGGAGTGTAAGAGATTCCGGCCGTGGCCGCCGGCCTGATGCGGAAGTGGGTTCGCCCCTGAGGCCTGTTGTCCAACCCCAGCACCGCGCTCAGGCTCGGGGCGAGCTCTGGGGGAAGATAGACAGGCCCCACGCGGCCGCGAAAGGCCCCCCTTTCGGGGTGCTCATAGCGTGAGAGGCTCACGTTGAACGCCCCGCTTACCTGCTCGATCGTCCCAGAGAGGACGACTGAGCGCTTCGAGAGGCTCGATTCAACGACCTTCAGGGAGTTGTCCCGTGCGAAGTCCTGTACCTTCGCCAGTTCATCCCGGGTCGACCCGAAGGCCTTCTCGAACTCCGACCTCGTGGGGTAGGACCGGTCCTGCGGCAGCTGGGAGCCGAGTCGCCTCACCAGGGAGAGCTCTCGGTCGGGGGCGCGCGGTCGCAGCACCAGCGTGACCCGGACGGTCTCATCCGGGTCCAGCTTTCCTGATTTGCGGGCCCTCTCCAACGGCCTTCGCTCGCTCCCCGCCAGCGGGATGAGCGCGCGCCCTGACGCCATGGACGCAAACGACGCGCGGGGTCTTATGAAGGTGACCCGCGTCAAGGCTTCGTCCTTCAGGCCTATGGCGCCCGTCGCCTTGCAGACTACCTGTCAAACAGGGTGACGGTCGGGACTTCCAGGAAATCGCCATACCGTTTCGCGGCCTCCTCCGCCCCTTTCATCTGCTCCCCGTCCATCTTCGCGAACTGCTCCTCGGCCTTCCTGATCACGTCGTCGCCAAGGCCCAGATGCCTGTCCCTGGAGATGGCGGTGTCGAGCAGTCGCGGAGCGAAGAGCTTAAGCATCCAGTGGACGTCGTGCGACGACGCGAAGTGCAGCGTGCCCCGCATCAGCCACGTGCGGGATATCTCGCTCTTGACTATGGCCTCCTCGACGTCGGCCTTGGTCGAGCCCTTGCAGCGCAGGCCGATCGCCCAAAGCGCCGCCGGGTAGACCTGGGCCTGCATCGCGCCGAGCGACGACAGGACATCCTCGGGGGACTTGGTCCTAGAATCGAGACTGATGTGCTGGTTCGAGAGGCGGGTGCTTGCGATTTCTCGATGCTCCATGCGGGCGCAGAATCGAGACAGAATCTAAAAGTATTATTTGTGGCAGGCGCCTCAGGGCGCCGATGAAATCGTCCCAACTCATCGACAAGCAAATCGCGGACCTGAAGGACTGGCGCGGCAAGACGCTCGCCAATATTCGCAAAAATCGTCCACGAAGCTGACCCACAAATCGTCGAGGAATGGAAGTGGGAAACCGCGGTGTGGTCTCACGACGGCCTTGTCCTAGCAGCGGGCGCTTTCAAGGACAAACTGAAGGTCAACTTCTTCCAAGGCGCGAGCCTTCCTGACCCGCACAAACTCTTCAACGCCGGGCTCGAGTCCAAGAAATCCCGGTCAATCGACATCCACGAGAGCGACAAGATTGACGAGCAGGGCTTGAAAGACCTGATTCGCGCTGCGGTTTCCCACAACGCTACCGGCCTCAAAGGCTAGCCGGGTGCCGGCGCCATTCTGCTTTCCTTAATGAGCTTCGAGACGTATTCCTGGAAATCCCTGTCGAAGGTCCCGCTTGACATGCGGTGGACGCGCTGGAATAGCGGGTGCATCGACATCCGCTCGAGAAAGGCGGACCACTGCTGCCAGGTCTCTTCGTCCATCCACTTCTTCTTGTGGAGGGAGTATATCTCTTCGAAGATGCCGTAGCCTAGCAAGAGGTATGCGAAGGTGGTCTCGTCCTCTGGGGAGAGCTTCTCGAGAGGCCCCTGCTTAGGATTGAGTTCGGCCTGTGCGACGTTCAGGAACCTTGCGAGTTGGGGGTTCTCCACGAGCATCCTGACGTAGTCGGTGTAGCGGCCCATTACGCTCTGGACCGCCGACTCCCTGATCGACTTCGCCTGGCTGCGGAACTGGAAGATGAAGACCGCGAGCGTTAGCGTTATCACGACGGTCTGGACCACCGAGGTGATTATGATGAGGTCGGTGCTGTCGACCAAGGCGTCCGTCGGATTCGGGTGCGCGCCCGCTACTTAAGCGGTGGGTCGGGGTCTCCGCTGGGTAGACCTGGCCGCATCGATTGCCCGTTCAAGCCGAGGCCCGCCCGTGGGCGGACGGCTGCTGGCTGGTCCGCGAGCGGAGAGCCGTGTGTGAGAATCTGTGAATTGAGCCCAATCTGTTAAAAGTCGGCGAAAGATTCAAAGGCCTAGCCCAATCAACTTCGTGGTGAATTCGCCTTTGGACGCGGACTACCTCGCCTTCGCCGTGCTCATGGGAGTCTTCGGGATAGTGGGCATCACCGCGACAGCGAACGTCAGTCCAAACATCTTGGCCTCGTCCACCTGCAACTGCATCCCCAGCCCGTCGGCGAGGCTCCAGGAGCTCTCCGTGATACTGCTCGCCTTCAGCTTGGTCCTGGCCCCTGTTGGCTTGAAGCGAATGCCCGCCGGTGTGGGCGCCTCGGGGGTGCCCAATGCCCGAGGCACGATCCCCCCAGGGGGAGCCTTCTCAGGTCCTTCGATGAGGAGCGGAGGGTTGTTCTTCCTGGGCGTCTCGCTGGTGGTCTTCGGGGTGGCCCTGGTCGCCGTCCCGTCGTTCCTGGTCCTGGGGAACCCCCTCCTGATCGCCGAGGGGGCAGACATGGTCGTTTTCGGCGTGCTTCTAGCCTATCTTGGAGGGAGGTCGAGCTAAACGCCCGATGCTCTCACACGCCTTGCTCATCTGAGAAATTCGTACTTTTTCGACAAACCTTTAATGGCGTTTCAGGTCGAGCGGGCCATTCGGAGCTGAAGGGCCATTCCGGGTGAAAACGGGGAAGGGCCTGACGAAGGCCGAAGAGACTTCCTCAAGTACTCTGCAGTAGCCTCGGCCGCCCTCGCGGTCGTTGGGGTGGCCGCCATAACAAAGTCGATCACGATCGAGGCAGAGGCCCCGGCGGCAGCAGCGGCTTCGGCATTCCCGAAGGTCATGATAGCGACCGTCGACAGCCTGCAGGTCAACGTGCCAGTCAGCTTCAACTATCCGCTGGACACCGAGGCGAGCCTCCTGGTCAAGGTGGGGGAGGCCGCCCAGGGAGGCGTCGGCCCCGACAAAGACATAGTGGCGTTCAGCAACATCTGCCAGCACCTCGGGTGCATCTACGACTTCCAGGCGCCGGGCTCGTCGCCACCCTGCGAACCATCCTTCGTCGCGAAGATACCCCAGGGATACTGCTGCTGCCACGGCAGCCAGTACGACTTTCTCACCGGCGCGACGGTGATAGGAGGGCCCGCGCCCCGCCCTGTGCCCCAGGTGATACTCGAAGTGGACTCATCGGGGAACATCTACGCCACGGGGATGAACCCGCCGACGATCTTCGGGCACGGGACCGCGGGGTCTAGCGACGTCAGCCAAGACCTAACAGGCGGGGCGCTAGTCTCAACGACGACCTCAGGGAGTCCGGGCTAGTATGGGGCAAGAGGAAGGGCAGCAGGAGCACGGAAAAGTAGAGGAGGCGGAGGAAGCCGTCAAGACCAGGATGGAGCGTCTCGCGGGCTTCATCTCTTCGCGGACGGGGGCGACCTACCCGCTGTTCCGCCAGGTCCCTGAGTTCTCGCTCAACCCGTTCTACTGGCTCGGCGCTCTCTCAGTGGTCGCCTTCATCATCCAGGGAGTCACGGGCCTGATAATGGCGCTCTACTACATACCCACAACGGACTCGGCCTACACGACGACCCAGTACATCTTCAAGAGCGTCTACTTCGGCCAGTTCTTGGAGACGATCCACCTCTACACCGCGTACGCGATGATAATGCTCGCCTTCATGCACATGATGAGAGGCTACTTCGTCTCCGTCCACAAGAAGCCGCGCGAAATAATGTGGATGGTAGGGATGCTGATGGGCTTCGTGACGCTCGGCTTCGGGTTCACAGGATACCTGCTTCCCTATACCGTGGTCTCCACGTCGGCGTCCCAAGTAGGGATCGGCATGATGGCGGCGCTCCCCACCCCCATCGCCAATCTGGCGAACTTCTTGGTGGCGGGGACAGGGAGCGCAGATTCAGAGCTCCTGCGCTTCTATGACCTCCATGTGATCGTGCTCCCAGCAGTTTTGCTAGGCCTCTTGGCGGCCAAGATGTACATGCTGGAGACCCATGGGGTCGCCGAGCCCGTCACCGGGTCGCTGACGGAGCGGCTCAAGAGGACGCTGCCCATCTTCCCCGACGTCACCGTGTACCTCGTCGAGCTCGCTGTCATCTTCGGGGTCGGCATGCTGCTGATCTCGGCGCTCTTCCCAATCCAGCTCGGACCTGAGTACACCCCTCAAGCCGCGGCGGCCATCGCCGCCCAGCCTGACTGGTATTTCCTCTGGCTCTACCAGATACTCAAGATAAAGATATTCGAGACGGCGGGCCTTCCCGTGGCCCTCACGTTTGCCTCGGCCGTCTTTGTCGTGCTGACATTGCTTCCGTTCATCGACAAGGGGGATGACCGCCGGATAATCGACCGCCCCAAGTTTGTCATACTGGGAGGGATATTCGTCGCGGAGCTTGTGGTGCTCGCAGCGTGGGGGCTCGTCACTCCTGGCCAGGTCATCCCGAACCTCACCGCGGTGGAGGTGCTCGGGGGGACAGCCCTGATCGTCGCGCTTGCTCTGGCTGGTGTATATGCCGCAGTCCGCCCCACGGGCACAATCGCCCGACCGGCCTCATCATCCTCCCCAGCTGGGCCCGTGAGCGGTCCTGTCCGTCACGTCTACGAAGGTAAGTGGATGGGCCTGGGGATGGCGGCGCTGATGGGGTTCGGAGCGCTCGGTATAGGGATCTCGGTCGACTCCGTGGTGCAAATGATCGAGTTCGGAATCACCACCCCGATGCTCGTCCGGTTCAGCGCTTCCACGTGCCTGATGATCGGCGTCGTGACATCCGCGTTCCTGGGACTTCGCTGGGTCGGCAGGCAGGTTGCCAGCCACGACGACCTTCTGTCACACGAGGCGCGGAGCAAGCTTGGACTCGACTGAGAGGGTCGTCGTCCCGCTTCTGCTGGTGCAGACCGCTTCGGTCATCCTCCTCTGGAGCCTCGACACCCTGACGGTGGTCGACCAGAAGATATTCGCCCTCTTCCTTGGGGCTGACTTCCTCGCGTTCGGCCTCATGGCGCATCTCTATCTCAACATGAAGACCGGCTCAAATACCAGCGGCACGGCCCTCATGGTCTGGGGGCTCGTGATCATGGCTCTCTTCGTGGCCGGTTTTATCGTCTCTTGAGGCGGGGATTGGCCGCTCGGCCAGCGGCTCACTGGCCCCAGGTGGGTTTTGGAAGGCTCGCCTGCCAGTCTGCGAGCTCTTTGAACATCCGCCCCAGCTCCTTGTCGCCGCTCTGGAGGAGGAAGACGTAGGACGCCAGGAGCTCGTCGCTCAGCTTCTCCGTGAGCTTCGGGCGGCCGAAGTCATGACCCTCGACGATCTCGACCCCCTTGTCGAAGGCCGGGCTCGAGAGGTATTGCTTGACGACGCTGCCGTTCTTCGGCCACTGAGAGGCCATCTCCTCCCGTATCCCTGAGAAGAGGTGCCCTATCTGGGCCCGAATCTCGGGCGTGATCTCGCCTTTGGCCTTGTCTGCCCGTCTGGCTTTCGGTCCCCTGGAGCCCGACGGCGAGCCCTCCGCGAGCGCCTGCGCCAACGCGGAGGTGCCGGTAGCCAAGACCTCCGTCATCTTGTCAGCGAGCGAGGAGAAGGCCTCCTCGAACATGCCCATGAATATCATGGAGTGGTTCATGATCAGGTTCTCCAGCTTCTCGTCCCTGGTCGGACCTTTCTTGACCATGGCGAGAGGCGCACCGCTAAGGGCGTAAATGGGTGTTGGTGAGCCCACGGATTGAGAGCTCCGGCGCTAGATCACGCTTGCGGTTTTGCCGGGGTCTGTGCCGTGTTCTTGAAGGTGTAGTTCTTGCTCATCACGCTCAAGAGAAACACTACGACGGTCAGGACGAGGCCTATGCCGAAGACTACGTCGAACGCGGTGGCGTTCGGAAGCTTCTTGCAAGCGCAGGAGGCCGCGATAACCGCGGTCACCGGCGAGGTGTAGCTAGCCATTATCGCGGTCGCGACCACTGGCCCGACCGCCCCGCCGAGGTTCCTCAGCATCGTGTTGAACCCCAGGCCCACTCCGATGGTCTCCCGCGGCAGCGAGAGGGAGATCATGTTCACGATGGGGATTATGACGCAGACTATCCCGACTAGCGAGAAGACCAGGTCTATGGAAAGGTCGATGGAGGTCGCCCTGTTGACTATGAAGAGCGCGAGGCCCAAGCCCATCGAGAGGCACGCGACGAAGAGCATGGGCCGCGGCCCGAAGCGCGCCACCGCCCTTCCAGCGAGGGGCCCTGCCACGAGCATCGCGAGCGTCGCGGGGGCGAGGGTTAGACCGGTGGCTACTACCCCTAGGGTGAGCCCGAATGGCGTGGGCAGCTCAGCGTAGTAGATTATCGCGAAGAAGAGCAGGAACATCACTGCTCCCGAGACGAGGCCCACGAGGTTGGCGACCAGGACGTTCCTTATCCGGAGCAGGTCCAGCTTGATGAGAGGCTCGGCCACCTTGGTCTCGAAGAAGAAGAAGAGCAGGGTGAGGACTATCCCCGGCACCAGAAGGGCGACCTCCTCGCCGCTGAGCCAGCCGATGGAAGGCCCCTCGGTGGCGTAGACCAGAAGGAGCGTCACGCCAGACATGAGGATGCCCGCGCCGAGGAAGTCCACCTTGTGCTTGGCGCGCGGGGAGTCCCTCCTGATGACCCTCAAGACGATGACGAAGAGGACGATGCTGAGGATGAACGCGCTGTGGAAGGCGTACTGCCAGCCGAGGCGCTGGACGACCTCGGACCCTATGATGAGCCCCGCCGCTGCACCTATCGCGAAGGTCCCGCTGATTATCCCCTGCGCGCCGGCTATCTTGTCCCTCGGGAACGTGTCGGTGATGATAGCGAGGCCCAGTGGCACGATGGCGAACCCGACCCCCTGGACGGCGCGCGCGAAGAGCAGGAAGTATATCGAGGGCGAGAACCCCGCTATGCCCACCCCGAAGGTGTAGAATGTAAGCGAGACCAGGACCATCCTCTTCTTGCCGTAGTTGTCCCCGAGCCTACCGAAGAGGGGCGCGACCGCGCTGCCTACGATCAGGAAGGCGGAGGTGATCCACGAGGCGATGGTCGCCGTGGTCCCGAAGTCGTGCTGGATGACCGGGACTCCGGGGATGACCATCGTCTCGACGTAGTTCACGAGGAGGGCCACCGCCGTGACCACGAGGAGGACCCTGGTCGGATACTTGGCGTCCTTCGCCGCGGCGGCTCCAGGAGGAGCGGCGCCCCCGTTCTCGCTTCGCGGAGAGGAAGAGCCCGGTCCCGTGTGCATGCGCGAGGCGCCCGCGGGAACCCCCATTTAACTTGAGACGTCTCTTCCGCCCCTCGGGCACATAGATCTCGGCTCGCCGCGGCCGCATCCCCTAATGCGAATCCTTCTTCTCGTCTTCTCCTGTGAAGATCGGAGTCCTAGGGACAGGCGATGTGGGGGCAGGCCCGGCTCGAAGCTGGTCGCGCCGGGCCATGGGAGGCCGAGGACCGCGGCGGAAGGAAATGATTAGCCCTCAGCCCAGGCCTGTATAGGCAGCCCCCACGAACCCTGCCATGTCGCCCTCCGCGGAGGCAAGCGAGGAGGTCGAGGCCAGGTGTACCTGGATGTAGACGTTCCCCTTGGTGCAGACCCCGTTGGCGACGAATTGGCCCCCCTCGGGGTCGGTCTCGGCGTATCCGTAGCAGACGCCGTAGTGTTGGTAGCCCGTCAGCGTGGAGGTGGCGTCCGAGTAACCCGAGAGGCCCTTGGCGTTGGAAATGACGCTGGCGATGTATGCTTGAGCAGAGGCGGGCGAACCAAACACCAGTATAGTCACGTTGGCGAGCGCTCCCCCCTGGTCCGAGTAGAGGGCGTAG
>Ga0307374_10007283_pt1 | contig 16946 bp, 14 predicted proteins | sample OX3MG_FD_202532 | JGI IMG/M metagenome (GOLD analysis project Ga0307374, IMG submission 202532) | Soil microbial communities from Risofladan, Vaasa, Finland - OX-3 | ecosystem: Environmental > Terrestrial > Soil > Coastal area > Acid sulfate soil | place: Finland: Risofladan, Vaasa | collected... | reverse complement strand
GACGAGCGAACGTCCCCTGGGGGCAAACGGGTTTAAGAAAAGCAGATTTTTTGCTCACCCCCTCAATTTTGGGAGGGGAGTGGTCGTAGTACCACCAGGCTTCGGAAGGCCTTAGAGCGTCCATGGAGGGACACGAGCGGGCGGAAACGTCCAGGAGTGCGATGCCAGCAATCGTCCAAACGCTCGACAGTTCCCAGACGGCGAACAATCGCTGGACGCGCGTCATGCATATGGCGGTGCCGCTCTCGGTAGTGGCCGTCGTGGTCGTACTCATTATTCCGCTGCCCACGTTCTTGATTGACCTGCTCATCACGGGCAACATCACGGGGTCGGTTCTCGTGCTGTTAACGGCCATGCAGGTGAAACGGCCTCTGGATTTCTCCGTCTTTCCGACGTTGGTCCTTATCGCGACTATGTTCCGCCTCGCCCTCAACGTGGCCGTCACTCGCCAGGTGCTCCTCCATGGCTACGCCGGCGTCGTCGTGTCGAGTTTTGGACACTTTGTGGTCGGGGGATCCATTGTCGTGGGGCTGGTGATCTTCTTCATCCTCATCATTATCCAGTTCGTTGTCATCACCTCAGGCTCCGGGCGAGTCGCCGAAGTGGCCGCGCGTTTCACGCTCGATGGCATGCCCGGTAAGCAAATGGCCATCGACGCCGACCGCGCCTCGGGCGCAATCAGCGAAGTCGAATCTCGTCGGCGTCGCCGTGAAATCTCCGACGAAGCGGACTTCTACGGTGCGATGGACGGAGCGTCAAAGTTTGTTCGCGGTGACGCGGTCGCCGCGATTGTGATCACGATGGTGAATCTCATCGGCGGACTCGCCATTGGCATTCTGCAGCGCCACCTCTCGGTCTCCAGCGCGATCGACACCTACAGCTTGCTTTCGGTGGGCGACGGATTGGTCTCACAGATTCCCGCGCTCCTGCTCTCTTTGTCTACCGGCATTATCGTCACCCGCTCGGCGACCGAGCATGACCTCGGTCACGACGTAGTTCAACAACTCTCGAGATTTCGTCGCATCGTGCGTACGACGGGAATCGTCATGGCGACCCTGGCACTGGTGCCTGGACTTCCCAAGATTCCTTTTGTCATCGTTGGCGGATTGGTGTACTACTTCGGCACGCGACTGCCCAAGGATATTGTGCACACTCCTGACAGCGCCGGCGAAGCAGCCCCGCTCGAGGGTCAAGATGACTCCGCTGAAACGCTCGCGGCAGGGATGGCCGTAGAGCCACTGAGCTTGGAGCTCGGCGTTGAGCTGATCGACTTGGTCCAACCCGAGCGTGGCGGCGATCTTCTCGATCGGGTGAAGTCCCTTCGACGAAACGTTGCCAAGGAACTCGGAATCGTGATGCCCCGGGTTCACACACGTGACAATCTTGACCTACCTAACGACGAGTACGCGATCAGAGTCCACGGCGTCGAGGTCGCGCGCGGTCACGCGCCGCGAGGCAAACTGCTGGCTGTCGGAGAGAATCTCGAGGGATTGAGCGGCGACGACACACGCGACCCCGCCTTTGGTGGTCGAGCCAAGTGGATTCCCGTCAGCTTGAGCCACGAGGCGGCAGTGGCGGGAGTGACCGTGGTCGATCGTTCGGCGGTGGTCACCACCCACTTGGCCGAGATAGTGCGCGATCACGCCGGTGACTTGCTTTCGCGCCAGGACACGAAACTCTTGCTCGACGCCGTGAAGACCTCGAACCCGGTGGTGCTCGATGAGATGGCGTCGGCCAACCTGACTCTCGGCGACGTCCAAGGAGTATTGCGCGGACTCCTCCAAGAAGGTGTCCCGGTTCGTGACCTCGTGCGCATCGTCGAAGCCCTCACGGAACAGGCGAGGAGCCCGCAGAAAGACGCGGACAGTCTGCTCGAGGCGTCGCGCGTCGCGCTCTCGGCGACGATCAGTTCACTCTTTGAACGCGACGGTCAACTCTTCGCGATCACGTTGTCGCCGCTCCTTGAACAGGGACTCCTGGGCGCGCTTCGGGTCAATGATCATGGTCGACGCACCCTCGCGGTGACTGGCAATGAGGCCGAAGATATCGCTCGAAAAGTAGGCCACTTCGTGCGCGAAGCAGACTCAAAGTCACTCAACCCCGTGCTGGTTTGCGCCACCCGCCTTCGACCCGCGCTGAAACGACTGCTCGCACCGAGCCTGCCTCGACTCGGAGTCATCGGCGTGGGCGAAATCGGACCATCGATGTTGATCACAACCATAGGGAGCGTGAATGGTGAAGTTGCCGCCACAGTCTGAGACGACGAATGATTGGTACGAAGGCAGTACCGCGGAAGAGGCGGTGCATCGGGCCCGCCAGAGTTTGGGCAATGACGCTCCAGTGCGGTGCTGGAAGGTCCGTCGGGGAGGCCTCTTTGGTTTCTTCTCCACGGAGGTCTACATCGCCGGTGTTGAAGTGCCCAAAGAGGTTGGCCACGGCAACGCTTTGGGCCCGAAAGCGGCGTCATCGCTCAATAATTCTTCAACATCGCTCGTTGAATCAAATGTCGATGAGATTGAATCCCCCCAACCAACAACGAGTGAATCGACATCGATCACCGCTCTCGTCGAGGCGACGAGCGACGAAGTGACGCTCGGGCCCTCGAACATCTTTGAGAGCGCATTCATCGACGTCCTCACGCAGGCTCAGGAGGCTTTGAACGGTCGTCAGGCGAGTGTAGAGAAGATGTCGGATGAGGCACCCTGGGTCACGTCAAATCCGACCTTCGACGTGCCACATCCGGTGTTCGGCGCGTCAAATCCGAACTTCGACACCCCACGTCCGACATTCGACAACCCACGTCCGAACTTCGACAACCCACGTCCGAACTTCGACACCCCACGTCCGAACTTCGACACTCCACGTCCCACATTCGACAACCCACGTCCGAACTTCGACAACCCACGTCCGAACTTCGACAACCCACGTCCGACGTTCGACACGCCTCGTCCAGTCTTCGACGCACCACGTCCAATCTTCGACGCACCACGTCCAATCTTCGACACTCCTCGTCCAACGTCCTACGCGCCGCTTGATCGACGTCACGCTCCTGACCAGAGTCCAGGGATGCGCGCACTTGCCGCTGATTTTGGTCTACCGAGTGATTACTGGCCCGACGGCGCCGACGCGACGCTCAACGACTTGATGGCGATGCTCGACAGGTTGCCCGCTCCGCGTCCAGTGCCGTGTGACGAGGGTGCGGTGATTGTCGTCGTCGGTGCCCAAAGTGAAGTGATGGTGACGGCTCAGCGACTCGTACAGATTCTGGGCCTCACCGAGTCGGATCTCATCGAGGGAGAATGTACTGCCGAGAGCCGACAGCGTATTCTGCGTAGTCGACCGATACACGTGACCGTGGTCACCATCGAGTGGCCGAAGATTCATGGCGACAGGGCGTCGGTGGCGGCGTGGATTGATCTTCTCGACCCCGACTACGTCATTGCCGCGGTAAGCGCAACGTCGAAACGCGCTGACGTACGCGATTGGTGCCACCAACTTTCCAACGTAAACGCCCTTTCGTTGACGAGGACGAGCGAGACGACGTCGCCCGGTGAGCTCCTCGGCGACTTTCCGATTCTGCTGGTTGATGGCCATCTCGCCTCGACGTTGCGTTGGGTGTCGATGCTTCTCGGTATCGCGTTGGAGCGTCAATGATGCGCTCCTACCGTGAGTTCATTGCGGACATTCGCTCGCTACGCGCAGCCATTACGGTCGGGTTGTCGGCTTTCGTCATTGCCCCAAGTTTTCTTGATTTTGTCCATCAAGAACTCTCGCCAGTACAAGTTCTCGCACGTTTTGCGGAATCCCTGATCGTCGTGGGGGCACTGGTCTGGGTCACGACAAGCATCCTGTTGCATTACGCAAAAACCCAGGCCAGGACCGAAAATAGTCGGCACTCAGACGAGGGAATGACGGGCTAACCCCTCAATTTTAGCCCTCGCGGAGTCGTAATCACCTTTAGTGGATACTGACACCCTTCTCGTGGAGCTTGTTGAGGCGCTCGATTACGACCTTGAAATTCTGGAAGTTTTGCGCTATCGCTTAGTCGTGCTCGGCGCACTGGCCGGAGCGGACCAGGGTTCGATGCTTCTACTCGGGGTGCGAGAGATCGAGATGACTTACGAGGCGCTGCGCGTGGCCGAAATGGTACGCGCTTCGGTGACCGAAAGGGTAGCGGACGAACTCGATATCGATGCGTTGCCGACGCTCGAAGAGATTGCCGGTTACGTGAGCGCTGGTTGGAGTGAAGTCTTGCGGGAACGACGTCGCAAGCTCATCGAAATCGTGACGGAAATCCAGGGAATTTCGCGAACCGTCGGTGCCGCGATGGGGCGGCGCGTGGCACTGGCTGAAGAGGCCCGCGCGTTCCTGCACAGTGACGCGACAGCATCGTCCTACGGACGGCCGTCGCTGCCGCGTGAGGGAGTCTTAGTGGAAGGCGCGATATGAGCGATATGGGCCTCTCAATCTCAGCGAGCGGGCTCGCGGCAAGCGCGGCGGAGCTGAACACCGCGTCCAATAACCTCGCGAACGTTTCGACCCCGGGCTACGCCACCGAAAAAGTCAACCTGTCGCCGGAAGCCGCGGGCGGTGTGCTCAGCACCGGCCAGGGCGTCATCGTGGGTTCTGTGTCGCGATTGAGCGACGCCGTCTACTCCGCGGTGAGCGTTGCCGCCGCTGGCGTGCAGGGATCGGCCTCGCAAACGAGCCAAGCTCTGACTTCAATCCAGACCATTTTTCCGGAGCCAAGTTCGAGCGGCATCGCTTCGCAATTGAGTACTTTGTGGTCCAACATCGCGACGTTGGCGTCTAACCCGAGCCAGGCCGGCGCGGAACAAGCGGTCGTCGGCGCGGCGCAGAGCGTCGCCCTCTCGTTGAATAATTCGTCCACTCAACTCAGCCAACTGTCGACGTCGCTCCAGGGCACGGTGGGCTCTGGAGCGGGTGACGGCGGGACCTTGGCGCAGGTGAATTCGCTTTTGCAACAGGTCGCCCACCTCAACGCTCAAATCGTCGCGGGCGCGGTAAGTGGCCAAAACGCCAACGCGTTAACCGATCAGAGGACGGCGGCGGTGAATACCTTGGCAGGACTGATCGGACTCACGAGCACGGCTGGTCCTCACGGAGCTTTGGCAATCTACGCCAACGGAGTGCAGTTGGTGAGCGGAAATGTTGCCCAGACGTTGAGTACGACGGGTTCCGCTGCGACGGCAAATCTCGCCATCACGACCGCCAACGGAGTAGAAGTCAACGTGGGCGGATCAATCGGAGCGACTTTAACCGCAGTCAACACGACCATTCCCGACTATCAGTCAAAGCTAAACGCCGTGGCTGACGCCTTGGCGACGAGCCTCAACACCCTGCAGGCCAAAGGAATGAGTGCGAGTGGCGTGCCGGGCTCGGCAATCGCCGGTGGCGCCACTGCATTGCCCAATATTTTTGTCAACAATGGATCGTCGAACACCTACACGACCGGTTCCTCGACGCTCAACTCGGCGGCCACCATTGAAGTCGCGCCGGCGTTGATGGCCGACACTTCATTGATTGCTACGGCGTCCGCGCCCGGCGCCGGCAACGCCAACCTCATCGGCACCCCTAGTCTTGATGGTTCGAATGGCCAAGCGATGGCCGCGTTGGCAACTTCCACCACTGGCCCCGACGCGGCGTACCAGACGATGATCGGGGCGCTCGGAACACAGGCCGCCAATGCTTTGACCACGTCAAACACTGCGCAGAGTCTTTTTACGACGGCCTCGAACAATCTCTCGACGATTACCGGCGTTGACCAAAATACCCAGGAAGTGAACATCATGGCCGCCCAGAACGCGTTTCAGGCCAACTCAAAGGTCATCGGCGCCATAAATTCATGCTTTCAATCATTGATCGCGTCGGTGTGACATGTCCATGTCAGACCTAGCGCTTAGTCAAACGCTCTCCAATCAATTGTCCAACAAGATGACGGAAGTGCAGACGCTGCAGACGCAAATCGCGTCCGGTCAAGCTCTTAATCAGCCGTCGGACAACCCCGCGGCGGTCACCCAGGTCTTGGCACTCTCGAGTCAAGCATCGCAAATCACCAGTTGGCAGGCGAACGCTGAGACCGCTTCGTCCTGGCTGGGCACGGCCAACGGCGTGGCGAACAGTGTCATCGAGACGATGAGTTCGGCGAATACTCTTCTGCTCCAAGCGTCGAACCAAGGGGCTCAAACTCCTGGTGGATACGAGGCCATTGGGCGCCAGCTTCAAGGCATGGTGACGAACTTGCTCCAGTTGGCCAATACCCAATACGACGGCCACGCTCTCTTCGCGGGCACCGCCGCGACGACGACGGCCTTTGACGCCAGCGGGAACTATCTGGGTAACAACGACACTCGTACGGTGATCATTGGCGCCGGCCCTGGCTCGGGTCAGTCCGTGGGGCTTTCCGTACCCGGTACCGCAATGTTTGGATCCGGCGCTTCGAACGTGTTTGCCACGTTGACGACGGTCGCCAACGAGCTGTTGACCGGTTCTCCGACTTCGGGTGCGATCTCGTCGGCGTTGACCGCGCTCTCGGGCAACTTCGCATCCGCCCAGCAAGCGAGCGTCGAGTTGGGTAACGCGAGTCAGCAATCTTCAATGGCGGGTGCCTCACTCACGACCCAGCTCAGTAACGTCCAGGCGAACTCCGCAAATTTGAAGGACGTCAATCTCGCCCAAGCGACTACCCAATTGCAGCTCGACACCACCAGTTATCAAGCGGCCCTGTGGGCCGCCTCCCAAGCGATACCTGAAACGCTGATGAAGTTTGTTCCGTGAGGGTGCCCTTCGAAGGGAGTTGGGTACCCGCTTTCTGGACTCCAGCGATTTACAATGATTGAACTCGAAGAAGAAGGCAGCATGCTCACGGCGAACGCCCCAATTCTTATTGCGCCTTCGGCGCTGACGTTCCAGCGCGACCTGCCGGGATTTCGAGGAGCACGTCACTTCAAGGTGGAACCACTAGGGGGTTCGCTCTCTGGGATTTTTGCCAATCTTTGCTGCACGGACACGGTCTACTTGCAAGATGAGTTGCCGTTGAACAATTTAGTGCTGCTCACCATGTCGCCCGGAGCGTTATGGCCTGACTATGAGGTGCACGTCGAAGACGAAATGGTGGACCAGCTTGAAATTAGGGAACCCGACGATGTCGCGCTTCTCGTCATCGTTCACCCTCAGGAGCCCCTGATTAACTCCACGGTCAACCTCTACTCGCCCATTGTTTACAATCGCCGAACGGGTGCTGCCGATCAACTCGTTCCGAGCGTGACGGAGGAAGAATTTAGGTGGAGCTTGCGCACGCCCTTCCCCAAAGAGTGAGATGATGGGTCGCGCATGCTTTCGCTAACTCGTGAAGTAGGACAACAGATTCTCATCGGCGACGACGTGGTCCTCACTGTACTTTCGGTATCGGCCAATGGTCGAGTTCGACTCGGTATCGAGGCACCGAAGCAGGTTCGAATAGATCGCAAAGAAGTGCTCGATCGAATACGCCAATCGAATATCGAATCTGCGAACACCACGGGCAGCGCGTCGGTGAACGCAGCCGATTGGGCCGCGTACGGCGCTCGCCGAGCAAACACGCGAGCGAAGACGAGTGAGCCATAGCGCCCAAGTGTTCTTGTTTGGCCGAATTTGTTCTACGCAGTCAATTGAAGTGAATCGTCAACAGTCGGGGAGCCCGTCGAGTTGAACGGCTCCGTGCGCTTCATTCAGCGCTATTCGCCCTCGCGCTGAAGCTCGGCTCGAAGGTTGCGAAGTCCACTCTCGATGAGTTGGGTCACTCTCGAACGGTCGATGCCCAACGTGTCGGCGACCTCACTCTTTTGAAATCCCTCAAGGAAGTGAAGCACGAGGACCTGTCGCTGACGTTCAGTGATGCGCAATAACGCGGCCTTGACCGCTTCGCGCGTGGCTGCGTTGTCCGCCGCCTCGCTTGGCTCGATCGCCGACCCGGTCAAGAGACCCGCGGCACCGTCGCCGACCATCGACAGCGGCACCAAGTAGTTCGACGTGGCCGCGACATCGTCGAGTTCCATAACCTCAGTCATGGACACACCGAGATACGTCGCGACCTCCTTCATGGTGGGCGTGCGGCGAAACTCAACTTCGAGAGTCTCGCGAGCCACTTGATACGTGCGCACCCGCGCGCGCATGCGCTTGGGCAAGATGTCGTCACGCCGAAGCTCGTCAATGATCGCACCCTGAATTCTGATCGTCGCGTAGGTGGCGAACTGGAATCCCTCCGCCGGGTCGAATCGTTCGATGGCGTTGATGAGTCCAAACTGACCACACGAGCAAAGCTCTTCGAGCGTTTGAAAGGAGCGCATTCGACGCGCGACTCGATTGGCAACGAGTCGAACTAATGGTGCGTAAAAGATGACGAGTCGGTTACGATTCGCCTGCGAGCGGTCGGCAAAGTACTCCGACCAGAAGTGTTGTGCGGCGTCGTGTACCGTCGTCGCCACCGAGGATGTTGATACCCATTCATCTCTTGCCATCTCCGACATGGCCAACCTCAATTCCTCTCAAAGCCCCTAGTCAATGCAGTAATTGATTGTGCGACAACTTCGTCAAAATATACAGGTAGCCCAACTCAATGTCCATGGAAAATTTATCAAAGTAAGGCAATCTTGAATGCCGCTAGGAATAATTTTCTTCTTCCTTAGTTTCTTCGTGACGACACACGCATGAAACATCGTGATGGCAAGAAATCAAACGTCGTGTCTCTAACTTTTCGCGATCGCCGAAAAAAAATTATGCAACACACCTCAATTTTCAAAAGTTTCGAGACGTAAATACTCTGACATTTGCGCCTCGTTCAACTTCGCTCGACACATCGGCGTAGGCAAGTTCAATATGTGTGCACACGTCTGTTCAAGAAGGGCACTGTATTTGTCTGCAACGTACTTCTCGCTTCGCGGCGTGAGGCCGCGCGAAATCGATTCGTGAATATTGCCCAATGACGTCGGTGCCAACTGACTCTGTCGGCGTCGCGACATCTTGGGCCGGTCTTTCACTTCGTCATCGATTTTGGAGTGGGCGGGAAGAACGGCGAGTTCGAATTGACCGTCAATCCAAGGCCCGGCGCTGACTCAGCAATCGTGCAGTGCACGTTCATGGGAAATTCATTACGCAACGGCGGTGCGAGTCGGTATCGGGAATTCGGCCAATGATGACTCTCAAGTTGCCAGCTCAGGGGTGTCCGGTGGTCAGAGTGTGGACAAAGGGCAGTTCGCCCTTCGAATGTGAAGGTTCGCGGCGTCGAGTTTGCGCCTCGGTGCACTTGGCGATTGAATCGGTTTAACGGGTATCTTTTTTGGCCGCCACCATTGGACCAATGCGCCTATTTGATTGGCTCAAATTGGGCGGTGAAGTGTCGCAGCGCGGGCGGCTCTTGGACTATTTGATAACCGCGAAGTGACGCAGCGTTTTGGGCGACGTAAGTGACTACTTCGATCACGTAATCAATATGGCTCTGTGTATAGGTTCTTCGAGGGATCGCCAATCGAACGAGCTCCATCGCCGCGGGTCGCTCGCTGCCGTCTGGTTGGCGACCGAACATCACCGAGCCGATCTCGCAACTTCGGATTCCGCCAACTTCGTACAGCGCGATGGCGAGCGCTTGGCCCGGATACTGAAGGGGGGCGAGGTGGCTGAGGAGAGCCTTGGCGTCCAGGTAGACGGCGTGGCCCCCAATTGGCTTGACGACGGGGACACCCGCCGCGTCGAGCGCTTCACCCAAATACGCGCTGGAACGAATTCGATAGCGCAGATAGTCGGGCTGCACGGCTTCCTTTAGACCCTGCGCCAGCGCTTCAAGGTCGCGGCCCGCTAGACCACCGTACGTCGGAAACCCTTCGGTCAATATCAACATGCTGCGACATTTTTCCGCGAGTTCGTCATCGTTCAAGGCCAGCCAGCCACCGATGTTGCCGAAGGGATCCTTTTTGGCGCTCATGGTCATGCCGTCGGCCAGCGTCGCGATCTCACGCACGATGTCGCTGATGCTCCTATCTGACTGGCCCTCTTCGCGCTCGTGGATAAACCAGGCATTCTCCGCGAATCGGCACGCGTCTAAGAAGAAGGGGACTGCGTATTGACGACAGAGTTCACTCACACCGCGGATGTTGGCTAGTGACACTGGTTGGCCGCCGCCGGAGTTGTTCGTGATCGTCACGAAGACCGCGGGAATACTCGACGCCTTTTCTCGCAAGAGAGTCTCGAGCGCTCCAAGGTCCATGTTCCCCTTAAAGGGATGCACCAAGGCAGAGTCGCGTGCTTCCGCAATCACCAAGTCCCTGGCTTCGGCTCCCGAAAATTCGACGTTGGCACGCGTGGTGTCGAAATGCGTATTGTTCGGGACGATCTTGCCCGGACCACCGATCACTGAAAAGAGAATTCTTTCGGCGGCGCGACCCTGATGCGTCGGAATGACGTGGCGAAAAGGGAACAACTCCTTCACCGCCGCCTCGAAGCGGAACCATGAGGGCGAGCCCGCGTAACTCTCGTCGCCGTGCTGAATGGCGGCCCACTGGTCACGCGACATGGCGCCAGTTCCCGAATCAGTGAGTAGATCTATCAGAACATCTTGGGCGCGAAGCTTGAACAGGTTGTAGCCGGCTTGTTCAACCGCGAGCGAACGCTCTTCGAGCGTCGTCATTCGAAGTGGCTCGACGGAGTGGATTCGAAACGGCTCAATAATGGTGTGAAAGGTCGGACCCATCACCTGATGGTACTGCCGGCCCACGAACTACTTCTCGGAGCGAGCGAATCCACGAGAACGAATGCTCGGTGTCGGGGAATCGAAGTGGCCCACGCTACGTCACGTCATGGAGCCTGTGGCCCAGTCAACGCCAGTACCAGAAGCGTTGGTCGCGACGCACTCGTGGAGTACTGATACCTAGGTCCAGCAACGAATAACGAGGACCAGGGCGAAACTCGTCAGCGTGCGAAACTCGGCTCGTGCCGACGCAGGTGAAGCGCTATCGCTCCGCTCAGGAGTGCCGCGTAAAAGCACCACAGCGAGGTAAAGCCGTCAGCACACAAGAGTGCCAAAACGATGACGGCCACCAAATTGGCGATGCCGAAGTACTGGAGGGTGCGGTTGCCCGACACGAGCAATGATCCACAGGTCGCCACGATATAGAGCCCAATGATGAGCACACCATGAGTCAGTCCCACCGAGTAGGCCAAATGGTACGTGCCGAGACGTACCGTTGGGTTTTGGGTGAGCATCGCGTTCAAGGTCACCGCCGACACGACGATTCCAAGAAGAGTGAAGGGGACGTAGCGAACGCGATGAACGCGCGATGGCTCAAAGATTGTCAGGAGGAGCGGCACTAAAACGGGCAGCGCCACGAGCGCGAAGGCGAGGTAGATCCACATCGCGATATTTCCGACGCCGGGCGATACGTGACCTTGAAGACCCCACCACACGAAGGCTTCGTCAATTTGGTGAAGACCGAGTACTAGGGGCAGTGTGGCGATCGCCAAATTTTCACTGCGACCCTTCACGTGTCGACAGGCGTCGAGGCCAATCGCGACGACGAGCGCTCCACCGACGAGATCGCCCACCGGAGAGAAGCACACGGCGCTCCTTGCGCCTCAACGTCCCTAGTTCGACCGAGCGCCGACATATTCGAGTCCCCGAGAAGCGAAACCAAGGACTAGAAGCCACCCTAGGGGCGATGAGCGACGAGCAGAATGAGGTGTCAGGCTGACGATTGCCTACTGGAACGTTCGCGTTTCTCGACGCGCTGGCGCGAACGTTTCCCCTGACGCAGGCGACTGCGTCTGGCCTTTGAGCCTTTGTACCCTAGTGCGGCTGCGAGCAGCTCTTTACGCTCAAAAGGGTGCGGCTCTTTCTTTGAATCGGCCTTGCGTCGTTCGTGTCGCATCATCAGTACAACCTGAGGAGGTTCACAATGAAGGCACTCGTCTACAAGGGCCCCGGAAAAAAGGCGTGGGAAGAAGTTCCCGATCCAGTACTCCAACAATCAACTGACGTCATCGTGAAGATGGTGGCGACCACGATTTGTGGCACCGATCTTCACATTTTGAAAGGTGATGTCCCTGAGGTGGCAAAGGGTCGAATTCTTGGGCACGAAGGCATTGGGGTCATTACGGAAATCGGTACGGGAGTTACGCAGCTAGCGGTCGGCGATCGTGTGATTCTGTCGTGCGTGAGTTCGTGCGGACGCTGTTCGAACTGTCGCAAGGGTCTCTACAGTCACTGCATGGACCCCGAAGGTATCGAGGGCATCGGTTGGATCTTCGGCTACATGATTGACGGGACGCAGGCGGAGTACGTCCGGGTTCCCTTCGCCGAAAATTCGGTGTACAAGGTGCCCGAGGGAATGACCGACGCCGAGGGCATCTTGCTTTCGGACATTTTGCCCACGGGATTTGAAATCGGCGTCCAGTACGGTGCGGTCGCTCCCGGGGACGTCGTCGCCGTCATTGGTTCAGGACCGGTAGGACTTTCGGCCGTGATGACTTCTCGCCTCTACGGACCCTCCAAGATCATCGCGATAGACCTCGACGATTCGCGTCTGAAGCGTGCGTCAGACTTCGGCGCCACCGACAGCGTGAATTCAGGTGACGCCGACTGGAAAGAGCAGGTCATGGCCCTGACGGATGGTCAAGGCGTCGACGTTGCCATTGAGGCCGTCGGGACCCCGCTCACCTTCACCATGGCGACCGAGGTCGTGCGTCCTGGGGGTCACGTCGCGAACATCGGTGTCCACGGAAAGCCCGTTGACCTCGCGCTGAATGAACTCTGGATTCGAAATATCGACATCTCGATGGGATTGGTCAATACCAATACGCTCGGCATGCTTTTAAAGCTTGTCGCCGAGCACCAGTTGCCGGCGCAGAACTTCGTTACCCACGAGTTCTCCTTCGAGCAGATATTGCAGGCCTACGACGTCTTTGGTAACGCGGCACAGCACGACGCCCTCAAGGTTCTTATTCACTAGGGGCGCTCGCCAGAGTGGGCAAACGTTGACGTTCCTCGTTTTCACTGCGTTGGTTCGCTACGATTCGGTGAAATCGAGGAACGCTGACGAACGCTCGACCAAGAAGCCGACGACTCCTCGGTTCGCGTCCTGGTGATCGGACCGAGACTCCGGCGTTGCGACACTGCCTTCAAGGTCGAAGTACGGCGATCGACGTGGGCGGTTCGCGGGTGAAAATTAAGCCCTTTCCAGAACTGCGACGTAGGGCTCGCTCGGATTTGACCCGACAATTTTGGAAATCTTCCAACCGGTTCCGCGCACAATCTGTGCCATTTCGGATCGGGACACGAAGAGCCAACGAAACCAAGGGCTGACGAATTCTCCATACTTATAGCGAGCTCGCAATTGGCCCGGAGGGAGCCCTCGCTCTCGATTCGTCCGGTAATACGTCCGATCCATCGCGGGAGCGCCAAAATAGGCGCTCGTACTCTCGGCCAGAATTCGCGTTCCGGGATTTGCGCTCTCTGCGCACTCCTTCAACATTGTTCGGGCGCGCTCGGGAGTTTCGAAGAGGCCGAAATTATTTCCGAAGAGAATCACGGTGTCAAAAGAATGAATGCTGCGCGACAGATGTTCGATTGACGAACACTCGAGGTGCTCAACCCCGTAAAGTTCGGCCGCCTTGAGGGCCAAGGGTGAACGATCCATGGCCACCACGTCGTGCCCCTTTTGCTGCAGCGCCAAGGCGATGCGACCGGCACCACATCCCACATCAATGACGCGTCCGCGCACGAAACGTAGAGTTTTTCGCTCCGCCGCGGGCCATCCTCTGGATCCAGAAAGATAGACCGAGGGACCGGCGCCCGTTTCTTCGTAGTGGTCGTCTCGTTCGATGGTTTCGGGCTCGGAGCCACCCATTGCCCAGTCGAGAAGAGCGTGACCAAAAGCGTCGTCGTCGCGCACCATATCTCGACGCTACTTAGGGATTCGTCGAGCGTACGCATCGACGAGACGCCGGCGCACCCTACGTAGGCTGTTTACCCGCCTTTTTTCGGGACCGGAATGCGGCGGGTCATTCGACGCGGCTCGCGATGTCGGACGCGATTTTGATGTTGCGTGCCTTGAACGCGATGGTTTCGGGCATCGTCAACTGTGCCTTCGGCCACGACGTCGTCTTGTCGAGTTCGGGGCTGTACATTCTCCAAAAGTGGCACGCGATGTCGGTACTGGTGCTGCTCGCGTACGTCATTGTTCACGCGGTGAGGCGCCGAAAGCGCCTGCGAACTTCGCACATTCGCTGAAGCGACACATGCTGGATTCGGTGGCGTTCATTCGTGATTCGTTCGAAGGCGGTCACGCGTCAAGGATGGCCGAATGCCCACTCCAGCCCTTCGAAGCCGACGCCATGGCAACACGTCGTCTACTTGTTCGCCTGAAGTGCCCGTCAAAGACGACCGTCCTTCTCGCGATCTCTCGAAATCGAACGTTGGGTCCACCTCATAAGTTCGTGACGGTTCGCGCACAGGTAACGGGGAAGTGGCGAGTACGACGGTAAATTCAATATGCGATACTAAGAATCCGTGCGAAAACGCCGCTGAGCAGGAGAGCCCGCTTGTATGTCAGACATTGAAGCGCCCTCCAATCGCCTGGCGGCGCCCGACACCGTGGTCTCCCTACTTCCCTTGGTGGCGACGGGGCCAGCCTTGGTGAGCGTCGACGGCAGCATCGTCGATCATGCGACTCTGCGCCAGGAGGTTGACCGCCTCGCGGCCCAGTTGCGAGATGCCGGTCTCAACTCGGATAGCCGCATTGCCATTGTCTTACCGAACGGTCCCGAAATGGCATTCGTATTGCTGGCCGCCATGTCTGTTGGCTGCGCAGCGCCACTGAACCCGAAGTATCGCGAGGAGGAGTTCCGATTTTACCTCGACGACCTCCATGCGGCGGCGCTGATCACTTTCGAGGGAGCGTCACCCGAGGCCCACTCTGCAGCGGCGAAAGGAGTGATCCCTATCACGGTGCGCGGAGAGGGCCTCACCATCGATCTAGGCGTGCCGTTTGCCGGCTCGAACTCGACGGCCCGTCCGACAGCGGATGATCACGCACTCGTCCTTCACACCTCGGGCACGACGTCGCGACCGAAGATTGTGCCGCTGCGCCAGCGCAATCTCGCCCAGTCGGCTCGCAACATCGCGTCGTCACTCGGGCTCACCGCTGACGACCGCTCGCTCAACGTGATGCCGCTGTTCCATATCCACGGGATGATGGCCGGGTTCTTGGCGCCACTGTCGGTTGGCGGTTCGGTGGTGTGCACGCCTGGGTTTGACGCGTTCGCCTTCCACCGCTTGGTCGACGAGTTGCGACCCAGCTATTACAGCGCCGTGCCGACGATGCACCAGATGGTCCTGTCCCGTGCGCCCGCGCCGCGGCCAACGACCCTGCGCTTTATTCGCTCGTCTTCGGCGGCTCTGCCAAAGCCCGTGTCGGAGAAGTTGAGCGAGCTTTTTGACGTGCCGATCATCGAGGCATACGGGATGACCGAGGCTTCGCACCAGATGACCTCCAATCCGTTGCCGCCTGGGCAGGCGAAACCGGGCTCGGTCGGCATCGCCAGGGGCATCGAGGTAGCCATCCTCGGCCCGGAGAATAACGTGCTGCCACCTGGAGAACGCGGTGAAGTTTCGATCAAAGGCGCCACCGTCGTCGATGGCTACGAGAACAATCCGTCTGCGAACGCGTCCGCGTTCATGTCCGGTTGGTTCCGAACGGGAGATGAGGGCATGCTCGATGAGGATGGCTTTCTCTTTCTCACGGGTCGGCTAAAAGAGCAGATAAACAGGGGCGGCGAGAAGATTTCGCCCCTCGAGATTGATGAAGTCCTGCTTCGTCATCCGGCAGTCGCCGAGGCCGTCACTTTCGCGATTCCTCATGAGAAGCTCGGAGAAGAGATTGGTGCCGTCGTCGTGTTAAGCGAAGGCCAAGAGGTCACCGAAAGCGAGTTGCGCGCCTATCTCGCGGAACGACTCGCGGCGTTCAAAGTGCCCAGGCGGTGCGTCTTCGTGTCCGAGATCCCCAAGGGCGCCACGGGAAAGATTCAACGGATCGGTCTCGCGGCGAAGCTCAACCTCTAGTCGCGTCGAAATGGTTCGTTAGCCAGACCACGGCGGTGACCGTCGAATCCGTACGTGACTCGCCTGGAATTCGAGGGCGCAGGGGCGCGGCGAGGCTAAAGTGCCAAAATGCGTATCGGCATTGTGGGCGCGGGAGCAATCGGTGGCCTGCTGGGAGTTCGCCTCGCCCTTTCTGGCCAACAGGTCAGCGTGCTCGCACGCGGCAGCAACCTCACCGCGATTCGCGCCACGGGCATGCAGCTGGAGGAGCCCGACGGCACCGTGCACGTGGCTACCGACCTGCAAGCCTCGGACGACATTGCCTCGTTGGGGCCGCAAGACCTGGTGATCCTGGCACTTAAAGCACAGCAGATTGCTGAGATAGCCCACCAACTCCCGCTTCTCTACCACGATGAAACCATCGTGCTTCCGTTGCAGAACGGTGTTCCATGGTGGTTCTTCCAGAAGTTCCCCGGCCCGTTCGATGGCCGTCGACTCCAGACCCTCGACCCCGATGGCACGCTCGATCGCCACATCGCGGGTGAGCGGATCATTGGGGCGATTACTTACCCGGCCGCCGAACGCGACGCGCCGGGCATGTTTCGACTCGTCGAGGGCGACAGGTTTCCGGTGGGTGAACTCGACGGCGCACGTTCTGAGCGAGCGACTCGGATCGCCCAGGTGCTCACCGAGGCGGGATTCAAGTCGCGCGTACTCACTGATATCAGGTCCCATCTTTGGGTGAAGGCATGGGGCAACTTGGCGATGAACCCGATCAGCGCGTTGACGGGCACCACGCTCGCTGAGATCTGTCAATTCGCGCCGACAAGAGCGCTCGCCGCGCAAATGATGCAGGAGT
>Ga0307374_10007282_pt1 | contig 16949 bp, 13 predicted proteins | sample OX3MG_FD_202532 | JGI IMG/M metagenome (GOLD analysis project Ga0307374, IMG submission 202532) | Soil microbial communities from Risofladan, Vaasa, Finland - OX-3 | ecosystem: Environmental > Terrestrial > Soil > Coastal area > Acid sulfate soil | place: Finland: Risofladan, Vaasa | collected... | reverse complement strand
CAGCACACGGATGGCCCGTTCAGCGCCGAATCGTAAGTACTGGAAAAATAAAGGAAATATTGGTGGCCAGGGAGGGAATTGAAGTCTCCTCTTTGAGCCAACAATTTCCCGGATTTCTGCATGCCGATTCGCTAGGTTACCCCACCTGTTACCCCCAGCTTATTTTGCGGATTCGGCCATTGAACCCGGGACACGCATACGATTTGCACCGCCTATCTGGTAAATGAGTCCGCGTCGTCATTCGGCCCGTGATTTCTTGGGTCACACCTGCAAACCGGCAAGCTGATTGGACGCCGACCGTCGCCGCGACTTGTTGTTTCGACATGCACGATCCTCGAAATTCCTGATCAATCTTCAACGCCGGTTCACATCGGTCGGAGTCATTGCGCAGATTCAGGAGTACAAGCCAAGCGCGACCGCCGAGAAGAATTACACGCGCCGACCGATCGACATGCTGCACATGCATCACGCGGAGCTCGGAGCTTGGATACTCGAGATTTGCCGCGTCGCCTGAATGACCTGCCGGCCAGGCAACGTCTGGGCGTCGTAAGGGTTGACCGTGACGTGCAGGCCACTTGATCTGAGAGGGTTTCCGCCGCTGCGACCCCGATCATGGCTTGCTCAAACCATTGCCGGCTAGGGGGAAAATGGGAAACGGATTGTTGCAGCATCGTCCGCCAGCGATTGCGCCAGGCTTACTTTGTTCATTCGCTCATTCGGCCAGGAATCGATGATCCCGTGGCCATCAGGCGGCTCCGACACCTTGAGTTGTAAACCTGGCAGTTTGCGTACGTCGCTGGCCGAGATCACGGCCCAGCCGCGCAGCCTTTTATTGTCGGGTCGCTGTCGCGCGACATCTTTACCGAGCGCCGCCACTTCGCAGAAGTCTAGACCTTCCGACCGATACAGAGAACGCTCACCGTCTGCTCCGGGCATGAACGCACGCCAGTGCGCTCCATCTTCCTTCATGTCGTCGCCAAAGACGAATATCACCAGACGCTCCGAGTCTGCGATATCCGCCGGATGCATCGAGGGTGTGTGTGTCAGTCAGCGGTAGCAGCACTAATAGCGGCATACGCGTCGGTCGGCAATTCCTTATCGAACAGTTCTTTGCCCTTCAACGGGTTTGCCCGCCCAGCCATCACAGCCCAACTGATAGATTGTCCATCCAACGCGACAACCGCCACATGACTTTTGTCTTTGTACCACTCGAGGGTTATCTCATAGTCCTCAACCATTACGGTCGGATTGGGCAATTCGGGAAGAAGATTAAGCACCATGCGGGCCGCGTCCGCGGCGTTTGCGTGCAATCGGGCCGCGTCCGCGCCAGCGGCTTTAAGCGCGTCGACGATCGGATCAGCGCTTGGCTCCTTCCATTGCGGTACATTGAAGTACGGGTACGGATCATGAGCACGCGTGAGCGAGGATGTCCCATCTGTCAATATGTGTGTCATCAGCATTGTGGCTTCCATGAACATGCATTTCTCCATTTAGTTCGCCGTAGGATACCTAGGCCCTAGCTTTTGCAATGCCGATTCGTCGATTAATCCGAAAAATACGGCCTTTTCGGTCTCGTGCAACGTTTCCAGCGCGTCCTGCAGTTCCGTGATTGCATCTGATCCGACGGCATTTCGGACCGTATCGACAGCTATCACAACTCCAGTTTCCTCGCCCCGTCCGGGTATAGTCACCTTGCCGCCGGTCGCCACATCAACAATGGCGATACACCCGTTTAAATCAATCTCGGCGTGAACTGCAACTGGAGCTCCGACGCGTCGCGGAAAATCTCCCAGCTCAATTTGCACGCGTGTCTGCCCCAAATCGAAGGGGTCGCTGCCCTCCTTCAATAGGTTCACATATTTCAATCCGTACCGCTCGGGGACGCCGGTCAAATTTGTCTCGAGAACAGTTTTCATAAACTCCAAGATCATAGGCTTGACCTTCGTCCACCCTGCGTAAGGTTTGACGAATGACACTGCAACAGAATGGTCGCCAAACATCATTCGGGCCTGCGCTCCCTCAAGCGTTGTCGTAGGCATGTATTTGAATTGTGCGTTGAGCTGTGCGTTCTGCTCTCGCACGAGCCGCGGCACCTGTCCTAGCGGCAACGTCATAACATTCTTGAAGCGGTCGGGATTCTTCCCAAAGACAATACCCGGCAACAGGTCCGCAATCCCGGCATGGGCTGCTTTAAAGCGCATCTCGAAGATGCACTCGATAATTGTATCGCGGGCTAGTGCGACCGGTAAAACTGGCATGTCGTGCGGACTATACATTAACACACCGATGCTGCGAAGCTGCGCCGGTGGCTGCCTCGTGCCGAGCCCTCTGTATGTTAAACCAGAGACACACCGCCGGCATTGAGACTACTCCCGACGCCACCCTATACCACGCTCGAAGTATTCACTCGGACCGACTCCTAAGCATGGGTCCCAGCGGGGAGGGCGGCCGCTTCATCAGCGGCGCGTGCATCGGCACCGCCCGAGCTGTACCTCCAATCGTCATTGCGATGAATCCCAGAGTAAAGGCACAAAGGCGTGGCGGCTTTACAACCTCCACAATTTGCTTGCTCAAATAATCGCCCTATTGATCACGCCATGATATGACTACGCACTGCTTCCAGCGTTCAGCCGCCCCTGTAGCATTACCGCTAATAGCAGTTCTATATTCGTTTCTTGGGCATGACCTTCGATCGAGGCCTTCAGTCGGGCCCAGACTCGCGCTTGCAGTGGCGATGCCGGTTTAAAGTCCTCGAGGCCCGCCATTTCGTGCGGGGTGCAAGGGGTCATCCCAAGATTGAGTTTCAGAGCAACCTGTTCAACATCCACGGGCCAGGGAAGCGCTGCCGGCCCCCCTGCCCCCGACAAAATCAATCGACGCGGTGACACGCATGGACCGCTGCGCAATTGGTAAGCAACAAACTCGTCAATTAACAATCCAGAATATACTGACATATCCGACATATTTGCATTTCTAAGTACAAGAGTGCCTTCCGTGTGTGCAGCGACGATTATCCTAAATGGCTCCGCCGAACTCAGACCGAGTGGAATATCGAGCTCCGCGCCACCGCCTCTCGAAAGGCAGCATGAGATTTTGTGGCTGACTACTGCAGCACCGGGTCCTTCTACGATTAGAGGCAATCCAGCCGAGAAACCAATTTCAATCGTGTCGGCATATAGAGTGCATACCGCATCCGGGAAACCTACCGTTCGAAAGACGTCGGCCAAGGGAACCTCAATGGGATCGACTGACCGCACATTGATCCCTGACATTGGAACAGCTGAGCGTGCCTCATCGTAGAGGCGTTCCCGGCTGCTTAACTCGTCGACTTTCAGAACCTGTAGGAGCCCCACCTGGGCCAATGTTTCAGCTTCCTTCGCCTTGGCACCCTCGAATGCGCGGCGCATCGCGCTCCGAAGCTTTTTTACCCTCTCGTCAAACTCGACCTTCAGGTCACTAATTGATTCCTGAAGACGCTGCTGCTCTTTGCGAAGGTTCTCGAGAGCTTTGCGTTCCTTCCGGATTTCGTCGCTCGTACTGTCGATCTGCTGCTGTATGCGACCCTCGATATCTTTCTTAACAATTTCAGTCGACATTAGATCAGCGATTAAGGACTCATATTCCGGTTCAATTCGCGAAAGGGTTTCGAGTTTCCCCACGACGCGCTCTCGTTGCGCAGCGTCGATACCAACGGGATCCGCGTTCACGTGCTCGATAATACTGGCGATCTGCCGATTGGTTAGGGTCACCGCCTTTTTCTCAGACAGCTTCCTTAAAAAGCGTCTGGCGGAAACTGCTAATGGCGCACATTCATACTGGAGCTGCGGGCGGGTCAAGTGTGTCAGGATGTAAGGTGCTTTGTGGAATTCCACCGCGGATATTCCCGACCACGCATCGAAGGTCCAGTCGTAGTCCGGTTGATTCATCCGGGAAAGTGCACCGCCTCGTGGTTTGATGCAAAGGCCGTCCGACAAGACAAACATCGCGGTCGGCTCTTGCGTCGTTCTGGTAAGTTCCACCAACGATTCGCGTATCCCGTCAGGATTATTCGAGGCGATTGGAACATAAAGGACGCGAACCAGCGCGCGCCCAGGAGACACCACGCGGAATTTGGCGTTTCCCGAGGTCGACGTGCGTTGGACCCTATATGCCGCCGGTCGTCCAACGACCGGATCAATGCCCAAGTCGGGAAACAAAATGATTTCCCCGTTGTCCGGAAACGCTTTGGCCATATCATGGAATGACAGTGTAAATGTCTCGTCGCCATCGATCATCGCCTCGATCATAAGAAAGAACGCCTGTCCAGACCCCCGCCGTGGCAGCGTGGCGACAACTTCCATCGATGCGTATTCTCTATCGGCGTCGTACTGCCGCAGCTGAGGAGCACTTGCATTAAGGCCCGCTCTCGTTTCCGGGATCCGAGTGGGCTGGAGTAGTAACTTCTGCAGTTCCGCATATTTGCCCGCATCTCCGGGTAATTCGCTGATGACTTGCGGATCGCGCTCACGAGCAGCGACAACTAACCTGGCCGCGAGCCGAAGGTCCTCATCCGGAATATCTACAACCGGACTCTCACCACGAGTCCACTGCACGAATTTTTCCAGCGAGTCGACGGTCGGCAATGCCGACGACTCAGTCGCTGTAGCCGCGTCCTCTGGCAGGGCTGGTTCTACATCCTCCTCATCATCTGGATTAGTAACCAGAAAGTCGATAAGAGACTGCGGTGGAGACGGCCCGTAGATTTCCGCGAGACCGCGGCGGCAGAGTTCGGTCATCTCTTCGGCATCGAATTTGACCCCTTCGTTCTCTATAGCCCGAAAGCGAGGCGCAATCTGATCCGCGAGCAGGCCAGACTCCTCTTGTATATTCTCCTGAATCCATTTTGCAAAAACTGCCTGTCCACGCTCGTTAAAACGCGCAACCCACAATGACGCTTTGTCGTGGGTGTGTGGCTGCTGCCGCGGCTTTTCACCTGCGATGATCAAGGGCTTCTCACTTGACCGCATAAAATCGTGCAATTCAGAAGGTGAAAGACCGTTCTCGATTAGCATTGCGATCTGCTCGGGTCTCGCACCGCGATGGCTCACGATCTACCCCTGAGCGCCTGCTGAAGGACCTGAAGTTGCGCTTGAAGCCCAATGGGCCACCGTCGGTGCTGAAGTGCACCAACGACAGCGTCCCACCTCCACTTGCTCGGCACACGCATCGTAATGCCTGACGCCGATCCCAACGGAAGTGCTCGAGATAGAACCCAGCGAGCTCGCGCGTAAATGACAGCCACGTCCTCATTTGGCGTTCTTTCTACAGGCTGCGGCCGCGCGGGCCACCGCAGCGCTCCAAAATTACATGCCGAGAGCGTGGCGTCGCAGGTGCCAGCCGGAATGTCGATCGAATGTTGCTTTGGGTCGTCGATCGGACTGCCGTTAAAGGAGATCCTGTTGCTAAGGGAAGGATGCGCCCATCTAATAACTGCTCGCGGCGCCACGGAGTCCACACAGCGATCCAGTTCGACCTGCGCTTGGAATAGATCCCTCGTCGCGCCGCCTTCAAGAGTCACGGTGATCAGGGGTGCCAGAGCAGGCGGTGATGCACAAATCTCGAACGAAAAGAAAGCATCGCCATTAACCGCTACGGTCCACAATCCTGCAATGGGTCTATCCCAACAAAGAGTCTTTGTATGCTGCGCTTTTTTCTCGACTTGACCGTGCGAGTCGCGAAGTTCCAAATCCGCGCTTTGATCGGACTCTATCTCAAGAACTTGGCCGGTCAGCGGATAGATTGCAATTCCCGCGGGGGTGTATGCGCTGGGCCACGGCGATGCTACAAACACGCAAGCGCGCGCTGGTCGAATTGGCCTCTGCAGCCAGCGCGACATTCGCGCGACAAGTTCCGGCGCGGCCTTTCTCGGAATCTCTACGTATTCAACGTGCCACCCACCCATCGTCGAACATCGGTCAACACGTATTTTGGAGTCGGGCTTATCCCAGGTGAACGAGGCCTGCCGTGTAATAACCCATAGCGAATCACCAAGTCTTACTGCCCGCGTCGGACCAACTCGCGGTGCAGGGGAGTGCATCGCATCGAAAACATTGAGCGCGCTCTCGAGACAATTCGTACCAAGATCCAGTCGGCTCTCATAATCAGCCGACACGCCACCGTTGGTCTTTACCGTCCATTGGCCATCCCACAATTCGAAATCCACCATTTGCCCCTTTTCCAAGTGCTGACGGGTCATACGGCGACTTACTCTGTAGGCGTCAATATCAACAGATCCCGTCCAGATGCCGGTTCCGTGCGCCGGAGGTAGCGACACAAAGAGACGTGGTCCGGACTCCGTAATGGCGAACAGAAGATCCTCGCTCTCTCCGCTGTCAACGTTGCGATTCGCGTGCAACGGCAGCATCCGGCGGCCGGTGTAGGCAACCGAACTCGGAAAATACTCATGGCAGGTAGGATCTGCCTCCCCAGAGGCATGTGCGAAGTGCGGCCGACGATCGTTACCGACACGAAGGTGCACCGGAGCATTGCAAACCCCACACCGATAGCGGCGAGAAGTCAATGCATCGCGCGCACGGACACGTTGATCTGTGGCTCTATCGCGGGCCTGATCCACGTCGCTTCCCGAGGGCCGTAACCACCGATTTTGTCACTCGCGCCTCGAAGAACTCGTTCAGATCGGCGCGCATGAAATGGAGATAACTGTCATCGCGAGCGGCCCGCGGGCGAATCCATCTGTCGAGAGCCAACTCAGCAACTTCAGATACCGTTCTTAGAGAATCATAGCGCGGCCGTTTTCGCTTGCCGCTTAGAATCTCGATCGCGTTATCCGCGAGTCTTCCAATAAATACCTCGCGTGGGAGCCCGTGCTTAATCAAATGGGGATTAAGACCCAGCAGGTGAAGCGTCCGTCTAATTGCCCTGAAACGCCAATTCGGCCCAGATCCGAAGCGGTTATTCGACGCGTAGGGGTCCTTTCGATATCTGAGATATGACCTAATATCGTCGAAAAGCGTCTGGGGAAAATGGAAGTGCCCGTAACCACCCGTATACCCAATGGACTCCAAATATGATGTCCCATCCAGTCGAAGGCGGTTGTAGATAGATGATCTGCCCAAAGCGGAACTAGTGGTCACTGCTACTAGATGAGCGTTTCGCCTCTCTCCCGAGATGACTCCCTCGGTGGATGCGTATCGGCGGCGGAACTCGTCGACAATCTCCCGGGAACGCATGAGACAAGCAACGAGCTTACCTCCAAGAAGTTTGTTGTATGGGGGTACAGCGCCGACGACATATCCGTCAAGCATATGCACGAGGCGTGATTCACGCTCTAAGGCAGTCCAACCCACGAGAGCATCCCGAGCGCGAAGATTGAAGACCGGATCGCCAAGTGCCAAAAGTCCCACGAGGCGCTCGGCGTGAGCGTCCCAGACAAGAAAACGCAAACGTCTGCCAAAGCCCATCGAAACTGGGACACTCCATAACAGAGTCGCCAAGCGAAAGAGGTCGGATTGCCACGTCCCCTGCACAATCGGAATGAGACGAATCGTTATGCGGTTGACATCGATTTCTGCGCCATTTGCGAAATGGGGCAGCAGGTGCTGAGCGCGCGCCTCAATGAATCGCGTCTCGGCGCCAAAGCGGTGGGCCTTTTGCCCCCGATGTAGCGCCCGGTATCCCTCCTTGTCGAGATTCGGCGCTACCAGAAGCCCCTCTTTATCGCGGGTAAATCCCAACGAGCCTAGATGCGCTCTGATCTGTCTTCGAAGCTTCGCCTCTCGAAGTCCTAGCGCTATTATGGCCATTAACAGAGAACTCCTAGACTGGTAATCTGACAAGACAAGAGGGTAAATCTCGCTCAATTTCGCGCACTGTCAGTGGCGCTACTACGCTCCATTCGGGCGGCAGTGCGCCCGGATCACGCAATGTAGGAATAATGCCCACTGTAACCTGGCCCGCCGCCGATACTGCCCGCAGCGCAAATGGTGACGTATCGGTGACAACGCATCCTCGCATTGCAAGCATATCCCGCAAAGGCTCAGCATGACGGCGCTGCTCTGCATGACTCAATATGGCTGGCGCTGATCCACTATGGTAATAATCTGCCAGGTCGAGTGCCAGGTGTCGATCGAGTGAATGGTGGTAGAGTCGATTCCCGTACGTGCGCAGGCAATCGGCACAAGAGGATTGGCAGGTGCAGCGTGCAAGTCTTGTGCGCGTCGCGTCGAAAATCGCATCAAAGTTCCGACCAATCAGGGACGAATAACCTGCGCCGCCCGCGAGTGTGTCATATAAGTAAAGATCCGCAATAGACTCGCCGCTGGCAATGCGCTGAAGACGGAAGCCACTTTGTAGTTCACGTGGGTCAATGTCCAACTCCCCCGCTGCGGAGAGGGCTAATCCGTTAGCAAGCGAATTCAATGCGTCGCGTAGCGCGCTGAATGCTACCCGGTCCGACAGGTCATGCAAAAACGGTGATGACAGAGTCGCACTGAGCAGAAGGACATCAGTGTTGAATTTATAGCCAAGATAGACGGTACGACCAGGGCCAGTGCAATGACTCGGCGGACGCTGCTGACCGCGCCGAGCGGCGATGTGATAGTGACGCTCATGGCGTGCAATGAATGGCTGCGTACCTACAGCCGCATACCCGCATCGATCACACACCATGAAAGCTGTGGGCCCACCGGGGGCTGATGCGCCCCGATTCATCATAACCAGGGGCACCTGTCGACCGTGGGAGAGGGTGCAACCGTGACCAAAGGACTCCCGATGCTCAAATGCACGATCACTGACTGGTACAGACAGCTGCGCAACTGTTGTTTCCGTAATGACCTGATCGTCATCCAATTCATCGATCGGTCCTTTACCCTCGGGCCAGGTCACTTCGGGTTGAATCACAGTGACCTGCGCGAGAGTTGCCGCCGCGCACGTCGGGCACCGCGTACCGACACCTCCAGTGTCCACTTCTGCCGTATATAGACAATTCGGACACTGAATATATCGCTCCGGATTCACAAAGAGTTGAGCGGCGCGATCGACGGTGTCAGCAGCAGCATTCGCCGTGACGGCTCCAATTCGATAGGTTTGCTTATTGACGACGACCAAACGGCCAGGGGCATATTCCGAGAGCGCGACGTTTGAACCTGTTTGAGGCCGTTCGATGACTTCGACCTGTCCACGTCTGTCGAGGTGCTCGATCTGCAGACTTACAAGATCTCGCGGAAAGGCATACGCAGGCAGCACGCCGCGTGCGAACAAGAACTCAATGAGTTTGTCTTCTCCTCGTGGCAGGACGGCCGCCGCTGCATCGCGAAGTTCTCGCAGCTTTGCAACCAAGTGCTCCGCGCACTGCCTGCCGTTTAAGCTAGTTTCTGGCGGAAGCCACCCAGAAATACGATTTAACGTAGAGTCCGCCGCTGGGGCAGTGCGCAACCAGTCTTCGAGCTGTGTTAGAGATCCGTCCCCCGTTGTCGAAAAGAACGGCACGGTGTCACCGAGGGCCGCGAATATATTGCCGCCGGCACGAGCGACGACGGCGTCGTCAAAATACTCTTGCAGGATCTCCGCATAAGCGTGTCTGATTGCAAGAACTGGATTTCCCAGATCGAGCCCCGTCACGCCCGGTGCTCCCGATATCAACCTGGCTGGGTTATTGAAAAGCTCCGCGTCGTGAGGATTATTTTGAGCAAATGTCACCACCGTCGACACCGCTGCGCCTCGCCGGCCGGCGCGACCAGCCCGTTGTTGGTAGTTGTGGCGCGAGGGCGGCATATTGCGAAGTCCGACCCCAATTAGCGAGCCGATATCAATACCCACCTCCATTGTCGTGGTACAGCTCAGAACATCGATCGCCTCCTCTCCCGCGAGCAAAATGTCGCGGAATCGGCGTTCAAAGCTTTCCGTAGTGGCCTCCAGATCTCCCAAGTCACGATAGCCAAGTTGCGCGGTATGCTCCTCCACGTCCAGTGTCATCGGAGTCTCGGTTCCATTTAACACGCGCTCGACCGGATCTCGCCAAAAGCTCTTGCGAGCGCGCATGTACTCATCTTCTCCGGGTCGAACCTGTCGCACGCGCTGTAAGCCACATGCCGCGCACGCGCCTCTCCACGCTATTGGAGAGAGATACGTACACGCGTCACAGCGGTACCAGACATCAGATACCGACGGAACCAGCACAACCGCACCTTCCGCGATCACGCGAAGTCCCGGTCCGTCTCCCATTTCGGTCAAATGCTGATTCAGGCAGCCTTCTAAGCCGGCCAAGTCGATTGCGCGACCGAGAAACTTCCGTTGTTCAGAGCTAAAACCGGATGTACTGCCAACGGACGTCACAGGATAGCCTGCTGCCAATTCACGCAGTCGACGACTTGCCGTCTCAATTCGATAAAGAGAAAACTCCTCGAGCATTCCACGGATCCACATCACTGAGAGTGCGTGGATTTCCTCCTCCGACAAACCCTGACCCGCCAGAGCTGTTTTCAGTTCCTCAGTAATGCGGGCGCGAGGTCGGACATATCCGAGGCCAAGCGCGCAAATCGAGTAGTACGGGCTTCCGAGTGTGCGAAGGACACTGACCCGAAACGGCTTAACCGGCGAAGGCTCCCAAGGATCACTCAGCGCCGCCGCAAGATCGCCGCGGTAAACACGACTCAATGTAGCGCTATGCTCACGAAATACCGCTACGTCTGAGGCATCGAAAAACCTGAGATTGTATTGCCCAGCCGCGGCAACGAACGCTGTATAGATATGTGTATCGCTAAGCCGTGCCTCCCTCGGTATGGCCAATAACCGCTGTGCCGCGAGAAGCAAAGTCTGCCGAAACGCGTCTTGTTCGATGACACGTGGGACGTCTCGCGCAAGACGCGCGGCCTTTTGCCTTCCGTCGGAAAACAGCAGTGATTTCCTTCCACCGTTAGGAGTGACAGGAGTAACCTGCGTAGTAATTGGCTGCAGCTGCACTTGCGTGCTGATTAAGTATGCAAACGGCTCCTCACCCTTTGTCGTGAGATCCATTATCTTCGGTCGATTGGCATCACGCCATCGGCCAAGGCATACCGGACAACGTCTGTCATACGTCGCAACGTTTCGGCCGCCGATAATGACCGGAGCTACGTTGTTGGGTTCTCGTAGCTCCAAGTAGTCTTCTGGACGACCGGGCGGAGTCCTTGCAAGTCGCCCGGTGGTTTTGTGCAACCACACTCGATTGGCAGAACCGAGTTGATCGCGCTGATGCTCAATGAGAAAATGAACTTCAATCAGCGCCGCGCCCTGGCCGGTAACGTTCGTTGAAGGTTCGTGCCACAGAAAATCGCCGACTAACGACGGCATGTAGCCGCGCAGATATGCGGCTCCACAGTCGCGATGCGTCAGCATTTCAAACACGCGAGATCCACACTCGCAACGCTTCTGGGAGCGCGCATATAACCGACCAAGAAGGGCGGCTGGGGCGATATCCGCTCCAATATTACAGTCGGCGTTTATACAGGCCCAGATTCCGTCAATACCTCTGAAAAGAAGATGTGCACGACTGGGTAGAAAAACTCGGCCGTCCGATGCGCGTCGACCAAACGCACACACAGCCAAGAGAGCATCCAGTGACCGGACAGCGTCATTCGCGATTGGGAAAATCGTTTGCGCCAATTGGCTCAGTGCAATTGGTCTTCCCATAACCTCCTTCACGAGAGCCCGGCCGACAGGACTCTGGCCGATTAACGTGTACGTTGAATCTCTCAGTGCATCAAGCGATGATGCTTCAACTGTCTGATGGATTCCTAGCGCGTCAGCGAGTCGCGATATGGCTTGCGTCGCTCGAGGCAAGTCATTTGCGGCCGAGAGTACACCATCGACGTGGAGTTCGGCAAACGCCGCAGCTTCCGACTCGTTCGCCGCCCGGAAATCTTCGGGTACATCCAGGGCTCCTTGAATGATGGCGAACTGGGTGGCTTGGGTCGTTGCCCCGGTAAGTTGGGCCGCAAAGTCCTGAATCCGCTGTTGTGCATTCGGACCTTCCGCCAAGCTAGCGCTCGTCATGATAAATCGAATCCTATTGCGCGAAACCCGGAGTCGCGACGCGAGTCGGCGCAGGAGAAGTGCGACTTCTGTACCCTGTGCTCCCTGATACAGATGGGCCTCGTCTAATATGAGTATCAACTGGTTTGTTTTGTCTGCATCAAGCCAAGCTCGCGTCGCTGCAAACAGCGGAGCATCGACGGGGCGTAGAAGCATGTATTCCAGCATCGAATAGTTAGTCACAAGCAAGTCGGGCGCGCGATCTTGCATCTCTTGGCGCGTCAACAATTCACTGTCGTCGGGCGAAGTCTGAAATGATGCGCGAAATGCAGCGAGGTCCTTCGAGGGCCACTTGCCCTCGGCCATCAACCTTTGTTGATGAGCGCTATAACGGATGAAGAACTCGTCTATCCAACCCCCGACTTCTCGAAGGGTACGCGCTGCGTTGTTTTGGCCTGGATAGGGCGTCCTGCTAGTGTAAACACCAAAGGTCGCGCGCTGACCTGTAGAACGACGGAGCGCATTTGCAACATTCGGGGATCCGAGCAATCTTCGCAATCGAGCGAGCTGATCGTTTACCAGCGCGTTCATTGGATATATCAGAATCGCTCGCATCCCCGCTCGGTTATATGATTCGGGCCGGATCGACCTTTCAACGGCGAGGGAACCGATGACGGGCATCAGAAAGCTCTCCGTTTTCCCCGAGCCGGTGCCGGTAGAAACGACTAGGTCCTTGCCTTCATGAAAGAACGCTTCTAGGGCTAATGCTTGATGCTGATAGGGTGTTCGCGGAACACCGGTATCGTGCGCGTCTGAGGCTGTCGCCACTCGGAGAAGTTCCTTTACGGTGGCTGGAATCCTAAGTTCATCATATTGTTTACCCGCGACGTAGGTCGGAGTTGACTCAATAAACGGTTCTCGAGCGATCACGTTAGCGTCATTCAGCAGTCGCCTGCGATCGCGCACTAGTGTCTCGTCCCAAATGTGATACTGGGCCTCCAAGTACTGGCTCAGTCGGTCCTTCAGTTGCCGCGCAATGTTTTGCACGGTGTAGGTCGCTTCAGACATTGGAGATCACTGCCTCTATGAGTCCCAATGCTAGTAGGCACTGGGCGACGACATTTTGCGCAAATACCGGTACGTTCGTTTGAATACCTTTTCCATCGGATCGCGGCGTAACATGCCCAATGGCTTCGAGGAATTTGGTTTCTTCGGCTGGAAGGAATGGTGCACTTAATAAAACGGTGTGTTCGTCATTATGCGACATCGAAAACAAAAAATTCTCGGCAGCTCTAGCGCGAACCCCGAATTGAAGACGACGAATTTCCGTGCCATGCAGATGCAGCTCACTCATGCCGTCAACTCCGGCCCTGCCAACTCTTAGGAGATAATAGCTTCTGGGGCCCACACCGATCGCGTTGCGGGACAAATATACGCCTGGCAATCCTTCTATATTTGAACCAGCACTGATCCAACCGAGCGGACCGACCCGCCGATCTACGTTGTATATTTCTAGCGTATCCCAGCCGTATGAATCAGCGAAGCGCGCACCGCGGAGAACTATCTCGGTCCATTCTTTGGTCGTACGAGGTGTCCCTAACCAATCAAGCCCGCTGCGTCGAGATATTAGAGCTGCCGACGGCAATGTTTGAATTACACGTGCGGACCCAGGCGTCGTAATCTCAATTCCATAGAGACGCCGAATCTCTTGGGTAGGTAACCCAGATATGAGTAGGCCCCACTCATCAAATACTACGACGTGCGTAGATACGGGTAAATAAAAGCCTCCCCCTACCGATTCGATATCTCCGATCCGTCGCAGCAAATCGATCTGCTGTGCCGTATCGGGAGCCATCATCCTTCTTGTTAATTCACGTCGTAGCGACAAAACCGAAACAGGCGCCGGCACTCCATCGCGATTCGCATAGGCGGATAGCAAAGCGCGTATTGCCTCGATATCCGCCGCTGCATCCACAGTGAATGTCCCCTCCGCAAGCTCTAGCGCCGCTTGACGTGCTTACTCGTCCCTGCCCTGGATCGCCCCGCGGCCCGTGCCATCGCGCCACACGCCGCCGGCACGTCTTCCCTATATCGCATCGGAATGCGACTCGACTTCCATCGATCTGCCTGCATGATCGACCCCAAATCAATATTTAGCGACAAACGATCCTGCGCGGCCCCCACCCGAAATGAGTGACAGCTAACCTGGTTCACCTGCTTTGCCGCCATCCCGATCCATCGCGCTATCCTTTATATAGATTTCCGCAATGATATCCGCATGCAGCCGATCGCCGACGCGATTTTGCGCAATCAGTCGCCGAAAGATTGTTCCTTAGTCAATTCCAGCATGTTCGATTCATATCTGCAGCCACTTTACCGCTTCTTGCGATAGGTAGGCTTTCGCGCGCGTCGCGGTCTATCGATGCAGCGCCCTCGCGATGCGTTTGAGCGCCATAACAATCGACTACAAGCTCATACGATCCTCTGGGCTCGCCCACCCGTTGTCCTTCGGATAAAGGAACTTCAGCATGCGGCCGAGCCGGTCGATGCTCGCCGCAATCTTCTGGTCGGTCCGGCTGGTCACAGGTTGCCCTGTGATCCGCCGACGGATGAGCTCCGAGATCGTCATTCCGTACCGGGTGGCCTCGGCGCGGAGCACCTGCAGCTCGACCGGCGACATCCGTACACCGACAAACTCTGTCTTCTGGGGATCGTTCCGGCTAATGGTCTTAATCCCAGGTAGAGCAACAGTGAGGCTTCCGAGAAGACTCCGACACGGAGGCTGACGCACCATCTGTACAAGGTAGGGGTTCGTTAAACAATTCCGGAACAAGTCCGGAATTGTCACGAACCCCCTTGGTCAGGGCTGCGCCCCGACACCCCCATGACAACCGGCCGCCGCGGCCTCCTGACGCGTCTCCGCGCTGCGCTTGTCGCCGGTTGCCACAATGAGGATTGGACGATAGACGGCACCTTGGAACCGGCAATGACAACAGACCATGTTTATCCGGAGGGAAACGGCGGCGACCCCGCAAGGGCTCGTCCTCGCTCCGCGATCGCTCGAGCTGCCGACCAGGCCCTGCGCGGCGACGGAAATAATGATGCGGTGCGTATCGCGACCATTCACGGTAAGACCCACACTGCACTTCTTGCGTCTCGGCTGGATAACTCGTACCTGAGCGGGAACTCGACCCTGAACGACCGGAACCGCACATCGGGACAAGGTCGCTTATGAAGGATTCAGCGCCCGCTGCCAGCGCCTACGTTCGATTACTGCGTCTTCCGCAAGTTTGCCAAGTGACTGGCTTGCGACGATCGATGATCTATCAACTGGAAGCCGAACGGCGATTTCCACGCCGCATAAAGATTGGTGTACGCGCGGTCGGCTGGATCGAGGGAGAGGTACAGCATTGGGTGAGGCAGCGCATCGAGCAGAGTCGCCGGGCCGTCGAGTACTCGACCTGAGTGCACGTCGATTTTAGTTGCTCCGCCCGATCGGCACATCGTTCTTGCCGACACGCAGCGTATCAAGATAGTCGGACCAGGATTGCATCATCTTGCGGCGCTCGGGTAGATACTCCGCGTAGTTGTATGCAGCCCGGACTCCGTCGCGCTCGGAGTGCGCGAGCTGGCGCTCGATCGCATCCGGATTCCAGCCCTGCTCGTTGAGCAACGTGGATGCGGTCGACCGAAACCCATGAACGGTCAGTGTCCCTCGTTCGAAGCCCATGCGCCTCAGCGCGGCGAGCATGCCGTTGTCAGATAAAGGCCGCATGGGGGTTCGCGGACTCGGAAAGACGAAGCGGCCGGCGCCGGTCACAGGTTCCAACTCACGCAGGATCGCCACCGCCTGTCTAGATAGAGGCACAATATGCTGGACGCGCATCTTCATCCGTTCGGCACCGATGCGCCATTCACCGGCATCGAGGTCGAACTCCTTCCACTCCGCGGCGCGTAGTTCACCTGGGCGTACGAAGACCATCGGCGCTAACCGCAGAGCCGAGCGCACGACGGTGGAGCCGTCATACGCGTCGATCGCGCGCAGCAATCCGGCTAAACTGCTGGGATCGGTAAACGACGCATGGTGTTTCTCCGACTTCGGTGGCAATGCCCCCCGCAGATCGGAGCACGGATCGCGCTCGGCGCGACCGGTCGCCACGGCGTACCGAAACACCCGTCCACAGACCTGCAGCGCACGGTGCGCCGTTCCCAGCTTGCCGCGCGCCTCGACGCGACGCAGGCAGGCCAACAGATCCGGCGCCTTAATTTGGGAGATCGGGATCGAGCCGATCCACGGGAACGCGCAGATTTCAAGCCGCCGGATCACCTTGCTTGAGTAACCTTCAACCCAGTGCGGCGAGAATTTCTCGAACCACTCACGGGCGACCGCCTCGAACGTGTTGCCGCCCGCTAATTTCTCGGCGCGCCGTTTCACGCTCGGGTCGATGCCTTTTGCCAGATCCCGCCTGGCGTCATCTCGCCGGTCGCGCGCCTCCTTTAGAGAAACATCGGGAAAGATCCCTAAGCTCAGCAGTTTTTCCCGGCCGTATACCCGGAACTTGAGCCGCCACCAGCGCTTGCCAGCGGGGGTGACCAGCAGATATAGCCCGCCGCCGTCTGTCAGTTTAAAGGGCTTCTCGCGCGGCTTGACGCCTGAAATTGCGGCATTGGAGAGCATTTGTGGGGGTAACACTCTTTGGTAACGGCCCGTTACCCCCATTTGTACCCCCATGCAGGACTGGCTGTCAACGGAAGTGGCCAAACGCTTGCGGCGCTAAAGGACTGCAAATTAAGCTAAATACACTCCATTAGTGGCAGTCAGTGGACGTTGTTGGACGATGAAATGGTGGCCAGGGAGGGAATTGAACCCCCGACACGCGGATTTTCAGTCCGCTGCTCTACCAACTGAGCTACCTGGCCTTATTCGAAGAGCCGCGTAT
>Ga0307374_10007281_pt1 | contig 16952 bp, 13 predicted proteins | sample OX3MG_FD_202532 | JGI IMG/M metagenome (GOLD analysis project Ga0307374, IMG submission 202532) | Soil microbial communities from Risofladan, Vaasa, Finland - OX-3 | ecosystem: Environmental > Terrestrial > Soil > Coastal area > Acid sulfate soil | place: Finland: Risofladan, Vaasa | collected... | reverse complement strand
GAGGTCGTAGCCGCGTTCGAGCTCCGCCAGTGCGTCATTCATGGCCCGGTCGTAGTCGTCGTCCTGCCGGGCGAGGACATCGATCTGCTCGGCCAGCAGCCGGCTGATGGAGCTCCCGCGCTTCGCGGCTGCGACGCGGGCCTTCTGGACGGTGGCTTCGTCGAGCTGGATCGTGATGTTTCGCTTCATGCCGACACAGTACCACGTGGTTAACGTGTAGCACGTGAGTTACGTGGTGTCCGCCGAAGGTCAACCCACCACTCCGACCATGAGGCGCAGGTTCCGCCGCGCTGTGGTCGTCGTCAGGACTCCGCGCGTCACCTACCGTACGACCATATGCAGCAGACTCTGGCCGTGAAGCCACCGGACGTGTCGTACGCGCGAAGCGGCGATGTGGCCATCGCCTACCAGCTGGTCGGCCGCGGTCCGGTGGACATCGTCTTCCTGCGCGGGATCACCGGGGACCTGCTCTCGACGTGGGAGCAGCCGCTGCTCGTCCGCCACGTCGAGGGACTCGCGTCGTGCGGGCGGGTCATCATGCTGGACAGGCGTGGAACCGGCCTGTCCGATCGGGTACGCGAGGTCCAGTCGCTCGAGACGACGATGGACGACGTTCGCGCCGTCATGGATGCGGTCGGATCGGAGCGCGCCGTGCTCTGGACCGGCGGCATAGCGACGGGGATCGGGGTGCTCTTCGCGGCGACCTATCCCGAGCGCTGTGCCGGCCTCGTTCTCTTCGACCCCAGAGTGAAGGGGATCCGCGCGACCGACTACCCGTGGGCGGCGACCGAGGACGGATGGCGTGACCAGCTGGCGGAGGTGCGCGCGCGGTGGGGAGCGCGAGACTACCTGGCCGAACTTGCCCATGCGTGGGCACCCGAGGTAGCGGACGACGTCGAGTTCCTCGACTGGTTCGTCTGGCACATGCGCCGCAGCCTGAGTCCCGGTGCCGCCCTGACGGCCTTCAGGACCTCGATGGAGTTGGACGTCAGCGACGTCCTGGCTGCCGTGCGAGTGCCGACCCTCGTCATGCCGCGGCCCGCGGTGCCCGGCCCGGGGCACTACACGGCAGCCCGGATCCGAGGATCCGAGGTGGTCGAGCTGCCGGAACTCCGCGGTGTCTATACCTGGGTGGATGACGATGCCCACCGCGCGACGTTGGAGGCCACCGAGCGTTTCATCTCGCGGCTCACGACTCGGAAACAGTCGGAGCGCGTGCTCGCGACGATCCTGTTCACCGACATCGTGGGTTCGACCGAGCTGGCGGCGCGGCTCGGCGATGCGGCCTGGCGCGAGCTGCTGGAGCGGCATCACGCGATCGTCCGACGCGAGCTTGCGCGGTTCCAGGGCCGGGAGCTCGACACCGCCGGCGATGGGTTCTTCGCCGCGTTCGATGGACCCGCGAGGGCGGTCCTCGGAGCCGCAGCCCTCCGCGATCCGCTGCGAGCGATCGGTCTCGAGCTTCGGGCGGGTCTCCATACCGGCGAGTGCGAAGTGAGCGACGGCAAGATCGTCGGGATCGCGGTCTCGATCGGCGCTCGCATCTCGTCGCTCGCCGGCGCGGGTGACGTCCTCGTCTCGAGCACGGTCAAGGACCTCGTGGCCGGATCGGGACTCCGCTTCGAGGATCGCGGTGAACATGTGCTCAAGGGCATCTCCGACGCCTGGCACCTGTTCGCACTGAGCGGCCGACCGACGTGATCGATCAGGCAGCGATGGCGAGAGCGTTCCTGATCACCGACATCGAGGGCAGCACCCGCCTCTGGGAAGAGCATCACGAGGCGATGGCCACCGCGCTCGAGGTGCACGATCGGCTGCTGGCAGCCGCGGTCACGCACTCCGGTGGGATCGTGGTCAAGACGACCGGGGATGGGCTGCTCGCCGTGTTCGATGCCGTGGACGCTGCGATCGGCGCGGCGCTCGAGGGACAGCGGGCGCTCGCGGCGCACGGCTGGGGCGCCACCGGTCCGCTCCGGGTCAGGATGGCGATCCATACGGGCGCCGCCCACCATCGCGACGACGATTATTTCGGGCCGGTCGTCAACCGGGTGGCGCGCCTCCTTGCGATCGGCCATGGTGGCCAGGTCCTCCTCTCGGGCGCGAGCCGGGCGCTCCTCGATGAGGCGCGCCCGGGCGAGTACGAGCTCGTCGATCGAGGCGAGCACCGGCTGCGTGATCTCGATCGACCGGAGCGGGTGTTCGAGGTCCAGGCCGCCGGCCTGGCGCGCGAATTTCCGCCGCTCCGCTCGCTTGAGGCGCATCTCACGAACCTGCCGATCCAGCTGACATCCTTCGTCGGTCGCGAACGCGAGCTCGCTGAGATCGGCCGGCTGCTGGCGGACCATCGGGTGGTCACCCTCGCGGGTGTCGGAGGGACCGGCAAGACCCGGGTGATGCTCCAGGCCGCCGCCGAACTCGTCGACCGCTACCGGGACGGCGCCTGGCTCGTCGAGCTCGCACCGCTGGTCGATCCGGGGCTCGTCGGTCGTGAAGTCGGCCGCACGCTCGGCGTGCGAGAGGCACCGGGTCAGCCGCCGCTGGAGGCGCTCATCGACTACCTGCGGTTCAAGCAGCTCCTGGTGGCCCTCGACAACTGCGAGCACGTCATCACGGCCGCGGCCGACGTGGTCGAGGCAATCGTCACCCACTGCCCGGGGGTGTCGGTCCTCGCCACGAGCCGGGAAGCGCTCGCCCTCGCGGGCGAGGCGGTCCTGCCGATCCCGTCGCTCGGATTGCCGGACGCGGACCCGGATGCGGCGGATGGAGGGCGCGACGCCGACGATCTCCGACTCAAGCGGATCGCCGCCAGCGAGTCGGTCCGACTCTTCGTAGAGCGGGCATCCGCCAGCGCCCCCGGCTTTTCGGTGAACGCGGCCAACGCGGCGGCGATCGTCGAGATCTGTCGGCGCCTCGACGGCATCCCTCTTGCGCTCGAGCTCGCTGCCGCGCGGACCAACGTGCTGTCGGTCCGGGACATCGCCCAGCGCCTGGGCGATCGCTTCCGACTCCTGACCGGCGGCCGTCGCACGGCGGCGCCCCGGCAGCAGACGCTGCAGGCCACGATTGACTGGAGCTGGGATCTGCTGGCCGTGTCGGATCGGCTGCTTCTGCAGCGGCTGGCGGTCTTCGCGGGTGGCTGGACGCTGGAGGCTGCCGCTGCCGTCGGGTCGCTGGCAGACGGGGACGCCGCCGGCGGAGCCGATCGGGCGCTCGATGCGCTGGACACGCTCGACGGACTCGGTCGCCTCGTGGATCGCTCGCTGGTGGTCGTCGACCGCGGGGCGCACGCGCGCTACCGGATGCTCGAGACCATCCGCCAGTACGCCATGGCCCACCTTGTCGCGAGCGGCGAAGTCGGCCGGGTGCGAGACGCCCACCTCGCCTTCTTTCAGGCGTTGATCCTTGAGGCCGAGTCCGAACTTCACGGCCCGGACATGGTCGACTGGCTGGCACGCCTCGACGCGGACGCCGACAACCTGCGCGCGGCGCTCGAGTGGGCCTTCGAGGATGATGTCGAGGCAGCGTTGCGGCTGTGCGTCTCGCTCATGTCGTACTGGTACCGGCGGTCGGCTGGGTCCGAGAGCGTTGACTGGCTCGGCCGGGCGCTGACGGCCGTGCGTGAACTACCGACCCTGGACTCCTCGGTGAACCCCGACCGAACGGCGCTCGTCGCGCGAGTGCTTGCAGCGGCCGCGGTGGCTTCGACGATGTGGGCCACGAACGACGCCGCGCCAGCCTGGGCTGAGGAGTCGCTCGTCCTGGCACGCGAGACCGACGACCTGCTGGCTCAGTGCGACGCGCTCACGGCGCTCGTCGACACGAGGCGCCACTACACGGCATACATCACCACGACGTTCGATGGCGCTGTGACAGGTATCCGCGAGTTGGGTGAGGAGTTGATCGAACTCGCCACCCGGCACGGCGAATGGTGGCGAGTGAGTCGAGCGCACGCCGTGCTTGCGCTCTACGAGGCATACCTGGCTCCGGAGGCCGCGGAAGTGCACATCGCAAAGGCGGTAGAGGCGGCCCGCCGATCGGCCGATCCGAATGAATTCGCGAGCGTCGCGTATGTCCGCGGTCTGGTAGCGAGTGATCAGGGCCGCTGGTCCGATGCGCGCCAGTGGTTCACGGAGGGACAGCAACGCTCTCGCGAACTGGGTGATCGGCGCTTCGAGCTCATGTGTCAGAGCGAGCTGGCACATGTCGCTCGCCGCACGGGGTCCCTTGACGAGTCGAAGGCGATCTATCGCGAGACGATCCGGGTCTGGCGGCAGATGGGTAATCGCGGTGCGATCGCACACCAGTTCGAGTCCTTCGCGTTCCTCGCGCTGGCATCGGGCGTGCGGACACGTGCGGCCCGCCTGTTCGGCGCCGCCGAGTCCCTGCGCGAGGCCGCCGGCGCCCACATGCTCCCGGTCGAGCGCGAGGAGTACGAGGCCGCGGTCGCCCAGATGCGGCTCGACGCCGATGGTTCGGCGCTCGATGCGGCATGGGCCGAGGGAAGGCAGATGGGCCCAGAGGCCGCGATCGAGTTCGCCGTGGCCCTGGACGAAACGGAACCGCCCCAGCTGCGGACATAGCGCGGGACGAGTGAGGTCACGCACGCTGACGCGACGGTTACCTGGTTTGCGCCGTCAAGGCATCGGGGCTCTTGCCGTCCGCCTGATGGGCGCCCTTGGCCGGTTTCCGTGCGGGCGCTGAATGGGCAAAGCCGTGCGTCCGGTCGGGACTGGAAAGCGAACCGACGCTTACCGCCCGAACAGCCGGTCGATGAGTCTCCGGAGAGGCGTAGTACGCCGTACCGGCGGTTGCGAGGGGGCCTCCACATAGTATTCGGCTCGCTCGACCTCCCGAAGCTCCGCGTCGTCGAGCGCTGCACGGACGGCCCGAGTCGAGCGTACTGGCAACAGCATCGGGAGTCCACTATCCGCGGCTCGTGGCGACCGGGCCACCATTGGCCTCCCGTTACGATCCTCGCTCCCAACGAATTCACGCAGCTCCACGTGTCATGACCTGGGAGATTGGACCCGCGCCCGCCTAGCCGTGCGTCGGGCCGCCCGGCTCGACGAGGCCCGACTCGTAGGCGTAGATCACCGCCTGCACCCGATCGCGGACGCCGAGCTTGTCGAGGATGCGGCCGACATGGGTCTTCACGGTCGCCTCGCTGAGCGCCAGCCGGTCGCCGATCTCGGCGTTCGAGCCGCCGGCCGCCAGTAGCTGCAGCACCTCGAGTTCGCGTGCCGTAAGGGTCGCCAGCGCGGGGAAGGCATCCGGCCGCGGTCGCGCCGCGTGGTGCTCGACCAGCCTCCGCGTCACCGCCGGCGCGAGCGTGGCGTCGCCTCGGGCCACGGTGCGGACGGCGTGGACGATGTCCTCGGCCGGCGCGTCCTTGAGCAGGAAGCCGCTCGCACCGGCGCGCAGTGCCTCGAAGGCGTACTCGTCGAGGTCGAAGGTGGTGAGGATGAGGATGCGCGTCGCTGACCCGGCGGCGACGATCCGCCGGGTCGCCTCGAGGCCGTCGACGCGCGGCATGCGGACATCGAGGATCGCCACCGTCGGTCGCAGGCGCCGCACCAGGCTGACCGCCTCGGCCCCGTCAGCCCCCTCGCCGACGATGCGCAGGTCGGGTTGGCCCTCGAGGATCATCCGCAGCCCGGCACGAGCCAGCGGCTGGTCGTCGACGATGATGAGCTCGATGGTCATGCAGGTTCGAGCGAGAGGGGCAGGACCGCCTCGACCCGGAAGCCGCCGTCGGACAGCGGTCCGGCCTCCATCCGGCCCTCGTACAGCTGCACCCGCTCGCGCATCCCGATGAGGCCGTGCCCGGGCCCGGACGCGTTCCGGGCAGGGTCGCGCACGGCGCCGGACGGTCCGCCGTCGTCGCTCACCTCGATTCGGAGGCGATCGGGCTCGTAACGGACGCGGACCTCGGCACGCGAGGTTGGCGCGTGCTTGCGCACGTTCGTCAACGCTTCCTGGACGAGCCGATAAGCGGCCAGCTCCAGCCCGGCCGGCAGTTCCACCACGGAACCCTCGACCGTCAGCTCCACCGTGAGGCCGCTGGCGCGCGCCTCGTCGAGCAGTGCGGGAAGGCGCTCGAGGCGCGGCAGCGGCTGCCGACTCGCGCCCTCGTCCACGCGCAGGATGCCGACGAGATGGCGCATCTCGGCCAGCGTCTGGCGACCCGTCTCCTCGACCTGCTGGAGCGCCATCCGGGCCCGATCCGGATCGGTGCCAAGCACGCTCCGAGCGCCGCCGGCCTGGAGGACGATGAGCCCCACGTTGTGGGCGACCACGTCGTGCAGCTCCCGGGCGATCCGTGCCCGCTCCTCGTGCACGGCTGCCTGGGCCGTCGCCTCCTGGTCGCGCTGGGCGCGGTCGGCCGCCACGGCCAGGAAGACCGCGCGCTGGGTCTGGATCCGCAGCGCCACGCCGAGGACCAGGGCGCTGCCGCACAAGAGGAGGACGTAGGCCCAATCGGACGGGCTGACAAGCCTGCCACCGATCCCGACCTCGACGACCAGCAACAACCCGCAGGCGGCGCCCGCCAGCAACCTGCGGCCGTCGCTGTAGCGACCGACGGAGTAGATGAGCAGCAGCACCGTCACCATGTCCGCCAGGCTGTTCCCCGCGCCGTAGGCAACGATGAACGGCAGGGAGACCGCTGTGTTGATCGCGATCGCCGACAGCGGCGCCACGCGCCGGAAGGCGACGGGCAGTATCGTCGCCAGCTGAAACGCTGCCGCGAGCGCGACCGGACCGGGAAACGCTCCGCTCTGCACCTCGAGGAGGGCGAGGATCACGAGCGCGAGCGTGGCCAGCCAGTCGAGGACCGACGGCGCGCGTCGCCCGACCATCCTCCGGTCTCGAGTCAGCCAGCCGAGTCGCTTCACCCGGCCACCATACAGGGCCGCGACCGGCGTTTCGTCATCCGTTGGTCGCGCGGCATCGCGACCTGCGATGGACGCGCCCGGACCCTCCGGATGACGACGGCATGCATGCCTGTCCTCGACGCTGCAGATCACGGTTCCGCCGATCCAATGGCGAGCCGACCCGTCGACCCAGGAGGTCCGACCCATGCGCAACCGTGTCGCCACCCTCGCGGCCATGACCGCCTTCGCGCTCGCGCTCAGCGCGTCGCCGGCGCTCGCCGGCAGCCCGGCCGAGCACTACCGGTGGATGCCCATCGGCACGATGACCTTCGACTGTGGCTCCACGAGCATCCATACGACGTCAGGGACGATGAACTACGTGACCCGGTCCGCCGACACCGCCTCCGGAAACTGGAGTCTGACCGGGACCATCACGCTGAGCCGCGTCGTGGCCGAGGATCTCGCCGGCAACCAGTACGACATGGTCGGGTCGGCGCACTTCGGCTACACGTACAACGCCCAGACCGGCATCGTGGTCACCACCATAGACGGCTACGACGTCAGCGAGGCGATCACGACCTTCAAGTTCCAGTTCGTCAGCAGGGATGGTGGCCTCGCCGGCAGCCTCAATTTCGTGCAGCACGGCAGCCCGAACGGGAACTACCTCGAGCTCACGCCCGGAACCTGCACGTTCGCGTGATGGGCTCCCTGGCTCCCGGGGCTTGCGAGCGGGCGTCCTGAGCGCCGCCAGCGAGCCTCACAACCGGCCCCCGCTCTGTCCCGTCGTCGCGAACACGCACAAGTGTCTCGCCTCGGCGGGCCGACGGGGCCACGTTCTGATCACCGCGGCGAGACGGCTATCGAAAGGTTCGGCCTACTTATGGTCTGGAGCCATGACCCGGAGCGTGTCGATCACGTCTCAACCTCGGCCTGTCTGATCCAGAGGCCGACGGTCGCCGGGGCGACGGTCTGGGCGACCACCGTCAGGACATCCGTACCGAGGCTTTCGAGATCGACTTCGTCGCGCAGCTGAGCCGCGAATGCCGCCACCATCCGCTCCGCGTCGTACCGGGCCCGGTTGAACCGGCGATCCACGACGGTCTGGATGCGTCGGCGCAGCGGTTGGAAGAGCGCGGCCACGACGAGCGTGGACGCGGCGACAGCCACCGTATCGCCACCGGTGAGAGGCGCCAGCACCGCCTGGAACAGGAGGATGCCGCTGGCGAAGGTGACCGCTAGGCTGAGCGTCACGAACGCATAACCGATCGTGCGGCTGATGATCCGGTCGATCTCGTACAAGCGGTAGCGCAGGACGGCGATGCCGATCGCGACCGGGAGGGCGAGATATGCCAGGAAGGCGACCAGCCAGAACGCAAGGGCCACCGATGATTCGCTTGACCCGAATGCGAGCGCCGCCGGGAAGGCGATGGCCGCCACGCTGGCGACGGCCAGCAACCCCTTGACCTGCCGACGCTGCACGGGATCGCCGTGTCGGAACCTGACCCAGACCGCGGCTACAGCGCCCGCGATGCCGAAGACGCTCGCCACCAGCGCGAGCACGCTGACGACGAGCCCGAGGTCGGCGAGGCCGGGGATCGTCGACGCAGGCGCGCCGACGAGCAGCGAAACCATGCCGGCGCCGGTGACCCAGACGACCCACCGGAAGCGTCGTGACGGCAGCCGTCCGTCCGGGAAGACGAGCGGCACGCCGATCAGGGCGATCACCCACGGAGCGATGTAGGCCGCGTCGCCGAAGGACGCCGCGATGGCAGCACCGGGCCACGGCGGGACCGCCGATCCACCAAGACCGGCGTAGGCGAGAACTGCGATCGATGTGGTCTGTGCGGTCCCGGCAGCGAGCAGCAGCGCGCCGATGCGATTCCCGGGAACTCGGCGGATCAACAGCGCACCCATCAACGAGAACGCTGCCACCACGGCACCGAACATCGCAGTCGATACCGGATCCGCCAACTCGGGTCCGAAATTCATGAGGCCGACGACGCCGAGGAGGGCATACCCGGCGATATCGACGATCGCGAGCACGAGGGCTGCCGTACCCCGTGTCATCGGCGGCGGTCTTCCGGGGAAACGCAGATCGCAGAACGGGCGGGCGCCAGTCCCGGGTCCCGGGCGGTTGCACGGCCGAGATGGGTGGCGGTCATGTTGTCATCGTACGCGGCCGTCGCTCCCGAAACGTTACGGCTCGAGGACCGCTATAGCCGTAACGATTTCCGGACGGTCGGCGCGGATGCTGGCGGCCACGGCTGGTTCAGCCGAATGCGAATCTCGAGATCGCGTTCGAGTACCCACCCCGTGCGCGTCCGCATCGACGTCCCATGGCGGCCCATCAGGCCGATGATCGAACAGGAGTCGGACCCATGCGACGCAATCTCACCTCATTCGTGGCCTCGTCCGTGCTGACCCTCGCGCTCGCGTTCAGCGCCTCTCCGGCATTGGCCAGCCCCGTCCAGCATTTTACGTTCCTCGCCACGCAGGCCGGGAATGCCGAGGACCAGAACGGGCCACTGGTCGTCACCTGCGGCCCCCACACGTACACGGCCACGTCCGGAACGTTCTTCGTGGTCTCCCGCGATTCCAGCACCGCCGCACACATCACGGCCAACGACGTCAACGCCGTGGATCAGGACGGCAGGGCGTACCGCGTCCTCGGAGCGGAGACGTATAACGACACGGCCGGCCGGTTCACCAGCAAGCTGATGTTCGTCAGCCAGGGCGGCGGGATCGCCGACAGCATCAATGTCATCGCGCGCTACAGGGACGGGGACTTGTTCGTCGGCTTCGATCAGGGAACCTGCGGGTTCTGACGGACTTCATGCTTCCGGGGAATCGCGGACGGGGGCCCTGAGGGGCCCCCGCCACCCCGGTCACCGATGATCGGAGGCGACTCATGGCGCCGTTGGCACCCGCTCCCAGCTCCACGAGTCGAGAGGTGGGAGTTTGCGCAGGCTCGCCGCGACATCTTCGTGGTCGGCTCGGAGCTGACGCTCTTCACGGCGGGCATCGTCTCCGGCAGGAATATCGTGGCCCGGCCGCGGACCCATCGTTCTGCGCGGCGGACGTAACGATGGTTCGCGACTTCCGCACCTCATGAAAGTTCGTTCTCCAGCGGGAACCCGCAGGACGGGTACGAGTCGCCGGAGAGATCGGGAGCCCACCACGCCGACCTGTGCCGGGTCGTCAGCGGGGCCATACTTGCTGCCCAGCCACTTCCCCACAAGGAGCGTCCGCCGTGTCGACTGAAGAGAACAAGGCCGTGGTCCGCCGGTTCATGACCGAGGTCCTGGAAGGACACAACGTGGCCGTTCTCGACGAGCTGGCGGCCACGAACTACGTGAACACCGCGATGGGGGGTGCCGACCTCGCCGCCTTCAAGGGCATCCTGGGCGCGATGGCTGCTGCAGTCTCCGGCATGCGCTTCACCATCGACGACCTGGTGGCCGACGGGGATGTGGTGGTCGCCCGCTTCACCAGCGAGGTCACCCGTCCCAGTGGGGAGAAAATCACAGCCCAGGGTCTCACCTTCTACCGTCTCGCCGATGGCAAGATCGTCGAAGACGACCCGTTCACGAGGCCTGACCTCGGGCAGCTCCTCGGCATGACGCCGCCGGCCGGCTGATCGAAGGGGCACGCGAGGCGCGGCCAGTCTGTCGGACCTGGCGGGCCTCGGCGTAGGACCTCGTGATGATCTCGAGGCTGTGCCCGCTCGGATCATCGAAATACGTGCCGCGCCCGCCGTCGTGAGTATTGAAAAAGGCGAAGCGGCCGTCCGCGACCGGCGGACGAGCAGGCTAGCGCGCCACGCGGTAGCGGAGGAAGACGACGCTCGAGCTGAAGGTGCGGGTCTCGACGAGTTCGAGATCCACCCGGCGCTCGCGCTGGGGAAAGAACGGAATGCCACCGCCAACCAGCACCGGGTAGACCCTGGCCCGGTACTCGTCGATCAGACCCAACGCTGCCGCCTCGGCCGCGAGCGTCGCGCCGCCGATCGCGATGTCGCCCTCCCCCGGCTCGGCTCGCAACCGCTCGATCTCCTCCGCAAGGCCGCCGGACGCCAGGTGGGCATTGCCCCGCACGGCCGACAGCGTGGTGGAGAACACCACCTTCGGGAGTCGCTTCCAGATCGCGGTCCACTCGAGCTCTGCGTCGTCGAGCGACCGATCCTGGTCGGCGGTCTCCCAGTACAGCATCGTCGCGTACAGCTTTCGCCCCAGCAGGTGGACGCCGATCTGTCGTATCTCGTCGGTGACGAAGCGGAAGACCTCCTCGTCGGGCGGCGGCGCAGTGATGTCGCCGTCCGGCCCGACGATATAGCCGTCAAGTGAGACGCCCATCGAATAGGTCACGCTTCGCACCAGAAGTCCTCCTCGCATCAACGCGTCCATCTGGCGGGCCTTACAGATCGCGTCCGTAACGTTCGGATGGCGCGGTCGTCCTCGTGATCGCGGAGGCAAGCCTATGCCTTGGGGCAGAACTTCCCGTAGCTCTCGCCGGCGATGAACCCGGGCAGCTCGATGTTTCAGTCGGCGCCCATCTGGGGCTCCGCACCAGGATGGCCGGTTACTTGAACTGGATCGAGTCGACGATCTGCTGGATCTCCTGCTCGAGAAGGGCCCGCCCGGAATCGGTGATCGCAACCCCGGGCGTGAGATCGTGGTGCGTCTCGCCGGCGATGAACAGGAGCCGCGCACCGACTTGAACGAGCCAGACGCTGATCTTGTCGTCCGGCACGGTCTTCGCCCACATCGCCCCACCTGTCTGCGCCTTCCAGTTGTAGAAGAACCCCGGATCGCACCCCGCATCCTCGCGAACGACGACCACGACGTGCTTCGCTGGGTATCCGCCCACGGTGACGTCCTGCGGTGCGGTAGCAAGTGCTATCCCGGGGGCCGAAGCGATGAAATCCACAGCCTCCGTGGCGGTCCACTGTTCGATCGGCGCATTGATGCATGGGTCCGCGTCGGTGCCGTCCGGGAAACCGGCCCAGAACACGACGGCCTCCGCGCCCTGGGGCCCGGCGATGCTCTTGCTGACGAGCAGGTTGCCAAACGTTTCCCAGCCGTGTCCAACCTTCGGGGTTGGCAGACGGAAGGAGAAGGACACCCCGTCGACGGTCAGTGAGTGGGCGGGAGTGAGCGGGTCGGGGCTCGTTGCCACCGGGGACATCGAGCCGGTCGACTCCGTCGACAAGGGTGATGGTGAAGGCAACGAGGGCCTCCTGCCGACAACGCCGATCGATGGCATCAGATTGATGGCCGCGACCGCAACGACCACCATCACAGCCACGGCCATCACAAGCCGGGCGGTCGTGTTCTCCCGGGCCGGCAGCCGGGTCAGCCACCCCGCGACGCGTGACATGCCCAGGACGCGTCGGCGGCGCCAGCCCCGCCCGACGGCCGCCTCTGCGATGACCGTGGCATTGATCGCGCGGAGGCCGCCCCGCGAGTAGTCCCTCAGGGCGCCTGTGAGCCGTGGATCCAGGCCGTCGTCAGTCATCGCCAAGCTCCGATCGTAGGCGGGCGGCTGCTCGTGCCAGGCGCGAGCGAACCCCAGAAGCGGACATCCCCACGGCATGGCCGATCTCCGTCGCATCAAATCCCGACACGTAGCGCAGCGCAAGGACCGATCGATCCTCCAGTGAAAGGCGTCGCAGCGCTGCCGCCAGGTCGATCCGGGTGGCGCGCAGGGACGGGTCGTGCTCCTCTCCACCGACGTCTGCCACTTCGATCTCCACCACGCGGTAGCGTCGATGGCGACGCATGGCCTGGCGCGCCTCATTCGCCGCGATCGTGATCAACCACGGCCGCAAGCGGTCCGGCTCCCGGAGCGAGGCGAGCTTGCGCCACGCGATCGGCCATGCAGCTTGCACGGCGTCCTGGGCCATGTCCCGATCGCCGCAGATCACGAAGCACGCGCGCGCCATGTCGTCGTGGTGCTCGGCTACGATGCGGGAAAACGCCGCGACGTCGCCCGCCGCCGCATTCGATACGACGATTGCCGCCACGTCCACCGGGGTCGCCAGTTCGCGCTCCATGCCCTACAGATGCTCCTGATCGTCCAACTGTCTCACCCTGGCGTGAAGATCGGGGGCCCAGTCGACCTTTGCGGCTCCCGGTCGACGACCTGGGTGCGACAGTTCGCGCGGCCATTGCATCTGGAAAGGTGGAGCCCAGGGCCGAGGACGAGATCCGACTGACCTCTGGCACCGCGGACACGAGGAGGGCGCCATGAGGCGGCCCGATCGGGGCTCCGAACTGTTGTCGTTTCGACCCTGGCGTTCGTCGCTGCGGCATGCGCGACCTCGGCGTCTCCCTCCCCGGTGCCCAGGGTCGCGAGCTTGAGCCGGGCGGCCCCGCCGACATCCGCGACGACCCTGGCTGCAACACTAAGCGTCGCGAGTCCTGCCCCGGAGACTCCCTCCCTCTACGCGTTGGGCAGGTTCCCCGAGTTTCCGGTCAAGTCCCTCTCGGAATCGTCAGCGGCGCTGCAGGGCGTTCTCGACGCTGCCGTCGAGAACGGCACGTTCGCCGGGATCACGGCCTCCGTGATCGTGGCCGACCAGGGGAGCTGCGCCGGAGCGTCGGGGTCTGCCGGAGGCGTCCCCCTCACCACCGACGCCCGGCGTCCGACCCACAGCTCGGCCAAGACGATCGTCGCCGCCGAGGTGCTCCGCCTGGCGGAGGAAGGCCGCCTCGGCCTGGACGATCAGGCTTCCGACTACCTCTCCCCCCAGCTCGCGTTCTGGGACGCGAACGGCGCCACGATTCGGCAGGTGCTTCGAATACATCACGGACCGCCCCCTGTCCGAGGCGCTCCGCGCCGCTGTGCTCGACCGGCCCGGCCTCGAGGGAATCGTCTACACGGTCGATGAACGCGCCGGCTGCAGGCGGGTGGGGGGTCGAGACGGCGCCGGCGTCGTTGGCCCGATGGGGCTACGAACTGTACGGAGGGTTCGTCATCTCCGAGGCCTCGCTGCATGAAATGACCGAATTCCAAAGCCAGTGGTATGAGCTCGGGACCTTCGACTTCTCCGGTCTCTTCGGGGTGCTCGCGGTCGGTCACGAAGAGGAGAGCTCCGTCACGACCTGCCGCTCGGTCATCAAGCTCGCCGCCCTGCCGGAGGAAGGCTTCGTGATCTCCGTGCAGGCCGACACGGGCAGCTCCATCAGCAATCGGGACTACGTCCGGGCGCTCGACGCGTTGACGAGGGCAGTGAGGGACGCAGCGCGGACGTGAGCCGATCACGCTACGGCCGGCGCCACTGCGTCACGTGGAGCGCGAGTTGCAACAGGATTGCCGAGACGAACCCGCGGGCGGTCCCGGCGGACCACGGCCACGTCGGGAGCTTCGCCACGATCTCGCGCTCCTTCAGCACGCACTTCGTCGACCCTCGCTCTCAGCTCGGTCGTCGATGCCACGTAGGAGGCTAGCCCGGCTACCATGGATCCCCCGTGACGACCCTCGCTCCCAACGACTTCACCCACCTCCACGTCCACTCGGAATTCAGCCTGCTCGATGGGCTCGGCCGGATCGGCGACATGGTGGAGGCTGCCGCGTCGCACGGGATGGACGCGCTCGCGATCACGGATCACGGCGCGCTCTACGGCGCCGTGGCCTTCTACCAGGCGGCGACCGCCCGCGGGATCAAGCCGATCGTAGGAGTCGAGACGTATGTCGCCCGGCGCTCCATGCGGGACAAGGAAGGCAAGGCGGACGCCCAGCCCTTCCACCTCATCCTCCTCGCGAAGGACCTGATCGGCTACCGCAACCTTTGCCGGCTCGTGACCGACGCTCATGTCGACGGCTACTACTACAAGCCGCGCATCGATCGTGAGCATCTCGCCCGCTACAGCGAGGGTCTCATCGGCTTGAGCGCCTGCCTCAATGGCGAGATCGCCCGTTCCCTCGAGGTCGACGACCGTGAGTCGGCCCGCCGGATCGCCGGCGAGTACGGCGACATCCTCGGCCCCGGGAACTTCTTCCTCGAGCTGCAGGACCACGGGTTGCCCGAGCAGCACCGGCTCAACGGCCAGTTGCTGGGGCTCGCGCGGGAGACCGGCCTGCCGCTCGTCGCGACGAACGACCTCCATTACGTGCATGAACGGCAGCACGAGGCGCACGACGTCCTCCTCTGCGTCGGCACCGGCAACAACCTGGATTCGCCCGGCCGGCTGAAGTTCGAGACGAACGACTTCTGGCTCAAGTCGGCCGCCCAGATGGCCGCCCTCTTCCCGGACCAGCCCGAGGCGATCGCCAACACCCGCCGGATCGCCGAGATGACCGACCTGAAGCTGCCGCTCGGCCAGCTGCGCATCCCGCACTTCCCGGTGCCAGAGGGGGAGACGGTCGAGAGCTGGCTGCGGGCCGAATGCGAACGGGGGCTCGTCCGCCGCTACGGAACGGTGACGCCGGCGCTTCGCGAGCGGCTCGACTACGAGCTCGACGTCATCATCCGGATGGGCTACGCCGGCTACTTCCTCATCGTGGCCGACTTCATCCGCTTCGCCCGCGACGAGGGGATCCAGACGACCTGCCGGGGGAGCGCACCGGGCTCGATCGTCACCTACACCCTCGGCATCACGCCGGTCGACCCGATCCTCTACCAGCTGCCGTTCGAGCGCTTCCTCAACCCGGACCGGGTGACGATGCCGGACATCGACGTCGACTTCGAGGACGGTCGACGCGAAGAGGTCATCGCCTACGTCGGGCGGCGCTATGGCCAGGACCATGTCGCCCAGATCATCACCTTCGGCACGATGCTCGCTCGGGCCGCGATCCGCGACGTCGGGCGCGTCCTCGGGATGAGCTACGGCGAGGTCGACCGGATCGCCAAGGCGGTCCCCAACCAGCTCGGCATCCGACTGGCCGATGCGCTCGAGTCGGCGCCGGCCTTCCGCGAGCTCGTCGATGCCGATCCGCAGGTGGGCCGGCTCGTCGACCTCGCCCAGCAGCTGGAGGGCGTCGCCCGCAACGCCTCGACCCACGCCGCAGGGGTGGTCATCAGTCGCGAGCCGCTCACCGAGCTCATGCCGCTGCAGAAGGCGACGAACTCCGACGGGCTCATGACCCAGTACGAGATGCACGGCGTCGAGGCCCTCGGTCTCCTCAAGTTCGACTTCCTCGGCCTGTCGAACCTGACGATCCTCCGCCATGCGGTCGACCTCATCCGGGCCGAGCGCGGCGTCGCCATCGACCTCGACCACATCCCGCTTGACGACGCGAAGACGTTCGAGCTCCTCGCCTCCGGCGAGACGACCGGCATCTTCCAGCTCGAGTCTGCCGGCATGCGGCGCTACATCCGCGAACTCCGACCGACGTCGGTCTACGACCTCGCCGCGATGGTCGCCCTTTACCGGCCCGGTCCGATGGACAACATCCCGGCGTACATCCGGCGCAAGCACGGCGAGGAGCCGGTCACCTACCTCCACCCGCTGCTCGAGCCGTACCTCGCGAAGACGTACGGGATCTTCGTCTACCAGGAGGACATCATGGCGGCGGCGGTCGCCCTCGGCGGGTTCTCCGGTCCGGAGGCCGACACCCTCGGCTATGCGATCCGCAAGAAGAAGTCCTCGGTCCTCCGCTCGATGCGCGAGCGATTCGTTCGCCAGGCAGGCGAACGGGGCGTGAGCCCGGCCACGATCGATGCGGTCTTCACGGCCTTCGAGCCGTTCGAGCGCTATGGCTTCAACAAGGCCCACGCGACCTGCTACGGGCTCATCGCCTACCAGACGGCGTATCTCAAAGCCAACTACACCGTCGAGTACATGACGAGCGTCCTGACCGCCGTCCGTGCCAACGACGAGAAGGTCGCCGCGGCGATCGCGGAGTGCCGTCGCCTCGGTATCGAGGTCCTCGTCCCGGACGTCCACCGGTCCGGCCTCGAGTTCACCGTCGAGGGCGCCGCGATCCGCTACGGCCTGCTCGCGGTCAGGAACGTCGGCCAGGGTGCGATCGAGTCGATCGTCGCCGCCCGCGACGCCGGCGGACCGTTCCGCTCCCTCACCGATCTGTGCACCCGGATCGACCTCCGCCTGGCGAACCGCAAGGTCCTCGAGTCGCTGG
>Ga0307374_10007279_pt1 | contig 16957 bp, 14 predicted proteins | sample OX3MG_FD_202532 | JGI IMG/M metagenome (GOLD analysis project Ga0307374, IMG submission 202532) | Soil microbial communities from Risofladan, Vaasa, Finland - OX-3 | ecosystem: Environmental > Terrestrial > Soil > Coastal area > Acid sulfate soil | place: Finland: Risofladan, Vaasa | collected... | reverse complement strand
GTCAGGCGGAAGTCGCGACCGCTGTAACGGTACGTCAGCCGCTCGTGGTCCAGGCCGAGCAGGTACAAGATGGTCGCGTGCAGATCATTGATGTGCATCGGATCCTTGACGGCGGCGATGCCGTGCTCGTCGGTGGCGCCGTAGCGGAACCCTCCCTTGACGCCCCCACCGGCCATCCACATCGAAAAACCGGCGGCGTTGTGGTCGCGGCCGTCCTTCCCCTGGGCGCCGGGAGTGCGGCCGAATTCGCCGCCCCAAACCACCAGCGTGTCCTTCAACAGGCCGCGCTGCTTGAGATCGGCCAGCAGGGCCGCGATCGGTTTGTCGATCGCGCGGCAGTTCGATGTCAACTTGGAGCGCAACTCCTTGTGCTGGTCCCAGCCGCCCATCGCGATTTCGATGAACCGCACGCCGGCTTCCGCGAACCGCCGGGCCAGAATGCACTGGTGGGCAAAGCCATTGGTCCCCTTCTCGCCGATGCCATATTCAGACAGGGTCTTTTGCGACTCGTCCGACAGGTCCATGACCTGGGGCAACGCCCCCTCCATGCGGAATGCCAACTCGTACGACTCGATGACGCCCTCCAGCTCCAGGTTCACCTGGTCGCGCTCGAGCCGCTGACGATTGAGCGATTGCAGAAAGTCGAGCTGCTTTCGTTGCAGCTCGGCCGTGACCCGCGGGTTGGCCAGATTGGCCACGCGCTGACCGGCCCCTTCCGCGCCGATCTTGGTGCCTTGAAACGTGGCAGGCAGAAAGGCGCTGCCGTAGGTCTGGGTGCCACCCCCCTGCGGGTTGATGGTGATGAACCCCGGCAACTCCTGGTTCTCCGTGCCCAAGCCATACAGGGTCCAGGCCCCCATCGACGGGCGGAGGAACCGAAAATTGCCCGTGTGCATCTGAACGGTGGCCTGCGGATGGTTCGGCAGGTCGGTGTGCAGACTGTTCAAAAGGCACAAGTCGTCGGCGTGTTTGGCCAGGTTCGGGAACAGCTCCGGCAGGTACAAACCGCTCTTTCCGTGCGGGCTGAACTTGAAGGGAGACTTCAAGAGCTTCCGCCCCCCTTTACCCTGGCCATTGGCCTGCTTTCCGTCGTCCCTTGCCAGGGCGGGCTTAACGTCGAACGTGTCGACGTGCGACGGGCCCCCCTGCATGAAAGCGAAGATCACGCGCTTGGCGCGCGGCGTGAAATGGGGCGGCTTGGGGGCCAGCGGATGTTCCGTATCGTCGGTCGAAGCTTCGGCGCACAGCCCGGCCAGCGCCAAGTAGCCGAAGCCGCACGATGCGGACTTCAAAAGCTGGCGGCGCGAAAAGGGGCGCAAGTAGTCGTTGGTCATGGGTGAATCATCAAGGGTCATTGTTTGCCGTCCGACGTTCCCACGCTCTGCGTGGTACGCGGAGCGTCCATGCGAAAACGGGGATCCGGTGGCTGGGGCAGAGCGTCAGCGATGCCCCGGCTCCCGAGCACACTGCCGCGCACCGGGGCATCGCCTGGCCAAATCGCTCGTTGAAATGGAAGATCATTCGTGGCCCGGCTTTGCCCCAGCCACCGAACCCTAATACACATAACGAAATTCTCCGCTGGCGAGCAGCGTCTGACAAAAGCTCGTCCACGAAGCCAACGTCGCGTCGCCGTCGAACTTGGCCGCCGACAGTGAGCTCCGGTAATCGGCGATGAACGTGGCGACTTGGGCCCGCTCGGCGTCCGTCGGTGAACGGCCCAGGGTCAAACGGAAGGCGATCGCGATTCGGTCAGCGTCGCTCGCTTGCCGATTTGCCAGGAGCCGTCGGGCGATTTGTTCCGACTGGTTCAGGACAAAAGGGTTGTTCATCAGGAACAGGGCCTGCGTGGGCACCGTGGTGACGTCGCGCTTGGCGACGATCAGGCTTGGATCGGCCATGTCGAACGGCTGTAGCAGATCGGGCACGATGCCCCGCGGGAGCGGCAGGTAAACGCTGCGCACCGGCGACGGCTTTCGGATCGGCGACAGGTCTTGCCCTCGAAGCCGCCCGTTGCCCAACTGCAACATGGGCGATCCCTGTGGGCGCTCGAGTTTCAGGCGGCCGCTGGCGGCAAGGATCGCGTCACGGATCTCTTCGGCGTCCAGCCGCCGTCGTTCCATCCTCCAGAGCAGCTTGTTCGAAGGGTCAGTCGCGTAGTTCTCCGCCGAGTGCTCGCTGCTCAACTGGTAGACGCGGCTGAGCATGATCGACCGGATCAGGCGCTTCACCGACCATTTCTCGTCCATGAATTGCACCGCCAGGGTGTCGAGCAACTCCGGGTGCGAAGGTTCGTCGCCCAAGGCCCCGAAGTTATCCACCGTCTCCACCAGCCCTTTGCCGAACAGGTGCTGCCAAACGCGGTTGACCTCCACCCGCGCGGTGAGCGGATTGTCGCGGCTGGCGATCCAGTGAGCCAGCTCCATTCGTCCTCCGCTGCGTGGATTGACGTGGTTTCCGGCCGCGGTCTTCAGCACCGTCAGCGTGCCGCGGGGCACCTGCGGCCCGCGCTCCTTGAGGTCGCCCCGCACCAGGAGGTTGCAATTGACCGGCTCGGAGTTTTGCACACCCATTGCCAACGGCTTCATGGGCGAAGCGACCCGTTCCAGCTCGTCGGCGCGGTCTTCCAGCGATTTGATCTTCTCACGCAACTCCGGCACGTTGACCTGCTGCGGCTTCGGCTGCGGCCCCTTTCTCTTTCCCTTTCTCTTGACCGGCTTCCCGGCCTGTCGGATTTGTTTTCGCAGCCGGACGATTTCGTCGTCGATTCCTTCGATTTGTCGTTCCCGCGCTGCTTCGGCCTCCAATTCGCCGGGCGAGGGTTGGCTCTCCTTGCCGGTGTCGGCCAGCGCGAGCAACTGTTTGTCGCGAGAGTTTTTCTTTCCCTGCCTGACGCCGGCAAACGTTTTGGTGCTGAGGAAGATGCCGGCCATCGCGTAGTAATCGGTCGTGGGAATCGGATCGAACTTGTGGTCGTGGCAACGGGCACAGGCGACCGTCAGCCCAAGCAAGGCCCGGCCCGTGACGTCGATCTGATCGTCCACCATGTCCATGGCGTACTGCTCAGGGTTGTTTTCATTCAGCCCTTTGGGCCCGATGGCCAAAAACCCGGTGGCGATCGTCCACTGATCGCGCTCGGCGGCGTTGCGCGTCGGCAGCAAGTCGCCGGCCAACTGCTCGACGATGAACTTGTCGTAGGGCTTGTCGGCGTTGAAGGCGTCGATCACGTAGTCGCGGTAACGCCAGGCGTAGCGGTAAGGAACGTTTACTTCCTTCCCGGTCGATTCGCCGAAGCGGACCACGTCGAGCCAGTGCCGTCCCCAGCGTTCTCCGAACCGCGGCGAAGCCAGCAGCCGATCGACCAGCTTGGCGAAAGCGTCGTCCGACGGATCGTTGACGAAATCGTCGATTTCCTTGGGCGTCGGAGGCAGGCCCGTCAGGTCGAACGTCGCCCTGCGCGCCAAAGTCACGCGGTCGGCGTCGCCGACCGGCTGTAGCTTCGCTTTCTCCAGCCGTGCGATGATGAAGCGATCGATGTCGCTGCGCGGCCAGGCTTTGTCATGGGCTTCCGGCACGGGCGACGCCTTGGGGCGCTGGAACGACCACCACTTGCGTGCTTCGGCGAAGTTGATCTTGTTCTTGGCGTTGGCCGGTTTGAAGCGCGGATCGGGTGCGCCCGTCGCGATCCACCTTTCGAAGTCTGCGATCAGATCGTCGGGCAGTTTTTCCTTGGGAGGCATCTCCAGCCCCTCGTAGCGGATGGCCTCGATCAACAGGCTCCCGTCGGTATTGCCTGGCACGATCGCGGCGCCCGACTCTCCCCCCTTGCGTAGCCCGGCGCGCGTGTCGAGGACGAAATGCCCTTTGGCTCTGTTGGGATCGCCTGAATGGCATTCATAGCAGTGCTTCACCAGGGCGGGGCGGATCGTCTTCTCGAACAGCTCCATTCCTTCCTTCGTCGGGTGCATTTCGGCGGCGGCCGGCATCTCGGCCGAGACCGGCGCGGCCGCGACGAGGCGTGTCAAGACCAGCGCGATGCCGATGCGTCCGTTAAGCGTCATGCGATCCCAATTCCCGTGCGCGGCGCGGTACTCCTTCTTCATAGGTCTTAACACCGCGCCGGGCAAGGGGTTTCGCCCTCGCCGCAGTCCCTAACATGATACGCGTAGCGGAATTCGTGAGAATTCCGACCTGGGGTGTACAGCCGAATTCGCAAGAATTCGGCGATGTGGCGCGTCGCCGCGCGCTGGCGGCTCACTTGGTTTGCGAAACCAAAACTCCGCGGATATGCTCAACGGTAATGTCCGACGTCACCCGCATCCTGAATGCGATCCAAGCCGGTGAACCGCGGGCGGCGGGCGAACTGCTGCCGCTGGTCTACGACGAGCTGCGCCGACTTGCGGCCCAACGACTGGCCAACGAGAAGCCGGGCCAGACGCTGGATGCCACGGGGTTGGTTCACGAAGCCTACCTGCGACTGGTGGACGTGCCGAATTGCCAAGACTGGAACAGCCGCGGTCACTTCTTCGCGGCGGCGGCCGAAGCGATGCGCCGGATCCTGGTCGAACGCGCGCGGGCCAAGCGGAGGCTCAAACGCGGCGGCGATCTCGAACGAGTGGACACCGACGGCAACTTTGCGGTCGCACGCGAGTCGCCGGATGAACTGCTGTTGATCAACGACGCCATCGACAGCCTCGCGACCGACGATCCGACCGCCGCGCAATTGGTCAAGCTCCGGTACTTTGCCGGCCTGTCGGTGGAAGATGCCGCCGAATTGGTTGGAATCGCGCGTTCGACGGCGTACGAACATTGGAGCTACGCGCGCGCATGGCTACACCGCCACGTGTTCGACGGAGAATATACTTCACGCGGCCAAGAATGAGACATTTTGCCGCGGGAAAGTGGTGGCTGGTGGCAGAGCGTCAGCGATGCCCCGGCTCGGTAGCGACCGGGGCATCGCTGACGCTCTGCCCCAGCCACCGAGAATGTCTCATTCTCGGCCGCGTGAAGCAAAAGTTCCCCTCGCGGATTTTTTCCGGACAATCGACAGCCCGACGTCGCACTGTACTGTAGGTCTACTGGTATCGAAACCAGGCCAGGGGCTCGCCCCCCGGCCTCAAAAAGGCCAACGCACAATGAACGTCAATCCTTTGCAAGCTCGCGAAATCTTCGTCGCCGCGGTCAAGCTGCCTCCCGACGAGTGGGACGGGTACCTCGAGCGGGTCTGCGCCGGCGACCGCGAGCTGCGCGAGCGGGTCGCCGATCTGCTCCAGGTCCATCGCGAAATCGGCAGTTTCATGGAACAACCGGCCGTGGCCGGCGCGCCGCCGGCCGAGGCTGGCCCCGCCCAGGCCGGCACCGCCGGGTTTCAGGCGGCGACCGAGGCGCCCGGCACGTGGATTGGCCCCTACAGGCTCTTGCAACGTCTGGGCGAGGGGGGCATGGGCGTCGTCTGGGCGGCTGAACAGACCGAGCCGGTCAAGCGCCGCGTGGCGCTCAAGCTCATCAAGCCGGGCATGGATTCGGCGTTGGTGTTGCGGCGCTTCGAGGCCGAACGCCAGGCCCTGGCCCTGATGGACCACTCGAACATCGCGAAAGTGCTCGATGCCGGCACCACGGCGCGAGCGCGAATTGACGATCCGAACGATCCGAAATTCGACATCCAAAATCCGCAATTCGTCGCCGGCCGCCCTTACTTCGTGATGGAGCTGGTCAAGGGCGTGCCGATCACGAAGTATTGCGACGAGCTGCACCTCACGTTGCGCGAGCGGTTGGAGCTGTTCGTGCCGGTCTGCCAGGCCATCCAGCACGCGCACACCAAGGGCATCATCCACCGCGACATCAAGCCCTCGAACGTCCTGGTGGCCATCCAGGACGGCCGACCCGTGTCCAAAGTCATTGACTTTGGCGTCGCCAAAGCGCTCTACCAGCCGCTGACCGACGGCTCGATGTTTACCGAGATCGGTCAGGTCGTCGGCACGCTGGAGTACATGAGCCCCGAGCAGGCCGAACTGAGCGCGCTCGACATCGACACGCGGGCCGACGTCTACGCCCTGGGCGTGCTGCTTTACGAGTTGCTGACGGGCACGACGCCCCTGGACCGCAAGCGGCTCAAGCAAGCGGGTTACGCCGAGATGCTGCGGATGATCCGCGAAGACGACCCGCCCAAACCGAGCACGCGGCTCTCGGAGTCGAAAGAGTCGCTGGCCGGCCTGGCGGCGCGGCGGCGGACGGAGCCGGCGCGGCTGACGAAGGCCGTGCGCGGCGAGCTCGATTGGATCGTGATGCGCTGCCTTGAGAAAGACCGCATGCGGCGCTACGAGACGGCCAACGGCCTCGCGCGGGATGTCGAGCGGCACCTTCACGACGAGCCGGTCGAGGCCTGCCCGCCGTCGTCGGCGTACAAGTTGCGGAAGTTCCTCTGGCGGCACAAGCGGTCTGTGCTAGCCGCGGCGCTGGTGCTGTTGGCATTGGTCGGCGGCGTCATCGGCACGACCTGGGGCTTGTTCCGTGCGGTTAGCGCCGAAAATGACGCCGTCGTGGCGCGCGATGCCGAGGCCGACGAGCGCCGCAAGGCCGTGGCCGCCCGCGACGCCGAAATCACGGCGCGCAGAAAGGCCGAGATTCTCGCACTTGGCATCCAGACCGACCAGGTGCTGGAAACGATCAATCAGGGCAGAGACGTTCCGCTTGGGCTACTTGAACTCGCGAGTCTTTTGCTGACGGTGCCAGATCATGCGCCGGAATGGAAGGAGTATCTCACCATGAGCGTCTTGGCCTGGGGCCAGACGATCTGCCCCCTCGTACCTGAGCTCTCGGTCGACGGGTTCGACGTGATTCAGGAGGTTTGGAGCGAGGATGGGAAGTTGCTTCTTACCAGAAGCGAACAAGGGGCATTACACGTTTGGGAAGTTCCGTCGTGCCGATTACGCGTTGTGCTGCGGGCCGATGAGTGGCCGTTGGTCGACGACTTCGGCGTCCTCGGCTTCTCGACGGATGGTCAAACTGTCTGGGCGACTGAGCATGAACGATCACGGGACGTGTGGCTTGTGCGACTCTGGGACACGGCCACGGGCATGCCGCGCGGAGCGCCATTGGAGCATCCAACAAGCATCAACTCGGCCCTATTGACTGTTGACGGCGAGCGTTGCATTACGCTTTGCGACACGCGCCGCCATCTTCAATTGTGGGATGCGCTCAGCGGATCGAGGATCGCCGTGCTGACCGAGCACGACGGTTGGATTCGCCAAGTGATGGTGAGCCCTGACAGCCGCATCGTCGTTGCGGACGGGGATGGCCCGGTGCAGATCTGGTCGGCGCGCGACGGCCACCGCATGCGGGCGCTGGGGACTGCGACAAGTAAGGCGCTGGCAGATTTTAGCCCCAGCGGTGATCGGCTCGCCACGCTTTCCGGCAACGAGCTCCGCTGCTGGCACGTGGACGATTGGTTGCCGGAAGGCCCGGTTTGCATGGTCGAGGGATATGATGAAAATATGTTCTTCGTCAGCGAAGATGTCATTAACGTTGATTTTTCGGAATGCTGTGTACACGGGCGCGGCGGAACTGCACCCATCTCGCCCTATCGCGTCAAGGACCAACTCGTCCTCACCGACAAGGGTCGTGTCTACGATCTGTCCTCGCTTCATGCGCGTCCCCAAGTAGGGCACCATCGGTTTTCGCCCGAGGCGGCAGAGTTTGCGGAGGATGGCCGCCGGCTGCTGCTTCGGAACGACTTGTGGGACCTCGCGACTGAACGCCCCATAGGCGACCTAGACGGCAACAGTGGGAACTCTCACATTGTTTGCTCAAACGGAGTGTGGTGGATTTCGCCCGACTCACTGGTGCTTCTTCCGGAACAACCAGAAACACTTGATGCCGAGGCGGTGGTCCTTTGGGCCGGCCTTGTTGCGCGGGGTGAGATCAACGAAGACGACAAGTTTGCGCCTTGGGATGAGGCGACTTGGGAGGCGAAACGCCAAGCGCTCCTGCGCCTGGCGGCGCAAGCCGGTGCTTTCCCGTTTCCGGGACCAATGGCGAGTGACCGGTTGTACTGGCTGCGGCGCGAACTCGAAGTACCCAGTGTACCCAGTACACTCGAAAATCAGATCGAGTTCCAAGATCGCCTGATCGCTGCGGAGCCGACGTGGAGACACTATCACGACCGTTCTTTAGCGCGTGTTCGACCGGAACTGGCGTTCCAGGACGCACTGGAGGCCGGGAGGTTGGCCGGACCAGCCTATTGGCGGAGCGGATTGTCGACACCGGAATCTTGGAAGATGGTTGAGCCGGACCAGCCGCATAGCCAGTACGAGCTCGTCTTGCGTTGGTTCGATCAGATAGAGGCGGGCGGCGGAATCGTTGACGTGCGGCTTCGAGCCCTGGCGTTATATCGCCTCGGGCGCTACGCCGAGGCGTTGGCGAAAGTAGCGAGTGGCAGTAACTTTGCGCATTCAGTCAGGACGGACGCCGTCAGCGGCCGATATCGGCTGCGGTTGAAGAAAGTAGAGAATGGCAATGACGTAGGTGCGCTGTCAATGGTGTCTATGTGCCAGTACCAGCTTGGCGAACTGGACGAAGCGCGCACGACGCTTCGGAAGGCGTGGGATGTCCTCCGCGTTAGATTCGCTGATTACGAAGGCAAGAAACTGCTCCACGAGGCCGAGGCCCTGATCGAACCTCCGGCCGCGGCGCCGGAGGAATGACCTGGCCCGCTGCTCCGCACTCGGCCACGAATGCGGCGGAACGTAGCATGCGCCGGGATGGCATGCGCGGCGTGCCGAATCGTGGTCAATTGGTTTTGATCCAAGATTTGTTCCGCCACTGCGCGGAACAATTCATGCCCCCGGCTTGCCCGGTGGTTCGTGACGTTGGCCGCTACCGAGCGAATCGCCTCCTCGTCTTCGCGCGTCCGTCGGCCCCGTCGCTGCCTTCGGCAACGACGGGGCGGCGTTTGTGAAAACGACAAGAATGGAATGAAGGACCGGTCCCCTGTAGCCGCCAGCGTGAAACCGGGACACCCGCCGGTTTCGTGCCTCGTTATCGGTCTGGTTAGGCTCGGGGTCTCATGATATCCTTGGATCAATGCTGAGTGCCAATCTCAGGTAACCAAACACAACACAGTGCGGTCATCATGGACGTCCTAGCTAAGCGACTCGACAAGAAGCTCCGAGAATGGACTCCGGAAACTGCCACACAAGTGCGGAGCCAGGTCTTGGAAATCATCGAGTTGGCCGACCAGCACCTTCTCGACATCGTTCGCTCCCGTAAGGTGGAGCAAGAGGTCCTGGATCTCCTCGATGAACCCACGACCCGGTGACGTCTGGATCGCGGACCTTGAGGCCCGCACAAACCGCGCAGGAACCCTACGCCGTTAACCCTTTTCCGAAATGCTGAACCACCACGTATTTAGGGCGTTTCGCATCCCAAGCCGCCGAGATTGCCAAAACGAGTGTCGCTAAATTCGAGTGATGCATGGATCAAAGCCTAGAAAACGCGGGGGATCTGGGTAATACAAAATCGGAAAAGGGTTAACGGCGTAGAGAGACACCCGCACCACGATGGCGGTCCCCGAATAGGCCCTTAGTCTTCCAATCCCAGTTCGCGAAGGGACTTCGCTTGATACGCCTGCTTGAAAAGGGAGGCAACTTGTTCGGGAGGTAGTGACTTCAGTCGTCGGGACAACTTCTTGGGGAGCGCGCCAAATCGCCCGACCAGCAGGTCCGTCAACGCCTCGCGTCGTCCCTCTTCCCGTCCCTTTTCCACCCCTTGGTCAAACCACGTGGCACGCATCTTTTTCACTCCTTCGTAAGGCTTCGTCGTCAAGAGGTTGTTGAAATCGTCCCACTGGGATTCGTCCAACGGCAAATATGTCTGAACGCACTCTCCCAGCAAGTAGCGATGTTGGTCCGGCAGCGGCGCCGCGCTGATCCGCCGCAACGCTTCGGCGCCCAGCCACACTTGACGCTCCTTCGGCACGCGCATCAACGCCGACAGCGCTACCCCCAGCCAGTTGTCACCCTCAAGGTATTCTACCCCATCCAAGCCCGGCAAGCCAACATACAGGTACTCGAATCGTACCGGTCGCAGGTCCCAAAAATGCTCCTCGTACACGTCAATTCCCACGCCATCGAGGCCGACCCGCAGATAGAGCCCGATGGGCAACACGGGAAGATCGTACTTGTCGCGCAGGTGGTGATAGGCCCTCCACATTCGTGGCCGCAGCGGAGCGGCCCGGTCTTGGCCTTCGATCTCGACGTGGATCAGCGCGAGCCACTGCCGCCGCTTTCCGGCCGGCCGCACTTGTTTACGGAGCCGGACCTTGGCAACCAGGTCCAGTGTTCGCCGCTTGCCTTTGGGCGGGTCGGCGAAGATCTCCAGATTGAGCCATTCGATGTGATTCAGATCGAAGCGCGCCGCCCATGTCGAGAAGAAAAGCCGCAAGAAATCGGCGAATGAGAGTTGTAATAGCGTCTTGAATCGCTGATCGTGATCGTCCATGCCGCCTCCTTGAAGTCGGGTTGCCTGGCCTGCGCTCGCGAGTCCGAAACGTCGAGCATAACCAAGATCCAGCGCCCCCTCGACCCCACCCATACTCGTCGGGGTCGGTGAAGACGACGGCGTTCCAGCCAGATTCGTCGGAATTCGGTGATGAGGGGCCGAGCGCATCGCCCCGAACTCTTGCGAGTTCAGCTACGGCTGTCGACAGCGCGCCCCATCGAGGCCCCTTGTCCCTCCCCCCCGCCACGGCTAGCATGAAGGGTTCCTTGGTGTTCGGAGTTCGACATGCGGCACGTGCTATCGGCGGTGGTGCAGAACGTACCGGGAGTGCTTGCGCACATCTCGGGCATGCTCGCCTCGCGCGGTTACAACATCGACAGCCTGGCCGTCGGCGAAACGGAAGATCCGGAACTGTCGCGGATGACGTTCGTCGTGGTCGGCGACGACAGCGTTCTGGACCAGGTCCGCAAGCAATTGGAAAAGATCGTGACCGTCGTGCAGGTGATCGACATCAGCTCCCAGGATTTCGTCGAGCGGGATCTGATGCTGATCAAGGTCCGGGCCGATTCCGGCGCCGGCCGCAGCGAAGTCAAGGAGCTGGTCGAGATTTTTCGCGGCCGGATCGTCAATGTCTGCCCCGAGGAACTGATGATCGAAATCTCCGGCCAGGAACGGAAAATCGAGGCCTTCATCGAATTGATCCGCCCCTTCGGCATCAAGGAACTGGTTCGCACCGGACGCATCGCGATGGTCCGCGGCTGCCTTCATCCCCCAATCTCCTCCGCATCCCCACATCCCCCTTGAAATAACCGCCGTCATTCAGCCACGTTTTTTTCCAATCCGAAATTCAAAATCCGCAATCGAACATGCCCGCCACGATTTACTACGACAAAGACGCCGACCTCTCGCTTTTGAAGAACAAGACCATTGCCATCATCGGCTACGGCTCGCAGGGCCACGCCCATGCCCAGAACTTGCGCGACAGCGGCTGCAACGTGATCGTCGGCCAGCGGCCCGGCGGCCCGAACTACGACCTGGCGGTCGAGCACGGGTTCAAGCCGCTTTCGGCCGAGGAGGCCACTGAAAAGGGCGATCTGGTCAACATGCTCTTGCCCGACGAGGTGCAAGGCGACATCTACCGGGAGAGCATCCGCCCGCACCTGAAGCCGGGCAATATCTTAATGTGCTCGCACGGGTTCAACGTCCACTTCGGCCAGGTCGTCGCCCCGCCGGGGTGCGATTCGCTGTTGGTCGCCCCCAAAGGCCCCGGGCACCTGGTGCGCAGCGAGTTCGAGAAAGGGGGCGGCGTCCCCTGCTTGATTGCGATGAACGAAGGGGCCGGCGCTGAGACCCGCCGGTTGGGCCTGGCTTACGCCAAGGGTATTGGCGGCACGCGCGGCGGCGTGATCGAAACCACTTTCGCCGAGGAGACCGAGACCGACCTGTTCGGCGAGCAGGTCGTGCTTTGCGGCGGCGTGAGCGCCTTGGTCAAGGCCGGTTATGAGACCTTGGTCGAGGCCGGCTACCAGCCGGAAATGGCGTACTTCGAGTGCATGCACGAACTGAAGCTGATCGTCGACCTGTTCTACCAGGGCGGGCTGAATTACATGCGATACAGCATCTCGAACACGGCCGAGTACGGCGACTACACTCGCGGCCCCCGGATCGTAACCGACGAGACTCGGCGCGAGATGAAGAAGATCCTGGAAGAAATCCAGAACGGCCAGTTCGCGCGCGAGTGGATTCTGGAGAACAAGGCCAACGCGCCGGCTTTCAAGGCCATCCGCCGCCGCGAGCGAAACCACGGAATCGAAGTCGTCGGCCGCCAGTTGAGAAGGCTGATGAGCTGGATCAAGGCCAAGGAAGTTTAGTCATCGGTCATTGGTCAATGGTCATTGGCCTTGCACCAAACACCGTGACTGCCTCTGCCAACAAATGACCGAGTGCCATCGTCAGCAAACGCTCTTCCCGAACAAATGACGAATGACAACTGACCAAGGACATCGACCATGCATGCCATCGAACCGACGACTCGAGATCGGCTCAACGTCCTGGCCCCCGGCGACCGGGTGGAAGTGACGCACCAGGTCAAGGTTGGCCAGAAGATCTGGGACACGCAAGTGATCGGCACCATCGAGCGCGTCGAGCGGCGACGGCACGGGCTGCACTTTCGCCGTCAGTACGACGACAAGGTGTTCAGCGATCTGGTGGTGCTCAAGCTCGCCGATGGCACGCTGTCGACGATCACGATCGACGAGTTTACGGACCTGCGCAAGATCTAGTCACTGTGAACCCTGAACCCTCCCATGGCCGATCGGGCCTCCCATCCGACGATTTTCTCCGACCATGCTCGTTCGTTCGCGGCGAACCGCTTCGTCTATCCCGTAATCAGCCGGCGCTCGGGCGGTGTCTCGATCGGGGTCAACCTCAACCCGGACAAGGTTTGCAACTTCGACTGCGTCTATTGCCAGGTCGATCGCGTCCAGCAAAGTCAAACTCGTTTCGTCGACATCGGACCGTTGCTGGGCGAGTTGGAGGGAATGCTCTCGCTGGTGACGAGCGGCGAGTTGTTTCGCGACGAAAAGTTTTCCAAGACGCCTTCCGCGTTTCGGCGACTGAACGACATCGCCTTCAGTGGCGACGGCGAGCCGACGACTTACCCCAATTTCGACGAGATCATCGCCGCGTGTGCTTCGGTCAAGCGTCGGCGCGGACTGGCCGACGTGAAAATGGTGCTGATCACCAACGCCAGCATGTTTCACCGGCCGGCGGTCGAGCGCGGGCTGGCGATCCTCGACGCAAACCAGGGAGAGATCTGGGCCAAGCTTGAGGCGGGCACCGACGAGTATTACCGGCTCGTCGAGCGAACCACGATTCCATTCCGGCGGATCTTGGACAACATCACGGCCGCTGCGCGCGTTCGGCCGATAGTGATTCAGGCCCTGTTCATGCATATTCACGGCAAGCCGCCATGCACCGCCGAACTGGAAGCCTTCTGTGATCGGCTGAACGAAATTACCACCGCGGCCGGACGGCTGAAGTTGGTGCAAGTCTACACCGTTGCCCGGCAACCCGCCGAGAGTTTCGTCGCGCCGTTGACCGACGCCGAGGTCGACGCGATCGTGGAATTGGTCCGCCTCCGCACCGGCCTGCAAACCGCCGGTTTCCCTGGGTGAGTGCCTTTTGAACGACAGAGCTGGAATGAATCCGTCGATTGAGTTATACTCGCTAATGGATAAATTGGTGGAGGGTAAGGCAATGTCAATGATTTCCCTGGGCGATGCTGCGGCTCGGCTCGGGCTGTCCCCCGAAGCCATTGGGGAATGGGCCAAAAAAGGCCTGCTTCATGTCCACTCCGTCGTCACTCCAGGCGATGTGCCACCTGCTTTTGTGGGACTCGTGGCGAGAGACCAACAGGTTGATGAGGAGGAGCTTGCCCAGGTCGTTGAAAGCCTAGGTTGGTTGCAAGTTTCAGCCGAGGACTGGGATGATGACGAGGGGGAATAATGGCCGCCCGGCATCCATATCGGCGCGGGGAGGTGGTGCTCGTTCAATTTCCGTTCAGCGGCCCAGGCGGTAAGAAAGACCGTCCCGCCGTGGTGGTCAGCACCGACACCTATCACGATGATTGGGACGAATTGTTGGTTGCCGCCATCACTTCGAGGCCCCCAAGAGACATGCGCACATCCGATTGCGCTTTACGGGACTGGAAAACTGAGGGATTGCACCAGCCTTCCTGGGTTCGTTCCCACATGGCCACCGTGCAGCGGACTCTCATCATAAGAAAGCTCGGGAATCTGACGGCCCTTGATTTGCAAGCCGTCGACGGATGTTTACGAATTTCCTTGGGCCTCTAATTTGCGGCCCCGACGGCTGCGTGGCCAAGTTCAGCATGAACCCAGATGACGATCCGACACCGTCCGGTTCGACCGACGCCGGACCGATGGAGTCACGATCGGCCGTGCCGGAGCCGAACGAAACGCTCCCCAGTCCGTCACGGCCCGTCGGGGTCTTCGGTTCGATCGACGCCAGCCGGGCTTGGGACGATGTCTCGCGGCAAGTCGAGTTGTTGCTGGCGGCCTGGACCGGAAGCGAGCCGCCGGCGCTGGCGTCCTTCGTGCCCGCCGAGCCGGCGGCCCTGCGGCGCCTGACGTTGATCGAATTGGTCAAAGTCGATCTCGCGCGCCGCTGGGCGCAGCCGCAACTGCGGCGGCGGGTCGAATCGTACCTGGAAGAGTTTCCGGAACTGGCCGGTATGGGGAGCGTCCCTTGCGACCTGATCTACGAAGAGTTCTTCGTCCGCAAACAAGCGGGCGAGGCGATCGACAAGAGCGAGTACTTCCGCCGTTTCCCCCGCCAGGTCGACGAGTTGGGCCGCTTGTTGAGGCTCGACGACGCGAGTTGCCACTCGACGGCCCAGGTGCATGGTCAACGGCGGCGCAACTTGGAAGCCGGACAGAGCCTCGACGATTTCGATCTCCTCACGCGCATCGGCCAAGGGGCCTTCGCCACGGTTTACCTGGCGCGGCAGCGCTCGATGCAGCGGCTGGTGGCCTTGAAGGTCTCGGCCGATCAGGGGAACGAACCGCAAACCATGGCCCAGCTCGACCATCCGCACATCGTGCGGGTCTACGACCAGCGGCTGCTATCGTCGCGCGGGCTGCGATTGCTCTACATGCAATACGTGCCCGGCGGTACTTTGAAAACCTTGGTCGACATGGTGCTCGAGACGCCCGCGGCCGAACGGTCGGGAAAGCTCTTGTACCTGGCGGTCGACGGGGAATTGGCGGCGCGGGGTGAATCGCCCGCCGACTCGCCGTTGCGCGGCCGATTGACCGCGCGGAGCTGGCCGGCCGTCGTCGCCTGGCTCGGCTCGCGGTTGGCCGCGGCGCTCGACTACGCCCACCAGCGCGGCGTACTGCACCGCGACCTCAAGCCCGCGAACGTGTTGGTCGGGGCGGACGGCAGCCCCAAGTTGGCCGATTTCAACATCAGCTTTTGCTCCAAGGTCACCGGGGCCACACCCGCGGCCTACTTCGGCGGCAGCCTGGCGTACATGTCACCCGAACAATTGGAAGCGTTCAACCCGGCACACGCTCGAGAAGCCGCTGAGCTTGACGGGCGCAGCGACATCTATTCGCTGGGCGTGGTGCTTTGGGAGTTGCTGACCGGGAGCCGACCCTTCCGTGATCCCGCCCCCGACGGCGACTGGCCCCGGACGTTGGAGGCGATGGTTGCTCGGCGGCGCGCCGGCGTCGCCGCCGAGGTAACTGCCGAGTTGCCGGCCGACTGCCCGGAGGGATTGGACGAAGTGCTGCTGCGCTGCCTCGCGCCGGACCCGTCCGACCGGTTCCTCACGGCGCGGCAGCTCGCGCGGCAGCTCGAGCTTTGCTTGCAGCCGCAAGTCAGCCGGTTGCTTCGCCCGCCGCGAGGTTGGCGGCGATGGGCGGCCGAGCGGTGTGTGGTAGCCTACTTTCTGGCGGGCTTCTTGCCTAACGCGTTCGCGAGCGGCTTGAACATTTCTTACAATTACATCAAGATCATTGGCCCGCTCGGAGATGCCGCGAAGAGGGTATTTTTCGACCAGTTGTTTTTCGTCAACGCCGTTGCTTATCCGTTGGGGGCCGGGCTGTTGCTGGCATTGGCCTGGCCGCTGCTACAAGGCGTGCGGCAGCGCCTCGATGACGTCCGGCGAAGGCCCGACGTCTTACGTCCCGCGGTAGCGGAATTCGTAAGAATTCCTGTCCGTTTGGCGAGGCAATCTTCGGAACTCTCACGAGTTCCGCTACTACGGGGCTCCGCGTCGCCCGCCCTTTTGCGGCGGCGCTGCCTGCGGCTGGGCGACCTGGTGGCCTTGGTTTCGGCGGCGGAGTGGATCGTGTCGGGCATCGTGTTTCCACTTTGGCTGAGCCTGGAACCCGGTACCAAGGACGAGATGCAGACCATTCACTACGTCCATTTTTTCACGTCGCAGGCGCTCTGCGGCCTGCCTGCCGCTTTGCTGACTTTCTTCTGCGTGACGTTTCTCTGTCTGCACGTCTTCTATCCCTTGTTGGTCGAGCCGGATACTCCCGACCCGGCGGCGCTTGAGAGGTTGCAGAGGATGGTCCCCTGGCCAAGCTATTACATTGGTTGGACCGTCTCGCTCTACGTCGCGGCGACCATCGCCGTGGTTTGGCTGACCGACGCGGCTGAAAATTCCGACAAAATGGCCATCACCCTTTTGAGCCTCATCGGACTGCCGTTCTTCAGGTTCGCCTTCGTTCTTTCCAAGAAAATCGAACGCGATCTGGCCGCCCTTTCGATCGCCGTAAGCCCAACCATCGACCCAATGAGCGCCACCAGCGACACTTGACCACCACGCGCAACGGCCGGTATAGTCATACGTTGAGCGTCGGTGGCAGCCATTTCCATCAATGATGCGCTTGAAGGCGGCGCCACGGACGGCGTTGCCTGCAGATCC
>Ga0307374_10007278_pt1 | contig 16959 bp, 18 predicted proteins | sample OX3MG_FD_202532 | JGI IMG/M metagenome (GOLD analysis project Ga0307374, IMG submission 202532) | Soil microbial communities from Risofladan, Vaasa, Finland - OX-3 | ecosystem: Environmental > Terrestrial > Soil > Coastal area > Acid sulfate soil | place: Finland: Risofladan, Vaasa | collected... | reverse complement strand
TGGAGTCGGCGGCCGCATCAAACATCGCTTCCGTGATCGCCGTACTTTTGTTCAGTCGCTTCTGTATCTCTTGGCGGTCCGTGACGTCCTGACCGGTCGCGCAGATCCATCCGTCCTTGCGTAGGGAACTCCACGAAATGCTGCGGTACGTGCCGTCACGGCAGCGCTGGCGATTGACGAATCCGCGTCGGGTTTCGTCCGGTCCGCGGATCACGATTCGGAACTCGTCCTCGGTCGCTTGTACGTCGTCGGGGTGAATGAAATCCCAGAATGGAACGCCTCGCATGTCTTCTAGGTCCCAGCCCAACATGTCGTGCCAGGCCGGGTTCACCAGGACCAGTTCGCCGTCTTCTCCGAACACCGAGAGGAGATCCGGCGAACTGTAGAAGAAGTCACCGATATCCGGGACTGTCGACTCGTCGTTCTGCACGAACAGCTACCCCCTGCCAGCGGCTGGATCTTCTACGAAAGTAATGGTCGTGTGAGGCGACCTGCACTCACGCCTTGAACCTACTTTGTAGGGGATTGAAGCTGCGAATGCACGGCGCCGACACCTTCGTGGTCATTCTCCAAAAGAGTGAAGCAGTCAAGCGTTGGATATGGCGCTGTTACGTACGGCGCACGCGAACCATCAGCGCACCAGCCACACCGGCGAGTCCCAATGCAATCAGTCCGATAGGCACAAGGGGCGAAGAACCGGATCGAGCAGTCCCCCCGGCGCCCGTTGACGGTGCGCCGCGAGGCAAGGGGAAGGTTGTCGTCGCGGTGCCGGAAGCGCCACCCGTTGTCGACGTGGTGGTGTGCACCGTGGTTGACGTCCTAGGCACTGCTGTGGTGGAGGTCGTGGCCACGGTGGACGTCGTGGTCGAGGTGGACAAGAGACAGGTCGGTACCGTGATCGTGTTGTCGTCCATGGTGACGGCGCCGCCGATCGCGAGGACCCGGCCGTTCACCGTCGCGCCGGTGTTGAGAGTGATTGACGTGGTAGCAAGGATTGATCCGGCGAAGTTCGTCGTGGTTCCTAGCGTGGCGGAACTGCCGACTTGCCAAAACACGTTGCAGGCCTGCGCACCGTTCTCAAGCAGAACCGTGCTCGTCGACGCGGTCGTCAGCGTCGAACCCGCTTCAAAGATGAAGACGGAGTCCGGATTTCCTGCGCCGTTTAGCGTGACCGTACCGGTGAGACCCATGGAGGAAGTGGAGCGGTAGACGCCCGCAACCAATGTTGTTCCACCTAAGTCGCCCGAAACCGTGACGAACGGCGATCGGTTGGCGGCGTCATTGGAGGCGGTGATGAGGTCGTTCTGAGCACCCAGCGATACGCCGTTGGCGACATCGGTCGTACCCGAGCTTTGCGATCCCGGCGGAAATCCGGAGATCGCCGTGCCTGGCGAAAGTCCGATGTCACCGCTCACCACCGTTGGACCAGTGTTGGTGATGGTGCTGCCCGCCAAGACCGCGAAATTCGATGCGGTTCCCAGGTTGACGGTTGCGGTGGCGGCGACAGCGGATTGGGTGCCGAAGGCCGCAAGGGCGAGAAACGCCACGCCGGTCACCGCCATGGTGCCGAAGGACAGCCGCAAGGTTCGAGCGGCCTCCCGGGCGCCACGAGGGTGACGTGACCGGTTGCGCTTCCCTATGGAAGAAGAGTGATTCGAAGGTCGTGCAGATCTGGACATGACTGTCCTTCCCGAAGATCGTCCTGCCTCATCATCGGGGTCTGGAATGACAATTACGACAACTTCATTGGTGATGCCAAAGCCAAGCCTAAGGGGCGGTTTCCGTGGTGCGCACAACTTTTTCACAACTCTGGGACGTACGGCTTCGCAAAGTAGATTACAAAAGCCGAATACAACGAGTGACCAGCCCTTTTACCGACTCAGAACGACGCCAAGTACCATCTCGAGCTTCTCAGTGACCACTTCTCACAACTGCGGCTACAGCGGCATTACGATGTCTTCTGGGTTTTCTGGGCCTGGTCACGGTGAAGTGTCATCGTCGGGTAACGCCAATTGGAGTAGCGAGATGGCGCGCATGTCAAGCCATACTCGTTTGCGATTCTGCATTACACGCAAGAGCACGGCATCACACGACGAGCAACGCAAGATGACGCCAGGGGAGTGAAGGTAGGCGACAAGTTCACCAAGCTGTCGCAGCGCAGCGCAGTGGGCGCATCGTCCAGGTGGTTGGGTCGAGGTTCGAGGTGGTCATCTCAAATCCCCAACGCCGTCAACGCACTCTGCAATGACTGGATGAAGCCGGCACTGGTGTAGCTCGCACCTGAGACGCTCTGAATATTCGCGCTCTGGGCGGCCATCGCCTCCCTCGTGAGGATGGGGATCGACATCGAATCGAGGCTCTGGGAGTACGAATTGCCACCGTCGTTGAGTGACGGCACCGAGATGTTGGTGATGGTCTTGCCCTGGATGGTCACCGAGACCGCGAGCGTGCCGTAGTTGTAGTTGACTGTCGATCCGGTCTGGCTGCGTACCGCCGAAGGGGCGGCGGTTGTGCTGGAGTTGGCCGTCGCCGACGGGGTCGTCGTCGAGTGATTGGCGGACGCGGACGCGTTGCGCGACGTCGCCGTGGCCGACGTTGGAGCGGGAGCGGTCGTCGTCATGGAAAGTGCTGCCGGGCTTGTGCGGAAGCTGCCAATCGCGACGAGTCCAACGAGGGTGCCGAGGACGACCATGGGGGTGCGACGTGTAGTCATCAGAACGAGAACTCCTCTAGGTGGATTCGGCTGGTGGGTACCCCCAAACTGGCGGCGGCTTTGGCGACGTCATCGGTGAAACCCGCGGGCCCACAGACGTAGACGTCACTGTCGCGAACGCGCGGGGCCAGTTTGTTCAACGTGGTGCGATCGAGCCGGGCTCGTTGACGTGGCCCGAGGATGGTGTGGAAGGTTCCCTGGCGCTGCTCGACGAGCGTACGGACCTCCTCGGCGTGCACCAAATCCTCATGGGTCGACGCACGCAGCAGCACCGTCACCGCGACGTCCCCCGGGAGATCCTCAAGCAGGGCCCGCAGTGGTGTCACCCCTACGCCGGCGCCGATAAGCGTGACGGTCGGCGCTGTGATTTGGTGACGGGTGAAAACGCCGTAGGGACCTTCGATGAAGACGCGCGTGCCGGGGCGCAGGTGCGCGAGTGCTGAGGACTGGTCGCCTAAGGACTTCACCGTCATGCGCAGATAGGGCGGGGCGGGCAGTGCCGAGAGCGAGTAAGGGTGACTGTGGACCAGCAGCCCCGGAGCCAGAAAGCGCCACTGGAAGTACTGGCCCCCCGAGACTTTGAGGCGCTCGAGGTGACGGCCGCGCATTACGAGCGCGAACACACCCGGCGAGACCTCTTCGACCGAGGTCACGCGCAAGCGGAAGCGCAGATTCGCCACGATCGGGCGAACGATCCGTGAGAGCACCAGCACGCTCGCAACGGCGGCGAAGATCCTCGTCCACACCGCGACGCTCATCGGGTGGCCGAGAAAGATGACTCCGGTACGGACCTGGTGGGCGAAACTGAGCGCCACCGCGAGGTAGAACGCGAGGTGGATGGTCCACCAGGTCTCGTAGCGCAGCTGGCGTCGAATCTGAGGAATGGAGAACGCCGTTGCGAGGAGCAACAACCCGAAGCCGACGAAGGCCATCAGCATGTCGGGGTAGTGCTGGATGAACGTAACGGCCTGTTTCACGACGTTCGTCTTGGCGGCGGCGGCGTAGCCGAATAGCAGTGTTACCACGTGCAACGTGATGAGCGCGACCGGCCACGCACCGATGCGTCGGTGCCAACGAGTGAGCCGATCCTGACCGATTGTGCGCTCGAGCCAGGGGATGCGCGCCATCAACAACAGCATCGCGAGCAGCAAGTAGGTGCCCACCATGCCGCTCAGTCGTCCGAGGGCGTCGAGGAAACCCGCCATCGACGTCACCGAGTGCAAGGAATCTTGCGAGAGTGCGAACGCGGCGCTGGTGCCGAGGCCGAGGCCGCCCAACCAGGCGAACCAGTCGGCGACGCGCGGCATTGGCGCCGGTCCCGAACCGCGAGGCGGCCCCGCGGGCATGGCCGTCGCACGACCCGGGAGCGACGGTCGCTTCACGTGGTTCGTCGAAGTTGGCATGGTCAGTTGTCCGGACCGGAGGACGAACCAGCCGCGAACGACGAGTCGTCACCGCCGCCGGCGGGTGGAGATGCGAGCGAAACCGGTGTATTCGACGCGAGCGAAGAGGGCGACGCAGGCGACGAAGGAGGGGTGGCGGTCACCGTGCTCGCCGTGGGCACGTCGAGCGTACCCATGGCGGTGAGGACACCGGCAAACGTGCCTAGGGAGATCAGCATGGTAAATATCCAGGAGGCGAGGTTCTTTCTTTTCATACCCGATTCTGTGCCGGGTCCCTTAAGTCGTTCGTAGCAACTGACTAATTCCACGCTAAGGAATTCCTGTGGTTCTCCTGAACCTCGAGGAATGCTCGAATCAAGTCTGACTTTCCGAATGCTCCACGGCACAAGTGATCGTGGTGGGCGCCGGTAGGTCGAAACGTGGTGTCTTCCCTCTGACCCCGTATGGAGTGCACGAGTTGTGATGAACCTACGACGCGACGTCGGGTCCGGACTCTCGGGACTTTCGTCAACAGATGGGGTCTAGTTTCGTGAAAACCCATTGGCTGGCTGGCGTCGTTGGCTGGTGGGGTGTTGACGAAACTTGCCTAGCCCATAGAACTTCGCGAATCTCGTCTGGCCGATCAAGGCGCTCCACACTTTGAGCCACTTCGCCCACACATTTCATCTGCATTGTCGGGTTATGTAGACCCAGCGTGGAAGTGTGGACCACGCGATGAATTCGCGCGTAAATCACGCAGATCGCGCCGTGCGGACCATTTTCCCGTGTCGACGAATCTGGAATCTAAGGTCAGGCTTCTGACTCAAACCGTTCAAATTCGGCGCGGTACCTTGCTTTTGGCTTCTGCAGGATTTCCGTTATTAAACACAGGCTTCTTCCAAAATTGATACACTAAACACGTATAACTTCCGCAGAGGAGAAGAAAACCGTGGATAGTGAGATCATCCTCAGTGGAGAGCTACCGGCTGCCACAATCAATCGCCGCGTCGGGGCAGGTGAACTTGTTCGGCTCGCTCGAGGAGTCTATACCGACGCAACGAGCGAAGCCCCCGAGCGCGTCGTCAGGCGCAATGTGAATGAACTCGCCGGTCGGCTGTTCGATCGAGCGGTGATTACCGATCGTTCCGGACCCTCGGCCGGCCCGGTCGAAGGGATCCTCTACCTCGCCTATCCGGGGCGCGAACGCGTCGTCGACCTCCCGGGCGTCACCATTGCTGCACGCACTGGTGCGCCTCCCCAGGCGGACGACATCGCTATACCGGGCGAGGTGGCACTCGCCTCGAAAGCTCGTTGGATGGCAGAGAACGCGGTGCCTTCGCGCACCAGTCCACGTTTCGGACGCCGCCGCTTGACGACCGACGAACTCGCGACCTGGATTGACATCACGGTTCAGGTTGAAGGCGCCGACCGAATGCGTCAGACGCGAGCGCGCGCGGACGAGCTGGCGGCCGTCCTCGGAGTGAGCGATGAGAACATTGCGCGTTTCGACCGACTCGTCGGTGTTGCGCTCAACACGACGACCGTCGGCAACGCGCCACGTGTGCTCACGGCTCGCGGCTCTGGCCGACCCTTCGACCCGCGACGTGTCGGCCGCTTCGACACGCTAGCGGCCGCGCTGCGCCGCGCCCAGCCGCAGGCGCGCCCCGCGAATCGTGGAGAGGCCCTTCCGTTCTTTGAGGCGTACTTTTCCAACTACATCGAAGGCACGACGTTCACGATCGACGAGGCCCTCGGCATTGTCTATGACAACGTGGAGCCGCGCGGCCGGCCCGCCGATGCGCACGACATCACGAGCACCTTCGCGATTACCAATGACCGCACGGAGATGGCGCGTCGCCCCACTTCGACCAAAGAGTTCTTGGATCTGCTTCGCGGGCGCCACGCGCGCATTATGGAAGCGCGACCCGAGGTCGCCCCAGGTGAGTGGAAGACGATTCCGAACCAAGCCGGGAGCACCGATTTTGCCGATCCGGCGTTGGTCGTGGGAACTCTCACGGAGGGCTTCGCTCGGATCGACGCCTTGGACTCACCCTGGGAGCGGGCACTCATGAGCGGCTACGTCGTGAGTGAGGTGCACCCGTTTGTCGACGGCAACGGGCGTATCTCGCGCCTGATGATGAACTCCGAACTCGAAGGAGGCGGTGAATCTCGGATCATCATCCCGACGGTGTTCCGCGACGACTACATCGGTGGCTTGCGTCGTCTTTCTCGCAACGATGAGCCCGGCGTGTACGTAAAGACGATGCGCATTGGCCAGGACTGGACGAGCGCCGTCGACTTCAGCGATTTGAACAGTGCGATCGAGGAACTGCGCTCGCTCAATGCATTCGTCGACGACGGGTCCGCCCGCCTCCTCATGCCGGCGCGATTGACCAGTGCCCTTCCGGTGGAATTTGACGTAGGCACCAACTGACACCAGCGTCACCGTTCCTCCGGCTGAGTGTCCACGTCCGCAATGTCGGCGACCAATCGTAGAATCAACCAACTACTACTCATCGACTCCCGCCTACACCCCGCCGCCACCCCAGCGTTACCCCAGCTACGCCAGTCGATCGTCTGGTCGAGGTGGTGGCCGCAGTAGTTCGAGCCTTTCGCATCGGTCGTCCGTCACGTACTCGACTCGCGAGCACCAGACGCTCAACCTTGTGCGCGAACAGGTCGTGCGTATTGCGCAGACCGGTCCCAAGGCAGAGAATCTCGACTTAGCTCACAAGACCGCTGTGAAATAAGGAGGTTTTCGGGTTTTCGGCTGTACAATTCGTCCATATCGTGTGGCGAATAACGCCACAAGGTACCTATACTATGTACATGACATTGGAAGACCGTATTCTCGTAGAACTTCATCGAGCAGGGAATCTCTCCGGTCGACCGGGCATTGTCGTACCTTCGAATGATCTACGCGAAGTGAAAGAGCGACTTGGCGACCAGCGTGTCCGAGATGCGCTCAAACGACTCGTTCACTCGGGTCGGGCTCTTTCGGTGCGACAGGACCTGCTTGTTTTGCCTGACGCCACTGGACGAATAACAGTTGGAATCGCCGATCTCATTGATGCAATCGCCCCACGGCCATACCTCATTACCGGTGGGCGGGCACTTGAAGTGCACCACCTTACAAATCAGCACTCCTTCTCAGTCGTCACACTTGTTCCTCGGTCGGTACAGGAGTTCGCCTTTCGCGGGGAGCGCGCCATCTTCATAGAGACACGCGAAACACGTATCTGGGGATGGGTTAAGGGCGGCCCGCACCTTGCTCTCCCTGAGCGAGCACTGCTCGATGCGGTGACCAGTCCGCGCTACGGGGTTCCATTCTCAATGGCCATCGAGGCACTGCATGGGGCAGCAGAGCGTGACTCAAACTTCATCAACAAGCTCGCGAGAGCGGCGCGGCGATACGACTCGGCTGCTGTTTCACGGAGATTGGGGCTGCTCGTCGAGAAGTGTTGCGGGCATGATGCGGCTGAACCGTTCCGCAACTTGCTCGGGGAGAGTCGGACTCCAGTATTACTACGCCCTGGCGGACTGCCGAACGGAAAAATCGACACCGCGTGGCGGGTGGTCGTTAACGCGAGCATACAACTTGAGTCGGTGAACTAAATGGGTCAAGTTTTCCCGAAGCGTCTCTGGGGCGACGCATTCGCCTTGTCGGACTTGATCGAGCAGGTCGGCGGTGGTCACGACTACGCAGTCCGAGACTTCGCTTTGCTGACTATCGCGGCGCAGCTCACGGAGAGATTTCCTAATCAGCTTGTCTTCAAGGGTGGATTCGTGCTGCGCCACGTTCATCAGGTTGAACGCTTCAGCGAGGACGTCGATTCCACCCGACATAATCCAGCCAAGCACCGACTAGAGGCCACAGAGGTGGCTGACGCGATTCGTGACGCAAGTTCGGGTGACATCATCCGCTTCTCGCCGCAACTGCCCGCCACGGATAGCGGCCGAAGTCTCGACTTCGATCAGGTACTTGTGACCGGTTCACTACTTCAAGAGACCCAAGTCCAAGTCGAGATCTCATATCGCGAGGAGGTGATCGACCCGCCCATGACTGAATTTGTTGGTGTACCTTTTTACGAGAATTTCCCGATCCTAGCGATGTCGCCAGTCGAAATGGCGGCCGAGAAGATGAGAACCCTCGCGCAACGAGTCAAGGTTACTGACCTCGCCGACTTGGCCGAGTTGTTGATGCGCGACGATGTTCTTGACCGTGAACTCGCACGACTGGCCACTCACAAGTTCGAATTGGTCAAGACGGGAGTGGCCAACCGCGAAACTAGAATCCACGAGAATCTTCTTGAGATGGCTGCTGACTATGACGCAACCATACGCATCTTCTACCCTGCGGCCCGAAGCTACGACGAATCATTTTCGAAGGTTTGGCCTCGTATTAAGAGGTTGATTCCTTAAGGGCAAAACGCAATGGATCGTTTAGTCGTTTATCGCAAGCACGCGCACGGTTATGCACGTCCCCGAAGCACTCGAACGAGAAAATCGTCGAGCTTCCGTCCTACCTTGCAGCGCCAAGGCACGGATGCTGGTGCGGAACGTGCTGACGAGGCGGCCGCGTGAACCCCGGTGAGATCTTGACGTTCGTCTCCGACGGGCTCGAACACTTCGTAGAGACAACCATCTCTGCTGGTGTACGCGAGGTGTTGAAGGTCGTGACTGCTTAGTACGTACTGCCGGACCAGGATCACCCACACCCCCTGGAGCGACGCTGAAACTCACGTATTGCGCCGTAGTGCTGCAGAGACGCTGATCGACAGAACGGCGACGTTTTGACCCGAAGGGCGAAATCCCGAAGACCCTGTGATGTAGGAGGGGTCGTCAAGGTCACCCCGTGCGTCGAGCGTCACACGTCCCATGTCGAGCTGGCGTGTGCAGAGCATGCACGGCCGGCCCGGGCGCACAACGTGCGATCGCCAGGTGGCGTTGCGCATGACGCCGTCAGCATGGCAGTCAATGGCCCTGGTGGTGGCCTGGCGGAGGAGGTGGGATTTGAACCCACGGAAGGTTTCCCTTCACACGATTTCCAATCGTGCCGATTCGGCCGCTCTCGCACTCCTCCTCATACCGGAATTCACTTTTCGGAAATGAATACCGGCTCGCAAGGCTACCTGAGTCGCCACGAGGACTCGTCCGGTAGCCTTTTCAACGCCGAGGTTCAGAGCAGTGGTCGGGTCCCGTGCGACGACCGTTTGTGAACCGAGTCAGGGGTGGAAGCCAGCAGCTCTCAGCAAATCGTGTTGGGTGCCACGGATCGCCTGACCACTGCTTTGGATCTCGGCATCTACCACCCTCCAATTAGGCTGCGCGCATGACAAAAGCGTCGACGACTCCGACTTCGATCGACGGCGTCACGTCGCTCTATCGTCGATTTCGACCCGGTCGCTTCGTGGAATTACGTGGTCAAGACCATGTCGTTCGCGCCCTTCAAGGGGCAGTGAAAAACGATCGTGTCTCTCACGCGTACTTGTTTTCTGGTCCCCGAGGAACGGGAAAAACGACCACTGCGAGGATCCTCGCCAAGGCGCTCAACTGCGAGAATCCGATTGACGGCGACGCCTGCAACGTTTGCGCGAGTTGCGTGTCGATCACCAAAGGAACCTCGCTCGATGTCACCGAACTCGACGCCGCCTCCAACAACGGTGTCGACGACATCCGCGACATCACCGCCGGAGCCTGGCATGGAACCCCCGGAAGCTGGAAGGTCTACATCTTCGACGAGGTCCACCAGCTCTCTAAGGCCGCTTCCGCTGCGTTGCTGAAGACGCTGGAAGAACCGCCGCCTCACGTCGTCTTCGTGCTCGCAACCACGGATCCGCACAAGGTGATGCCCACGATTCGCTCGCGAACGCAGCATCTTGAATTCCGTCTTTTCAACGGCGAGACGCTGAGTTCGTTGTTGCGCGAGGTCGAGCACGCCGCCGGACTTAGCGCCGACGACGCAACGATTGAGGCAGCAGTGCGACTTGGACGCGGCTCGGCGCGCGACGCGTTGAGTGCGCTGGACCAACTCATCGCCACCGGTTCGATCATCGAGACTCAGCCGGAGTTCGATGGACTCTTTCGCGCGTTGGTGGACGCTGACGCGGTAGCGGCGCTGAAATCGCTCGCGGTGTTGACGAGAGAGGGCTGGGACCCAGAACAGCTCGCTGAGAATTTCGCGGCGGAAGTACGACAGGTCTTCTTGCTCCAGGTCGCTCCGGAAGTCGCAGACGCTGTCGACAGTGACCGAGAACGCCTCACCGAGTGGGGGGCGAAGTTAGGGCTTCCGCGCACAGTGCGCGTACTCGAGACCGTTGGACGAGCCATGCGAGAAATGAAGAGCGCGCCGGAAAAGATCGTCATCCTCGAGGTGGCGCTCGTGCGCCTGATCAAGCCCGAACTCGACAACACCGTCGACGCTTTGGATCAACGCGTCACGAAGTTGGAACGTGATGGCGTTCGCGTGGAGCCGGCAGTTCCCGCGCCCCCGGCGGTACTGCGTCCGATTGGTACTGCGGTGCCAGTGACGCCACGATTTCCGGAGAAGGAACCTGCGCCGGCACCGATCGCTGAAATCGTTGCGCCAGAGTTGCCGGCGCAAAATGCTGGCACCGTCCTCGACCTCGACGACGTTCGCACGCGCTTCGTGGAACAAGTCATTCCGCGGACGTCGCGCGGTGCCCAGTTGTTGCTCAAATCAGCATTCGTGCGTTCACTCGACGGTACGAACCTCACGATTGTCCTCCCGAGCGAAGAGATGCGTCAGAACACGGAGATGATTGCCCAAGGACTTCGCAGTGCGATGGAGCACGAGTTCAAATCTCCCTTGCAGATCACCTGGGCCGTTGACCCGTCGCTGGCGAATTCCGCGGCACCTACGGCAACACCGCGACCAATTCGTGCGCGGGAAGCTGATACCGAGGAGACGTACTCTCGGGATGAGAAAGTCATCGTGGTCGACTCGGCCGGCGAACATTTGATCACCGAGATGTTTCCCGGAGCGACGGAAATCCAGTGAGTTACCCGCCGCCCCTGCAGGCCGTAGTCGATGAACTCGGACGCTTTCCTGGCGTCGGACCGAAGTCGGCCCAGCGCATCGCGTTCTGGTTGATGCGTCAACCGAGTGAGGACGTCGCTCGGTTGGCCGTCTCCATTGAAGAGATGAAGACCAAGCTCTCGTTCTGCGAACGTTGTTGCAACATCGCCGAGACCGGCGGGCTGTGCCCGATCTGTGCCGACGATCGTCGGGACCAAACCACGATCTGTGTCGTCGAAAATCCACCCGACGTGATGGCGGTCGAGCGATCCGGCGCGTTTCACGGGACCTATCACGTGCTGCACGGCGTCTTGAATCCGCTGGAGGGCGTGACGCCGGACCGGTTGCGAATCCAGGAGTTGATCCTGCGACTTCGGGGCCCGGTGAAAGAAGTGATCCTTTGTTTCAACTCCAACGTCGAAGGTGACGCGACGGCGATGTATCTCGGTCGACTGCTCCAGGTGCCGGGATTGATCGTTTCGCAGCCCGCGAGCGGACTACCGGTCGGCGGGGATCTGGAGTTCGCCGATGACCTCACCCTGGGGCGCGCCATCGACGGTCGTCGAGTGCTGACGGACTAAGCGAAACGAATCACGCAGAGGATTCCCGCGACGAGACTGTAGAAGCCGAAGGGGGTCAGGGTTCTGGTCGTGAACCACTTGGTCAGGAACTTGACCGAGATGAAGGCGGTCACCATCGCGCAGAGCGAACCCACCAGCGTTTGATAACGAACGCCGTCGCCCAGTGGTCCCATCAGATCGGGCAACTTCAAGACGCCGGCGAGGAGGATGACGGGCGTGGCCAGTAAGAAGGCGAAGTTCGCGGAATCTTCGTGGTCGAGTCCGTCCATCAGTGCGGCCACCATCGAGATGCCGCTTCGCGAGATTCCCGCGAAGAGGGCGAAGATCTGTGAACATCCGATGGCGAAGGCGCCCTTGGTCGAAAGGCTTGCAAGCTTCTTGTGTTGGACGTGGCGACCGCTGTTGCGTCGCAGGCGTTCGCCGACCAACAAGATCACGCCGTTGATGCTGAGGAAGATGGACGCCGCCAGTGGCTTGGCGAAGAGCACGCGAAATTCGTGCTCAAACAAGAGGCCTACGATTCCGACGGGCACCGTCGCCACGGCGAGAACGAACAACAAGCGGTAGTTCGGGTCGGTGTCGAGTTCATTGAGATGCCACAGCGACGAGACACCGGCGCTGGGCACGGCCGCCAACTGGCGAGCTAGACCGCGAAACAGCGCGACCCACGTCTTGCGGTAATAGATGAGCAGCCCGAGGGCCGTACCGACGTGGAGTCCGACGATGAAGGCCAGAAAGAATGACTCCGAGGCCGACTGTGAGTTGACGAGATTATGCCAACCGAGCAGCGCGGGTAATAAGACGCTGTGACCGAGGCTCGAGACCGGAAACAGTTCGGTGATGCCTTGCGTGAGGCCCATGATGATGGCCTGGAAGTACGTCAGGGACGCGTGCACCCCACAACGCTAAACGACCAAGAAGGTGGTGTCGGTGACGGTTTTCGGTCAGAATTCTCGGATGCGGTATCTGACGGTCGTTCGACACGCGAAGTCCTCACCGGCCAAACCCGGAGAGTCGGACTTCGCGCGAACGTTGAACAAGCGCGGGCGCGAGGAATGTGAACGACTACGCGCGTGGGCGAGCGACGCCAACGAACTTGGCAAATATGGTCCGACGACCGCGCTCGTGAGTTCAGCGGCGCGAACCCGCGAGACATTTCGCCGAGCGTTTCACGGTACCGCCTTCGTCGAGCGCAGTGAGTTCAGCGAGCTCATCTACAACGGGCGACGCGACGTCAGCGCCGAGGACCTGTTGATCGACCTCGCCGCCGTCGATCCCGTGACGACGTCGCTGTTGGTCGTCGCTCACAACCCCACGGTGCACGAGGTCATGTTCACCTTGGCCAAGGAGTTGCCGAAATCGTTGCGCGGGGACCACTACCCACTCGGTGGCGCCTACGTATTGGCACTGCCCGAGGACCGACAAGTCGGACTCGAACGCTACGACGTGGTGGCGAGCTTCATCCCTGTTTAGAGGCTGCGCAGGATCGCCGCGTCGCCCTGACCGCCGCCGCCGCACAGCGCCACCGCGGCCATGCCGCCGCCGCGTCGACGCAGTTCGCTCAGCGCCGTGAGCGCGAGGCGAGTCCCCGACATGCCGATTGGATGACCGAGGGCGATGGCGCCGCCGTTCACGTTCACCTTGACCTCGTCGATCCCGAGGTCGTCCACTGACGCCAGGCCGACCGCCGCGAACGCCTCGTTGATTTCGAAGATATCGATGTCTCTGATCTCGACGTCGGCCTTCTTCGCGGCTTGGAGTATCGCGTGCGAGGGTTGCAGGAGTAGTGAGGTGTCGGGACCGGCGACCTGGCCATAGCTAATGAGTTCGCCGAGTGGTGTGAGTCCTAACTGCTCGCAACGCTCCCAGGACATGACGAGCACCGCCGCGCCGCCGTCGGAGATCTGCGAGGCGTTCCCCGCGGTGATCGTGCCGGACTTCTCGAAGGCGCCGCGTAGTTGGTCGAGCGACTCGACGGTGGTGTCGCCGCGCACACCTTCGTCGATCGAGACCATGATCGGATCGCCCTTTCGTTGCGGTACTGCGACCTCGACGATCTCGTCGGCGAACTTGCCGGTCTTTGTCGCCGCCGCGGCGAGTTGGTGGCTACGCGCGGAGAACTCGTCTTGGCGTGCGCGGCTGATCTGCCCTTCGTTGTAGCGCTCGGTCGCCAGTCCCATCGCGCACTGATCGAAGGCGCACGTCAGGCCATCGAACATCATCGAGTCCACGACGTTCTGATCGCCGAGGCGGTAGCCGGACCTGGCTCCCGGCAACAGGTATGGCGCATTCGTCATCGACTCCATGCCGCCGGCGATGATGACGTCGGCCTCACCGGCCCGGATCATGAGATCGGCGAGGTAGATGGTCTGGAGCCCGGAGAGGCAGACCTTATTCACGGTGGTGGCATGGACCGTCAGCGGTATGCCTCCTTTAACTGCGGCCTGGCGCGCCGTGATCTGACCCTGCCCGGCCTGAAGTACCTGGCCCATCAAAACGAGATCGACGCTGGAGGGATCGACGCCGGTGCGATCGAGCACACCCTTGATCGCGGCGCCGCCCAAGTCCTGGGCGCTGAGTGACGCGAAGGCACCCGCAAGTTTCCCGATGGCCGTTCGTGTGCCGGCGACAATGACGCTTCGTGACATGAGACTCCTTTGTGTATTCCCGTGCAGCGATATCGACTTTAGACGCCGCTGTTCGAACTTCGTCTGGGCACCTCGAGAGCGTCCTTCGTCTCTGAATTCATCACGTTCGAACCAGTCGTGCCATCGAGCCAACTAACCTCGCCCAGATGAGTGGGATTCTCGACGCGGTGCGCGCTGGCGCTTCGGCCGAAGAGTTGACGTCGACCGAGATGCCCTCCATGACCCGCGCGGTCTTCGTACGCCGTGATGAACAGACAATGTTCGACGGGATGCAGAGTCGCGACAAGGATCCCCGACGCAGCCTTCACGTCGACGAGGTCCCGGTCCCAGAGCTGGCACCGGACGAGGTCTACGTCGCAGTCATGGCGTCATCCATCAACTTCAATTCCGTGTGGACGAGCATCTTCGAGCCTCTCCCCACCTTCGGTTTCCTCGACCGCCTGGCCAAGGAGTCGTTCTGGGGCCAACGCCACGCGCTGGATTACCACGTGATCGGCTCTGACGCCGCGGGCGTGGTGCTGCGAGCCGGTTCGGCCGTGCGCAATTGGAAGGTCGGTGACGAAGTCACCGTGCACTGCAACTACGTCGACGATCAGGATCCGTCGAGTCACGACGATTCGATGCTCTCGAGTAGCCAACGGATCTGGGGGTTCGAGACGAACTTCGGCGGCCTGGCGGACATCGCGGTAGTAAAGGCCAACCAACTGATGCCCAAGCCCACCCATCTCACGTGGGAAGAAGCGGCGGTCAACGCCTTGTGCAATTCAACGGCTTACCGGATGCTGGTGTCGCACAATGGCGCACCGGTCACCCAGGGGGACGTCGTGCTCATTTGGGGCGCCTCGGGTGGACTCGGATCATTTGCGGTGCAACACGTCTTGAATTCCGGTGGCACACCGGTCGGGGTCGTCTCGAGTGAGGCCAAGGTCGAAACGTTGCACGAGTTGGGCTGTGAATTCGTGATCGACCGACGCGCGAACGACTACCGATTCTGGAAGGACGAGCACACCCAGGACGAGAGCGAGTGGCGACGGCTAGGCAAGGACATCCGTGCGCTCGTCGGTGAGGATCCGGACATCGTGTTCGAACATCCCGGACGTTCGACGATGGGCGCGAGCGTCTTCGTGGCGAAGCGAGGCGGCATCATCGTCACGTGCGCCGCCACCAGCGGCTACATGATCGAGTACGACAATCGTCACCTCTGGATGAAGTTGAAGACGATCAAAGGTTCGCACTTCTCGAACTACCGAGAGGCGTGGGCGGCGAACCAAACGATCGTTGACGGCAAGGTCGTGCCGCCGCTCTCGGCCGTCTTTTCGCTCGAAGAAACCGGGGAAGCTGCTTACGAACTGCACCAGAACAAACACGAGGGCAAGATCGGGATCCTGTGTGCTGCCGCAAAGGAGGGTCTCGGCGTCACCAACCCCGAGATGCGCGCGCGTGTCGGCGAAGAACGTCTGACGATCTTTCGTCGACACGATCGTGAAGCGTCATGACGTCACAACTCACCGAGATCGACCACGTCGCCATTGCGGTCAATGACATCGACGCAGCGATCGCCTGGTACGAGTCCGTCTTCGGTGCCGTCGTCGTCCATCGCGAATTGGTGGAGTCCGATGGCGTCGACGAAGCGCTTGTCAAGGTGGCCGATTCCTACATTCAACTTCTCACGCCCACGCGCGACGACTCACCGGTCGCGAAGTATCTTGCGAAAAACGGAGAAGGGCTGCACCACATTGCCTATCGGGTCGATAGTTGTGCCGCGACGCTGGAGGCCGTGAAGGCGAGTGGCGCGAGCGTGATTGATGAGGTGCCGCGGCCAGGATCACGAGGAACGACCGTGGCCTTCGTGCATCCGAAAAGCTCCTTCGGAACGCTTATCGAGTTAGTGCAAGAGGGTCGCTGAGCGAGTCGTCACGTCTTACAGGGACTGCTTCCTGGCTCGAGTCAGAGCGGCCTCGGCGTCCTTCAACAGTTCGTTCACCGGCCTCAAGTGCTCGGCGTCCAAAAGAGCGAGTCCAGCACTCACGGTGAGAAAGCCGCTGGATGAGTCTTCGTGAGGAATGGCGAGTTCCTCGATATTGCGGCGCATGCGATTCACGGCGAGCGCCCCGGTTTCCAGTGACTGTTCCGGTAGAACGCAGATGAATTCGTCATCTCCGACGCGATAGACAGAGTCGCCCAATCGGGAGCGATTCGCGAGTCGTTCGGCGATGGCAACGATGGCTTTATCACCCGCCTCGCGGCCGTAGCGTTCGTTGAACTTCTTGAAGTCGTCGATGTCAATGAGCGCGAGGCAACTGCGCATTCCGTAGCGAGCGACCTGCCCTTCGTAGACGGCGAGGTCCTTTTCCAGCATTCGTCGATTGCCGAGACTCGTCAACGGGTCGGTGAGTGTCATTGTGTCAGCTCCGTAGGAAGGTCCCGGTTCATCCTGCACCGCTCACTGGGACCTGGCGAACGAAATCGTCAATTCGGCTCTCTCTTCGCGCCCGCATCATCTCGACTGGGCACTCGTGGCCGTCACGTTGAGGCGCGGCCGCCTCTACTCGTTTGTCCACGTTGGTGCAGTCGGATGCGGCGCGCGCGTCCATCA